>Ga0307507_10004040_pt1 | contig 26887 bp, 19 predicted proteins | sample 7_EM_MG_FD_207223 | JGI IMG/M metagenome (GOLD analysis project Ga0307507, IMG submission 207223) | Populus trichocarpa ectomycorrhiza microbial communities from riparian zone in the Pacific Northwest, United States - 7_EM | ecosystem: Host-associated > Plants > Roots > Unclassified | place...
ATCGGGGTTGACGTCTTCTCGTCCCAATAGTAGCTTCACTACTCCATCACGCCCTTTCTCGGCAGCCCACGAGAGCGGTGTTTGGCCATTACTATCTGGACTATCGGGGTTGATGTCTTCCCGTTCCAACAGTAGCTTCACTACTCCATCATGCCCATTCTCGGCAGCCTGCGAGAGCGGCGTTCGGTTATAACTATCTGGCCTATCGGGGTTGACGTCTTCCCGTTCCCACAGTAGCTTCACTACTCCACCATGCCCATTCTCGGCAGCCCGCGAGAGCGGTGTTTGGCCGTTACTATCTGGCCTATCGGGGTTGACGTCTTCTCGTCCCAACAGTAGCTTCACTATTCCATCATGCCCATTCTCGGCAGCCTGCGAGAGCGGTGTTTGGCCATTACTATCTGGACTATCGGGGTTGACGTCTTCCCGTTCCAACAGTAGCTTCACTACTCCATCATGCCCATTCTCGGCAGCCTGCGAGAGCGGCGTTCGGTTATAACTATCGGGCCTATCGGGGTTGACGTCTTCTCGTCCCAATAGTAGCTTCAATACTCCATCATGCCCTTTCTCGGCAGCCCACGAGAGCGGTGTTTGGCCATTACTATCTGGACTATCGGGGTTGACGTCTTCCCGTCCCAACAGTAGCTTCACTACTTCATCATGTCCACTCCCGGCTGCCCATGAGAGCGGTGCTCGGCCATTACTATCTGGCCTATCGGGGTTAACGTCTTCTCGTTCCAACAGTAGCTTCACTACTCCATCACGCCCCATCCTGGCTGCCCACGAGAGCGGTGCTCGGCCACCACTATCTAGCTTATCCGGGTTAACACCCCGTCCTAACAGTAGCTTCACTACTCCATTATACCCATTCTCGGCAGCCAACGAGAGGGGTGTCCGGTCATTATTGTTTGGCACGTTGGGGTTAACGTCTTCCCGTTCTAATAGTAGCTTCACTACTCCATCGTGCCCCCTCATGAAAGCCAACAAGAGTAGGATCTGACTGGAATTGTTGTGGGTGTTAGGGTTGATATCTTTCCGTCCCAAGAGTAGTTCCATCACTCCTGTAGACCCACTTTCTACAGCCGATAGGAGTGGCGTCCGACCATTTTTGTCTGCTCTATTAATGTTAACATCTTCTCGTTCCAAGAGTAGTTTCACTACCCCCAAATGCCCCCTATTAGAGGCACACAGCAGAGGCGTACAGCCGTATCCGTCCGCCGCGTCAGCTTTGACATCCTTCATTTCCAATAATAGCTGCACCACCCCTTCGTGGCCCTCCGCAGCAGCCAACAATATTGGCGTTTGACCATATTTGTCTGGCCTGTTGGGGTTGATGTATCTCCTTCCCCGGACCATATTCATCACTTGGGACATTTTACCCCACCGGCCATCTGTGCCATCGGGCCTGGTAGATGCCCGGCCAAGAAGCAGGCTCACAATTCCCTCGTGCCCCTTCTCAGCAGCCCATGATAGCGCTGTTCGACGAAAGTATTTATCTGGCTTGTCTGGGTCGACAGTATGCCGTTGTAACAGCAGTTTTGCTACCCCCTCTTGTCCACATATGGAAGCCCAGATGAGTGGTGTAACCCCCAGAAAATCCCTTTTGTTGAGATCGCAATTTGGCTGGTCCATAAGGGGTGTTGCGATTTCGGCAATTCCAAAAGCTGATGCACAATGTAGTCCGGTAAACCCGACCAAGGGACCGTTAATTGGGATATCACGACTATATCGACCGGTCCTCGATATGAGATTCACTAGAAGTAGCCTAGTTGATATGTGGCTTTCAATTTGACTGAAAAGCTTGAGCGCAAGTAATGCCACATCGTTTGTAGCCTCTCTCTTGGCATGGACGCCCCAATATAAAGAAGAATATCTGAGGAAGGGGGTTGACTCAGGCAGGGCAGAGAGCGTGGACGAAATATCTTTGATGGCTTGGAAGTTAAGGTATGTCAGGCAGATTTCCGCCATTATCGAGTGAGTTGGACCAAAAAGGTTGGGGTAGGTGTAAAGATATTCCTGGAGGGTGAAATGAATCAAGCGGACGGTCGAAGCCTCCCTATCGATGACGATAAGCCCCAAGCAACAGCCTAACAGTGTCTCCACTGAAGGAATCTTTTCAGGATTGAGATCCCTAGACCCTATCTCGACTGCTAGGGCGTGGGAAAGTTCATCGAGTTGCAGTAGTCTCTCCGAATGTGAGATCCACATCAGCGCTGCCATCCCAAGCCTAGTTTTCTCCCCACCTTGCTCCTTTACCCGCTCTAGAGTCGCACCATAAACATCATTCAAATCCAAGCCCTCTGTCATTGTCCTCAGCTTTTGTCGCCTGCTATAGGCCGTGGTTTCCCCCAGGATAGCATCCATGGTTAGGGAAATCAGTAGAAAACTAGATGTATATATTAGTGGTGAATATAAAATACATTTTTCCCTCAAGATGTCCACTTACGTTTCGGGAATATTCTCGGTAATGCTTTTTATGATTTCGGCCTCAAGACCATTATCCATTGCGTCTAGAGATGTATCCTTACTCAACCTCATCCGAATGTATTCCGCGGTATCGTCGTAATTGAGTTTTATGGACAAAATTTCCGCACTCTCACCAAGATGCCTATTAATCTCCCCCCGGATGTGTCGTCTTCCGGTTAGGAATATTCGCGTGTTTGGGGACTTCTCGAGGATTTGTCTTAAGGAATCTAAAACCTCAGGTCGATGCCTTTCCACGCATTCATCCAGGGCATCAACACATATAAATGTCCGCCGCAAAGATGTGACAGTCTGCAGCATTTCCACAATTTCGGGCACTCGTAGTCCCCTTCCACCAATGACCTTTTTGTAATCCTGAAAGGTCTCCCTTATTTCGTCTGGGATCCTTTCCAATCCACCGACGATTTGCTTTAGTAGTGAACCTAGCATATTTGTCGGAGACTGCTCTTCCCGTGCCGCGAAATCAACGTAGAAGCACGCAACAGCGGTATTCTGCTCTTTGACCTTGTCGCATAGCCTGTCCACCACCAGTGAACTAATATCGCTACTCATTAGCACCAGCGTCCTTAATTTTGGTTCTCGGGTTGTCACTCACCTGAGGTAGGTCTTGCCGACAGCTGGGCCGCCGCAGCAGAATAAAGTGGCATGCTCCGATCCCACCTGTTGAGAGCCGTCGCACCACCTTTGGAATTCGTCTGTTTGTAGTAGCCATTCCCCGACGTTGTCGGCGCGGCGAGTTCTCAGGTCTTGATGTCGGATACGGGGCTCAAGCGGGGAGAGCCATGTTAGGATTTCGGACCGATCCTCGGTGGCGGTATAGAGATTTGACACATTTAACACGTTCGACACGTTCACATTCGACACATTCGCCACGTTCGACACATTGAAAGAGTTGATGTTATCTGTGAATGACCTTGACATTTTCCTTCTTTTTGTTGCTTCTAACGCTGAGGGCACAGATTCTGTAGTTGGGGGTGTTGATGAAACTGGAGAAAGCAGAAGAAAAGCGGGGCTGTTGTCTAACCTTGCGCATTGGCTAAATAAGGAGGTTTCTTTGTGACGGTGGTACAATACTAGTGCAAAGTAACTTTAACCGTCCTTATATCCCATATAACGATATTAACTTTCTCTTTCTATGTGTGCATGCATAGTATTTACTTTGTGGCCCACTTTAGACACTCGCAAGGACTGTTGCTTCGAATTTTGTTTACCCAATTTCTTCAGTTAGTATGATATCATACTAAGTTAAGGTCAAAAATAAATTTGATATTAAAAATCTTTTGCCTTCTGACTTTGCTGTCCCATGCAAACCGTGACTAAATTCCTTGACATTATGTAACTTGGATTAAATTTTTGGTTGTTGCGACTTCATCGGCGGTAAGGGTGTAGATTTGTATTATTGGGGATAGATGATTTATGGGGTAGCTTTGTGAACAAATTAAAGTGCGGGGAAGTAAGTCAGGCATTGGAATGGGTGAATGGTTTCTTTGAGGATCTTTGTTTTCTTGATTCCTTACTGTGGATATTGAGGGATTCTGATAGCAATAGTAGGTCACTATCTGAGTTACATCCTTCTTGTTATTCATAATAATATTATGAATGTTTTTTTCTTAATTAATAATCTTGACCGTTGCCTATTGCCACTTCTCTCTCTCCCTTCAAGCGATCACAAATTGCTACAGTACTGTACATGGAGAGTAGGATTTTCGTGTTCCTTCTTGGAAACATCAACGAGAGGAATGTTGGAACAACTCAAGTGGACAGCGAAATATACGGCTTGCGGTTATACTACCGGCGGAGGTTTAAGCAATTCTTGAGAAATCTTGACCAGAAAATTATTCTACAAAGTGTGAAGTAGAATCAATATTAGACTTAAGTCACAAGGGAGGATTAGGATATATTAACGGCTCGCTCAACCCCCAGTTTTGCCTAGGGTGATATAATCTTACCTGGATCTGCATGGAATAGAGTATAATTAAATTTCCTGAGTGGGGTAACTTTCACTGATTAAGATAGGTTATTGACTGATAGCACTGCGCACTAGTAGTAACACCGGACCTTTGAAGATTGGACAAAATCCCCTAAACGGGATTACTGCAAGTCGTGAATAATGTAGTATTCTTCTGTTATACTAGTACGCTTGCCATTGCATGCTGTCCAAAAGCCTTGTAGGTAATTTGTGACTCACTTTTAGGTCCGATGTTGCCTAGATTTTTCTCTGATTGGTGATCACTTTGAGGTTGCTTGTTTGAGTACGTGGGAATCTTCTTGTTTATTAACTCCTCTGTCCCCTCTGGCCTGGATACCTTACATGAGATACCTTACTTTAACGCACTGGTATTTGCACCCTATGGCAACGCCCCAAGCTGTAAATTAGCATCCTTAACGATACTTCGGCCTGCTCTGCTCATCTTCTATGTTTTCTCTTTCGTTGTTGGGAGTATAGGGGTCAAAACGAGATATCACTCAGCGCCGGGGCTATAGCGTAGCAGTAGAACCTCATGTTCCTGGCAAACTTTGTCTCCAAAGGCTGCCAAGCTCTATTCTCCTCGATGCTAATAATTAATATCATACCATGAGATGGGATTAAAAGGTCTAGTGTCTTGAGTGGAGGAGGAGGGCAGATGGACGGGAACTAGTGCATGTTCCAAGTGCCAGGCACCATATGTGCAGTTTTCAAAACGATTCTCTTGCATGGTATCATGCAGCATGATACAATAATTGCAGTCAGAATCCACCACCAAGCCCTTGCAAAAACCTTATTAGAGTGTGGTATCATACATACGTCCTTCAATGTCAAAATTCAAATCTTAATTCATAATCCTAAACTGTTCTTCTTTTCGGTGATGTTGGGCTCCTCACGCCTATAGCCTGACCTAGCTATGATATAGTGTTCGGGTGGTCATATCATGTTTTCTCTATGCTAAAAGTTGAAGCTTTTTTTTCTTTCACTTTTTCATTTTTTTCCAGAATTTTACCACCACAAGTATAATATAAAACATCAGTTACAAGCTATAATAACTATTACACAAAAATTTCCAGTTCGAATGTTCCGATTTTGTGGTTTGGTGGGTGGTGGGCGGTGAGATGCCGAACAACCTCTACGATTCTAGAACGGAAACTTGTCGGTCGAAACTGCCTGGTCTCGCCTCTCATGGAGGGAAACCCTTACTTAGGTCTAATTTAATGACCACCTGCTCTCGTGGGGATTTCTATTTGGATGGTATGTGGAAATAGTGGCGGGGCGCTTATTTTCGATACGCTGGGCAGTGGGAGTGTGACATTGGAAAAGGGTAACATCCGTGATGTGTATCCTTCGAGCTTCAGTTGAAGAAAGTGAAAATGATGGATATCTCCGTGCTCGAGCGTGTCATATAGGCAAGTGTTCTAACCTGGCCGGGAGTAAACCGTAGGCCCGCTATATTACCTTTAGGGAGAGGACTAATCAATGGGTGATGACTACAGCTTGACCAAGTGTGTGCATACTAGTGCTAGGAAGGTTCAGAGTTCGCCGTACTATACTCTGCTGTGCTCCACAAGCTCAAGCAAAGCAGACTATCCATTTTCTACGCAATTTCTTCTTGTTTGAAAGTATGATATGATAATATTATTATCATGAAATTTACTAAGCACTCGAGGCGGAACCGAACCGTGTAGGCCCAACATGCTGCCACCCCCAGGCCAATATAAGGGGACAACCATAAACTACAACCCACACCAAGCACTAGGTTACTCATTATTTATCCCCACTGCCAGCAACTGAATTAACTGTACTCGTTGTTAGCAACACTGGCACATCCCCAGAAAAGAGGGGAAAATGAAAAAGGCTCGCCAAGGAAATCATTAGAAATCACTCACCCAACCAGTATACCGTGGATCCTTCATCCGACCCTTCACATCGTCTAGGCGTTCTGTAAACCAATGGCCTTGTTAGAAATGAAAATCACCTAGCGCCCAAAGAATGAACATCATACCCGATGTGCAGTAAACCAGGTGTCCGACCTCCGGGTCGTCTTCCAGCTCTGTGACGTAGTTTCTCGCAGCGCTACTGCTGCCTACTAGACTTATCTGGAAGACGACTGCTATAGAAAATACAATAGGCCAGTCAGTCTAAAGTTGGAGGTGGGGTGTCTGAGAGAGAAACAAACCTCGCCCTCCATACAACTCATCGCGTGGCCCTACTAGCTTGGCGAGTTCCCTCTTGCAATTGAGTATTGTCCGTTTTAGCTCGCCCCGATCTTCAACTATTGTCTATGTCGCTCACTTTATCAACTACCACCCCTCCTTTAGACCAATGGGATACTAGAGAACAAACCTGCCCACCGGTGATGAGAGTAACAAGCACGGGCCTCTTCAATGATTTTTTCTTCGCCTTCTGAATAATTAACGGCTTTACAATCTTATTCCGAAGTACGATTCCCAGCCTTCTTTTGCCCTTAGGATTGATGCTGCTGATGACCTTGTCCAGTTGCGTTCTATGGTATCGTAGATGCCGTTATAGTCTTTGTCCCGGTTGAAATTTAGGAACCTGATGGCGATGCCCTCGTCTTGGAATGCGGTGCACACGTCTGAAATTCTCAAAATAGTATTGCGCATTATGTCATAGCGGCCGTAGGACTGCATTGAGCCCGAATCATCTATGCTGATTATTAGTCGCTATAGTTTCGGCAAGGGAGTACTCGAGTCGGTGTAAAGAGTGTACCACATAGAATGACGGTGTCATAGCGCACGACTTTGTTCAGGTTAAGGATGTAGTCGTAATTCAGCTGCGGCCCCTCCAAGAAGTCTCCCGGGCTCCCGGAGAATGCACCCAACCCCCTCTCTGCAGAAAAGCCTAGGGAATGGGGGAGCGCCTCCCCTGATAGGTTGATTGTCTTTTACCATTGTGAATTATGGTTGATCAGCCATTCAAGTCCGGCGGGGGGAGGGGTGGACAAGTGGGGAGCCATACCAAAAACGTCATTTTTTCCGTATAGTAAGAAACTTGATTATTACTACTGTTATTGCCAGAATGGTCACCGAAGATATGGCTCTGGTTACTGCTCCTGCTGACAACATTGGCCCCTGCCTCATTAGAAATTTTCGCGTATATACTGTATGTGTGTACTGTATTGTGCACGTGTGGGGACTTCACTCGTACTTGGAGTACTACTGCGCATGAATTTTGAGCGGGGTCAGAGGAGAGTAAATACCGTAAGAACCCGCTTCTAATGAACTGGCCTGGGCTAGGGCTGTTTGAAATCTCTGGTACTAAGAAAACTAAGCTTTTGAGAATCTTGAAAAAGACGAGATGTTTGGCCTATCATTAATTTAAGAAACATGGTCGATTGTAAACTACCCTAGTCCAGACCAGGTCATTAAAAGCGTGTTTGTACTGCACGGCGGGCTTAAAGAATATCAGCATTCCGGACTAAGTTTACAACAAGCGCCGGAGCCACTATTTTCCTACCCCGCTTTTCGCCATCCAGTTTAGGAAGGTCTGAACGAGGTCCCAATACCGCAAAACACAAAAAATCTCATGATCATACTATACCTGGCCACTAAACTTGAGGCTTCATAAGTGTGCTAGGACGGTCTCGTAGGATAAAACACCATGGTTAGCATTCTACCGCATTTTTTGGGCATATCCGGAACACCGCTAGGGGGACCTAGAGCAGAAAAGGTGAAATAGGCGAGTTTGTTACATGCTTCGACCGCAGGCTGTGTGTTCTTAACCCCTTAGCGTCATTCCGGATATGCCCAAAAAATGCGGTACTGGTATGGTGCCGGGCACTTGAAATCAACCCTCATGGGTAATTTATTTTGCTTACATAATACACACAAATAGTGGGGCTTGGCAAAAGTGTCTTCGAAAATCATGATATGGGTAATTCAAAATTTTACTATCTCCACTAATATTGCTCTGATTGAAAATCAGAAAACATGGAATTAGAGAGGAGTGTCTTCTGAGCACTTCTATGAAGTCATATCTTCTTAAAGATGTGGTTGTGGTTGAAAAATTTTGGAGATTGTTCTTATGTTGGTTTTTGGTTGATTTCAAGTGCCCGGCACCATATCATACAAACACACCAGCATCGGCATCAGATGTCTGTTGCCGGAGCGGAAAAACACAAGACCGCTCCAAGCAACTCAAACACTACTATGGGGGATGCAACTTGAAGGCCAGTTTGACTGGCACTAATGCATGAAAGTTTCGATTGGAACATATCGTAGATTAACTCTGACATTTACCTTTGTATATTAGTTATTGTTTGATTTATTTATTTATTTATTTTGTTTTTGTTTTTATTTGGGCTTTTATTTGCCATGGGGTCTTTCCCGAGTGCACCAGTTGTACCTTAGGGAGCGCTAGTCATATACCTAAAATCATATCATACTACGGAGTTTTTTATTTATCCCAAAGACCCTTCCTCCCAAATAACTCCCCCACAAAAGCACACTTTGTCAAGATAGTCGAAAGTGGAATAGCAAGAACCGCCACTTAGGGAACCACCACTTAGGGGATCCGGTTCTTCCAGCTCCTGTTCGCTGTCATCCTCGTCGGCCCATTAAGTTATATGGTGGACCAGTTCCGCGACTTTGGTTTCGGCGGGGTTCCGAGGGAGGTTGTCACTCCGGAAGTCTTTGTATGTTTCCTCCTCCGAGATCTCGCACTCACAAAGACCCGAATACTAACCCGCGATACGACAGCCCGTACTGGTCATTCCCTTCACCACCTTCGTCATCCTCGCAGTCCTCTTCCTCGATGGCACCTCACAAATAATTGCCACCTTCTTCGACTTTGTTCTCTTCGTCGGATATCTGACTTCGGCTGGTCTACCCAGACACAACTTCCACAGACACTCTCACGAGAACCCACTTCATGATGCTTTGATCAACATCCGTACTGCCCATGGCATCAACAGTCGTGAGGATCGTAATGGTGGATTGGTGAGGCTTGTTGTTGGGTTAGTTGTGATCCAACTGTAAGTCATCTTCCATATCGAACGCCAGGTCGGTACAGTGGACAGTAATAACATTCGTACAGTATCCTCTTCTTCATCACCACCATTCTCTCCCTCCCTGTTGTGCGCAGGAGCGAGACTACTCCTAACAACTCACCGGTCAGTGAGAAGCACTCCCGCTTCTCATTCTCCAGGAGCTCCCGTGGCTCTGGCGAGAACCGTGCAGTTTCTTCTAGTGCTGTTTAAGCATCCTCCGCCACCACCACCACAGCCAGTAATCGCATTAGAGCTCTACTTGTAGTTCACTGGCTACTATAGAGAATAGCCCCGCTCCGTCAAAATTGTTATTTTTCCTTTCTATTTTTAAATTTCCAAGTAATATCCTTTTTTTTTAATCCTTCTGGAGGAATCATATTTCTGATTGGGTAACTAGGGCTTGGGGGGACCGATGGACGGATTATGGGGAATGAAATTATGTTTTCTTGGGGGGCAATGGCTAAAGAACTTTCCTTTCAAGTATTTTATTGTGGGTTCAAGGGGTGTTTGAAACCTCTAGGAAATACTCTGGAAGAAAGAAAGAAAGGAGGTGGATTATTTAATAAAGTGTAGAAGAATCTGCAGATAATATGTGCAATAAATAAGAAATGGTTTAATGAAGGGCATGAATTCCTTATATGCACTGTAATTATGGCTTTTATCAGTCTGGCCATTATTGGTATTAAATACATATACCAATCCCCAAGGTGGTGCGGCACCGCACCGTACTGTACAGTACTGTAGCCTATCAACTACATTGTCCGCCTATGTTCATACAAAATCACTCGGGGACGGTTTTGCAGCTGGAGCTGTTCGTATATATTGTTTCTTTCTTTCTTTCTTTCTTTCTCCTCTCTCAAATGCTTCTCTTAGGTCTATATCATATGTACCTCCTTTCAAGTGAGGTCCTCCTATTTAGGACTAGTATGCGTTGCCTTTTATTATTGTTCCCTTTGTTGTCTCTATTATAATATACAAGAATAGTATGTGACTTATACCTGACAACTAAACTGTGCTATGATGGAATTAGGAATCTGGAAAGGGAGGAAATGGGAGGGGGAGGAGAAACGGTGTCTATGAGATTGTTGTGCGCTTCAGGGAGGGAGGGGCAGTATATATATATATAGGAGTCTCTATGGGGGTATGATGCAAGGAAAGCGGCTAAATGGCGGTTTTTGAGGACGATAGGAAATATTTTGGATTGTTGGAGTTAGGCTGTGGCGGGGCCCGAAGACCCGCGGGCTTGCAGCAGTTTCACTACTCCATTGTGCTGACTCGAGGAAGCCAGGTCGAGTGGCGTCCAACCGGCGTTGTTAGGCATATGGGGGTTGACGTCTTCCCTTTCCAACAGTAGCTTCACTACTCTGTCATGCCCATTCATAGCAGCCGACGAGAGCGGTGTATAGCCATAATTGCTTGGCCTATTGGGGTTGACGTCTTCTCGTCCCAACAGTAGCTTCACTACTCTATCATGCCCATTCTCGGCAGCCCGCGAGAGCGGCGTTCGGTTATAACTATCTGGCCTATTGGGGTCGACGTTTTCCCGTCCCAACAGTAGCTTCACTACTCCATCACGCCCATTCTCGGCAGCCCATGAGAGCGGTGTTCGGCCACGACTATCTGACCTATCGGGGTTGACGTCTTCTCGCCCCAACAATAGCTTCACTACTCCATCATGCCCATTCTCGGCAGCATAAGAGAGTGGTACTTGGCTATCATTATCCTGCCTATCAGGGTTGACGTCTTCTCGTTCCAACAGTAGCTTCACTACTCCATCACACCCCATTCTGGCTGCCCACGAGAGCGGTGTTTGGCCATAGATATCTGGCCTATCGGGGTTGACGTCTTCTCGTCCCAACAGTTGCTTCACTACTCCATCATGCCCATTCCCGGCTGCCCACGAGAGCGGTGTTCGGCCATGGTTGTCAAGCATATCGGGGTTGATGTCTTCCCGTCCCAGTAGTAGTTTCACTACTCCGTCACACCCCATTCTGGCTGCCCACGAGAGCGGTGTTAGGCCATAAGGCGCATAACTATTTGGCATATTGGGGTTGACGTCTTCCCTTTCTAACAGTAGCTTCACTACTCCATCATGCCCATTCCCGGCTGCCCACGAGAGCGGTGTTCGGCCATCGTCGTTTGCCACATCGGGGTTGACGTCTTCCCGTCCCAACAGCAGCTTCACCACTCCATCACGCCCCATTCTGGCTGCCCACGAGAGCGGTGCTCGGCCATCATTATCTGGCCTATCCGGGTTAACATCTTCCCGTCCTAACAGTAGCTTCACTACTCCATCATGCCCATTCTCGGCTGCCCACGAGAGCGGTGCTCGGCCATCACTATCTGGCCTATCCGGGTTAACATCTTCCCGTCCTAACAGTAGCTTCACTACTCCATCATGCCCATTACCGGCTGCCCACGAGAGCGGTGTCCGGTCATCATCGTTTGGCACATTGGGGTTAACGTCTTCCCGTCCCAACAGTAGCTTTACTACTCCATCATGCCCCATCCCGGCAGCCCACGAGAGCGGTGCTCGACCACCTCTATCTGGCCTATCCGGATTAACATCTTTCTGTCCCAACAGTAGCTCCACTACTCCATCACGCCCCATCCCGGCTGCCCACGAGAGCGGTGCTCGGCCACCTCCATCAGGCCTATCCCGATTAACATACGTCCATTTCAGCAGTAGCTCCACTACTCCATCATGCCCATTCTCGGCAGCCCACGAGAGCGGTGTTCGGCCATAACTATCTAGCCTATCGAGGTTGACGTCTCCCCGTCCCGACAGCAGCTTTATTACTTTATCGTGCCCCCGCACGGAGGCCAGCAAGAGTAGCCTCTGTAGTGCCTGACTGGCAATGCCGCGCATGTTAGGGCTGATATCTTCCTGTCCCAACAGTAGTTCCATCACTCCTGCAGATTCATTTTCTGCAGCCGATAGGAGTGGCGTCCGACCATTTTTGTCTGCTCTATTAATGTTAACATCTTCTCGTTCCAATAGTAGTTTCACTACCCCCAAATGCCCCCTACTAGAGGCACACAACAGAGGCGTACAGCCATATCCGTCCGCCGCGTCAGCTTTGACGTCCTTCCTTTCCAATAATAGCTGCACCACCTCTTCGTGACCCTCCCTAGCAGCCAACAATATTGGAGTTTGACCATATTTGTCTGGTCTGTTGGGGTTGATGTGTCTCCTTCCCCGGACCATATTCATCACTTGGGACATCTTACCCCACCGGCCATCTATGCCATCGGGCCTCGTAGATGCCCAGCTAAGAAGTAGCCTCACAATTCCCTCGTGTCCCTTCTCAGCAGCCCATGATAGCGCTGTTCGGCGAAAGTATTTATCTGGCTTGTCTGGGTCTAAAGTCCGCCGTTGTAACAGCAGTTTTGCTACCCCCTCTTGTCCACATATGGTAGCCCATATGAGTGGTGTAATACCCAGAAAATCCCTTTTGTCGAGATCGCAATTTGGCTGGTCCATAAGGAGTGTTGCGATTTCAGCAATGCCAAAAGCTGATGCGCAATGTAGTCCGCTAAACCCGATCAGGGAACCGTTGATGGGAATATCACGACTATATCGACCGGTCCTCGATATGAGATCCATGAGAAGTAGCCTAGTTGATATATGGCTTTCAATTTGACTGAAAAGCTTGAGCGCAAGTGATGCTACATTGTTCGTAGCCTCTCTCTTGGCATGGGCGCCCCAATATATAGAAGAGTATCTGAGGAAGGGAGTTGACTTAGGCAGGGCAGAGAGCGTAGACGAAATATCTTTGATGGTCTGGAAGTTAAGGTATGTCAGGCAGGTTTCCGCCATTATCGAGTGAGCTGGACCAAAAAGGTTGGGGTAGGTGTAAAGATATTCCTGGAGGGTGAAATGAATCAAGCGGATGGTCAAAGCCTCCCTATCGATGACGATAAGCCCCAAGCAAGAGCTTAACAGTGTCTCCACTGAAGGAATCCTTTCAGGATTGAGATCCCTGGACCCTATCTCGACCGCTAGGGCGTGGGAAAGCTCATCGAGTTGTAGTAGTCTCTCCGAATGCGAGATCCACATCAGCGCTGCCATCCCAAGCCTAGTTTTCTCCCCACCTTGCTCCTTTACCCGCTCTAGAGTCGCACCATAAACATCGTTCAGATCCAAGCCCTCTGTCATTGTCTTCAGCTTTTGTCGCCTGCCGTAGGCCGTGGTTTCCCCCAGGATAGCATCCATGGTTAGAGAAATCAGTAGAAAACTAGATGTATCTATTAGTGGTGAATATAAAATACATTTTTCCCTCATGATGCCCACTTACGTTTCAGGAATATTCTCAGCAATGCTTTTTATGATTTCGGCCTCAAGACCATTATCCATTGCGTCTAGAGATGTATCCTTACTCAACCTCATCCGGATATATCCTACGGTATCGTCATAATTTGGTTTTATGGACAAAATTTCGGCTCTCCCGCCGAGATGCTTGTCAATCTCTCCTCGTATGTGTCGTCTTCCAGTTAGGAATATTCGTGTGTTTGGAGACTTCTCAAAGATTTGCCTTAAGGAACCTAAAACCTCAGGTCGATGCCTCTCCACACATTCATCAAGAGCATCAACACATATATATGTCGGCTGTAAGGATGTGACAGTCTGCAGCATCTCGACAATTTCGGGCACTCGTAGTCCCCTTCCACCAATGACTTTTTTGTAATCCTGAAAGGTCTCCCTTATTTCGTCTGGGATCCTTTCCAATCCACCGACGATTTGCTTCAGTAGTGAACCTAGCATATTTGTTGGAGACTGCTCTTCCCGCGCGGCGAAATCAACGTAGAAACACGCAACAGCAGTATTCTGCTCTTTGACCTTGTCGCATAGCCTGTCCACCACCAGTGAACTGGTATCGCTGCTCATCAGCACCAGGGTCCTTAATTTTGGTTCTCGGGTTGTCTCTTACCTCAGGTAGGTCTTGCCGACAGCTGGACCCCCGCAGCAGAATAAAGTCGCATGCTCCGATTCCCCTTGTTGAGAACTATCGCACCACCTTTTGAATTCGTCTGTCTGTAGTAGCCATTCCCCAACGTTGTCGGCGCGGCGGGTTCGGAGGTCTTGATGTCGGATACGGGGCTCAAGTGGGGAGAGCCATGTTAGGATTTCGGACCGATCCTCGACGGCGGTATAGTGATTCGACACATTCAACACGTTCGAAACGTTCGATACATTCGACACATTCGACACATTCGCCACGTTCGACACATTGAAAGAGTTGATATTATCTGTGAATGACCTTGACATTTTCCTTCTTTTCGTTGCTTCTAACGCTAAGGGCACAGATTCCGTAGTTGGGGGTGTTGATGAAACTCTAGAAAGCAGAAGAAAAGCGGGGCCGTTGTCCAACCTTGCGCATTGGCCAAATAGGGAGGTTTCTTCGCGATGGTGGTACAGCACTGCAAAGCAGCATGAACCGTCCTTATCCCAATCAACGATATTTACTTTCTCTTTCTATGTGTGCATGTATATACCAGGATACTTTGTGGCCCACTTTGGACAGTCAAGGACTGTTGCTTTGAATTTTGTTTACCCAATTTCTTAGCATGATACTAAGTTGAGGTCAAAAATAAATTTGATATCAAAAACCATTTGCCTTCTGACTTTGCTGCCCATGCAAACCGTGACTACCGGTATATTCCTTGAGATTATGTAACCTGTCATATAAGTGGTTAAGTTAAACCTTTCGTTGTTGGGGCTTTTGTTCATCGGAGGTAAGGGTGTAGATTTGTATTATTGGGGATAGACGATTTACGGGGTAGCTTTGCGAACAAATTAAAGTGGGGGGAAGTAAGTCCAGCATTGAAATGGACGAATGGTTTCTTTGAGGATCTTTGTTTTCTTGATTCCTTACTGTGGATATTGAGGGATTCCGGTGGTAATGGTAGGTCGCTATATAGCTGGGCTACATCCTTCTTGTTATTCATAATATGAATGTCTTTTTTCCCATTAGTAATCTTGACCGTTATCTATTGCCACTTCTCTCTCTCCGTCCAAGCGATCACAAATTGCTATCACCTGGAGGTAAGATTTTCGTGTTCCTTCTCGGAAACAACAATTAACGGCTTGCTCAATCCTCGGTTACGCCTAGGGTGATAGAATCTTACTTAGATCTACGTGGAATAGAGTATAATTCCTAAGCAGTACTCAAGTAACTTCGCTAGTTGAAATAGGTCAGCTCTACCCACTAGTGACACCGGACGTTTGAAAATTGGGCAAAATCCCCTGAACGAGATTATAGTAGGTCATGAATAATGTAGTACTCCTCTGTTATACTTGCCTTTGCACACTGCCCTGGGGCCCGCGCGGGAGCGCGGGCATGTGTGAGCTGGTGAGAGCCGTAGCATGGGGACATGCAAGTCTTTTGCCATTAGATGTTAGTGACTTTTTGAGAGAGGATTTATAGTCTCGGGGGGGCGAATTGGTGGGGTGAGTTCGCAGGTGTCCGTCCGCTTCACCAGTTTGTTCCATGGCAGATGCAATAGTGTCTTTGTGGACAGGAAGAACTGCCATATGGGATATCAACGTTCCAAACTGAGTTTATAACATGGAGATCAAACTTTATCATTTTTTCATCGGATTTTTGCAAAAGCCTCGGGTTTTAGATTTTGCCGAGTCTGAACATCCCTCTTACGGTAGCCCCATCGATCACGTCCTTCGACTTGGCAAGTGAATCGGTATGGAACGTTGGTCATTGTTCCCCTAGAAGTTATTACATGGAACTCCGCCGAGGTCGTTTAGTTTCCCTACCGTATATAGCGAGTACTAGCTTACGAAATGCCTTGAACTACAATTTGGGATCATAGAACCACGGGGGACGAGCCAATAGATGGTGAATGCTCGCTGTGCTAGGTGCTCCCATAGGGAAATATTGCAGCCTATAATTCATGCTAAGCTGAAGTGAGGGGGGTCCATATCTCTCCTTGGAAGATCTATCCGGATCATAGCTCCCATCGGGAGAAGTATTAGGCGAGCCCTCTATGATGACCTTCCTGTAGGAACTAATCGTTTCAGTGGCATTGTGGGGGGTGCGCTACTGCACCCGATAGGCGCCTGCACTCCAGAGCGGGTGTGGATTCCCGGGGCGAAGACGCAGGCGTGGTACTGAGGATCGTCTGCTGTCCTCGGCGCTCTGGGGATTGAGTCCCGGAGAATTGATTATTCAGTTGCCCGGTTTATTTCTTGGTGTTTAATTGACATCCTTGGGCTTTGGGAATAGGCATGTTGCAATCGGCTAAGGTGTTTAGCTCGGGGGTATTGCTGCTTGTAATTGGCGGGTATGTACAGTCACCGTATTACTTAGCCGCGGAGAAGTTCGTAGAGAGCGTCACAGTCCACCCGAACAAGCCCCCCACCCGAACAGCTAAACTCAAATAAGAAACTTTCAAATGGTTTTCTTGTTTAGTTAGATGAACTGTGGCTACTGTGGCGACCACCGCTCGTTTCCTCATACAAAACCCACCAATTAGCATCTGTTCGGGTGGGGCCTGTTCGGGTGGACTGTGATGCCTGCTATCGCAGGGGAGGTGGAGGTATAATAGCTTATTTCACCGAATACCAGATTTATAGAGGGATCTTTCAACCGCGCTTGGGCCCCTGTGGGGTTGGAACTTGGGGCTGCCGGCGGCTCCGCGGTAGAAGAGAACTACTGCATACTCACTTGGGTGTTAGCGCTCTCTTGGCTCCTGAGGGTGGTTGTGATGCTGTGAATGCTCTACTCAAGTTTAACGGCGGCCATTCCCCCCCACGGCTCGGGTATTAGAGCCCATCCAGGGCTTTGCACATCCAACAAACATACTTTACCTAAACCTATTATAGCTGTGTAAAAAGCGATGTGCTGAAAAATACTATCCGTGCCTAGATTCGGGCAATTCACCCCGCACCTGTAGTTGTTACCTCCAACCCCACCACCGCCTGGTTTACCCTAAAAATTAGTTCAACTATTATCTTACAGTTACAAGGGCCGTGATTTCGGAGTAAAGATGTCAGAACTACACTTCACTCCGATTCTCAATCCCCCTTTGGGGGCATCAAGCACTCGTTTCCGGAATTCTCCTATCAGGTTCTATGCATTGATGCAGATAAATTCAAGCAAGGACGCTGTAATTAACCCTGCAGAGAGGTTCACGGTACTTCTTTGGTACTCTACCAACGGTCGTGGAACATGGACACCAGCGCCGTTCAAGGAAATCCCATTGCCGAATGGATGGGTCTGCATCCCCGTTTACTATACAGGTGACAATTGCGGAAACTTCAACTAATGCTCGGTATAACAGGAGAAAATGCAGCGTCCGGGGAGGAGGGATCTCTTTTTGCTCGATCTCGATTACAATTCTAAGTTGGGACCTCTGCAATTCTGTCTGAAGTATATGTTTGGTGATGGCCCTTGGTAAGAACAACCCTGACCCAGCGTTTCTACCAATTTAACGGTGAATTAGGCTCTGGTCGGGCTCCCGTATCGGGGGTGTGGATGGCAGAGTTGTCTTCCAAGGACCCTGGGAATGCTTGATTCCCAAGGATATAATCGAAATTGTGCCTGAGAATGGATGGGATTCGCATGTAATAACATTAAAGGATGAATACCAGGTCATTGAGTACGAGTGTTCGGCAAGGGGGGAGGGAATTCTTGAGTTACCATTTGGCAAGCCGGTGGGATTAGTTGAGCGATGGATGGCGTTAGTCAAGATCGCCTGTATGACTCAAGCTCTCCTAAGCTGCTGTTGAGCTATCGCTAAGCTAGGTTATAGTGCCGTGGATGGGCCCGCTTCATGGAACGAAGAACATTTCTATTCAAAAGGATGCTCTTCTTGCTATGTTTCAGCGTGCAAGTGATGGGATTCATGTTGTCTTGCTGCCGGTATCTGGTCTAGAGGGAGGGAGTGCATATCTGATGTCTGACGCCGAGGAAGACGGCCGGCTCATTATCAGGTCGATGGGTGATCATGAAAAAAGCCATCATGGCGAAAGGGATGTCAAGTTGCTCGTTGGATTTGGACCTGATCCCCATAAAACTGTTGCATGTGTGTGCAACCATCTCAAAAGGAAAATAAGGGAGAAACGGGGTGGAGATCCAGATTCTTGTCTGTATCTCTTTTACTAAAATGATGCGAAAGGTTGAAGCGGCAACAATTAATACTAATACCTCGAGTATAGATATCAACTCGGAGGATTCATCCACCTCCACCGAAGATTCCCAGGAAATGTCACCTTGGAAGGATGGTATCAGCTATTGTACGTGGAATGGGCTTGGGTGGGATCTGAGTGAAAATAAAATATTAAATGCTCTGGAGGACCTTGAGAAATCGGGAGTGAAGGGTAAAAGACACATTCTTAGTTTATTGGCTGGGTTAACAAAGGTTGCCACGTAGTCTCCAACCTTGTTATCGATGATAACTGGCAAACTCTGGTATGTAATTCTAGTCAACTGCTGTGCCTTGAAAGCTGATGGAGAAATATAGGCTGGACGTAATTATGGTGCTAGTGGGACATGGTCATCTTTCGAAGCCAATGAGAAGTTTCCTAGTGGCTTGAAAGGGATTGTTAGTAAAGTACGAGAAAGGTTTCCGAATATCAGACATATCGGAGTTTGGCACGCACTAGTACGTACTCTTGATGGAGTTCATAGTTCGAAAGCGGTATATTGAATGAAACAAGCACGGCTATTGGGACGGTATTACCCCAAATAGTGTTCTTGCAGAGAAATACAAGACCATCGAAGTTGCCTGGAGGGACAACGTCAATTCGGTAACTAGGAACCTGACAATGGTTGATCCGGAAGATGTGGGGAGATTCTATGATGACTTTTATAAGCAAGTATGCCTGTAGAGATTTTCTGAAAACCGGGTTGTTTATTGGTAGCCTTAGGTTCCTTTCGGAGAGTGGTATCGATTGTGTAAAAACAGATGTTCAGTGTCGGATCGAGGAGCTTACTTTAGGCGCCGACAAGGCCAAGCTGGCCGGTCCTTATCAAGAAGCCTTTAGAAAAAGCGGTAATAATTCCCCTGTCAAGCCCTGCTTCTTGTGCTAAACTAGAGCCTAATAGCTATAAAGTACTTTGACCAAAGGGTCATATATTGCATGTCTCATGTACCACAAATACTGTACACCACTTTACTGCGGGATGACGGATTGAAAGTATTCCTAAGGTACGCTATGCTGCATCCCGGTACAATGCTGATGTATTCGAAGGTTGATATTGGTTTAGGACCTCGGATGGTATGCTAAGCCCTTCCTGAATATCAACAGCGCTCAAATACTAAAATATGTTCTGAAGACTTTTATCCTAATGTCCCTCAAAGTCATTCATGGCACATATTTGCCAATGCAATGAATATGATACTTTTTAGCCAACTCCATATCTTGCCTGGTTAGTTCTCATCGGTTCTCTAACCCTCTGTCAGGACTAAGTATGACAGATTGGGATATGTTTCAAACATCTCTTCCGCAATATGCTTCTATTCATGCTGCCGCTCGTTGTCTTTCCGGCGGGCCCATTTTTATAACAGACTCCCCGGAATCACACGATCGGCATCTGGTGTCTTCGATGGTCTCTTCGACACCCTCTGTCAGAACCCCTCCCCGCGCCCTTCGTCCTAGCGAAATGGCATATGCAGTAGATCCTTATCTCGGGTATCGCTCAAACAGACTTCTCTGTGTCAAAAACAGTTACTCAAACGCGAGTAGCAAGGTGCACTTGCTGGGCGTTTTCAATGTATCAAGTACCTACCTAGTGGAACTCGTTGGAGCATTTTGGCCGAGGAGCGGGGAGTGGGTGATTCGGGGGCACAATGGCCAGAACGTTAAGAAACTTGAAGAGGAGTTGATGGTGGTAGGGTTGGAAGCGGGCGATTGGGAGATTTTTACAGCGGCACCGGTTAAGGATAAAGTTGCAGTTTTGGGACTAAAAGAGAATATGACAGGAGCCGCCGCGATTTCTAGGTGGAGCGTGAAAACAGGCAAAGAAAGTAAGGAGATTGAAGTAGAATTAAGAGCTCTAGGGACTATGGGTATGTAGACACCCTATTCAGAAACTGCTTTCTGAATTGAACTGATAATCTGATTGGCTAAGTGATATATATCGAGGGCCTCGAATCTGGAGCAATTCCGTCGATCGAAAAAGAGTCCTCTTCCGGAAAACTACAGTTGGAGGCATTCTCAATGGTTTCCGAGAACTGTCTGGAGATTGATCTACTAAAAGGATGGGAGGGTGCACTAGAGAGCCCCCTCGGCTCCAAGATAGATAAAGAGACTCTTACCTGCACCATCAACATAGATCTGGCCGCCAGACTCTCAGGGATACAGATCTCTTAGGAAATGATACCGGAATAAGCCCATAAAACTCTAGTGTTGGTAAGCCTTGGCAATATTAGATAAAAGGAATCTATATCACGATAGTACTATCTCGGTCGCAAGCTAGAGGGGCTTTCGTCAGCTCTATATATTTTTTGGCTTAGTTCCTTATTGCCCCCTTTGGTAGAGAAACAAAAGTCGGAGGTAGCACACCCCGCAGAAATTCCACCTTAGCTAAAATGGGAGCCTGTGACACTTACTAGGACCCTTCTAAAATACTAGAAAAAAAAAGAAAAAAGGGAGCCAAATAAGTTGAGATCTTTAATACTCTTTCTACCTTTAGCGTCAAATCTTCCCCGTTTTAGGCCCTGCGGTATTCCTTGCTCTAAAAGGAATTTTAAAATCCCCCACAAGCTAAACCACGAACGAGACTATTGCCATTAAAGTTTCTAACAAGCATTTCGATCCCGCCGTGGCTGAAGCTATGGTCTAGCCTCTATGACATAATGTATTTGAGGACACGATCCACGTAGCGGGCAGCAAGAATTCCTATTAGCTATTTGACTAGGTAATGGAGTTTTTCGTAGCACTTCACTCCCATTTCCCATTCTTATGCTGTGCATGCTACAAAAGCTGAAGAAGCACAATTTATTACGTTTCAAGTTCCTACAGGCACAGACCCGTAGGCACACATTAGAGAGTTTGCGCAGCCTAACTTTGTTACCAACATATGTTAGCACTACTGAGGTCTTTCTGCGCAAACCCTCTGCTACCTTTAGTATATAGTTGCGCAGATCTACGATGTCAAGTTATAACTCAAATATCCACACACATCCTTTAGCTTTATAATATTGAACTGCCGACTACGGTACCACTCATACAGCCTCGCTTGTGGGTTGCAGAACCTCTTGCATATGGTATCAATTTGTACACATGTATGTGTGGGTGCAGGTGCTGAGAGACAGCCGGGAGTTGCTGATATTGCCAGAGTAAAAATGGCGGGGATCTCGAAGTTGGACTACAGTCACTCACGAAGAAATGAGCCCGGGGGCCTGGGCTCAGCTTATCCCGCAATCAAATCAACTATGTACATCTTGGAGACTCGCTCACTGTATCCATCGCGAGAGCTGTGTTAGGGTCTTAAGGAATGACGCTGGGTGTGGATTCTCAGGGATGAGTGCTTAATTTTGAAGCTTTCTGATGACCATTTTTCCGTCTAATAGCTAGATTACGGCTGGGCGGCTGGCAGTGACAGGCTCAAGTAGTCTTGATGGATTCGCCTGAGAGGAGGAGCATTGTGAGTCCCCTTTGCGGAGCAGGCGACTTTACCACTTGGATGTCCCCGTGGTAGACAGACTCACTCTACTCCAGTCACTAAATAGAAATTATATTTGTTCGATTTTTCCTTATATTCAGCTGCCAGGAGTTACACATGGTCTCCACGAGGTGTGAAGATGGATATCAGCTAGATCAAAATGGATGCAGGTTGAGGCCTTCAGGGATGGCGATCTGGGGCCTCCCGGACGTAGAGTGCTCGGCGTCACATAGCACCCCATCATACACACTAAAGTTGGTCCCCTGCATTATCTTATCAAAAAAAAAATAGAGTTAACCTAGCGAGCAGATCGCTTATTGCGACGTACCCATACCATCCTAATTGCGAGCTAGGATGCCGGCTTGCGAGGATTTCAGTTGTACCCCACTTGGTGTTTCCTTCTGACATTAAATACTGAAAGAAATGCAACTAGGCTTCAGCATTGACATCCGAGTACAGTACATCGCCATTAGGATAAGTAAAGATTTACTTTGCCACTGCCAGTGGGATATCCTACTGAGGAAGTAGCTGCTTAGTCAATGAGATATTCCTTTAACCAAGTGCGCTACTTGACGATTGAAGTGGAATCTGTTATTGGATTTTGAATGATGATTATTATTATTTTTTGACATGGGTATTACTTAAAGCCACCTAGCCGTTATTACAGGTTGTGTCATCCAAGGCATTGGTTCTGGCAGGCACGTCGGGGTCCCCAGTTCTCACCCTATCATGGCGCTTAAACGAGTAACAGGATGCATTTTTTTCCTTCTCCTCAAATACAGCATAGCGTGAACTAGGAATTAAGATCCACTACGATACCCATTGGACTTCTTTAGGTGCAAAGTGCCGCAGGAGTTCGTTTTTTCCTGTTTTCGTAGACCGCACTCTTCTTCACAGAATCTGATTCGTTTGTCAATAAATCTCACAACCAACTACGGACACTCAGGTTTTTCACTTAGACGATAGAGATATATAAGGCAGCCGCAGCTGTTCGAGATACAGCTCTACCTTAAGATTTGTGACGGGAATGGCTCAATGTGGAGACGAGAGCCAAAAAATAAGGCCGTGTTTAGCACGCCGTGATTTGAGATAATCGTGATTTGAAATTACGGTTTGCAAATTGCCCTCTACTGAACGTGACTACAATCTTTAATTTAGGGTTTACTCTGTGAGAAGACTCACTAGCATTTACGAACAAAATGCTTAAGGGTACAAAATAAAAATATCGTAGCCCTAAATATTTTTATATAATATTATAATAGCACGAATATTTTAAACCATGGCTTGGAATAGCGAGCCTCAAATCACCGCTTACCAAACTCCCGCCAACCCTCTAATTTGTTATCATATCGGCGTCCTTCTTCCCAAGGAGCCCCTCATCCATCAACCACCTCTATCCTCCTTCCGCCTAAAGGTAACAGCCAGAGGAAGTGAAGAGAAAATTTTCCGTCAACAGCCCTCCCTAATCCTTAATATAATATTAATAAGCCTCCACTCCTCCATAAAATATGGCCAGAGCCTATAGACCATTCGACCGGGTTCACGCTCCATTAGTATCCCCACTGGAGGATCTCAATCCGGCGACCGCACATCTAAAGCCCCAGTGGGCTTCTTCTTTCCAGCGGCTGCAGGAGTGTCTCATTTCTTCCCTTTTTGACGAAGGGAGGGACTACTCTGTCAATCTACCCTCTACCAAGAATTCAAACCGTTATCATTGGGATGAGTTGTTGGTTTTTAATGTCTATAAGTAGGTTCCTCCTTCTGCCGCCTCTTATCATCATCATAGCCACTATCATCATTGCGGTTCCTTCTACTTCTATTTCGGTTTGTGGGAAGTGGGAGTTCGGATCGTCGTGCCATCTATTTAGACTCATCTAACATTTTTCTATGCACTTTGCTCCAATATAGAACGTTACATCTTTCCACCGCATATGGCTTAGGCCCAAACCCATGCTCGCCATTCTACATATTCTATTCCGGCAGGCATCCAGCCGACAGATTGATCCAAAGCAGCCCCGCAGAGCCCCCCTCTCCCAGTGCAGTCAAATTCAATAGCTTGAGCAAGAAGATATGGAGAAACTTAAAGGGCCTCGGAGGGCCGGCAAGTGACCCCCATAACTCAGCCACCAAAAGCTCCAATGCCCTGGAGTGGTCCAGCGATGACATGAGCCAGCAGAGCAAAGGCGCCCCCATTCGCCCAAACTTGATACAATCGTTTCTGGACCGCAAGGACTTCTCAACCAGGCAATCTTCAACAGTGGCCTGCATCCGGTTCTACGAGGAATTCATAGAATGGCGCTTGCTCCCGCCCATATCGGAAAAATTTAGCAAGAGCGGAGCAGGTGTGTTTTCCAGCGGCGGTAGTAGGGGGAAAGGAGAGAAGGAGAAACACATATACCTAGCACCGATCGCCTACCCGCTCCCTCGATCGATAACTTTCGACGGTAGTGACTCCACTAACAATAGCTTCAAGAAGACGATCTCTATCAGCAACCTGAAGCAAAGAGCCCGTGGGGGTTCGCCACCGACCTCCCCGACTAGTACTCAATCTGAACCATGCACCCCCCAGAAAAGGGAGATGAAGAAGGTACCCACAAACACCCCTCGAGACATTCCGGCTGCAAGGATATACTTGAATCCCACGCTCCATTGCATAACTCCAAGCTCGGGCCCGGGCCGTTCCCTCACCGAATTCTTCACGGGAAAAGACGGCGGCGAGGGGGGTCGCGATCCTATCTACACCACCCTAGAAGAGCTAGGATCCGTGGAATCACAGCCTATAAACGTCTTCTTCTCGGACACCGGGCCAGGAACGAAAACCTACTGGTGGGTATCCGAAGATTCCAGTTGGAGGATCGTGTACGACAAGACGCAGGACATAAACATTAGCTCGAAACGACACTGCCTGGTTCCCCTTACCACTACTACCGCCACAGCTACTACTACTTCTACTACTACACCGCTCAACCAACATGAGAGTAAGGCTTCACTAGATAGTTCTTCTCATAACTACATCTTCGGGAAACCAAAGGTTGAAGAGAAAGTTACGAAAATGTTTCCAGAAGTTAAAGGAGGTTGTGTTAAGGTATCTATCATTATTTTCATCCCTTCATCCCCCCTACGCAGCATAGCTATGAGATTGGAAAGAACTATGCTAATTTTGGGTTTCCCCCAACTAAGCTATACATTGCCAACTCCGACGAGCCAGTCGCGCAAGTTCACCTCCTTACCGGGCAGATGTGGATCCTAAAGTATCTTATGCTGGAAACCATCGACATTGCTATGACCGTGATCTTCTCGGTTGTCAATCTAGAACGCCACATTGAGGATGAGCACGAGGCGCATAAGAAACGGCCCAGTCGTTTCTCAGGAGGCCATGCTAGCAATTAAATTATAGACAAAGGCGCAGTAAGTCAAATATGACAGCCACAGCGACAGGGAGCGCAGTTGCGATTACCGGTTGTATCTACGCTAAGTTACCTGCGGAGTTATTATTTGCTACGAAAGGCTTCGTTTATTCATGGATTGATGTTAGTCACCCCTTTTTTTGGCCCCCTCGGACTTAGACAGAGTGCTTGAACTAGAAATTTCAATCATCTATTCCCCCTTACGCCAGTGATAAGTGGAGTGTGACTAGTGCTCGTTGTCTGCAGGTGTTTCATCATCATCTGAAAGTGAGTGGAAACTATACAGAAGAATCCTAGAAATCCACTAGAACCCCCCGCCTTAAAATCAAGCTACGAGGGGAAAAAAAAAATGGAAAAAATAGCGAAAAAATTATCTTTCGCCTCCCCCCACTAAGAAAGCCAGGGAAGACCTCCAACTTTGCCCGAAAAATGCCCAATTATCCCCTCTGATACTCTCCATCATTCACGCCTCTCACATTCCCTATTCCCCAGTCACCAACCATGTAAGCTTCGAGACCATTTCTCCAACCTCACACCCATCCAAGAAGCCCGAGTAGACACCACCTTAGCGACAAACTATGCTCGAGCGCCTTATATTCATTCTATACACAGAATATCACTCGCAGAAACAACACACGCCACCCGCGCTTGAGCTTTGCTATGATATCACTTGCCAGTAAAGTATTTTCCACCACTCAGCGCACAGTCCTCCCCCCAAAGCCCGTTGAAGCCCCTCCTACAGGCACACTACGTCCAATGGACCCCCCCTCCATCAATCGCCCAATCACCATCATACCCAAAAGCGCAGCACCCCGCCAAGTCCTCAATTCCCATCATCCGCCACCACCGGCAACTCCCGCACCAGAGCCCCTCGCTCTCCAATACCAAGCCTCCCCACTAGGGGGAAAAAAAGAAAGAAAAAAGGAAAAGAATACCGATACATGACAACGATCACTCCTACGGCACCCGAAAAAAGCTCCTAAAAACGGGAATAAAAAAGAAAAAACTAAAATTGGAAAACATAAAAATAATGCGCCAAACCCGGATTGAACGGGTGACCTTCAGATTACCCCGAGTTTGCTAAGCACTGAAGAGAAACTTCAGTCTGACGCTCTCCCAACTGAGCTATTAGCGCTGGATGAGAGATTCTCCACGCTTGACGGTTATGTTGCCAGAGCTAGGGTGAAAGAGGTCGGGATTGCATCTACAAGGATAATAGCGATGGGTAGCTGGTGAAATGGATATGGGGAACGTAGGGGACCTTACCGGTGGCCAGGTGTTGTGTAGTGATTGAAGTATGTACTGTACAGTACTCGCAGTGTCGTAGCGTTTTTAGAAAAGACTGCTATTGCATACCGCCAAAATTTGGCGTTTTTTCTCCAATTTGGGT
>Ga0307507_10004041_pt1 | contig 26877 bp, 27 predicted proteins | sample 7_EM_MG_FD_207223 | JGI IMG/M metagenome (GOLD analysis project Ga0307507, IMG submission 207223) | Populus trichocarpa ectomycorrhiza microbial communities from riparian zone in the Pacific Northwest, United States - 7_EM | ecosystem: Host-associated > Plants > Roots > Unclassified | place...
ATTCATTGTTGCTTCATAAGACATCACTCTCGCCGTCCCCGGCCGTCCCCCACAGTCCCCCGCCGTCCATCCCCCCTGCTCTGCGCTAACATGTCTCACCCTGTAGGGCCTGCCGTCCTACCCAAAGACGGCCGTCCTGCCCTTAGGGTGCCCCGGACGGACTACAGCTAGCCGTCCCGTCCCGTCCGGGGCTCTTGGCAGTCCCCCCGCGGGGCCCCGCCGGGCCCCCGGACTGTTGCGAACACTGCGGGCGGCCCACGAGAGCGGTGTTTGGCCACCACCGCCAGGTCTATCAGGGTTAACGTCTTCCCGTTCCAACAGTAGCTTCACTACTCCATCATGCCCATTCAAGGCGGCCAACGAGAGCGGTGTCTGGCCACCGCCGCCAGGCCTATCAGGGTTAACGTCTTCCCGTTCCAAGAGTAGCTTCATTACTCCATCATACCCATACCAGGCAGCCCACAAAAGCGGTGTTCGGCTAGCATTGTCAGGTCTATCGGGGATAACGCCTTCCCGTCCCAACAGTAGCTCCGCTACTGCATCAAGCCCCTCCTTGGCGGCCCACAAGAGCGGTGTTTGGCCACGGTTGTCAGGCCTATTGGGGCTAACGTCTTTCCGCTCTAACAGTAGCTTCACTACTCCGTCACGCCCCTTCTTGACGGCCCACAAGAGCAGTGTTTCACCATAATTGTCAGGCCTATCTAGGTTAACGTCTTTCCGTTCTAACAGTAGCTTCACTACTCCATCACGCCCATACTTGGCAGCCCACCAAAGAAGTGTTCGGCCAATATTATCACGCCTATCAGGGCTAACGTCTTCCCGTTCCAACAGGAGCTTCACTACTCCATCACGTCCATTCTCGACGGCCCACAAGAGCAATGTTTGGCCGTTATCATCAGGCCTCTCAGGGCTAACGTCTTTCCGCTCCAACAGTAGCTTCACTACTCCATCATGCCCATTCCAGGCGGCTCGCGAGAGTGGCGGTTCGCCATAATTATCAAGCCTATCGGGGTTGACGTATTTCCTTCCAAATAGTAGACTCATTACTTCCGGGGCTCCCCGCCGAACGACCTATGCTCCCAGGATTGACAAATTGCGGACCAAGAAACAGCCTGACCACCTCTTCATGTCCACTCCTAGCAGCCCATGAGAGTGCTGTACGACCATATTCCGTGTCTGGCATATCAGGTTGAACATGCTTCTGCTCCAAGAGCAATTTTACTACATCATCACGCCCATACCTTGTAGCCCACATGAGTGGCGTCAGACCTGCGCTATCTCTCTGGTTCACATCCCATCTCTTCGTCCTTATCAGATCAATTGCAACTTCGGCAATGCCTAAATATGAAATGCAGTGTAGGGCAGAAAATGGCTTGTCAAAATGAAAGCGCCACCCGACGGCTAACTTCCAAAGTAATTCGACAGATACGTGATTATCGTACCCACCCAGTAGATCGAGCGCAAGGCATCTTGATCGATCTGAGAGCTCCGTTCGCATGTGCGTTCCCCAACACAATGAAGAATATACCAGGAATGGCGTGCCTCGGAGGTCGTGAGAGGGGCTAGCAGAAAGGTCTTTAATGACCGGGAAATTGAGATATGTCAAACAGGTCTCCGCTATTCTCGAGTGAGGTCTGTCAAACAAGTCGGGATGGCGAGAAAGATACTCTTTGAGCGTGAAATGGATTAGCCGAATAGTCGACGACCCTTCACCGAGGACCACAAGTCCTTGGCAACATCCTAACACTGTCCGGACCGAAGGCACATTTTTAACATTAATTTCGGTTGATCCTATCTCGATAGCAAGGGCTTGAAATATCTCGTCGGCACTTGGTGGCCGCTCGGAATGTGAAATCCACATCAGAGTCTCCATTCCTAGCCTTGCTCTATCACCTTCTTGTGCCTTTATCCGCCGTATGGTTGCATCGTATGCGCCTCCCAAGCCTAAGCCATTCGCCATTATACCGAGCTTCTCTCGCCGCCGATGCAGTGTCGTTTCTTGCAGGATGGCCTTGATATTTAGAGACACCAGCAGGAATCTAGACATAGATCTGTCAGCTCATAGTTTCAGTGTCATCACTTCCCACTTACATTTCCGAAACCGTCTCAGGAATGGTCTTTATAATGTCCGCCTCCAAGCTCTTGTCCATTGCGTCCGGTGTTTCATCCTTTTTTAATTTCTCTCTCAGGAATCGAACGATATCATCCTTGGTGGGTATAATGGATACAGCCACTATCCACCCAGCAAGATATTTCATCACCTCATCTCGAACCTGCAATCTTCCGGCTAGAAACACCCGGATGGTTGGCGACTTGTGTATAACTTGATTGAGTGAATCAAGCAATTCCGCCCGATACTCCGCCATGCATTCATCTAGGGCATCAATACATATAAAGGTGGGCCGTGAGGATGAGATATCCTGCAACATCTCCACAATTTCACTCATATTCAGTTTCCGGCCCCCAATGACCTTCTTCTGGTCTTGGAAAGCCTCGGAGATCTTCGCCGGAATCTCCTCCAGTCCACAAACGACCTGTTTTAGGAGGGAACTTAGGGTGGTGGTTGGGGATTGCTCCTTCTGGGCCGCGAAGTCGAAGTAGAAGCACGCGACTGCAGCATTTTGCCCCCTTGCCCAATCGCCTAATGTATCTATTACCAATGAGCTGGCATCACAGCTTCTTAGCAACACCTTTGCTTCATGGAGGATCTGCTTTCTCACCTAATGTAGGTCTTCCCGACCCCCGGATCTCCGTAGCAAAACAAGGTCGAATTATTCCGTTCGCCGCTGTGAATACCATCGTGCCAATTCTGATATTCCTCCAATCGTAGGAGCCAGTCTCCCACATCTTTGACTCGGTGCTCTCTAATATCTTGGTGCCGTATCCGAGGGTCAAGTGGAGATAACCATGCGAGGATCTTATCCCTCTCATCGACAATACCATAATTATTCACGTTGGATGCATGGTTTACCGAGGTGATATTATTGATGATAGTGTTTAACGAGTTGGTATTATTATTAAAGGTGTGGTTATTATTACCAAAGGAATTGTTGTTGAAAGAGTTACTATTTTCTCCGAGACGAGATTGCGACATTTCTCTTTTTTTGGTGTTCGGAGCGCTGTAAATTCGATGAAGAGGATTCAGAGAATGGGTTCTTGAGTACGGAAAATTGATGGAGTTCTCGAGGCTGAAGAAAAGCGGGGTTGCAGTTATCTTGCCGCTGTGTTGGTCCACATCTGGCCCAATCAGCTTGTCAAAGACCCATGTACTGTACTGTACAGTACGGTATTATATAATACTTCCAGGACATAGCACTTTTAGTTAGTGGTTCGTCTTGTATCCGCATCTTACACTCGTTTCCAATACAGGCACAAGTGGGTTGGGAAGATCCATCTTTTGCTGAAAGCTTCCATAATCACAGTAAACACATTGGGATTCACAAAAAACATGGTTTCTGGTTCCGTCAATTTTCAATATAAATAACTTAAGCACCTTTTCACCTGAGTTTCCTGCGAATACCAGTACCGCAATAGCATCGGTAATATAGGTGCTTGAACCGAATTTCCACGCCCCCCTACCATTCGAGCATAAGGCTACCGACATCCCGAGCTCCTTAGCCATATATTCTTATAATAACCGAGGAGGGTGTTTACGATATGATTGTGGTTTGGGGGTGTCTGGACAAAGTATTGTTTGGTAACAACATTACCCACAGAGCGCCCTGACTCGTCAGGCAGCAGGAAATATTTTAATGAAATAGCTGCCAACGATAGGATCGCCGACCAAGGGCAAGTTTGCGAACGCCAAAGAACCCACTTAGAAGCCGAGGCGGCACCTAAGGGTAGTCATTCATCCAGCTCGATTCAGTAAGATTTATCTATAGGTACTGTAAGCAAAGAGCACGGCCGGCCCGGAAGAGACACGCTAACCGCAAACCTGGAGAACGAAACCACCACCGCTGTCCGAATACGGCCCCGCAGTCCCTCAGCAGAAAACTGGGCGACGATACTACCGTATGTCGTATAAATGTCACTCCCCATCTGGGCCAGGAATCTAATGCAGCTGCATTGACCTCCACCCGAACCACCAACTAATCTAGAGCCACATACATATCTAGCCATTTGGCTAGCCTGATCCGAATCTCGGGGAGCAATTGCAAGTCAAGCATACAAGAAGCGGAACCGGCAAACACTGGGCTTACCCTAAATATACAGCTGCATCCCCCACGTCTCCTCATTCTGTCAAGTGCAGTACTACTCGCCTTAGGAAACACTTAAGGGGCTTCGGCAAGTAGCAAAGCCCAAAACCAAGCGCTCTTCCACATTCCGCCACTAGCTTATTCTAAACTAACCCGTAGTTTCTGTTATAAAAGCCCAACCCACCCTAGGCTTCATTCAATTCCTAATCTTTACCGTGAATTGAAAGCCCCCCTGGCTATTTATCCTTTATACCCAAGAACATCTGCCAAGTCTGTAACTTACTATCTTTCTTGAGTAGCATCACCTCCTAAAGACGAGATACCAAAAGTCTAGCAGTTTTAGTTGACCGCCGCCTACCGCACTGCCACGTGTAATTCCATATATAATAACCGAAAAAATAAAGCTACTAAAGAGTTGGAATAAAATCTTGACCGGGATGAACTTGAATACTCCCGAGGACCTGTGGTAATGATATTATGTAAGGTATTCCTTGTTGAGCATGTTTATGGGGTGTGTGGACCGCCCCTACTCACGACAGCTGTAATATTATACTAACACAATATCTTTAGCTAGGTTTCGTACGAGCAATACCGATCTTAAGCTACCAAAAAACAAAAAAGCTAAGATAAAAGTACCACCTCACCGTACCAAAAAACGCAGTACAACTCCCAAGTGCACTACCCGCCAGCCCACATAAAATGAGCAAGTTCCAGATCCCAAGTCAGAAGAATTCTCCAACCGGTCTGATATTCCGAGGAAACCACATATATCCAAGCCGCTTAAGTACATGCTCCGCGCTTTACACAACCGCTAGCACCCCCTTAATAATACCAATACCTATTAAGCTACCAAGTTAGGTAATACTAATACCAGCAATTCACAAGTTGTATGTAATGCCTCATCCATATCAGAGATCACCATTTAAAGTCTTTCGTATTATGAAATCTAGATCTAGAGAAATATTGTGGGTGAAATTGTTCGACTTCCCTCTTGGAGGCAGGGGGGGTTGAACTATTTTAATACTATGTACGGGAATAAACCTGGGTACCATCGATTGGGAAATGTACTATTGAAAAAGCGGAGCTTTTGGGTGGGTGGAGTATCATCCAGGGTTCACCACAATATCGATTATTAATTACTGCAGAGCACCAGTACTAGGGACTTATAACTTGAAGGGCATGCCAATCCGGGTCACTCTTCTACCCTCTATTCTAGGACCATAAGTTGTACCGCTCGAGTTAATAAAATGATAACTTACCAGAATGTAAAAGAGAGAAAGAAGAAAAAAAGCTCTCATAGCTTTCAGCACCCTGGTGATATAGGGAAAAGCGATGTCGAGTCCGTCCTAAATAGAAGAGAAATTTCAATCACTAGGGGTGGGCAGAGACTGAGGTATTAGCCTCTAGGTATAAACAGATAGTCACTTTTATATCTATGATACCCTCGTTCCCAATCCCCACTCCGCCCCATCCCAAATTTGCCATATCATACCGGCACCCGGACAATATCCGTTTTCCACGCTCACCGGTAAGTATAGAATTTAAAGCGCTAAATTCAAATACGAAAAAAAAGGGTCCACTATAAATGCCTCCACCCATTACCCACCAAAACCTGCATCTCATCAATCAAGCAATCAACCCCGGGCTCATTGCCCCCCACTCCCGAACCCTTCCCACCACCTTCCCATTCCTCCAGGGTAATCTCAACAGGCCGTCACAAACCCAACAATTCCACCCCGCACTCCCTCCCACTCCCTAGGCCACCCAACCCCCTACCGAACCAATTCCCATCCCTTCACTCTATACGCCACTCTAGCATTCGGATTCAGCCAGACGCCTTTATCAGGTGCGGGATTATCATAATGTATGAGACAGCACTCACTCCCTTCGACGTGCCATTCCGCAAGTGAGTCGGACACACCGCGGAAGCGGAGGTTAGAGGGCGGTAGGAAGGGTGCTGCGTCGAAAGCCACCATGCCGTTCCAGCAGCTACGGACGGGGACGGGGCGGTTCAAGAGAGGCGCGTCGCGGGAGGGGCCGGGTACGGAGAACTTGTACGACAAGCTGTCGGCGGGACGGCCGTTAATGTCGCGGAGGGCGAAAGTGTCGTAGAATTTGGCGATGTCGAGGAAGTCTAGTGAACAGGCGGCGGAGTACTCGCGGTTGCGGGTGTTTAGTAGATTTAATGCGTCTTCAGCCTGTCACCCCTTCATAGGTTAGCCTACAGCCAGCATATCTGGCGAATTGGGGGTGGACGAACAGTGAAAATAACATCATTAAATTTTAAGAAAAACAGCCTATCAAAGCCCCCATTCCTCTCCCCCTCAGCCTGCAACTCGAGCAGGGGTTCAAAAACCCTATTCTTAGCCCTAACTAATTGCGGTATCCTCCTCAACTCCTTCCTCCCTCTCCGCGCGAAAATCCACCCCTTCTCCCGGCCCCTCGATGCCCGCAAGATCTCAAGGGAGTTGGAAACCGCTTGCTAGATCCGGCGCCGGCCTTGCGCCTGCAGACCAACAACACCCGATCCAGAATATCATCGGAGGATAACTAATAAACAGCGCAATAGTCGAACGCTCGAACTAGAATAGAGCTAGGCTATCGGAAAGGTATAATCAGAAACTTCGTTCTCTCGCCCTCTACTAACAAACCAAAACTTGAGTATATGAGATATAAGAAAATCATTTTGATCATTCCATCGCTTCCCACATCCGCCGATTTCTCACCATGTATACCCCCATTTGCCCGTGTGCTTTGTAATAATAAAGGAGAGAAATAACGATAGAACCATCTCCGTCAATCATTCTAACTCTAGAAAAAATGCAATTGCTAAGGATACCCCGTAAACTTCCATAGTCGACTACAACACTCTCGACTTCAGGCAACTCTCACCGTTAGCTTTATCCGACAATTATGACAACTATCCGCTTTCGTCAACTCTAACAAAAAATGCGGGGATCTCACAGGAAGCCTTCATTTGAATTTTCCACCAAGTTAGAGATATTTGTTCACCCTCTGTTTGCTCTTCTGGTTTCTCCTGTCTTTTGCTCATTCCGCCTGGCTAGATTGGTGGTTCTATTGATTCTAGGCGGGAATAAGGTAGAAGAAAGGAGTACAATAGGTGTGATTAGACCTTCAAGATCGCCACACTTGTGTTTTCATTGAACAGCACATATAGGAGACAAGATTGAGAGATCCCTGAAAAGAAATTCTGATGCAATGCTATATGCTAACTTCTGCCCTAACCCAAGCCCGTTCCATTATTAAGCAAAGTAATCGGGAAATACAAGAATGGTAGGAGGGAGAGCGTATCTGAGAATAATTCTAAATTTGGTCCGTGGAACGTCAGAAAAAGAAAAAGGGAAATCTAAAAAGTGATTATCATTCATCATATCTCGGGCATGATGGCATAAACTCCCCCGACTGACTTGGCATTTCCGGTAGTAACAGATGGCGTCCACAATCTCACCGCCTTGGGAGGTCAAAGAAGAATTAGGGGATTGGATATAGGTAGTCGTAAAGCATCTGCTAATGTTGTAAAATGGGTGCATGAGTAGGCAAAAGACGGCGAAAGAGGCGATATCTTATACCGCGCTGGGAGTTGCAAGCTCTCGGGCCTTAAGTAGTTTCACTACACCATCATGCCCATTCCGGGCGGCCCACGAGAGCGGCGTTTGGCCACTATTGTCTGGCCTACTGGGGCTAACGTCTCCCCGTTCCAACAGTAGCTTCACTATTTCATCATGCCCATTCCAAGCGGCCCACCAGAGCGGTGTTTTGCCATCATTGTCAGGCCTATCGGGGTTAACGTCTTCCCGTTCCAACAGTAGCTTCGCTACTCCATCATACCCATTCTGGGTGGCCCACGAGAGCGGCGTTTTTCCACCATCGTCAGGCTTATCGGGGTTAACGTCTTTCCGTCTCAATAATAGCCTCACCACTCTATCATGCCGGTGCCAGGTGCCCCACCAGAGCGGTGTTTTGCCATAATTGTCAGGCTTATCGGGGCTAATGTCTTCCCGTTCTAACAGTAGCTTCACTACTCCATCATGCCCATTCCGGGCGGCCCACAAGAGCGGTGTTTTGCCATAATTGTCAGGCTTGTCGGGGTTAACGTCTTCCCGTTCCAAAAGCAGCTTCACTACTCCATCATGCCCATTCCGCGCGGCCCACAAGAGCGGTATTTCGCCATAATTGTCAGGCTTATCGGGGCTAGCATCTTCCCGTTCTAACAGTAGCCTCACCACTCTATCATACCCCCTCGAGACGGCCCACAAGAGGGGTGTTTTGCCATCATTGTCAGGCCTACCGGGGCTAACGTCTTCCCGTTCCAACAGTAGCTTCACTATTGCATCATGCCCATTCCGGGTGGCCCACAAGAGCGGTGTTTGGCCATAGTTGTCAGGCCTATCGGGGCTAACGTCTTCCCGTCCCAACAGTAGCTTCACTATTCCATCATGCCCATTCCGCGCGGCCCACAAGAGCGGTGTTTGGCCATAGTTGTCAGGCCTACCGGGGCTAACGTCTTCCTGTTCCAACAGTAGCTTCGCTATTCCATCATGCCCATTCTGGGCGGCCCACAAGAGTGGGGTTTCGCCACCATTATGAGGCTTATCGGGGCTAACGTCTTTCCGTCTCAACAGTAGCCTCACTACTCTATCATGCCCATTACAAGCGGCCCACGAGAGCGGTGTCTGGCCAACATGGTCCGGCTTGTCGGGGTTGACGTATTTCCTTCTAAATAATAGACTCATTACTTCCGGCCCTCCCCGCCGACGACCGATGCTCCCAGGATTGACAAATTTCGGACCCAAAAATAGCCTGACCACCCCTTCATGCCCACTCCCAGCAGCCCATGAGAGTGCCGTTCGACCATATTCCGTGTCCGGCATATCGGGTTGAGTATGCTTCTGCTGCATGAGCAATTCTACTACAGCTTCACGCCCACACCTCGCAGCCCACATAAGTGGTGTCAGACCTGCACTATCTCTGTGATTCACATCCCATCTTTTCGTCTTCATCAAATCAATTGCAACTTCAAGGACGCCGAAATATGAAATACAGTGTAGCGCAGAAAATGGTTTGATGCTGCTAAAGCAACTACGAAAAAGTCGCTTCTTGACTGACTCCCAAAGTAACTCGGCAGATATGTGGTTATCGTACCGATGAAGAAGGTCAAGCGCAAGGTATCTTGAGCGGTCTGAGAGCTCCGTTCGCATGTGGGTTCCCCAATACAAAGAAGAATATCCCAGGAGGGGCGTGCCTCGGAGGTCGCGAGAGTGGGTGGCGGAAAGGGCCTTAATGGCTTGGAAATTGAGATATGTCAAACAGGTTTCCGCTATTTTCGAGTGAGGTGTGTCAAACAAATCGGCATGGCAGGAAAGATACTCTTTAAGTGTGAAATGGATCAGCCTAACAGTGGAGGACCCTTCATCGACAGCCGCAAGTCCTTGACAACAGCCTAACATGGTCCGGATCGAAGGCACATTACTGGCATTAATGTCCGTTGATCCTATCTCCACAGCTAGCGCGTGGCATATCTCACGGACACTTAACGGTCGCTCCGAATGTGAAATCCACATTAGAGCCTCCATCCCGAGCCTCGCTCCATCCCCTTCCTGCGCCTTTATCCGCCCTATGGTTGCATCGTATGCGCCTCCCAAGCCCAAGCCATTTGTCATTGTGCTGAGCTTCTCTCGCCTCCGATGGAGTGTCGTCTCCTGTAGAATCCCCTTGATATTTAGAGACACCAGCAGGAATCTAAACTCAGATCCGTCAGCCCATGGTTTAACATATCGCTTTCAATGTCTTTACTTCCTACTTACATTGGTGAAACCGTCTCGGGAATGCTCTTTATAATGTCCGCCTCCAAGCTCCTATCCATTGCCTCTGGTGTTGTATCCTTTTTCAATTTCGCTCGGAGGAATCGAATGATATCATCCTTGGTGGGTATAACAGCTACAGCCACCACCCTCCCAGCAAGGTACTTCTCCACCTCATCTCGGATCTGCGATCTTCCGGCCAGAAGCATCCTGGTGCTAGGGGACTTGTGTAAAAGTTGTTTGAGTGAATCCAGCAGCTCCAGTCGATACTCAGCCATGCATTCGTCTAAGGCATCAATACATATAAAGGTAGGCCGCGAGGACGAGATATCCTGCAACATCTCCACAATTTCACGCAGTCCCAGTTTCCGGCCCCCGATGACCTTTTTCTGGTCTTGGAAAGCCTTGGCGATCTTTGCCAGAATCTCTTCCAGTCCACAAACGACCTGTTTTAGGAGGGAGCCTAGGGTGTTAGCTGGAGATTGCTCCTTCTAGGCTGCAAAGTCGAAGTAGAAGCACGCGACTGCGGCATTTTGTTCCCTTGCCCAATCCCCTAATGTATCTATTATCAATGAGCTGGCATCACAGCTTAGCAACACCTTCGCTTCATAGAGGATATAGTTTGTTACCTGATGTAGGTCTTCCCTACCCCCGGATCTCCGTAACAAAACAAGGTCGAATTATTCCGTTCGCCACCGTGAATGCCATCGCGCCAATTCTGATATTCCTCTGTTTGTAAGACCCAGTCTCCCACATGTTCGACTCGGTGCTCTCTAATATCCTGGTGCCGTATCCGGGGGTCCAGTGGGGATAACCATTCGAGAATTTCCGCCCTCTCATCGACTATACCATTGTTATTCACGTTGGACGCATGGTTGACTGAAGTGGTATTATTGATGGTAGTGTTGAACGAGTTGTTATTATTATTCAAGGTGTTGCTATTATTATTAAAGGAATTGTTGTTATTGAAAGAGTTGCTACTTTCCCCGAGACGAAATTGCGACATTTCCCTTTTTTTGGCGTTTGGAACGTTGTAGATCCGATGAAGAGTATTCAGGAGTTCTTGAGTACAGTAGGGAAAATTGATGGAGTTCTCGAGGCTGAAGAAAAGCGGGGTCGCAGTTATCTCGCTACTGTGTTGGTGAACACCCGGCCCAATCAGCTTTGTCAAGGATCCGGTATGGACCGGACAGCACTTACTTCTAAGACATACAGTAGTACTTGTACTTGTAGTTGGCGGTTCGTCCTGTATCCGCATCTTACACTCGTTTACAATACAAGCACAAGTGGTTTGGGAAGAACCATCTTTGCTGAAATATTCCACAATCACAGTAAACATCTTGAGATTCTAAAAAAATATATATATGGTTTTCGGTTCCATTAATTTTCAAAAAAAAAAAAGCACCCGTTCACCTAAGTTTCCTGCAAATATTGCATTATCAATAGCCTTGGTAATATAGGTGCTTGAATCGAATCCCCAAGCCCTTCTACCCTTCGAACATAGGCTACTCCTACATCTATAAATATGATAAGTTACAAAACGAGAATCCCGACATCCCTAGCTCCATTGCCATAAGGTATATTCGCATAATAACTAAGGAGGGTGTTTACAATATAATTGTGGTTTAAAGATGTTTGGACAAGGTATTGCTAGATAACAATGATACCGGCAGCAGAACGCTCTGGGTCTTCAGGCAACAGAAAATATTTTAATGAAAAAGCTATCGTACCAACGATCGGATAGCCGACCAACGACAAGTTGCCGAACATCCAAGAACTCATTCAGAAGCTAAGCCGATACCGTAGTCGTTCCCCGGCTCGATTCAGTAGTATTTATCTATACTAGGCAGAGAGGTCTGCTAGAGACACGCTAACCGCAAACCCAGAGAATAAAATCACCACTCCGGTCCGAATACGGCCCTACAATCCCTTAGCAGAAAACCGGGCAGCGAATTATCATGACACTATGTAGTATGAATACCACTCCCCATCTGGCTCAAGAATCCCAGCTAGATTAAACTCCACCCGAACCACCATTAGTCTAGAGCCGCATACACTTCTAGCCATTTGTCTGGCCTGGTCGGGTCTTGATGCAGCAACTACACGTCAATCATACATGAAGCAGAACCGGCAAGCACTAGTCTTACCCTAAATATACAACTGCATCCTCATGGTCTCCTCATTCTTTCAATTACAGCACTACTCGTCCAGGAAACACCTAGGGGCTTCGGCAAGTAGCAAAGCCCAAAACCAAGTACCCTTCCACACTCCGCCACTACCGTAAAAACTTGAATAATTGGACGGTGTGCTATGTCGTTGGACTTTCCTCTCTCAGTATGGTCAAGAAATTTTTTTTTTTTTCTGTCTCGGAAGGGGGAAAGGGGCTGTGCTTTTGCTGTGTTTTTGGCCCCCTTTCCAGAGAAGGGAATTCTGGACTACATAGCACACCGTCCAATTATTCAAGTTTTTACGGTAGCTTATTCTAAAGTAACTCGCAATTTCTTCTCGTTACAAGAGTCCAACTCATCCCGGGCTTCATTCAATTCCTTATCTTTTACCGTGAGTTGAAAGCCCCCTAGCTATTTATCCTTTATACCCAAGAACATCTGCCAGGTCTATAACTTACTATGTTTCTCCAGTACCGCCACCGCCAGGAGATGAGATACCAAAAATCTAGTAGCTTTAGTTAACCGGCGTCCACTGCACTGTACTTGAATACTCCGTGTGGTCACGAGTAATACTATATATGACAACTGAAAAAGAAAGCACCTTGGGAATTAGAATAAAATCTTGACTGGGGTGAACTCGAATACTCCCGGGGACCTGTGGTAATGATATTATGTGGGGTATTTCTTGTCGGGTGTTTTTATAGTATGCCCAGACCCCCCCCCCCTCCGTTTACAATAACTGCGATACTAACACAATATCTTTAGCTAGGTCCGTTAGTACCGATCTTAAACTACCAAAAAACAAAAGCCTAAGACAAAAGCACCACCTCACCGTACCAAAGAACGCAGCACAACCCCCAAGTACAGCACCCACCAGCCCACGCAAAATGAGCAAGTTCCAGATCCCAAGCCAGAAGAATTCTCCAACCCGTCTAATATTCCAAGGACACCACATATATTCAACCTACTATACTTAAGTACGCGCTCCGCACTTTACACACAACCACTGGCACAACCGCAGCAATACCAATACCTATCAAGCTATGTACCAAGTTAGATAATATTAATATCAGCAATTCAACGGCTATGTAATGCCTCGCCCATATTAGAGATCACTATTTAAAGTGCTTTAGATTATGAAATCTAGATCTAGTGAAATATGATACTGTGGATGAAATTGTTCAGCTTTCTTCTTGGGGGGGGGGGGGTTCAATCATTTCAGCACTGTGCACTCGAATAAACCCTGGATACCATCGTGCGGGGGGTATACTACAGTATTAGAAAAGCAAGATCCTTAGGTGGGTGGATGGCTGAGTAGGGTATCATGCATGGTTCACCACAATGTCCATTATTGATTACTAGTAAAGCACCTAGGATCTATGATTTACAGGGTATGACAATCTAGGATCATGAAAAGTCACTCCTCTAGACTCTCTTCCAGTAGGTAAGTGAGTTTTGACGGGGTGCAGGCTTAACCTAAACGAGTTACTGTATGATAACTCACAGGCCGACCAGGGTGTAAAAGGGAAAAGAAAGAAAAAAACGGTATTATACCTTTCTGCCCTCTAGTAATATGGGGAAAAGTGGTGATGTCAAGCCCGTCCTCAGTAGGAAAGAAAGAAATTTGAATCACGGTGTAGCAGAGACGGAGGAGGTATTATACTAGCTTCTAGGTACTAAAGTTAGTAGATAGTCGCTTTATATCTACCCTCGTTCCCAATCCCCCACTCCGCCTGTACTCCACCCCGGAATTTGCACATTATACTTGGGCAATGTCCGTTTTTCACGATAACTAGGAACTGTAGAATTTAATACGCTAAATTCAAATATGATACGAAAAAAGAGTCCACTATAAATGCTTCCACCCATTACTCACCAAAACCTGCATCTCATCAATCAAGCAATCAACCCCAGGTTCATTCCCCCCCCATTCCCGAACCCTCCCCACCACCTTCCCATTTCTCCAGGGTAATCTCAACAAGGCCGTCACAATCCCAACAATCCCACCCCACACCCTATCCCATTTCCCGGGCCACCCAACCCCCTGCCGAACCAACTCCCACCCTTTCGCTCTATACGCCACTCTAACGTTCGGATTCAACCAGACGCCTTTGTCAGGTACGGGATTGTCATAATGTATGAGACAGCACTCACTGCCTTCCACGTGCCATCCCGCCAGCGAGTCGGACACACCGCGGAACCGGAGGTTAGAAGGCGGTAGGAAGGGCGCTGTGTCGAAGGCTACCATGCCGTTCCAGCAGCTGCGAACGGGGACGGGGCGGTTCAGGAGAAAAGCGTCGCGAGAGGGGCCGGATGCAAAGAACGGGTACGACAAGCTGGCGGCAGGACGGCCGTTAATGTCGCGGAGGGCGAAAGTGTCATAGAACTTGGTACTATCGAGGAAGTCTAGTGAACAAGCGGCAGAGTACTCGCCATCGCGGGTGTTTAGTAGATTTAATGCGTCTTCGACCTGTCATCCCTTCACAGGTTAGCTTACAGCCAGCATATCTGGCGAATTGGAGGTGGACGAACAGTGAAAATAACATCATTCAAAAACAACAACCTATCAAAGCTCCCATTCCTCCCTCCCCCAGCCTGCAGCTCGAACAGCGGTTCAAGAACCCTATTCCTAGCCCTAGCCAAGAACGGTATCCTCCTCAACTCCTTTTTCCCCCTCGGCGTGACGATCCACCCCTCCTCCCCGATCCTCGGCGTCCGTGAGATCTCATCCACGTGCGTCGTCTCCTCAAGAACCACCCTCCGCTCAACACCCAGCTTTCCCAATCGCTCGTCGAGTTCGCGTAGCGCACCCTTGGTATTATCCCAGCTGCCGGACTCGTACAGCGAGAAGTACACGTTTCCCACACCGAGGCGGACAATAAGCCGTGTGACGGCGTCAGACCAGTGCGAACGGAGAATTGATTCGGAGTTCCAGTGGTTGGAGGCTATGAAGATGCGACCAGGGTCTAATGAGGGGGGGGGCGGGAGGGGAGGAGGAACGGGGCGGGGAAGGGTCGACAGGTTGAAGAATAGGAATGCGCATGTTAAGAGTAGGAGGAGTGTTAGACGGGAGCGGCGGCGGATCATGATGGAGTACCGTGGTCGGTGGTGGTGTGAGTGTGCATGGATGGGTGAAACATGCACGCGAGCCAATACGGTAGCGATGATGAGGGGTGGTGAGATAATTCGGGAGGGACGCCGGGGAGTCGATGGACACCTTTTTGTCTCGCGTCGCGCGGTCACGGGATTCCCAAAGTGCCAGGTGGAATTTCGCAAATACAGTATCGCAAAGCGTTAATAATTTTATTAAAGCCCACTTTGTACAAAAACAATTTCCAGATGCTAGTACGTAGAAGACAAGGGAAACAGCAAGTATATAGTCTCATCAATTGAGTCTATCAGGTATAATTTCTCTGATTTAGTTCAAAATGGCGGCGCGATAAAGTTAGGGTTGGCCAGTAACCAGACAAGGCCACCCTGATTATCATGCTATCATATCTCCACAACAGTGTTCACCGCCACCACAAACACTCATTTTCTGGAGGATGGGATCCCATAATGTTATTGGAGGTCTACAGCATTGTCAAACTAGAAAGCTGCTACTTTAATAGTACAAATTAAGCCCCTGCCTTTAAAAATTCCGCGGACCCGACCAACAGAGCCGCTCGAATGCAGAAGGCCAGATTAGAAAACTTTAATGGAAAAGAAAATGAATGCTATGATAATATTATTATGGCACCGATGGTGTCAAACACTATTAAATAACGACGCTAGCCCAAAAAATCCCCTTCTTAGGGCACATTGAAAACAGAAAAGATGATAACGCCCCTTCGATGCGAAAGTATCCCAACTATTATACAGAAACAGCTAACCTAAAGGATTTAAAAAAGATTGGTAGAATAAAAGAGAGCCCTACCAAAGAACACTACCAACTACCCCCTGATGGACTTTATTTTCTCCCTTCGCTGAGTGCAAGTAGGACAATACCATTTCCCCGGAGGCTCTTTTGTTAGATTTACGCAGGCTATGTATGGCGACCAGCTAGTCAGCGGTTGGACATGAAGGGCGAGGAATTGAAGAGATGACATACCCCAATGAAACCACTCGTATGGGCAGTCCCCATCATCACAGGCAACCATGTTTCCATAAGACACCTGCTGACAAGTACAGTAAAGCCTTTTATCTTCACCACCTTCTTCATCTAGTTCATCATCGTCGTCATCATCGTCATCTTCAGAAAGAACTTCTCTTTTAGGAGGATTCTTGCGCTTCTTCATGTTCACATTAGGGGTGCTGGACCTCCTGGGTTGGCCTAGCGGGTCCGGCCGGATCCCTGGAGTCGAAGGATGCGACGCGAGATTTGAGGAGATTACGGGGACTGTATTAGGAGGTGCCGTCAGCCGCCGCCGCTTATTCTCGTGGGAGTCGCGAGGGGTAGACACATTTTGGGGAGCAGGGAAAACAGCCGGTGTTGCGGCTGGTGTAATATGCGCCGGGGCCGCAGCGGGGGTGGGATTAGCGGTGGGGTGCTGGGAGGGAGTACGTGCAATGTGCATTGGAGATGCGCGCATCGAAGGCTGGCGCGGTGCAAATGCGGGGAGGTTCTTGGGATACGGGGATGGGAGGAGAGAATCTGGGGGCATGAGGCCGTCGCGGGTAAGGTCAGTGATTTTAGCATCGAGACGTTTCATATGCTTCTCAACCTGTCGATAGTTAGTAAAACGGTTTGGCAGACAAATAGAAGGTTTAGGATACTACCAGATCGTCGGCCTTGTGTGCCAATAGAACCTTCTCGTCTTGAATTTCTTTGATTTTCTCGTATGCTTTCTTGATCTGTTCAACATATAACGCCTCTTTGGGGTGTTCCACGTGACTTCCATGCATTTTTATATGCTTTTGTAAGCTGTTGTCACGTGCCAAGGCGCTATCACGATGTTCTTTTAAAATACGATCTTTCGCTTGAATCTCCTCATAAATATGGGCAATCTCGGCCGGCAGATTAGCGACTAATAAGGTTAGTTTTTTGTCCGAAAAGAAAAGGGGGAGTAAGGAGCTATTGGTACCATCGTGGATGAACTGTTCCAGTACAGTGGCGGCGTCTTCAGCCATGATTATTGTGAGTTTTTGGGTTGAAGGAAAGGGCGATAGGATGAGTTATGTTAGGGAAATAGAGGGAAGATATATGACGAGAGCGAAAAGCCTGTTAGGGGTTGAAGGGGTGTTTGGTATTGGGAGGCGGGATGTCGTGACGTTGGGGTTGAGGCGAGAGCCAGGGTGAGGCTCAAATCTGGCCAAGTTAGCGGATCATCACGTGATCGTATATAGCTTGGCGTGACAAGGCAGAGACAGCCTGTTTCAGGTCGCCAATTGCTCTCAACCCCAAATAGTGCACAGTCGACACGCAAAGGGTCCCTACTTTGCTTTTAACCCAACAGCATCTTGTTTTCTCACGACATTGCGGCCTTCTTGCCAAGCGTGATTAATTTCGCCAACTAGCCGGTCCCTGACAGGTTCACTAGCTCCGGGAATGGAAATCGTTCAGACCTACGACTCGTGGGATCGAAATGGAAACTCCACCATGTCTCTTGATGCCAAAACAGCAACGAGCATGCCCGTACTGGAGCTAACTCCAGGACCAAAAGCAAAGGCAAGACCCCCCAGCCACCTATTTGGAGCAAATCCCCAAACTAACATATTTCAGGTCTCCTACCATCACAACGCCAGGGCCGAAAATCACCACTTTGGCGCAGCTCACCCCATGAAACCGTGGAGGCTCACATTAACGAACCAACTAGTTCTTGGATACGAATTACATAAACATATGGACACCTACGCCACAAGGCCGGCAAACGAGGACGAGCTCAAGGACTTTCATGGAGATGATTACCTAGAGTTCTTGAAACGGTGAGATTCGGCTTGAACTCTCCGGACCAGGTTCACACTCAGTTTTCGTGGACCTAGCCCGAGCACTATACTAACCTTGCCACCAGGGTAACCCCTCACAACACTCAAGAATTTGCCAACGACCTCTCCAAGTTCAACATCGGCGACGATTGCCCGATCTTTGACGGTATCTGGGATTACTGCAGCCTCTACGCCGGCGCCTCTCTCGATGCTGCCAAAAAGCTAATTAACCACCAGTCCGACATAGCGATAAACTGGTCCGGAGGCCTTCATCATGCCAAAAAATCAGAGGCTTCCGGGTTCTGCTACATCAATGACATCGTCCTAGCCATACTCCAACTCCTCCGATACCATCCCCGAGTATTATACATCGACATCGACGTCCACCATGGAGACGGTGTAGAGCAAGCGTTCTTCTCAACAGACCGAGTAATGACACTTTCCCTGCACAAATACGACAAGGACAACTTCTTTCCCGGGACAGGCAATTGGGACGACATTGGAGGCGGCGTAGGAAAACACTATGCACTGAACGTACCGCTGAAAGATGGTATCGACGACGAGTCGTACGTTCGGTTATTTAAGCAGATTGTAGAGCCCGTTATAGGAAAGTATCGTCCTACATCGGTAGTTCTCCAGTGCGGCGCGGACTCGCTCGGGAGTGATAAACTTGGCTGTTTCAACCTCAACATCAAAGCCCACGGTGCATGCGTAGAATTCGTCAAAGGGTTTAGGCTTCCGTTACTTGTGCTCGGCGGAGGTGGCTACACCCCGCGCAATGTATCACGGCTATGGACCTATGAAACAGCGTACATACCCCTTCATCCCCATCGCAAATTCGAGTATCATACTAACACCCCCGCAGGATCTGCGTAGGCGCAGAAATCAAAGATGACTTACCAGCGCGAACGCCGTACCGGGAGTATTTTGGCCCAGACTACAAACTCCACCCACCCCTTAGTAAGGAAGGGAAGTACGAAAACAAAAACACAAGAAAGTACCTGGAAAGCATGAAGGCGAAGATTATGGAGCAGTTGCGGTTCATTGACGGAGCGCCAAGCGTGCAGTTGCAGGAAATTCCACCGGATTTGGATAACGTTCGGAGCGAGTTGGTCAAGCAAGAGGAGGATTAGATCATTTAGATCAGAGCAATAATAGTGAATGAATAAAACGCAGATGCTCCAGGAGGGAAGTGATGAGTTTTTTTTGTAACTTTGCCTTGTCCACTTAGTCACTATACTTTGGTACCGGTATCCGGTTTCGTGTACCCGATAATTATATCAATCACATGCCCCCCAGATCAAATCTCGCAGAATCGACAGTTTAATCGTTTGATGTGATATGTGGTGCTACAATATACAACCGCGGAAATGCGGGGTTTTCTTTCCCCAAATACCGGGAGTATACAATGCACTAAGGCTACCTGAACCCAAAGAGCTTATTTGCCCCGAGCGAAACCCTTTATCCAATCCGTTTTCATCCTCGCCCACTCACAGCGATGGGTGCGGCACTATAAAGTATCATAGCGCAGCACCTTAACCCTGCAGCACTTGACTATCCTGATGAACAGTACGCATGCATGCATGCATACATAGCCTAGCATAGCATAGCATAGCACACACAGCCCACCACAGCAAATGAATTCCTGCACCGCGTCATCGCATAGTATTCGACAATCCACCACCAATAAGTCCAGAAGACGTGTCCACAAGGCGCGTATACATACCGTAGAATAGAAAACAGCACTCGTAGAGTAGGAGCCCTGAAGGCAGGTAGGCAGGTAGGCAAGCAGGTAGGCAAGAGAGAGTACCATAGATACCGAACAAACGATCCCTCCCCATATGATACAGTAAAAAGTAAAATTTGTCTATCAACACAAAATTACGACATGCGAGAGGCTTATCTTATAATAACATGAGACGGCGCAGGGAGCTCCTCCTCCCCAACCTCCTCTCCGATACTACCCTAAGTTAGCACTTTTGTTCTCTTCCGCAACTAACCTTCCTCCTCCCTCCTCCTCCTCCTCCTCCTCCTCCTAGCACACCCGACCACACACACCACATAAAAACTCCCGTTGCCGGTTAGAAGTACTAGTACCGTAGACTACGGTACTGCACCGTATCATACTACCGTAAGCCAACCCGCTCTCACCCACCGGTAACCTACCGTAACAACTTTGAACTTGAACTTTTGATCCCCGATACGATTCCGAACACGATCCCCCAATCGGTTCGTCCACCAACCCAACCCATCCAAATAATTTGTCCCACCCCACAACACCGATCCAATGCCGTCATCCCATCTGTTAGACATATGCAGCCCTATGAGCGGAAAGCGCCATTCTGTACCACTACCGTACCACACAACTCACTCACTCACTCATGTAGCTCAGCCAGCTATGGCTGTGTTGGAAAAAGAAAGTTGAAGTTGCTGATGTGTGATTTTCTATTTATTTATTTATTTATTTATTTAATTTTATTTTCACGTAGGTATTGGGGGGTTTTTTTTAATCGTACATGGGATAGACTAAGGTTGAGGTAATTACAGTATGGTAAGGGATGCGTAGATGGGATGTGATGGGATGGGATGATGATGGTTTGGGGGCGGGGTATGTATGTATGATATTGTAAGGTTATAATAGATAGATAGGTAGATAGATAGATATAGATAGGGATAAGGTAGCAATCATGGGGTGGTCACGTCATAGTATCATACCAAGAGTGGGCTGAGGTGGGAGTTTTTTTTGAAGTGTTGTGATAATGATGATGATGGTGACGGGCGGTGAAGGAAAAGGAAATGGAAAAAGGAAATGGAAATGGATGGGGGAAAAAGGGTATAATTAGGAAGGGTAGTCCCGTCCCCCCCCCCCCCCTCCACCCCTCCCTCCTCCCCACCCCACTGCATAAAGTCAACCATAGCCCGAAAGCTACCACCACACGAGATAAACTCTCCCTCCCTCTCTCCCAACCAACCAACCAACGAGCGGAACTTTTGTTTTTAAAAAAACAAAAAGATGTGTTTCGGTCGTCGTGGTAAAAGGTCCTTATTACTCTCCTCCAAGGAGGATAAAAACAACAACAACAACACACAATACCGCTACAACATCTCATCTCCAACTCCTACCAGTACACGAGCACATTATCCATTCCACAACCACCACACTCCACCACCTCCATCTTCTTCAACGCAACAACAATACCAAGCCGAAATGGCAGGTCCCTACAACCCAACAGCTCCATCCTACACCCTCAGCCAAACCCGGGACAAACCCTCCACACCACCACCACTAGGAGGAGGAGGATCGAGCACAACCGACTTCGTACCACCAGCAGACCCTCCTCCACCGTTCACCCCCTACAGCTCAGAATCCGACCTCCCACCCCCACCACCGGTCATAAGCCACGACACAAGTCCAACCTCAAATGCTCCGGGCGACCTCTCAGACGCCGGCTACACCTTCTGCCACCAAAACCCCCTCATGCCCCCCCAACACTTGACAACGACCTCCCTCCGGGAAATCTCAATAGGAGCCTTAACTCTCCTCCCCCCACCGCACAGCAAACATCACAGTAGCAACAGCCTAACACTAACCTCCGCGCCTAAATCTTCCCTACCAATCGTATCCACCTCAGCAGGATGTCTAGACACCACACTACTCTCCTCCCAGCCGCTGTACGCCGCCGGCTACCACCACCCCGCAAACACACACCTACCCAAACGCATCTACTTCGAGATCCGCATACTACGCCTTCCACCGCAGCCACAGGAGGCGACGGTTGCGATTGGCTTCGCCACGAAGCCCTACCCCTCATTTCGCCTGCCCGGGTGGAATAGGGGGAGTTTGGGCGTGCACAGTGATGATGGACGGAGGTATTGTAATGATTCCTATGGCGGGAAGGATTTCGTTCAGGGGGGTTGGAGGGCTGGGGAGAGGGTGGGGATTGGTATGTGTTTTGGAACCGGTGATGCTACGGGAGGAGGAGGAGGAGTGGGAGCAGGGGGGGGGGAAGTTTGGTTTACGAGGAATGGTGAGAGGATTGGTGGGTGGTGGCTTGATGAGGAGGTTGATGCTGAGAGGGATTGGGATCCTAGGGTTGGGTTGGATGGGAGGTGGGATGTTTATGCTGCCTTGGGAGTTTGGGGTGGGGGAATTCAAGTGGAGGTTTTGAAATTTGAGAGCGTTTGAAACGTGTGATGGTGGTTTGTTAAGTTGGGTTGGGCTTTTTTTTTTGTGTATACTTATGTTATGACATTGTATGTTATTGTTATTGGGGAGTTTGGTTGGATGTGTTATGCTACGACAGGAAAATACTGTAGCTCAATTGAAGGCTATGGCATGACAATGATGGCATTTGTGATTTGGTGACAGAAGGAAAAAAATGAGGAGAGTCAAGCAAAAGCCAAACAAAAAAAAGTACAGTAACCCCCCCCCCTTAAACAGCCATTACCACCGCCAACCTTCAATGATCCAAACAAACACCCTCCCATTTTCAGCCCTTCAAAGAAATACGCCTAAAATGCAATCCCCAATTTAACCACCCTTCACTTGACTTCAGTCTCCATTTTACGGCCTACCGCCGCTTCTCCTGCTGCGCAAGGATCTGCACCAACCTAATGAAAGTATTAATAAAGTCCAATTCAAGACTAATACTCTCATTGACGGTATCCTTCTTGATGAGGCCCCTGTCGGCCAATCTGGCATTGTGCATGATCTTCTGTACATCGTACAGGGTGATTCCGCCAAACACGGCGAGCCCACCGTACAAGGAGATAGCTTCCGACGCCACCAAGGCTCGAGAGCCGAGGGGTAGGACCATGGGCCCGAGGGTAGAGAGTGCCACAACGGCCACACCGGCAAGGAGCGGGCCGCCGAGGTAGAGGTATTTATCCTCCTTGGCGGTTGCACCGACGAATGCAATTGAGCCGATTACGCCGACAGTGTACAGGCCTGCGCGGGCGATGATGGCTGGGCTGTAGAAGAAGAGTGGGGCGAGGACGGCGGCGTTGGTGAGGTTGAAGGCGGACCAGAGGAGATGTTTTTGGATGTAGCTAGTTGTTGTTGTTTGTTAACATGGAGAGAAGAGGGAAGGAAGGAAAAGGGAAAATAATTACTTATCCGGATCCGTAGCTGTAGTAGCATACATAGTCCCCACCGCCGCGACAAGGCCACCACCGAGGACGACCCACGGGTTCATGCTCATGAGTCTATAACTCCACCCCATATTGTGCAACCCCTTCGCCGCAAGACCCATCATTCCAACTCCCAGACCGGTATACGTGAACGTCTCCTGCAAATATGCACGCTCGTACAGTGGGATGCTATCCTCGCGGGATTCATGGTTGAATAGAAAATTGATGGCTAAAAGGGAGCCGCCGAAGATTCCGCCTGCGTACAAGAGCTTTTGGATGCTCTGCTGTCTGGTCGGGCGAGCAACGATCGCTGGATCCGTCGTGAAGAAACGCTTTCCCGTGGCGAATTGGGTCTTTAGCGGGAATTTTTGGTGGTGGCGGACGGGGGTGGGGGTTTGCCGGAGGACGGGGGAACGGAGGGCCGTGAAGGTGCGAGTGAGTGTTTTTGCCGAGGAGGAGGAGGAGGAGGAGGAGGAGGAAGGGAGGAGAGCCCTTCTTGCAACGGGGCGGATGGTGGTTTGAAGAAACATTGCTGTTTGCTGTTTGTAGTGAGTGGGTTGATGGAGGTGTTGAGATGAGGCGGGATGGAGAATGATGGATTTGGTGGTGGGGGGTTTTTGAACCGTTTGGGTAGTGACGTTTTGGTGGCTGAACAGAGCACGTGAATTGCCGCGCAACCTTTCTGGAAAGTGCCTTGTTCACCCGATCGAGACGAATTACCAGTCTATGCTCCGAATCCAATTAGCGGAACGGTAAAGAATCGGCACCGCCCTACGGGACCTCTAACTCCACTACGGTATTTCCCGAGTTAATAACAGTAAAAATGTAATCACCATACTAATAGAAGTCACACCTCGTCACTCGGATCACTTGAATTTGAGTTATAAATATTTAATGTCTATAATAATAGGAAACCTTCTAAGCTCCTCAGCTATAAACAAAAAATGTACTCGGGAAATGCGTTAAGCTGGGTGACACCCAGAATAGGTGATAAAACTAAGGAGTTTGTGGTACTGTGGGAGACCTCTCTTGTAAGGTGAGGAGAGCGGCGTTGTTTTTGATAAGGGCTGTGGAGGTAAGGGGCTTGAATACATGGTGAAGACTTGCCCTATGCTTCTAATATACATACGGCATCTTTTAGTTGTGATCTATAACGAGTCCATCCACATGTCCAACAGTGTTGAGAAGTATCGCCCGAGAGAAAGAGCGGAGAGTGGAGAGCGGTGAGTGTGTTGTATTACTTATAAAAGAGATTAGAACTTAAGAATAAAATGTAAAGACAAAGGGGCAGGGAAGAAGAAGAGAGGTAGAGAATGGCGTAGCCTAGAAATAGGTGTAGACAGACCCGGGTGACGCAAGCAGTCACGGGTTGTCATTCATGACTGATGAGAATACAAGAGCGCAAATACGATTTCCAACAAACAGTACCCAGCATGCCCATATGTCCGGACTAATTCGGGTTAACATCTCCCTTTGCGATAGCAGCCTTACAGCTTCTCCATGGCCCCTCTCCATAGTGCAAGGGGTAGTCGTTTGGCCATTCCTAGCGGGGGCTTCTATATTTCTTCTCTTTAGTTGCACTTCGGCGTATCTATTTCCGGAGGTACCAGTTCACGCATCTAGGTTCATCTGGTATATCAGCAAGTGTGTTAGCAGTAAAGCCTTGAAACAAGACTTACCCGAACCAACAAGATCAGCCGCAAGCGCAACTGATGGAGTGATCAGCTCTGGTAGAGTTGCTTTCTATTATCGAAACAGATCCCAGTCAGTGGGCCATGTGAATAAATGGAGCAGAAAACCGGAGGATACTTACGTGGCCGATGGGAAATGTTTTTTTTTTGTTTAAAAAATGTTTTGAACCTTAAGATTAAAAGTTAATCCAGGGATAGTCTCAAGTCAGGGCGGGGTCAACAAACGTCTTCTCGTCAATCAAATACGAAGTTCTTCTAACCCAATGATCCTGTTCTATTGCCTTAAGAACTCGAATGATTGGGCCATGTGCTAGGACCCTGGAGTGGGGTCTTATAGAACGGTCGTGGCTTTTTCCTTTTTCATTTGCCTCGGAGAGTAGGGCTTTTGGTATGTTTTTCCCCCCTTTCTTCGAGATGGAAGTTGGACTGCTTGGCAAAATTATTTAGGCTCTTGCGGTAGGATGGGGTAGAGGTGAATCTAGGTTTTGAGAACTTACCGACAGGCCACATGTAATTGACCGGAGCTTATACTGTGTCTAGTTAATTAAGGGATCTCGGGTCTGTAAGGATAACCTACAAATGTCTGATCTTGAAATGTGCTGACCTTAGATATTATATTATCCTTAAGCTATGGGTGAGGGAAGGTAGCAAGGGGGAGAAGGTTCACCGAACCCACATTGCGGAGAGGCGTGCGTTGATCATAGAGGGCCGGCTAAACTCAGAAATTAGCTATAGGTAGTTCACCCGCAAGGAACAAACAAGATTAAACAGAGGGGGCTTACCAAACACGGGAAATGTAGTATAAGAAATCAAATGTATTATTGCTATAGGTCGCCCGCGATCCTTTGAGAATGTTCTGAATCTTTTAAACTTGAACAATTAGCGTAAACCTCGAAGCTTAGATGACCAGAAACAAACCATGGCCCGACGGCGAGAAATACGATCGCCCAAACAAATTCACTGTCGGTGGTTAGCAATAGAGGGGAGGGGGGAAGAAGAAATGCAAACCTCAAACCCCAAACCCCAACTAATCATGCTGAGACATGTGCTAAAGGGAAGTCATGGAATGACACCCTTGCGGTTCCCTATCATCGTAGATAATAATAAAGAAGCAAAGGCAACGGCATGAAAAATAGCTAAGATATAGAGGGGGTAGGAAAAACAAAATCACTGTCCTTAGGTAGCAATCAAAAAGAAAATAAGGGAAAGGAAAACAAGATAGTATGGCGAATTGTCCTAGTCAAAGCGAACAAGATCTCAGGTTTAATGAAGAGCCACCATGCTCTGGGGGGGGGGGTTGTTATTAAAAGGAGAGGGGGAGAAGAGGGGAAAGAAAGCTAGGCACTGTAAAGAGAAGCAAACACAGTGAAATCATCGGGGTGTAGGAACAAAATAAGCAACATAGCGCAGAATAGAGTTCAAGAAAGTGCAGAGATCAACGGAACGATTAACAAGAGCACCTCCAGATCTATATAACATGAGGAGCAAAGAGAAAAGGACAAACCCCGAACCCCTATCAATTGAGTTGAAGGGAAGTCATCGAATGGCCCCTCCCCTCCATGTTCCTATTCCGCTTATAAGAAGCGGGAGAAGAGAGCGCGAGTAACAAAAGAAGGAACAACCATTCCAACCGATGGTCAAATCTCAAAATTTTCTGTAGAAAATGTCCTTATTATAGGAAATTTCCTGAGCAGAAATGCTCTTGGATGCGGAGAAAGAGATGATAGAGTAACCCCATCGTGGGTTTAGGGCACAGTGGAGAGAATGGTTGTGGGGACTGGCATATCCAGGGTTTGTGCGCAGTGTGGTCCACTGTGGAGTGACCACACCAGATCTGTATCTAGTTCGTTCCTTTCTCTCTATACTAGACTACATCATCATTAGCTAGTTCGAATACGAACACTACATTTCCTTTTCACCTCCAGTCTCGGTTTCTTCACTCGACGTTAGCCTCACGGCAGCG
>Ga0307507_10004042_pt1 | contig 26871 bp, 5 predicted proteins | sample 7_EM_MG_FD_207223 | JGI IMG/M metagenome (GOLD analysis project Ga0307507, IMG submission 207223) | Populus trichocarpa ectomycorrhiza microbial communities from riparian zone in the Pacific Northwest, United States - 7_EM | ecosystem: Host-associated > Plants > Roots > Unclassified | place...
CCCTTTGCATTGCAGCGGCTTCAATATATAATTATAGGGGGGGGGGATATTAGCTTTCTTCTTAAGCAGTGCTATAGCCGTTCGCTTATACCCGCCTGTTATGCTCCAGAGACAAGCTGTTTAGACCTTTTAGAGTGGTTTAAGGAGTGATTTAGGGGGGCCTTTCTTAGATTTTCCTATAGCCCAAATACTGGATTTATATATCATGGTTGGCCGGACAACTACTATATATAGTAGGCGTGACCTCTGGAAGCATGGACCCTATATAGAATTAATAATTCTGGACATTACAATATACTGTGCTTGGCCCTTATGGGCCGCTTGTAACGCATGTGCGCTCCACTAGAGCTTACTATCTACCTATACTCCTAATACCCTTAGGCCTTGAACTGGTTGACTCCTAAAGCCTTAAATATAAATTGCATACTAGAGATCTGCAGATTAGTTACGTTTTCTTATAAAGTGGATTAGCTAGTATTTCTCTAGTAAGAATTGGACTCTATGTCGTCTTGCCCATTCTATATAGGTGTTATAGGCTTTCTTTAGTGTTCTACAATTCTCTGCGGCTGTTGGGCCGTATGTAATTAGGTTTATATTATTAACAAAGCCTATCCCCTAGGTCGCCCCTTCCTTAAAGGAGTTAAGTAGGTTACTTACAAAGAAAAGGAAGAGTATAGGCGAGAGGGGTGATCCTTATAGTATTCCTATTGCGACTGCAATAGGGGGGCTCTAGTATCCGCTAAAGACTAGTAATATTTCTTTCTAGCCTGTAAACCCTTAAACAAATTATATAATCTATTCTAAAAAGCCCTTTGCCCTAAGGATATATAGAAGGCGCTCGTAGGGTATATTATTGTAAGCACCACTAATATCTAAGCTAAGTATTAATACTACAAAGTCCCTTCATATTGCCTATGCAGACTTAATGGTGGTAGCGAGTAGCGTAAGTACTAATAGTATTAAGCGGTTCTTTCTTACCCCTATTTAACTTTATAGTAATAGGGCGTGTTCCTCGGCCGTATCTGCTATATAGTCCGCTATTACCCTTTCTAAGATTTTGCTAAGGGTGTTTTCTAAGGCAATAGGGCGGTAGCTTCCTGGGATTAAGTAATCTGCTTTACCTTCTTTTTATAGGATAACCGTCGTCATGGATCTTCTAAGTCGCGGGTAGTAGCCTATAGCAAAGCATGCTTTGGCTATATCTACAAGCCAAGGTGCTATAAGTGGTCCACAGGTTTTTAAGGCCTTATTTAGAATTCCATCTGGTCCTAGTACTATATTATTTAAAAGGCGGCTAATGGTTCTGGCCATTTCCTCTATTGTTATGTCGCTGTCGACCCACAGGCGAGTCACCGGTGTTTCACCTATGATGTCACTAAGGTCTGCTGGAGCCGGTTAGGGGAAGAACCTTTCTATAAGGATCTTTGCCTTCTTATCGTTGTTGTTAGTGGCCTGTGTTTCCCCTGCTCTTCGTAGGGGTGGTAGGTGTAGGTCTTCTGCTAGGCGCCCTGCCTTTTTCTTCGACTATTTCGCCATGGCCCAAAGGCCCTTGTTATGGGGGAGGCTCGGGCAGGTAGTTATATATTCTAGTAGGACTAGTAATATAGTAGAGTTTAGCATGCCTACTTATCCAGGCCTCTACCTCAGTTTTCTAATGCAATATCCCAGGCTATAAGCAGTTGGCTGCCACCACCAATCACACAGGGGGTTTCACCAGTTCTTTTGGATAACGAGTATCCTCCTAGAGTTGGTACGCTTTCGCACGGCTTAAGAGCCTTCTATAGCCTCTGGTTTCACACCTCTCTTCATTGTTTCCGCCGGTACGGGCATAAGCTGCCATTTCCAGGGGTCGCAACTCCCGTCTCACGCACCTACTGACGTAATCCTACGAGGGTGTCGTGGCTGCATCCTGCAATATAGCCTTAGGTCTTATATTTAATATATAGTCTGTCTATATCTACTAGGTAAAGTAGGAAAGAAGTATCTACTATAACAATATGGAATTGTACTTTGCCTATAGGGCTATTGATGTCTATAGTTCTAATAGATATAGAGGCTCCGATCCCGAATTAGACAGTTACTTAGCCCTTAGTTAATATATTAAGGCTTATAGACTTATCTACGGCCTATAAAGCTTAGAATTGGCTATAGCCAGCCATAGACTTACGTAAAGCACCTATATTAATTATAATTCCCATAAAGACCGTTAAGGTATATTATAGCGCTGTGGTTGTGGCCGTACTATAGGCAAATGGGTCGGTCTCTATATAAGGTTCTATGGTAGACTCTATAGTAAGTTCTAAAGCTATAAGCAGGTGTATATAAGCCTTATTAGCTAGCTTTATACTTATAGAGGTTACTTCCTCCGTAGTAAGTGTTCTAAAGGTGGTGATATAGGCAGAACTGTTATTAGGTTCTCTAGCATCGCTCCTAGAGCTGTTAGCGTTGTGTATATAGGCTTTAAAGTCTAAGTCATTATCTTTATCTTTTTTGCAAGCAGCGATATATTGCTTAAAGTAGTTATTAAAGTTGCCCTTATTGCGGCCCTTAATATTAATAAAACGTCTTTTATAGTTGTCTCTGGACTGATTATACTCCTCCTCTATATATTTTTATAAACAGCAGTCCTCCTTTTTATAGATATAGCACTTAGCCTTTAATCTGCTATTAGTTCTATAGGGGCGATTACTGCTGTAGCAATTAGTGTTTTGGTCTTAATTTTGGTTATTTTAATAGTAACATTAATCCGTGAAAAAGGCTTAGTAAGATGATCTTATTAAGGCCTATAGGGGGTGTTCTTTTTCCTATATAATAATGGAGGATTATAGCTTACTAATTGTCGGTATCACTTCCGGTGATACGTAATGCTATTGCAATAGTATGGGTGGTAACTGATTTTGATTAATGCTTATTTGATTCTCCTATTCTATAGGTGGAATTTGGTGGATTTCTTAAGCTCGCTTAGCTTATGTAATCAACCCCTTTTGACTTGCGTTCGTAGGCAAGTTGCTGCAAATTGCCCTAGATTGCCGTTATGTGATGGTAATTTGCGGTTATATGACTGCAAGGACGCAACCTTAATTAGATACTGGGAGTATTTAGTTTTTAATGGTGCTTAAGCACGCCGCCTGCCAAATTCCACTACTTTCCATCTGTTGAATTCCACTACTTTCCACCTATTAAATTTCACCAAATTCTGCTAAATGGCTGAAGTGACCAATTACGATTTTCTATGCCCGGCATGGAAAATTGCTATTAGCTCGCTTAGTACTAGCGCCTTAGCTGCTAGCTTGACATTTTTACACTCTCTATTCCTGTCTTTCCATCTTCTTTTCTCTCTACCTACTTAGTAACCTATAGCTTGATTGTATTTGTATTAATTAGGTCCTTTAATGCTTAGCAAGGTTTTAATTTTGTTATAGTGTCTATAGGGTTACTGCCTCTATTAATCTATTTAATCTCTACTATTTCTCTTCTCTTATATGATTGTCGTAAACATATTAGATTAACTATAAGTCGTTTCTTTTATGTTGTCCTAAGTTTGACTAGGCAGTTATATAGAGATTTTGAATTAGTATAAAGGGTAAGTGGTAGTTATTTAAGTTGTAGGATCTTCTTAATGGTTGCTTTAATCGCAGCTCCAATATTAAATCTGTAGGCTATACTATATAGTTTAGATGCTAAGACGCTTTATATAACTTGCTTGCATTTAATAGATAACTAATGGAGGATATTGGCCCTATTGTCCTTATCCGTAAGTATAATAATAAAGCTAATCTAAAAAGAGAGGTTATAGTTATTGGCAAAGGACGAGTCCATGAATATTATTAGTTTAAGAGTGCTTGTATTAAGTCATACGAAGCGAAGTCCTTAGGAGGGATTATTAATTTGCTATTGCAGCCGCTTATTAAGCTGCTTCGCATATTCTTCCTTTAGGTTAACGACTTATACTGCAAAGGAGAGGTTAAAGGCAGCTTCTAGTTGATAGACTATGGTGATATAGGCTCCTTTTACTCTCTGGGCAACGTACTGGTCCTTTAGTATAACTGCCCTATAGACTTCCCCTCTGGAGCTAGTTAGGTCTGTAGCCTTTATAGTGACTAACTTTAGGTTCTAGTATTAATGTTCCTAGGTAAGGGCTATTAAGTCCTTTTCTTGCCTAATGCAGCCTCTGTTAAACTTAATTGGGGTATTTAATATAAGCTTCTCTCTCTCCTTTGCTAGAAACTTTGCTTCCTAAAGCCTAGCTTCTTTAGCCTCTGCAAAGGTTTTATTAGTAAGAAATAATATATTATTAGTCTGCAGTCTTATAATTCTAAAGCTATTGCTATTTGTGTATAATAAGTAGGGGTTGTATATTGACTGATTCATCCATAGCTTATTAAAGTGGTGGCGGTAGTATGTATTAAACTAATGGTTGCTGGCTTCTGGGACACTATAGAGTGATTTAATAACTCTTAGAATTAATCTATTCTTTAGTTTAAGTTCTAGTAGGGGGCATATAAAGAAGTCTCTATTTAGGTGGGTACTGGACTATATATAAGCTTATAAGATATCGCGTAGGTATAAAAAGGCTAGTCTTTTTTTATTTCCTTATAGGGTTGCTATAAGTGCTAGAATAATTCTCTGGCTAATATATTAAATAGTTAGTAATTGTGTTAAGACCAGATCTTTGCCATAGTCGTTATAGGCTTATATAACTAGTCTAGACTTCTTAAAGGCCTTATCTGTTCCAGTGTTCTTAATCTTATCAATAAACTAGGAGTTAAAGATTCTAACTTCCTTTGGGACGTCTGCTGTATTAATAAACTTAAAGATACCTTTCTTAAGTAAACTGTTTATCTCCTTGCGTTAAGACTCTGTAAATGACAGTAAGGTGCACTTAAGGGTTATAGTATTAGGTTTTGTCGGGCTGTTATTAATAAATATTAATATGTCTATAATGTTTTGCTGGGACTTTATCGGCAATTATTATATCCGTTTTAATCTTTGGAGGGGTATAGTAGTTGTTAGTTCCTTGGTTAATTCCTTAGTTAGTTCCTTGGTTGGTTCCTTAGTTAGTTCCTTAGTTAGTTCTTTAAACGGCTCCTCCTCTAGTTCCTTATTAGGTTCTTCTGGTTTAGGTTATAGGTATAGCTTTATTATTGTGGTCCTAAAGTTAGTAGGTCTACTAGGGAGTTATACCTTATATATTTCTCTGTTAATTCTAAGTAACTTAAATGGGCTAGTCCATCTGCCGCTTTGTCTAGTATTGCCTTTATGCTATATAAGCACGTCTAAGTTAAGGGAGAGGTTGTGGATTGTGGTGATAGATAGACCATTTTGTTAGTTTAGTATATTGTTAACTTGCTTCTTTGCCCTAATCCTTATAATCTCCTCTATTGCCTTCTTTATAGCTGCCGCTTGCTGTATAATAGAGGGTGCTAGTGGGTTAAGTTTGCTTATATAAGGGTAGGCACTAAAGATAAGAAGTATTGGGACTAAGCCATTTGGGCCAGCTATATTATTAGCGGCCTTTACCGCCATTTATAAGGCCAGTTCTTTAGTTGTTTCTAAGTCCTATAGCTCCTCTGTAATTATCTGGTATACTTAGTATAGTATTAGATAAGCTCTTTCTACCATTTTAATAGACTAGTGAGCTTCTACTAGGACGCTCTTGGTTAATATGGCTATTGCCATAGCGTGTTATTAAAACTCCTTACTTGCAAAGTTCTTCCTGGCGTTATGGGTAATGTAGTTAGGTGGTCTAATATAGGTGTTAATCCAATATAGTCGTAGGATATCCCAGGTATGTTTTGCGGAGATATTATATAACTATCTTGCAGCTTGAAATCTGGTAGCTTTATTAATTATATAGAGAATAGGACTCCTGTTAATATATATAATATTAATAAAAATAGGTAGTGCACTGTTATCCCTTTATATATATGTGCTGTCGATCCCTATTCTCTAACACCTTTGAACTGACTTAGAACTTTTGGAGCTCTTGCTGCACCCGGCCTAAAAAGACCAAACCAACCAAAAGAACCCTGAAAAACACCCTGATAATCCCCTAAGATGCATGCATCATAGGGGAGGCATAGGTGGAACGACGGTGGTACGCAGTCGCGTATAACCGCCAGACCTATACCTAACAATAGCCCCCCACAACAACAATAAGGACGGGCGAATACCACACTAGAAAGTGGAAATACCCTAATTAAGAAGGCATCTAATAAAATATAAAGCTTATTAGACGCGTCTAGTATCTAGAACTATAGGGGAGTATCTGTTAGCTATTACAAACTAATACAGCTAGTAGAATGGCTTCAGTCTAGTAAACCTTAGGCGCCCCTTTAATAAACCCTTAATTAAATCCTCCAACGGCTAAACAAAATTGAAGATAAATAAAACCCCCCCCTATAGGCGAACCGCACCTGGGCTGCCGTAGCTATGCTCCTATAGCATAGGGAACCTACCCCCCTAAAAACAATAACTGGGTATATAATCACAATATAACCAAATATAGAAAAGGCAGAGGAACTTAAGGGACAATTAGAAACAGAAGTTCTTATAGAGATTTATAAGGAGGTTTATAACGCCATTATAGTCTAACACCTTAGGAGTAGAGACATTAGAGTTACCCTAAAAGACTAATAGGTAAAGAAACGGGCTATAAGGGTAGGGGACAGGCTAGGAGAGCGTATTAGCATAAAAGTGCTTTGTAAAGATTACCTAGTTAAAGTCCTGTTGGTTCCCATAAGCCTTAGGGTAGAAATGGGACGCTAGGCGGACAATACAGCAACTATACAGGAGATAGTAAAACAAACAGAACGCCTTATACTAGGATTTATAATTACCTGGATCCAATAGCTTTAATAGGAAAATATAAACTAAGCATATAATAAAAATAATAAGAGGATATAAGGGGCGCTAGAGACTTGCTAGGGAGACAATAGATAAACGCATAGCTCCCTTATCATTAGCGTATATACACTAGGAATGCAAAAACTTCTTATCCAAAAAGAAATAATTATAAATGGCCTTATATATAACACAAGGCTCTATAACCACAGACTACGCCTGGAACGATATTATTGCTACATATAATAGGGACACACCTAATCCACATACGCAGCACAGGTATGCTGCGGCCACTATATAGGCCCCTATAATATAAGACAATATATAAATTAAGACTAAATAAAATGCGCGAACTGTTACCGAAGCATATATAAGGCGTGGGAGAGAGAAGACTGCATTAAATATAGGAGACGGAAGGAAAGGGCTTAACAGCTATAGGAACAACTGCACACTAGGTTATATAAATAGAAACAATAGGTAATAAGCTAGGGGGACGCAGGTGTCTTCCTAGCGTTTTTTACTTTTAACACTAGGGGGCTAAGCCAGCTATCCTAAGCCTTAACGGGCCAAAAGCAACGCCGCGCGATATCACTAGACCGAACAGGGATATAAGGGACATATAGGATATAAGGGAGAGAACGCCCAGTAGGAAGACCCCCATAGATGGCTATAGCAAGTTTAAGGCCGGGATAATTAAGAATTAGATTTAACGCGGCAAATATAATACACATAGCTAGCTTATAAGGGGCATATAGCTAACTGGTAAGAACGGGGGAAGAACCAAAGGCAATAACAGACTTAGATTTAGAAAGGCTAGTAGGAATACAAGATACAAAAATAGAAAGCTTTATATAAAATAAGTAGTGGCCAGGGAGCAAATATAGGAGATAGAAGTTCTAAATATTTTAAAGAAAGTGGAAATAGAAGAAGTAAGGAGCGAAGGAGAGGCAAAGGACCCCCACTAGGGGTCCGCCACTTAACCATTATACAGTATAACTGCGGCAATACAAACCACTGTCTAGTAAGGCCCCTACTAGACAGTCTAGACCCAAAAAAACACTATATTCTTGCTATATAACAGCCGTATTATAATACCTACACATAATTAATATACTGCCCCTAAGGATTCTAGCTCCTGTATAAACCAAAAGCAGCTATACGTATATGCTTTATAATTAGCAAAAATATTAGCCTTACCTTATGGTTATGGCAGGTAGTTAACCTAGATATTATAGTTATAACCATCTAGATATACAGGGGACTAGTACAAATTATTAATGTCTATAACCCTAGGGTTGAAGGGGTAGCATAGACAGAGAATATTATATCTGTAATAAGCTTGCTAGAAACTAAATACACGGAGTTTATCCTACTAGGAGACATAAACTTCTACTACCTATAGTAGAGGGGCATCTATATTGCTGCTAATTAATAGGCAGAGTGCCTACTAAGAGCTATAGATAATGGGGGCCTTAAGCTAGCTACCCCCCTAGGTGCAATTATATGGCAATAGGGCACTACTAAAAGTATAATTAACCTTATAATTATAGACGAAAACCTATACCAGAGACTCAAAAGGTGCTCCCCTAAAGAAGAATAGGCACTTACCTTAGACTATATCCCTATCCAGATACAACTAGATCTAGACATTAAGGCGTAACTAAATAGCAAAAGATACGCAATAAGGAAGCTTAACGTAGATAGCTTTCTTAATACAATTAAATAACAACTCTAAGACCTAGAAGAAATCCACCTAATACTAAGCAAGCAAGGCTTATTAGCTACCCCTAAGGAAATTAATTAAAGACTAGAAAGGATCCAGGCAGTAATTAAAAGTAGGCTAAAAAAGCACTGCCTAGTTTTAAAACTAGGCCCCTATACGCGACACATATGGTCCGCATAGTGCGCGGCCCTTATAGCCGGCCAATAATAAGCAAGGAGGAAATACACAAGTAGCCACAATTCTAAGGACGAGAGATAATATAAAGACACAAGAAACTAGCTAAAGAATACCCTAAGAAAAGAAGCAAGGAATAACTGGAGACGGTTTATAAATAAATATACTATTAACCTAAGTCTCCCCTATAATAAGGGCCTTTGGACCATAGTGAAATGGGTAAAGAAAAAGGTAGGACGCCTAGTAGAAGATCTATATCTACCACCCCTACGAAGAGCAGGTAAACTATAGGCTATAAGTAACAATAATAAGAAGGCAAAGATCCTTATAAAAAGATTTTTCCCTTAACCGGCTCTAGTAGACCTTAGCAACATTACCAGTAAAATACCGGTGACTTGCCTAAGGGTTAACAGCGACATAATAACTAAAGAAATGGCTAGAACTATCAGCTGCCTCTTAAACAATATAGTACTAGGACTAGATGGGATCCTAAATAAAGCCCTAAAGACCTATAGACTACTTATAGCACCTTAGCTTGCAGACGTAGCTAAAGCATGCTTTGCAATAAGCTACTACCCGCGACTTAGAAGATCTATAACGACGGTTATCTTATAAAAAGAAGGTAAAGCAGACTACTTAATCCCAGGAAGCTACCGCCCTATTGCCTTAGAAAACACCCTAAGCAAGATCTTAGAAAAGGTTATAGCGGACTATATAGCAGATACGGTAGAGAAACACGCCCTACTACTATAAAGCTAAATAGGGGCAAGAAAGAATCGCTTAACGTTATTAGCACTTATACTACTCACTACTACCATTAAAACTGCATGGGCTATGCGAAAGAACTTTATAGTATTAATGCTTAGCCTAGATATTAGCGGCGCCTATAATAATATACCCTATAAGCGTCTTCTATATATCCTTAGGGCAAAGGGCTTCCTAGAATGGATTATTTAGTTTATTTAAGGATTTATAGGCCAGAAAGAAACATTACTGGTCTTTAGCAGATACTAGAGCCCCCCTATTGTAGTCGTAATAGGAATACTATAAGGATTACCTCTATCGCCTATACTCTTCCTCTTCTTTGTAAGTAACCTGCTTGATACTTTTAAGGAAGGGGCGACCTAGGGGATAGGCTTTATTAATAATATAAACCTAATTATATATAGGCCAACAGCCGTAGAGAACTGTAGGATACTAGAGAAAGCCCACGACACCTATATAGAATAGGCAAGACAATATAGAGTCCAATTCTTACCAGAGAAATACTAGCTAATCTATTTTATAAGAAAACATAACCAATCTGCAGATCTTTAGCATATAATCCATATTTAAGGCTTTAGGGGTTAACCGGTTCAAGGCCTAAGGGTATTAGGAGTATGGGTAGACAGTAAGCTCTAGTAGAGTATATATACGGCGTAAGCGGCCCGTAAGGGCCAAGTATAGTATATTGCTATATCTAGGATCGTTAATTTTATATAGGGTCCATGCTTCTAGAGGTCACGCCTACTATACATAGCAGTTGTCTGGCTAACCATAACGTATAGATCTAGCATTTGGGCCACTAGAGAAACTAAAAAAGGCCCCCCTAAATCACTCCTTAAACCACTCTAAAAGGTCCAAACAGCCTGCCTTAGGAGTATAACAGGTGGGTATAAGCAAACAGCCACAGCACTGCTTAAGAAGGAAGCTAATATTCCCCCCTTATAACTATATATTAAAGCCAATGCAATATAAAGGGTGCAAAAGGAACGCAACTTTAATATTATAAAGTATATTAAGACACGCCTAAACAAACTATAGAGGGACCCTAGGGTGCCCTATAGGAGAAGGAACCAACAACCCTAAAGTAGGGAAGATATATTAGGAAAACAGGTAGAGAAAGCAAAAAAAGAATAGTGCGGCGCTAGGGCCCAGGCCTATATAGAGGAGGAAGGGAGACGCGTAAAAGGCCAGCAAAGATAACAGTAAGGGAGAGAAAGGAGCTAAAGTAGAGTATAAAAGAGTACTGGAAAACTATCTACCGCAATATAATACTGGTCAGACCGACGCTAGAGAGATAAATAGGAGTTAAAGGTACAGAGGTAGACTTAGGCAAGGGAAACCTAAGCCGTAGCATAGGCAACGCTATAGGGGGTAAATATTTAAGAGCTCCAAGAGGGCCTAATAAAGGCAGAAAATATAATAGCAACACTCTTAAGGATAGGAATAATAGGACTAAAAGATTGGCTTCACTGGGTGGGTGTCCTAGTAGGTAGCCTAAGGTGCGAATATAGCTGGCCAAGACAGACACTAAAATACGTAATACTATTATGCCCCTTACGCACCAGCTAAGAAGCAATGCTCTTAGCAGCTAGCACAGAAAACTATAATACACTGCTCTTAATATAGAAAGGCCTCAAGGCGGCTACCCGGTGGCTTATTAGCTAAAATATGCTAGACCAGTTCCGGGTTGCAAAGGAAATAGCAATAGAAAGCAAAGGGGCGAGTAATAGGCGCCCCCTAATAACTCTACAGAAGTAGAGTACAGTGTGTAATACTAGCGCGTCCGTAGGTTTGTTACGGCAGTAGTAGTTCCCAAAGAGGTTAAAAAGTAAAGTAGTAGAGCACCACTAGTGACTTGCAGGCGACTTATAAGCAAGCCCCAAAAGGCAGGGAGACGGATTACGGGGTTTTCTCAAATAGAGTTTTCTCCCCATATGTATATAAGGAGTAGTCCGCGTGGGCCCAACAGGGATCCGAATCGGACGTTAAGCAATGAATAATAATAATATTAATAAAAATGGAATAGTTAAAATCGGAATCTTGGTCTTCTTATAGTGTAAATTTAAACTATTTAGGAGACTTGCCGTGTTTCTAGCAGTAGGAACAGTACTTAGTAAGGTAGTTAATGGCCTGCTTATTAATGTTATTGTGGCTAGAGCGTTTTAGTACCTTATATAGCTTGTCTGCCAATGGATGTCTAAAGTGATGGTAAAGTCGGCGGAGTTTAGTGGTGGTTAGGTAGTAAGGGTTTTAATTAAATAAGTGGGTTATAAATAACTGCAGTGACTCTTTTTATAATAGGAAGGGGTAACTAAATCAGCGAACTACTGGCACTGATTTTGTTGGGGTAACTAGGATATTTTTAAGGTTATTGTAATAGACCTTTAGTATATCCATATCTGCAAGGCATAGTAGGAAGGGTATATTGGCCTTTATAATGTGAAACTTAACATTACCAACTAGTGTATTAACTGTAACAGAGCTAATAGAAGAGGTAGAACTAATGCCAAACTGGACATTAATAGCGCTAGCCTTTAAGGTATTAATAACGGTATTATAGGTCTTTCTATATGTAAGGTATTATCTATAACCTACTGTTAATCTCTTTAAAGCTCTAGTGTTAATTATTACTCTATAGAACTTATCAGATATATACTGGCTAGTAGCAACGTAGGTAAATGGGTCTGGTCATTATAGTAAGCAATTAAATTAGTGCTGGTAATTGTATGGGTAAAGGATTGGTCTGCTAAGTTAGTCACAGTATTAATGGCTCCTTTGTACTATATTATTTTAAAAGAGGTAAAGAATAGTTTAGTCTGTTCTTAGGTTAGAGATACTGTTAGTAACTTAATATTAATTATAAGAGCTTCCATTGCCTTATTAATAGATTCTAAGTTAAGTTTATTACTATTATTATCTGTTCCTTTATACTTAGTAATATACTATTAGGCATGTCTATTAAAGCGGCGGTTAAATCTGTTCTTAAACTTCTTCTTTAATTTGTTACATTCTTCTCTAGAGTATTTAGATAACTAATAACCTTCTTTATTATAGACAAAGTAGCGCTTCTTTAGTAATACATATCAGCTAAATAAGGATGATTGTGTTCTATAAGGTAATTAAGGGTATTATCTGTGGTAGCGGCGGTCAGTAAAGAAGGCTTAGGGGTTCTTACTATTTGACTTTTTAAATATTATAATAGAGGATTGTAAGTTATTAATTAGGCTAGTCAAGCTATTAGAAGGTTTAAAGCAGGCATATTAATATACTGGTAACTCCTGGCAGATATTAATAAGCTTGTTGTAAAGGAACTTATCTATATATAAATCTAGGTCAAGACCATACTAGAGGTGTCTTAGTTCTTTAATAAGTAACTATAGGCAGTCTAAGGTTGATTTTCTAGCATTCTTACTCTTGCCTATTATAGACTTTAGAGTTGTTAAGTTTTATTATCCTAATATACCGTGTCTGTATTTAGGTCCCTTAAAGTAATTATATATAGCGTTACAGATTTAGTTAAACAAAAGGGTTAGGGTAATGTTTTTAAGGTTAGTATAGTAGTAGTTAAGTGCTAGACCGCGTAGCATTATAGGGTAGGCTTTAACCTTGACTTTTTAGGGTACATTAGCTCTGCTACAGAGGTTGTAAAAGATAGTAAGTTTAAAGTCAAAGTTATCATCTTCTCCACTGTACTTATTATCTTCTGTATATATCTTTATAAGGTTTGTTAACTCCTTGCTAAAACCCTGGTTTTGACTCTGTCCCCTAGGTGGTTCTAGTTATAGGGTTAAGTTAATATAATTAGGTTCCTATTATAGGGGTAGTATAAGGGTAGGTTAGGGTATAGTAGGTAGTATCGTAAGTAGGGTAAGGTTTATAGCTAGTGAGATTAAGATTAGGGTTTTGATGGTTCTAGTGCTAGCAAAGTTGTTCTTAAGGAGGTAGTTAATTCGTCCTAAGGTAAACTTTCCTCTAGTTGCCATATGCTCCTTAATCTCAGGCTTAGTCCATTCTATAGGATCTTCTTCTTACAAGGTGTTAAATAGCGATTCGGGGACTATAGCATTCCTATACTTCCTTATCTATACGCCATTAGTTGTTACGGCGCTGGTGGAAAACGGTGGGTTATGGCAGTAGATTGTAGCGGACAATCGCAGACAGTTTCAGACAATCTCGGACAGTATTACGGTACTGGCAAATCGCCGCAGATTGCGGTCACGTGACGCGAAGATCGCATAAAACATTAAGTGGCGCTGCTCTTCTTCTCCTTTCCTCTCTCTAGCTTTAGATCCTCGTTTATAGACTACCAATTATACAGGCTTACGTGTCCCTTATACCATACTCATGCCTTAATTAACTGAGTTGCTAATATTATCTAAAGCTTATTATTACTCTTTCTTCCTAAGAAGGAACTTAAAAATATCTATCTATAAAACCACAAACAGGATAAGGATATAAAATAGGACCCTAAGGACATTACTAAGACTATAAGGACAGGACAGACCTAAGAACTAAAAGAACACAAATAAAACGCGAAACCTAAGAATAGGACACATATAGACCAGAATCCCTAGAAAATAAACAAACACTAAAAATTACCTAATACCCCTACCACTATGCCAAGAAATATAGTAGCTGGTAAAGCTGCTATAGGACCCACAAATACCTCTAATAGTAAAACAGTCGCTATTATAACCCCCTAGGAAGAGCTCGCAGCAGCTAATACTAAAATTAAATAGCTTTAAGAGCTGCTTAAAACTAGAGACACCCCTATACCTAGTAAGGAGTTATTAGACACCTAGAGACTTACTATAGTCCTTAAGGCCCTATCCCAATGTATAGTATTAGCATTATTATAGTCCGCAAAGGTTGCAGACCCCCTATTACTTATAGATGGAACTAACCCTATATTTAATAACTAGAAGCTTTAATTGCAAAATAAGCTTAAAGTTAATACAAACTACTTCCCTACTACTTAAGCTAAGATAGCCTATATCTTCGGCCGTACTAGTGGAGACGCATAAATGCACCTATGTCCGCGATACGCCTAGGACTTGGCAGATCCCTTCCTCTTTAGAGATAAGATAATTAACCACTTATCTTCTATCTATAAGGACCCCTTTAAGGTACAGAACGCCCGCCTTAATTATAAAGCTCTTAATATAAAGATAATAGAGACCTTTTTAGCCTTCTAGACCCGCTTTCTATACCTAGCTGGCTAAGCCTAAATTCCCTATAAAGACCTAATACTAGACCTCTTTAACAAGCTTACCCTAGACCTATAGCGCGCCATACTACCAGTTTTTACTACTATATAGACGCTAAAGGTACTTACGGACCACTACCTATCTATTAACTAAGGCCTTTGTTAAATTAAGGCATAAGCTAAGCGGTATAAAGCTAAAAACTCTCTAAACCAGACTATAAGCACTATATAAACGGCCTATAACACTCTAGTATAATCTATAATTCCTACGGCACCAGCCATATAGCCCGCTATTAATTTAGCAGCTAGCTATACAGCTAATCCTACTACGGGTCTAGCGTACACTTAGCCTATATATAACAACCCTTATAAACAGGCCCTTAGTAATTAAGGAGCTTGCTTTTTATATAGCTAGAAAGACCATTTTATAAAGGATTGCTAGACAAAGGTAAAAACGGGCAAGGTTCTATTAATTTAGGAGGACAGTATAGAGTTAAAAAAAAGAAACCCTAGAGAAAGACTCCTCTCTAGGGTTAAAAGAAATTAATATATTATATATTAATCTAGGTCAGCTAGTTAGTAGAAAAAGCTGCACTATCCCTTATACTTTATTTTATAATAGATATTAAGTTTTAACCTCCGCTTTAGCTAACTCTAGAGTAAATACCTTTGCCTTAATAGACACCCGGTACACTATAAAGCTAGCTAAAATTTTAAATACGCCTTTTAAGAAACTGCCTAAACCAGTTCCTATTCGCGGGTACAACGGACAAATAGGACTACCTATTATAACTATCTTATAGATCCACCTCTGTGTTAATAAATAAAGGTAGTATAATATCCCCTTTCTTATTACAGACCTAGGAAGCCATAATATAATCTTTAAAAGAAAATGGCTAGCCTATTTAGGCTTACAGCTTAATGTATAGAGTAGACAGCTTATCTAGCCTAAATCCCTACCCCTAACCCCTTCCTTTATAAAAGAAATTAGTATTATAATAGAAAACCTTATACGGCCCTAGATTGATACTATTTACTAGGCTAATGCTATGCGTAGGGACTAGGCCTTTAAGAAAGATATATAGCTTAATCTATAATAGATTTATATACTATACTGCCCTTAGACTACCTATATTATACCACCCGCACTAGAGATCTAGGAAATTAGTAATAACCTAGCTAAGTCCCCCACAGAGAACTTAGGCCCTATACAGCTATAAAGAAAGGCTAGGAATACCAAACACCATACTAAACTAATAGACTAGAAGAATAACTTACGGAAAATAGAATATAAGCTAAGGAAGACTATAAACCCTATACTATAAAATACGGCCTAATAAAAGTCTATAAAGAAACCTATAGACCTTCCCCCAGTTAATATCTGCTGTATTAGCACTGTAGGATTCTACCAGAACTTAGTCTAACCTAATACTATTACCTTTACTACTAGCTTATATAAAATTAATTAAATAATTAAGGAAAAGGAAAGTAAGCTTAGTAAATAGGAAAGTAAGCTTAGTAAATAGGAAAGTAAGCTTAGTAAATAGGAAAGTAAGCTTAGTAAATAGGAAAGTAAGCTTAGTAAATAGGAAAGTAAGCTTATGGATAAGGAGCTAGTAGAACAAAAACTACCCTATTAACACCAGAAATTTAAGGATGTATTCTCTAAGGTAGTATTTAATATACTTCCACCTCACCAACCTTATAACCATAAGATTGAGATTAAGCCAGACAAGGAAGACACTCTTAGTTATAGCCCCCTTTGTCAGCAGTCTACTGCCAAATTATAGGCTATAAAGTAGTACCTTATTAATAACCTAAATAAGGGCTTTATTAAGCCTAGTTAAGCCCCTTTTAACTTACCTATTCTCTTTACCAAGAAGCCAAATAGAGGACTTTATTTCTATATTAACTACTATAAACTTAATAATATAACCCGCAAGGACCGCTACCCCCTACCCTTACTTAATAAGACTCTAGCCTAAATAAGTAGAGCTAAAATCTTTACTAAGCTTAATATCTGTTAGGCTTTTTACCAAATTAGGATAGACCCTAAATTAGAAGACCTTACTATATTTTAGACCTATTACGGAATATATAAATATAAAGTACTTCCCTTTAGACTAACTAACGGACTAGCTACGTACTAGCAATATATAAATAATATACTCTTTAACTACCTTAATAACTTCTATACAGCCTACCTAGATAACATTATAATTTACTCTAAGAATAAGTTGGAACACAAGGAGCATATTTATAAAGTCCTATAACGGCTCTAAGAGGCTGGCCTCTAAGCTAATATTAGGAATTTAGAATTTAGTGTTAAGCGCATAAAGTACCTAGGGTTTATTATTAGTATAAATAAAATTAAGGTAGACCTAAAAAAGACAGCTATAATTAACCAATAGATACCCCCAAGGACTATAAAGGGGGTATAGTTATTCTTAGGGTTCTATAACTTCTACCAACGCTTTATTAAGAACTATAGTAGAATTACCCAGCCCTTAAGCCAACTTACCTACAAGGACCGGCCCTTTTACTTTAATACTATATATAGGTAGGCCTTTAATAAGCTTAAGAAACGACTAGTTTCTACTCCCTTACTTACCTACTTTAACCTAGAACGGCCCTTAATGCTAGAAACTAATACCTTAGATAGTATTATAGCTGGCGTTTACTCCTAGAAGTAAATAGACGGAAAATAGCACCCTATTACTTACTATTTAAAGATTATAATAGATGCTAAGCTGAATTACCCAATTTATAATAAAAAAATGCTGGCTATTATCTCTAGCTTTTAGTACTGGCGAATATAGTTAAAAGGAGCCCCTAAGCCTATTTAAGTAGTTTTAGACTATAAAGCCCTAGAATATTTTATAATAACAAAGGCCCTTATAGCCTAGTAGGTATACTAGGCGGAGGTCCTATCCTAGTTTAACTTCCTAATTATATATAGGCTAGGTGCTACTAACCGTGCGGATACTTTTATAAGGTATAAACAGGACCTAAATAACTAGGCAGCTATAAAGATCTTATTATAGACTTAAACGCTACTATAACCAGAATGCCTTAACCCCTAAATATAGGCAGAACTAAATACGGACCCTTTAAGCGCTAAAATATATCCTATTAATTCTATAGAACTTAACCTTATTAATAAACTACTATAGGCAAACCGTACGGCCCCTTCTCTATAGAAGTACTATAAAAAGGCAAAGGATTCTACCAGCCTATAGTCCCTAAAAAACGGACTACTTAAGCACTAGGAACGGCTAGTAGTAGTAAATAAACAGAACTTATAGACTTAGCTTATTACTAAAGCATATACTTAGGTCTCTACGGCCCACCCTAAAAAAAACAAGACCTATAAAATTATTAGTAACCGTTACTACTAGCCTAGAATAGTTACAGATATTAACCGCTATATATAGAACTACAACAACTGCTATAGGTCTATAATTCCATAAGATAAGACCCTAAGGCTATTAAAGCCACTCCTAATACTAGAACGCCCCTAGCAGTATATCTCTATAGACTTCTATAAGTTACCTATAGACTACAACGGATATAATATGGTTATAATCCTAGTTAACTACTTTAGTAAGCGTCCGTTCTTAATTCCCTATTATAAGAATATTAATGCTAAAGAGGCGGCCTAACTATATATCTACTATATCTACCAAATTTACGGACCACTAGATACTATTATATCTAACTATAGGCCATAGTTTATATTAGCCTTCTAGAATAAGTTCACCCAGATCCTAGGTATTAGACTAAAGCTCTCTATAATATACCACCCCCAGATAGACGGTTAGACAGAGATTGTAAATTAATACTTAGACTAGAGACTCCGGCCCTTTATTAACTACTTTTAGAATAACTAGAGCAAACTACTACCTATAATAGACTATACCTAGGTAACCCTACCCTATAGCTCTACGGGGTTTGCACCTATTTAGCTAGAAATAGGATACTTACCTTATATAAGCTTTAACTAGGAAAGACCAGAAGAACTATAAACTATATATAAAAAACTATCTTATAAGGAAGCACAGCAATATGCTAGACACTTAGAAGAAGCATAGATAGTAGCCTATAAAAACCTAGAGAAGGCCTAAAAATTAATAGAATAGTAGGCAAATAAGCACAGGCGCGAGCCTAACTTTACTATAGGCAATAAGGTCTGGGTTATAACAAAGAACTAGAAGACAGAACAGCCTAGCCATAAGCTAGACTATAAGATAGCAGGACTATATAAGATCCTTAATAAAGAAGGCAACTTATATAAGGTTAAACTCCCAGACTTAATTAAAGTCTACCCTATTTTCTTACTAGATAAGCTATAGAAAGCTACAAACAACCTACTACCTAGACAAAAGAATAGGCCTCCACTACTAATTTAAGTTAATGGCGACAACGAATAGGAAGTTAATAAAATACTAGCCTATAAACTAGTATAAGAAGCGCTAAAATACCATATCTAATAGAAAGGTTACAATCCAGACCCAACCTAGTACCCCGCTTAGAATTTTATAGGTTACCCCTAGAAGCTTAAAGAGTTCTATAACTAATACCCTAATAAGCTAGGACCCCCAAAGTATCTAAACAAGTAGATAGAGTGCTAGTATAGCGAAGATAATAAGCTACCTGTTAAGCATATAGATAAGAACACCCTATGGACATAAATACGGACATATAAAGCCTAAGGGTAGGCTTTTTCAGAGGGGGGGGTAATATTACAGCGCTAGTAGAAAACGGTGGATTATAGCAGTAGATTGTAGCAGACAATTACAGACAGTTTTAGATAATCTTAGACAGTATTACAGTACTAGCAAATCGCCGTAGATTACGGTCACGTAATGTAAAGATTGCATAAAACATCAAGCGGCGCTGCTCTTCTTCTCCTTTCCTCTCTCTAGCTTTGGATCCTCGTTTATAAACTACCAATTGTATAGGCTTGCGCGTCCCTTATACCGTGCTCGTGCCTCGATTGACTAAGTCGCTAACATTAGTCCGTAGGAACGTTCGGAGCTTTTAGATACCAATTTAGTTGCAATCCTTAAAGATTTATATTATAAAGTTTTAGAAATCTTCCTTATAGACCTCCTATAGTTTATCGTCCTTAAGGTTATACACTTCGTATTTTAGGATCTTAAACTTTACAAATTTATTAATATCCTTTATGGTGGTTTCGTCGGACTATAAGTCGATGCCTTTAGGCTATTTCTCCTATCCTGCGTTAACTTGTGCCCTAATATCTAATATGTTAATTCTTGTCTTATAACTCCTATTAAGTTTAATTTTAGGTTCTAGATAAAAAACGCGTAATAGATATAAACCAAGGGCCTATTAAAAGGGTTAGTTCCTTAAGTACCTAATATGTTTAAAATGCGTAATAGATGCGAACTAAGGGCCTATTAGATAGGGGTTAACTTTTTAAGTATATATTAACTGATGCTCCTTAACGTAATCTGGGTAGTATAAAATGCGTAATAGACGCAAACTAAGGGCCTATTAAAAGGGGTTGGTTCCTTAAATACCTAAGGGCCGTATATAAAAAATTAAGGGCCTATTAGATAGGGGTTGACTTTTCAAATACACGTCAACTAATGCTCCTTAGCAGGCGAGATTAGTAGAGGCCTTTAGCAGGGACTAATTGAGCTTGTCTCTCTTTGTAGATAATACGTCTCCTAATCTGTAATTACTAATTAGTGTTGGTATTACTTCCGGTAATACATAATGCTATTGTAATAGTATAGGTGGTAACTGATTTTAATTAATGCTTATTTAATTCTCCTATTCTATAGGTGGAATTTGGTGGATTTCTTAAGCTTGCTTAGCTTACGTAATCAACCCCTTTTGACTCGCGTTTGTAGGCAAGTTGCCGCAAATTGCCCTAGATTGCCGTTACATGACTGCAAGGACGCAACCTTAATTAGACACTAATTAACTAAGAGAGGTCTTTTAAAGGGTTAGAGACAGTAATATGGCATACTAGCACTCCCTGGCAAGCAGTAACTAACTTATTTATAAAAATGCGGTTTATATAAAAGTCTAGGTGTAGTCCATAATGTTGCTTTAGCAGTTTATCTATAAGCAGTTGGAAGTTTTAATAAATTAACTTATTAGGGTTCTTGTCTATAACTCCTTAAAGGGTTATACTGTTCTACTTTATAAGGTTCTTATAATAGTATTCTAGCCCTTTAAAGAACTGTTATATGTAGTTACAGGCTTCTATAAAAGGTCTTAACTTAAGGTTACTGTTATAGTAGTGGTCCTAAGCAAGCCCTTTTAGCATGCTAGGGAATGCTACTACGTAGCCTTCTGGTGGTAAGCCAGATCTTTTATAAATGTTATAGAAGATAGTCAGCTTAAAGTTAAAGCTGTTATTAACTCTATTGTACTTTTAGTCATCTATATAGATCTTCGCAATTGTGGCTACCTCCTTGCTATATCTAGGTCCTTACTCCATACTAGGCATAGCTGGTTTAGGTGGTATATATATATATGGCTACTACGGCTACTATAGCTGCTGCAGCTACTACTCTCTTAGCTATAGCAGTTAGTCAATAAGAGCGTGGATTTAGTTATAATTAGAGGATTAAAGACTGGGAGGGGTAGTAGGGGTAGTAGGGGTAGTAATTAGAGTAGCTAGTAGTACAGTAACTAGAGTAGCTAATAGTATAGCAGCTGGAATAGCTAGTAGAGTTAGTAGAGTAGCTAGTAGTAGGGCTGGAGATATAGTAAGCTTGTCTAAGGTCGAATTAAGTTAGTCTTGCAGAGTTATTATAATTATTAGTTTTACCTCTATAAGGGCCGCGATAAGCTCCTTATCCATCTATTTATAAAACTCTTCTTTATTGGCGATGTCCGTTAGCACCTTACTAAGAGAGTATCTTTTATTTTACTTAACAATATATACTCCTCTCTTAACTAGGTATTAACAGATTCCTATTCTAGTATTAAATTATACTCGTTTAAAGGTCTCTAGCATAAAGTTCTTAAAGTCTTTCCAAAACACTATCTATAATGCAAAGTCTATAAGGTTAGATCGTATATATAGGTGTATCTTGGTCTCTATATACTCCATTAGGTTATTATCTATAGCCATCTCCAAGTCAATTCTGTAGCCGTATTTAGTAATTCTTTCCTTCCAGTTAATTTCTATATTGTCGTGTCTTTGTGTATAAGGGTAGGTATAAGGGTAGGTATAAGGGTAGTTATTAGTTTGAAGAAGTTAAGGTTTAAGGTAAGGATATAAGGGTATATACGTGTCCTATTAATAAATCTATAGTTCTTGGACACTATAGACGATTCTTAGCAAAGATATGGTTCTCTAGGCGATCTGACGCGTTAATAGTTAAGTTAATACGTGGTTTTAAGCTTTAAGGGTCCTTTAGGCGATCTAACACGTTAACAGTTAAGCTAATGCGTAGTTTCAAGCTTTAAGGATAACGTAGCTCTTTCTAAGTAAAGATATAATTCTCTAGGCGATCTGATGCATCAGCAAGCTAATACGTGGTCTCGAGCTTTAAGGGTAACATAGTTTTCTCCTTTAACTAAAATAGGGCGATAGCTCTACAATCTAATGCGTTAGCAGTTAAGCTAATGCGTAGTTTCGAGCTTTGCTATTGCGTATTTTCTAATCTATACGTCTACTAATCAGTGTTGGTATACTCGCATTATCAACATGCACGAATATCACTTGTAGTGGTACGTATGCGGTGTCAAAGTTAGTAGTTTATTATTGTCTAGAAGTCAGGGGTTACTCTAAGTTAGATTAGCTAGTCTCGCCTCGTAGTCTTATAACTACGTCACATGATTAACGTTCCGACAGTTATTAAGCCTTACTATAAAGATAATAGTTTTAAGCCTTTACAGAATGCCCTAAAAGATGCCCTAGAGGAGAACCACAATCAATATACTCTAGAAGACGACTATAATCCTAATATAATTATAGTAGATATGCTATAACCACGACACAGTAGAGGTTGTCTAAAGGGATCACAAAATTACTAACATCTTATTAATTTTAAAGAGCAATTCGTTGCCGCTATTAAAAATAGAATTAAGTTATTAATGGCCTTTATAATAACTAAGGAGAAGGCTAACTTTAAGCTTGCAAAACAGCTCTAAAAGGAAGGTCATATTATAACTCCTAAAGCTCCTTTCTAAGTATCTAATAAGTAAGAGATTGACGGTCTTATTACAAAAGAAGTCTTTAAATTTAAGAAGTATAACCTTACTAAGTTCAATAAAGTTTATATCTTTAAGTTAAGAATAGTTAACAAGATTAAAGGCAAAGCTACTAATACCCTATTTAAGAAATTAAGGCTTGTTATCTAAGGTTATAATAATAATAATAAGGAGGTAATTCTTATATAATCTCCTATAATTTAACAAGCTAGTTAGTAAGTTATTATTACACTAGCTCCCTCCTTAATAAAGAGTAAAATGGCGGTCTATTTATAAGATATTACTTAGGCCTATACCCAATTAGAAACACACCTTTAGCGCTTAATATTAGTATATCTTTTAGAGCAAATTCGTTACTAATATCCCAAAGATATAATTATGGTTATGCTTAAGCTATTATATAGAATTGCAGAGGTAGAAACCTATTAGTAGGCTACCTACAGCAAGCACTATAAAGAGAAGCTTTTAATAACTACTTCTATATTTAACCTATACTTCCTAATTATAACCATAGGAACTCTATTTAGAATTATCAGCATATAAACTAATAATATAATTATCTTAGGAGACAACCAATTCTTAGCTCTTAAAGAAGATGAGTTAGTGTCTAAATAAGGTTCTGTAATATAGTAGATACGGTTGCTTGTAACCAATTGGGTTAACCACGTGAGCTAAGCGAGCTTAGGAGATCCACTAAATTCTACCTATAGAAGTAGAAGGGAAGGAGAAATCGATCGAAACCAAAACCCCCCCTACCGTGATTCCAACACTGATTAGTGCCGCATAGATTAGCAAGGTATAACAAAGAGAGGCACTATCTAATTCTCTAGACCTCTTGTTAAAGGCTAAGAATTAAGGTATTGCTTACTAAGCCTAAAGGCTAGTTTATAAGGTTACTTGCGCTTCTAACCTATATCTATTACGCCTTCAGAACAATTAGTTTATGGTTGTTTCTACGCTTCTAGTCTAACTGTTAAATTAACTATAGAACTAAAAGATGGCTACCTCCGCGATAGATACTGAAAAATGGAAGACCGGAATTAACGCGACTGTAACCAATATTAAGGAAGTTAAAGTATTCGTTAATTAGCGATTATTAATATACAAGGAGAATGGATGGAAGGGATTTGACCTATAGGAGAGCTTTATTAACGATTTTAAGTCGTTTATAAGGGATATACTTGATAACCTTAGCAAGGATCGATTAAAGAAGATTAGGGATTACCTCCGTAAAAATAGAGTATACGTACGGAAGGAGGCAAGGAAGTTAATTGCAGACGGCCTTTTAGGAACTATTCACGAACCAACTCCCTCAAAATGGCCTGCCGACGACCCTACTGACGACCCTACCGACGGCCCTGCCGACGGCCCTACTGATGACCCTACTAATAACCCTACTGACGGCCCTACCGACGGCCCTACCCTAGCTCTACCATTACTATCAACTGCCCCCGTTTAAATTATTTAGCTAACCCCGACTATGACCTAAGCTATAGACCAGCTTACCTTATAAGGAAGCTTTGGAAGAGAGATTACTAACTTAGCTAAGCTTTATACGGACGAAGTTAAATACTCTGGCAAACAAGATAACTTTAATTTTAAGTTTAAGATCTTCTAAAACTACTACCTCTAAGCCGGCGTCCCTAAGCAAGCGTATATTATTGCTATTCCTACTATGCTCCGCGGGCTTGCCTATAAATACTACTTTACCTACCTTAAAGATCTTAACCTCGAGAACGTATGCATAGGCCTTAAATTATACTTTAAAGGCGACGAATACAAAGGCGACATCCTATCAAAGTGGAATATAATTACGCTTAAACAAGTTACTGCTTAAAAAGGACTTAATACAGGCCAAGCATTTTAGGTATTAATTGACGAGATATGGCAGCTATAACGCGGGCTAGCAAAAGACCTCTAAAATAACACGACATTCTATAATAAGCTCCTTACTGCGTGCTAAGACGTATTAGCTTGCAAGCCAGCCTATTTTTGACCCGCTACTACCCTTGCCGGCCTTATTAGCGACATTAAATCCTTAATCGCGATATACGGTAAACTAGAGATTGAATTATTCTATACTGACCAACAATACCACTTCTCTAACCAACAATACTACCCCCCTAACCGTTAATACCGCAACAAGGGCAAAAAGTGCTTTGTATGTAGTAAATCTGGATGTTGGTCTATGAACCATACAAAGGACAAAAGGGACCGAAGAATACGTTAATATATCTCCGATTTTAAGGGCAGTAATAGTGATACTAAAGATAACAAAAATTAGGAAGCTTTAAACTTCTACTTTAATATAGAACCCTATCCTAGTTATTACGGCGACCCTAAGGCGGAGGTGTTTTGGACCAAATTTGCGAAGGGAGAGGGATAGACTATAGACTTATTTATTAGTACCCCTTTTCCCTTATTTCCTAGTTGTTGCTAGTGTCTAAATAAGGTTCTGTAATATAGTAGATACAGTTACTTGTAACCAATTAGGTTAACCACGTAAGCTAAGTAAGCTTAGGAGATCCACCAAATTCTACCTATAGAAGTAGAAGGGAAGAAGAAATCGATCGAAACCAAAACCCCCCCTACTGTAATTCCAACAGTTAGTAAAGGCAAATCTTATAGCAAAGCTAAAGGAAAAGCTTAATTTAATAACACTATTACTCTTTAATAAATATACCCTCTCCCTAAACAAGGATTCTATTGCTTTATACTAGAAAGGTTAAGGTAAGAAGATTAATATTATTAATGCTAATTCTCTAAAGTAAGGATATATAGAGCAATGCGCTTATAGAGCTTATATTACTTCTATCTATTAACCTAAGGCTTTATTTAATCTTTCTATTGCCGCCTAATACCAGGAACTAACTAAGGATAATATTCTTGCCCTAAATAAACGTCTTTTCTAGCAAATAAACTATTTTAATTAGAGACTACTTTATATGTCTATTAATCTTCCTACCACTAAGCTCTTTATATTTATTAATAGATTATTTATAAATAATAAAGATTTTAGCTCCTAGTTAGGATATAAGATTATTATTATAAATAAATTTACTAGAGAGAATGACTTTATAATCTATAGTAATCTTATCTATTAGAGCTTAACTAAGAGTAAGTATATTACTTAAAGCGTTCTAGTGTTAGAGATATATAAAATAGTTAGCAGAGTTAATATAGCAATTATAATTGGAACTACCTTAAAGATAATTATAGATTAACTTGCACTTCCTATTATCCCTATAATTATATATACCGATTTATACTCCCTTTATAAGTGCTTAGTTAAGCTTAGTACTATAAAGGAGAAGCGCCTTATAATTAATATTATAGCACTTTATTAATCCTATAAACGGCAAAAACTCTTTAAGATTTAATAAATTAACGGTTAAAATAACCTAGTAGATATAATAATAAAGGCAAACCTAAACAAGGCTTTAGAAACGTTTGTTAATACAAATACTCTATATATATAAGTTAAAGGTTAGGTTAAAAGGGAGTAAGAGTATAGTATTCTACAGACCCTAATTTTAACCAGCTAATTAGGATTTTCTATACCCAGTATAAAAAATTGCTATTAGCTCGCTTATAACTAGCGCCTTGGCGGCCCTAATATAATATCCACCTATAACTCTAAGCAAGAAAGCACCATGTACTAAAAGGCAAATTTTAGAATAGCGAGACTTATATTATAATAGTAATAGTAAGTAAGGAGGATTAATATTTGTTATACTAGTCGAGCAGCATTTATATATATCCGTGGCCTTTATAGCTATGCCTTGACCACCTACCTAAAGGGTGGGTAGTGGACATCTAAATAGCTAGAATAGCTTAATAGCCACCCTAAAACCCACCAAAAATTAGAAAATTTATACTTTAATATCTTAACAACCACTAAATAATAAATTCTAATAATTTAGATTTGGGCTTTTATATATACTCTATAGCTTCTATT
>Ga0307507_10004043_pt1 | contig 26865 bp, 5 predicted proteins | sample 7_EM_MG_FD_207223 | JGI IMG/M metagenome (GOLD analysis project Ga0307507, IMG submission 207223) | Populus trichocarpa ectomycorrhiza microbial communities from riparian zone in the Pacific Northwest, United States - 7_EM | ecosystem: Host-associated > Plants > Roots > Unclassified | place...
AGCCACCACAACCAACGATTCCACCACAACCAGTCTGCCACAGTAGACGACCTCCTCCACTACAACCAGTCTGCCGCAGGGCAGACGACCTCCTCTACAACCAGTCTGCCGCAGGGCAGACGACCTCTACAACCGGTCTGCTGCAGAGCAGACGACCTCTACTACAACCAGTCTGCTGCAGGGCAGACGACCTCTACTACAACCAGTCTGCTGCAGGGCAGACGACCTCTACTACAACCGGTCCACGGCTGTCGCGCTACAGGCAGAGGACCGCAGGCGTACCATAGGCGCACCGCAGGCGTACCGCAGACGATGCACTGCTAGGGTAGCTATAGTAGGGGATAGGGGAAGGGGGCCGGCCTGTGTTACCATTAGCACGTTGAATATAAGGTGTATGGGCGAATTGGTATTTATACCCTATACAGACAACCTCATGAAAATTTTCCTATGGGAGTAGGTTTACGTAACGAGGTTCGCCCTTATGAAATACTATTAGTAGTTTACTTTTGGGGAGAGTACCTACTAATTACTAATTCCCTACCCTTTTCTTAAGCAAGGAGAAGAAATAGGGTACAGAATTAAAAAAAGTCGTATAGGGGTAATTGGTAGCTGCTTCCAAGCTAGCAAGCTATTAGGTTTCTCTTATTTTCATATGCAAAACCATTTTATTAAAATTAAAGTCTATCTTTTAGAGCGCTTTTTCTACTCTAAGAACGGCAGAATACGGCAGAAATAGATAAAAGAGCCAGGATTTCTTTTATGCGATCTTCTTGGCATAAACTGGACCATAGTAAGCAAAATACCAGAACAGAAAACACCAATAGGCTAGAGCTTCCCTAGCATTTTTAAAACGGGCCAGAGCGTCCACTTAGCTACTAGTACGTGTTAAGCTGCCTAGAAAGGATTCATGTATACTCAACTATAGCGCCATAGCCTAGAGGCTGCATGCGCAGTATTGTACGTAGTATAATACAACGGATAAAAAAAAAAAGAAAAAAAAAAGAAGGCGCTATTCTCTTTAGTTATACGGAATTAAGGCTTTCTACCTAGCTTATTACAAAGCCCAAATTGTCGCGTACTAGTAGTAAGCTGCTAAGCTGTATAAAGCTCTAGCTTAATCGCTTTATTAATCTTTTAAATCTTAATCTTTAAAGCCTTCTTCTCTAGTATAGTCTTAGGCCTCTATATATAGTAGGGAGCCTTTTAATTATATAAGAACGTGCCCTAAAATATAAACTTAATAGCTTTAGGAAATTAAGATTAAATTGCCTTCTTATTTACCTTCTCTTTAGCTAAACGCTAGAGCTTATATTTACTTTTTCTATAGTCTAAAACAACGCCAGTTTTATCACTCCAGATAACAGCCTTCTAATTATTAATTGTTTAATACTTATCACAAGGCGAACTATAGGCAAGCTTTCTTTATCTCTTATAAGAGGCAAGGCTTCCTTATAGGCTTTGTCTTTTAATATCTATAGCGTTAAAGAACCCGCTAGATAGTTTAAGTAAAGCAGCCGCACTTAGCGGTAATATAGGTGTAGGACTTCTCTCTACCAAATTAATCAGTGGTGACTTTCTTAAGAATTTGCTGTTTAAACTCGCGGGTAATTTTAACCTTTAATCCAGTACGAGGAGTATTAATAATATAGCCGTTAAGAATAAGAGGACGAGAGGAAGGGTCCTAGCCACAACTGCGGGCCTTTTTAAAGATATATTATAGTATTCGGCGCTTAATTTTAGTAATACGTTTAATATGCTAAAGGGTTGCTCCTATAGCCTTTATAACCAGGGCCTAAGCCCTAGTCGCGAGCTAATAAAAACCCATAGTTAGCAAAGCAATATTCGAGCTAGAGAAGTTATTAAGCAATTTTAGAAAGCATTAAGGGGACCTAGTGGCGTTAGTTGGTATAATGGAGGTAATAAGGCTATAGAAGTTATTCTACTATTAGCGGTTAGTGGGCAGTAAGCCAAACTTCCTAATTAGAAAGGTGCAAGAACTTTTATTAGGGACCTCTGTAAAAGTTATATCTTAACAATTTAATTTTCGCGATGCAGTTATCTCATAAATCAGACCCCTGGGAAGAAATTGCGCCACGACATAGCTAAGGGCTAGCGCTACGCTTATAGACCTTACCCTAGTCCTATAGACTTTTAAACCAATTAGATCGTATCAAGAGGAATTTCTCCCTAAGGGTATAAGAGCTTATAGGCCCTCTTTGTATAAAAACTCAATATTTCTTATTAGGCGACGACTTTTCCATTATAACGCTGTATCTCAACCCTTTTATAACGTCTAGTTATTATAAAAATACTATTAGGTAGGAGCTCTTTAATTTCTCTATCTATTGCAATAAATAACAACGTCGTGGCTATATTAGTTAGTTATATTTTCGTTAGTCGTATTTTCGTTAGTTGTATTTTTATCGGTTATAAAAATCGTCAGTCGCAAAACTCGTCGGTCGCAATCTTACCTCGCTACTCTGCCCGAAGCTCTGCATAAGGTTCTACTCGAAGCTCTCCACGAGGCTCTGCTCAAAGCCCTGCACGAGGCTTTCTTAAAGCTCTACACGAGGGCTTTTTTCGAAGCTCTGCACGAGGCTCTGCTCGCAGCTCTACTCAAAGCTCCATACCTTATATACTTCTCTACGTCTAATTATCTCTAAAATACTAAAAGCTAAAAGCTCTTTTTCTTCTCTATTACCTCTACGTTATAGCAATATTATAGCTCTATTTTACGAGAAGTTAGACATAGGCAGTCGGTCGTTTTAGTCTATTTTACTACAATCTTGCCTTGCTACCAAAAATTACATACTTCTCTACGTCTAATTGTCTCCAAAATAGTACGAGCTAAAAGCCCTTTGTCTTCTCTATCGCCTCTATATTATAGCAATATTATAGCTTTATTATGTGAGAAGTTAGATATAGGTAGTCGGTCAGTTTTAGTACAAATATTCAATTCCAAATCTAACTTAACTTTTACAACAATGCATCTCGCCCCTTAATACTCTAGATATAGGCCTATAGTATATATTTATAAATATATAATTACCTAAAGAATCTATTACATTAAGCATATATATTATAAATATTGTGGTTGGGACATGGCTTATAAAAATACACAAAATTTAATTTTTAAAACATTTTATTCTCACCAAAGCGACGCCTATAAGTTCTTAGACGCTTCATAGAAGATTTTGTTAGGTAATAGGGGTACGCAGGGGGCTGAAATTAGTGCACTGTTCTAATTGGTCTAGGAGAGGGTCTATGCGTTATCCTATATTATAGAATAAATCTTCTGCGGAGCATCTAATTTATAAGATAACAATACAGATTGTAACGGAACCTTATAGCAGTAACTACGGTAGGTCCTATTATTAGGCTGGGTATATAGGTAAGAACAAGTCAACAATATAATAATAACTAGTGGAGTGGTTGCCTAACAGATTAACTCTAATTGTTTTCTGAGATTCACCATAAGGAGAGAACTATCTACGGTAGGAACTGAGGTCCTTTAAATACACAACTTTACACCTAAGAAATCCTCTCTTATACATAAGGTACGTGTTATCTATCTTAAATATAGCATCCCCTTTATTTAACATAGTTAACGTATTTAACACCATATAACCTTGGTTACTATTCCTTATTATATAGTTCTACTGGTTCCATCCTAGACCGTGCCTATATTAACTAACTAGCTTCTACCAACTCCTCTCTAAGTCGTCGTAATATTATACTTAAGCTGTCCGTAACACTATCTCCCTCCTCTTTATCTTTGTTCTTAAAGATTCCTAATATCTCTAAGTCGTCTACTAGAGGTGTAATGTCTGTTTAATTAATCTGGTTAATATCTTTACTTATTATACCTAAAGCATCTTCTTCTCTGTCTTGGGTTAAGCGTCGCCTGTATACTGTTTCCTTAATACTATTGCTAGGTAAAGTAATGGCGATTCCTTGCTCCCGTTGTGCAAAAGAGGGGTTAGTTTGTGTTGTACTAGTAAGTCCTTTATCTTAACAACCCTCCTCTTGTTTGGAGTGCACTAAAGCAAATATTTAATTATCCTATGATGTTTGCTCTGTTTCTAACACTAAGTATACGCGTCCTATGACTTTTAATAGTCTTCTAGTTCCCTAAGTAACTTGTTATAGGGTCTTATGTTTAATTTACTGCTGCAAAACTTAATGGTAAGCTAGCCTCCGCGCTGCTTGAGGTTTAATATGTCTTAGAAGAGTCCGCATATGTCCTTAAAGCTTAGCGTCTAGCTTATACTTATCTTTAACGCCTTAAACATGTTCGCGAGAAGGTTTGTTTTAAGGAGTGGAAACTTGTTTAATAGGGTCTGTCTAAGCTAGGTGACAAAAGAATAGACTCTCCTCCTGCGAGGGAAACAACTCTAAGTAGCTCGGCAATTGCTTCTCTTAGGTCCCCCTTAGGTGACTTATTCTTTAGCAATTCTTCTTTATTAATGCTCCCTAACCTACTTTTTTCCAATACTCTTATACCTTTCCTATAGCATTCTCTAGGTTGCTTAGTGGTTTCTAGGTAGTCTTACTATAGCCTATCTACTTTACTTTGTACTATATTTCGTCATCTATATCCTCATAACTGATAATCTTTAAAACTTACTATTTGTCTTCCTCTTGCCCTCTATACATGTCTACCTTATAAACTAGTGGTTTAACGTCTCCTCGTGCTGGCTTTAGTATTGCGACATGCTATATAGGGTAAATTTTTATCCTGGCTGGTAGGTTTAACTTATACATAACCAATAAAATTCTTTGCCTAATTTTAAAAGGTCCTAGTCTAACATGGTCTAACTTTTTGCTTAGTCGTTAACTCTTAAAATTTTTGTATAGTAGCCACACTTTATCTCCCTCCTTAAGATCTGGTCCCTTAGATCTCTTAGCATTATAGTACCTTTTCATTTGTTCTTATACTAGTTTAGCTATTTCTTTAAGGTCTGTATAAAGATTTATTAAAGTCTCTATTCTTTCTTTAGCTGTACTACTTATTTTCTTTACTTAACGTGGCAATAACGATAATCTTAGCTTGTATCCATAACTCGCCTTAAATAGTAATGTTCCCATTCCTTCTTATGGTGTTGCATTATATATAAACTATATAACTGGTAATAATAATACCCAATTGTTCTGTATATAATTAATATAATGTCTTAGATACTGTTCTAGTGTCTGGTTTAATCTCTCTATTTATCTATCCGTCTACGGATAATACGCTGTTAAGGTTACTACGCGAACTCCTTATTCCGCCAAGAATACCTCCTAGAATGCTGCTATAAATCTTGGATCTCTATCTAATATAATTTTACTTAGTGCTCCGTATCTTACAAACACTTCCTTAATATAGATTCTAGCGACATCCTCTACTAATATCTCTTCTATGCATGCTATAAAGTATCCCTACTTTGTAAGCTTGTCCATTATTACTAAGATCACATTATAATCTTGCCCTATAATAGGATCTCTTAACTTTAGTAACTTAATAGTAAAGTCCTATAATATAACCTCCCATAGTCTTTCTGGTATTTTAATAGGTTATAGCCCTCCATATGGCTTATACCTTATTGGTTTATTCCTCTAGTAATCTAGACATTCTCTTATAACTTATCTTGTTAGTCCCTGGATTCCTTAAATAATATACTTCTCTTAAAGTCTTAACACTAAGCCTATAGCTCCGTTATGTCCTTATATTATTTCTTTATAAAACTCTTTTATAAATTCTTCTGCGATGGACCTGGGCATATACGTTACCTCTTGGTTTTTATATTGCTTTAAGTCTGAATCCTCTGCCTATGCTTCTTAGATCTTTTATATCCAATCACTCTCTAGTAATTTGTAGATCTGACTTTCTCTAGTTGCTATGATTTTTGGGTAATTATACCTAATCAATCCGTTTTTATCTTTTCGCAGTAATGCCCCTAATAGCTTTTTATTATTTTATAGTTTAGCTTTTCTACTTAGAGCATCTACTCGTGCATTATCTGTACCCTTAGTATACTAAATTTTAAAATGGTATTCTATAAGCATTTCCGCCTATCTAACCTATCTTTAGTTAAGTTCCTTTATTATTAGGAATCCTATAAGGTTCTTATAATCCGTCTTAACTATAAATAGCTTCTCTATTTCTTGTAAGAATGCTCTCTATTCCTTAAATACTGTAACTATACCTAACAACTCCTTATTGTAGATGTTATAGTTTAGTTCTAGTAGTGTTATCTTCCAACTATAGTACGCTACTAGATGCTATGTGTCCTAACGCTTCTATAGCAAATATGCTTCTAGTGCAAAGTCTAATACATCTATCTTAACAACCGTCTCTAGCTTTAGTTAATAGATCTTAAGAATTGGTTCCTAGGTAAACAACTCCTTAAGTTCTTTAAATAACTTCTTCTATTCCGTTCCCTATACCTACGATTTCTCTTTCTTTGTTAATCACATAAATAGCTTAATACTTTTTAACCACTGTGCTATAAACCTTTTATAGTAGTTGCAAAACCCTAGAAACGATCTTAACTATATAACATTCTCTAGTTCTTGCCAACTAACTATAGCGTCTATCTTCTTTAGGTCTATACTAATTTTTCCTAGTTTGATAATAAATCCAACAAAATCGGTTTTTCTTATAAAGAACTCGTATTTCTTAATTGCTACTAGCATCTATTCTTCTTGTAGTCTCCTTAAGACCTATTTAACATATTCTCCGTGTTCTTCCTTACTTATTAAGTAGATGATAATATTGTTAAAATATACCATAACAAACTTATTAAGGTGTTCTCCTAATACACTATTAATTCGCTTCTAGAACGTTGCTGGTGCGTTTATAAGCCTAAACTATATAACTAACGGTTTATATAGTCCTTCCTTTAACCTAAAAGCTGCCTTCCATTTATCGCCTTCCTTGATCCTAATCTAATAGTACACCCATTTTAGATCTATCTTTGTAAAGATTTGCGCATTGCCTATCCTATCTTAGATTTCGCTAATTAAGGGTAAAGGATACCTATCCTTTCTAGTAATGCTGTTTAACTGTTTATAGTCTATACACATCCTAAGTTTTCTATTTTTCTTTGGGATAAATAGTACTAGATATCCTGCTAATAACTGTGACGGTCTAATATATCCCTTTTATAAGTTCTCCTAGATAAACTCCTTAAGCGCTACTAACTTAGTTTTAATAAGCTTATAAATTAGAAAGAACCTTAGACTCGTTCCTTTTTCTAATTCTATCTTATAGTCCTATACTATATACTCTAACAGCTTTTTACTTTCTGGTAACTATAACTTTTTACCATACTTGTAGTATCTCTTTGGTACATAACTTAAGCCTTACTCAGTCTCTTTATATATTGCTCCAACTTAGTACCATACCAACTTGGTTTGCTGTTGCATTCTATGTTATTAAGTATCTCTAATATTAACCTAACCTATAACCCAATTAATCTTTAGATTATATTCCTGTAACTAAGGCATTCCTAATATTACCTTATCCTTTCCTAACGGTAAGATATTAAAAGACATTCTAACTGGTCTTCCTTTAATAGTTAACTAAATAGGTCCTGTTTTAAGATTAATAATGCCTCCTCCGTAGGCTATCTAATCCCCTAAAATTATTATAAGTAGATATAGGTATTCTTTTTATCTGTGTGGTAACCCTATTCTTTCCACTGCTGCTAGTAATATATAGTTTCTTATTACCTTACTATCTACAAGTGCTTTAAACTATTAATCTTACCACTTAACTCTTAAATTTAGGTGTTGTTTTTAAATTCCCTTAAGGGTCTAAGGCTCTATTACTAGTTCCCTCTAGTCCTATAAGCCTCCCCTTTTCCTAACTACTAGCTACTAGATCCTATTTATACTTGGTCTAACTTAGGCCAATACTTAGTTTATTTCTTTTTCTCTATGTACCCTAGATAAGTGTTCTCTAGGCACTCCTACCACTATTATCCGTCTAGGCATTCTTCCATAAGGAATCTTCCTAGTTAAAGTATTAGGTCCCCTTAACTCTGTACTTCTACTAGGTGCTATTTATATATATACTTAGTGTTCCTAAACTGCTTTTCCTCTAGTGCCTAATATATTCTTACTAGGTACTTCCGGTTCTTGTCTTTTGGTACTCTATATATATTGCACATGTTATCTATATAAGCTATCCATAATAGTGTATAATATACTAGGTAACTTAGGTTAACTCTTAGCTTGTCTTTGTCCTTAAGTTTAAACCTATACCTAGTTAACTTAACCACTGGTATCTCTGCTATAGGTTCTAAGATTTATTATTCACTTCTCTAGTCCCTAGATCCTTCTTCTAGGTTCCTTAACGTCATAATTAACGCTCCTTTAATATAACTTATGCGTTTTTTGGTAATAGGTTAGTCTTAGACAACTTTTTCGTCTAGCTACATATAAAAGTCTTCCTATTTATTGTTGTGTCGTTGCCTATACCACTTTCCATACAACTAGTTTAGTGTGTATAGTTTATCCGTAAGAAAGTACCTTATCATTACTATATCGTGACATCCTTTAGTATGTTTTTCTTTAAATCTAACTAGAATATCTAGGTCCTCTTCTTGTTCTAGTTTATCTAACTATTTTACTCTAGGTGTCCCTGCACTAGGCCTATTAGTAACTCTTTGTATAGGTGCTCTGTCCCTTATACAACCTGGCATAGCTAACCTCTTATCTAGCTTTTGCTCTTGCTATACGATAATTCTTTATCTAAACTTATCCATAGTTTCTTATTTTCTGCGTCTTACAGCTGGATTTTTAAAGTCATCTTACTTCCTTATTCTAGTATCAACTTTTTAATCTTTAGGCTAAACACTACATTCACCTAGTACTAACGTTCTTACGCGTTCTCCGAACTTGTAGTTCATAAACTTACGTCCTATACTTATTTGTTTGTCACTAAACTAAGTTGCTGCTCTTTCCCATCGGTTTTCGTTTATTATAGGTTCTTAAGCTATCCTTATTATGTTTTACGAGTCTAGAGCCTTCCTTATCTCTTTGTGAGAATCTTAAACCTATAGCCTTTTACCTTTTATAAGTGGTAAGCTAGCACTAGCAGTTGTCTGCTTACTTAATCACCTTTAGATATTACTCCTTCCGTCTTATAAAGTAATAGATGCTATATCTAACGGTGTTATAATACCTATTACTAATCCGCGTTCTGTGGTAGTTTTAGTTTCTACTTCTATTGCGTTACCAAGGTATAAGTGCTCCCAGTTAGCCTCCTTTTCTTCCTTATTGCTATTAATTAATAAGTACTCTAACTCCATTATTATTGTTACTAATCTTTGTCTGTATATTACTTTAATATCTTAATCTAGCTTATAGAGTTAATCCTATTCTTTATCTAACTCTCTAGTTCCTTTAAGTCCTCTTAACTCTAGCTCTTACAGCTAATAGCTTACGCCATACTTAACGTCCTTATAAATTTAGCATGCGTTATTATAATAAAACGTAAAGTGTTTAACTAAACACTCCTTAGTCCCACATAATATCCCTATATCCGCATTATTGTACTCTAATAACCTAATGCCCTTTACTACATAGTTACTCTAACTACCTCTACAGTCTCTAGCAAAATAATCTTATTTTCCGCAAATTATATAAGCTCTATCTTTAAACCATTTTTCTTATTATAGAGTCCACCTAAACGTCTTCTACTATTAAGATCCCTGGTTTAGCCTCTACTCCCTAGTTTTATAATCACTTAATTCTTAACCTCTAGGTTTCCATAGTTTCTTTATCCATCTCTTAGATTCTTTAGTACCACTTAGGTCCATTGGCTCTGCGCCATTCCATAGTTTTTAGCTCTATATCTACCAATGCATGCTCTACACCTTATACAACTATAAAACTCTATCTTACCCTTTCTTAGCTTGTTCCCTTTAATAGATCCTATTATTAATCTTTATTAACTAATCTATTAAGTCTTATAGACTTTCCGCATCTTCTATTAGAATGATTACATCCTAGACTTTAGCCTTAAGTCCCTATTTATACTATACCATAAGCGCCCTATTATTCCACTTAACCTACATTACAAGTGTCTAAAACTGTATTATATACTCAATTGCTAAAGAATGTTATACCAAGTTTTGAAGCTTTCGTTCCGCTATAGTTAATACTTCCAGGTCTTTAAATATCTATATTAGTCTTTCCGCGAACCCATTCCAACTAGTAAACATAAATTATACATCTTGGTTAGTAGTTATTATACTGCTAACTTATATTTTTATAAGGTAAGGTTTAAACTATTCTAGTGCTCTTCCTATTAAGAATAATCCTACATACACCACTTAATCTATAGGTGTTACCAACCTTACTCCTTCCTATATAACCTTAAAGTATATTTGCGTAAGGAATCCTTTAAGTTTTAACCTTTCTCCTAAGAATCGTTCAATTAATAGTAACTTAACCTTTACTACGCCAATTCCATTAATATGTTCCTTAAGTATTCTATTATTATCTAATAAGCGATTAACTATTTCCTATAACTGACCTCTTATAACCACTTATAAGTCCGTATCTGCTATACTAGTGTCTCCTAATCCTAAGGTAGTTGCTGCCGTTAATATCATCGCAACTAGTGCTTTAGGTGGTATGTTATTTAACCCTATTTAATACTATAACTTTAGTAGTAAATATATAACGGAACCTTGTAGTAGTAACTACAGTGGGTCCTATTATTAGGCTGGGTATATAGGTAAGAATAAGTTAATAACATAATAATAACTGGTGGAGTGGTTGCCTAATAAATTAACTCTAATTGTTTTCTGAGATTTACTATAAGGAGAGAACTATCTACGGTAGGGACTAAGGTCCTTTAAATACATAACCGTACGCCTAAGAAATCCTCTCTTGTATGTGAGGTACGTGTTGTCTGTCTTAAACGTAGCGTCCCCCTTATTTAACATAGTTAACGCGTTTAACACCACGTGACCTTGGTTACTATTCCTCGTCACATAGTTCCACCGGTTCCATCCTAGACCGTGCCTATATCAACTAACTAGCTTCCGCCGACTCCTCTCTAAGTAGTTGTAACATCGTACTTAAGCTGTCCGTAACACAGATGCAGACAACTTAAATTTACGTAATATTTTAACTTAATTATAAAGGAACCAAACTTAATCGGTAGGGGGTGTCCGCGTATTAATTAGGAGGTGTCCCGCTATCGCTATCCTTAGTATATAGCTTTAGGCTTTCCATATAGCGTATTTCAAGGCTTTGATTTTAGCTCCTTTACCCTTATTTTAGTCTTTTTTCCCTCTTTCCTTAATTACTTAGTTAATTAAATCTATATATTTTAATACTATATTTAAATCTACCGTTATCTATTTATAAAATTTTGGACTTTTAAGGTCTTTAAGTTGCAATTATAAGCTATATATTTAAGCGTCTATATATATAGCCTTTATAATAGCTCTCTAAAGTTATTAACTTCTTTTTTATAAAAGTAACTAAGTCTTTTAATTAAGTATACACTTATTATAAAGGCCTTGAGCTATCTAATATATATTATTATTATTTATTGCTTAACATCCAATTTAGATTCCTATTAGGCCCACGCGGACTACTCCTTATATATATAGAGAGAAAACTCTATTTAAGAAAACCCTGTAATCCATCTCCTTACCTTTTAGGGCTCGCCTATAAGTTACCTATAAGTTGCCTATAATGCTTTACTACTTTACTTTTTAACCTTTTTAGGAACCACTACTGCCGTAATAAGCCTATAGACGCGCTAGTATTATATAATTTACTCTACTACTATAGAGTTATTAGGGGGCGCCTGTTGCTCGCCCCTTTGTCTTCTATTACTATTTCCTTTATAATCCTAAACTAGTTAAGTATATTTCGGCTAATAAGCTACTAGGTACCCGCCTTAAGGCCTTTTTATATTAAGAGTAGTATATTATAGTTCTCTATACTAGCTGCTAAAAGTATTACTTTTTAGCTAGTGCGTACGGGGCATAACAGTATTACGTATTTTAGTGTCTATTTTAGCTAGCCATATTTGCACCTTAGGCTGCCTACTAGGATATCTACCTAGTAAGGCCAAGTCCTATTATTCCTATCCTTAAAAATATTACTATTACATTTTCTACCTTTATTAGGCCTTCTTAGAGCCCTTAAATATTTACCCTCTATAGCGTTAGTCTAACTAGTATTATATTACGGTAGATAGTTTCTTAGTATTCTTTATACTCTACTTTAACTTCTTTCTCTTTCTTACTATTATCTTTACTAGCCTCTTATATATCTCCCTTCCTTCTCTATCTAGGCCTAGGCCCTAACACCATACTATTCTTCTTTTACTTTCTCTACCTATTTTTCTAATATATCTTCCCTACTTTAGAGTTATTAGTTTATTCTCCTATAGCGCATCCTAAGGTCCCTCTATAGTTTATTTAGGCGTGTCTTAATATACTTTATAATATTAGAGTTACGTTTCTTTTACATCCTTTATATTACAGTGGCTTTAATATATAATTATAGGGGGGGAATATTAGCTTCCTTCTTAAGCAGTACTATGGCCGTTTGCTTATACCCGCCTATTATACTTTAAAAATAGGCTATTTAGACCTTTTAAAGTGGTTTAAGGAGTAATTTAAGGAGGCCTTTTTTAGCCTTTTTTAATAGCCTAAATACTAAATCTATACGTTATAGATAGCTGGATAACTGCTATATATAATAGGCGTAACCTCTAAAAGTATGGACCCTATATAGAATTAATGATCCTAAATTTAGCAATATATTATACTTAGCCCTTATAGGCCGCTTATGCTATATATACGCTCTATTAAAGCTTACTATCTACTTATACTTCTAATACCCTTAAACTTTAAACTAGTTAACCCTTAAAGCCTTAAATATAGATTATATACTAGAGATCTATAGATTAGTTACGTTTTTTTATAAAATAGATTAGCTGGTATTTCTCTAGTAAGAATTGGGCTCTATATCGTCTTGCCTATTCTATATAGGTATTATAGGCTTTCTCTAGTATTCTATAATTCTTTACGGTTATTAGCCCGTATATAATTAGGTTTATATTATTAATAAAATCTATTCCCTAGGTCACCCCTTTCTTAAAGGCATTAAGTTGCATATAAAGAAAAGGAAGAGTATAGGCGAAACAGGTAATCCTTATAGTATTTCTATTGCAACTATAATAGGGGGGCTCTAGTATCCGCTAAAGACTAGTAATATTTCTTTCTAGTCTATAAACCCTTAAACAAATTATATAATCCATTTTAGAAAGCCCTTTACCCTAAGGATATTATTCGTACTAACTTAATAGCACGAGTGAGTCGTATCCCGGGGCACGAAATACGTATAGTATTGTATGCTCTTTGGGATGGTGGTGACTGTCTCTTGTATTGAAGCAGACTACGTGGTCTATATACTGATGCGACCTCCCCCTGATTAGTCAGTGCTTCAGGGGTGCACTAGACGCGTAAGCGGGTGGTTGGTGCACCAAACGCGTAAACGCGTAGTTGGTGTACCGTACGCGTAAGCACACGTTCGGTACGACAGGTGCTGTAATTATACAGATATATAAAATGCGCTTATGGGATATATTATTGTAGGCACCACTAATATTTAGGCTAAGTATTAATACTATAAAGTCCCTTCGCATAGCCTATACGGTTTTAATAGTATTAATAAGTAGTATAGGTGCTAATAGCGTTAAGCGTTTCTTTTTTTACCTCTATTTAGCTTTATAGTAATAGGGCGTGTTCCTTTACCGTGTCTACTATATAGTCCGCTATAACCCTTTCTAAGATTTTGCTAAGGGTGTTTTCTAAGGCAATAGGGCGGTAGCTTTCTAGGATTAAGTAGTCTACTTTACCTTCTTTTTATAAAATAACTATTATTATAGATCTTCTAAACTGCGAGTAGTAGCCTATTATTATGTCGCTATTAACCTATAGGCGAGTTACTAGTATTTTACTTATAATGTTACTAAGGTCTACTAGAGCCTGTTAGGGGAAGAACCTTTCTATAAGGACTTTTACCTTCTTATCATTATTATTGGTGGCCTATAATTCCCCTATTCTTTATAGGGGCGGTAAATATAAGTCTTCTGCTAGGCATCCTACCTTTTTCTTTACCCATTTTACTATAGCCTAGAGGCCCTTATTATAGGAAAGGCTTAGGTTAAAAGTATACTTATTTATAAACCGTCTCTAGTTGTTCCTTACTTCTTTTTTTAGGGTGTTTATTAACTAGTTTCTTATATCTTTATATTATCTCTTATTTTTAGGGTCGTAGCTACTTATATATTTCCTTCTTATACTTTTAAGAAAGGGGCGACCTAGGGGATAGGGTTTATTAATAATATAAACTTGATTATATACGAGCTAATAGCCACAAAGAACTTTTTTTTTAATCCGTTGTATTATACTACGTACAATACTGCGCATGCAGCCTCCAGGCTATGGCGCTATAGTTCTATATATATAAATCCTTTCTAGGCAGCTTAATATGTACTAGTAGCTATATCCTAGTAGTTTATAGACCCCTAAACTAGGAGTTTATAGTTCCCTAGTAAAGTCACAAAGAACTATAAGACACTAGAAAAAGCCTATAATACCTATATAGAATAGGCAAGACAATATAGAGTCTAATTCTTACTAGAGAAACACTAGTTAATCTATTTTATAAGAAAACGCAACTAATCTATAGATCTTTAGTATATAATCTAAATCTAAGGCTTTAGGAGTTAACTAGTTTAAGGTTTAAGGGTATTAGAAGTAGAGGTAGATAGTAAGCTTTAGTAGAGCGTATATATAGCATAAGCGGCCCATAAGGGCTAAGTATAGTATATTACTATATCTAGGATCGTTAATTCTATATAGGGTCTATGCTTCTAGAGGTTACACCTACTATATATAGCAGTTATCTAGTTAACTATAACGTATAGATCTAGTATTTAGGCTATTAGAGAAACCAAAAAAGGCTCCCCTAAATTACTCCTTAAACTGCTCTAAAAGGTCTAATTAGCTTATCTTTAGAGTATAATAGGCTGGTATAAACAAATGGCTATAGCACTGGTTAAGAAGGAAGCTAATATTCCCTCCCCTATAACTATATATTAAAGCCACTATAATATAAAGGATGTAAAAGAAACGTAACTCTAATATTATAAAGTATATTAAGACACGCCTAAATAAACTATAGAGGGACCTTAGGGTGCGCTATAGGAGAATAAACTAATAACCCTAAAGTAGGGAAGATATATTGGAAAAATAGGTAGAGAAAGTAAAAGAAGAATAGTATGGTATTAGGGCCTAGGCCTAGACAGAGAAGGAAGAGAGATATATAAGAGGCTAGTAAAGATAATAGTAAGAAAGAAAAATAAGCTAAAGTAGAGTATAAAAAAATACTAAGAAACTATTTATCGCAATATAATACTAGTTAGACTAAGACTAGAGAGATATATAGAAGTTAAAGGTATAGAGGCTAACCTATATAAGAGGAACCTAAGCTAGAGCATAGTTAACGCTATAGGGGATAAATACTTAAGGGCTCTAAGAAGGCCTAATAAAGGCAGAAAATATAATAGTAATACTCTTAAGGATAGGAATAATAGGACTAAAAGATTGGCTTTACTAGGTAGGTATCCTAGTAGGTAGCCTAAGGTACGAATATGGCCAGCTAAGATAGATACCAAAATATATAATACTAGTATGCCCCTTACGTACCAGCTAAGAAGTAATACTCTTAGCAGCTAGTATAGAGAACTATAATATACTACTCTTAATATAAAAAGGCCTTAAGGCGGCTACCCAGTAGCTTATTAGCTAAAGTATACTAAACTAGTTCCAGATTATAAAGGAAATAGTAATAAAAGGCAAAGGGGTAAGTAACAAGCGCTTCCTAATAACTTTATAGTAGTAAAGCAAAGTATATAATACTAGCGCGTCCGTAGGCTTCTTATAGCAGTAGTAATTTTTAAAGAGGTTAAAAAGTAAAGTAGTAAAGCACTATAGGTAACTTGTAAACAACCTATAGACAAGTCCTAAAAGGCGGGGAGATGGATTATAGGGTTTTCTTAAATAGAGTTTTCTCCCTATATATAAATAAGAAGTAGTCTATATAGGCCTAATAGGGATTTAAATCAGACATTAAGTAATAAATAATAATAATATTTCCTTCTTGCTTATTATTAGCTAGTAATAAAAACCGCGTATTATGTGGACTATATATATCGCGTATATAGGCCTAGTTTTAAGACTGGGCAGTACTCTTCTAGCCCATTTTTAATCGCTGCCTAAATTCTTTCTAGTCTTTGGTTAATTTCCTTATAGGTAGCTAATAAGCCTTACTTGTTTAGCATTAGGTGGATTTCTTCTAAGTCTTAGAGATGTTATTTAAATATATTAAGAAAACCGTCTGTTTTAAGCTTCCTTATTATATATCTTTTGCTATTTAATTACGCCTTAATATTTAGATCTAGCTATATCTAGATAGGGATATAGTCTAAGGCAAGTACCTATTCTTCTTTAGGGGTGCACCTTTTAAGTCTTTAGTATAGGCCTTTAACTATAAGTGTAAGATTAATGTAACGGGACTAGCCTAGTTACAGTAGGAATGTCTTATTAAAACACTTAACAGATAAGTTCCGACGCTTTAATTAAATTTAATTTAATTCTACCGAAATCCATTAAAGACCGCGTACGTATATACGTATGCATCAACCACCAAAACCCCTAACTGTTTAATTATAAGATTCTTTCGTTATTCCTTTCTCTTCTTTACGCAACGTCTTATACTCTGCAAAAACTATATACCCTTAGATTTAGATAGAATTTATATTGTTCCTTTAAATCTTCCCCAAAGCCTCCTTGCGCCCTTACAATTAATTATACTTTTAGCGATCCGTTATTGCTATATAATTACTCCTAGGGGGGTGGCCAGCTTAAGGCCCTAGATATCTATAGCTTTTAGTAGGCACTTTACCTATTATTTAGCAGTAATATAGACACCTCCCTACTACGGGTAGTGGAGGTTAATATCTCCTAATAGAATAGACTTTATGCCTTTAGTTTCTAGTAAGCTTATTACTAATATAAATATTAATAATTTATACTGGTCCCCTATATATCTAGATTATTATAACTATAATATATAGGTTAACTACCTACTATAACTATAAGGCTAAGCTAATAGCCTTACTAATTGTAAAGTATATATATATAGCTGCTTTTGGTTTATATAGGAGCTAGAATCCTTAGGGGCAGTATATTAATTATATATAGGTATTATAATACGGCTCTGATATAACAAGGATATAGTATTTCTTTAGTCTAAACTATCTAATAGGCCTTATAAGACGGTGGTTTGTATTGCCGTAGTTATACTATATAATAGTTAGGTAGCAGACGCTTAGCAAGGGTCCTTTAACTCTTCTTCTTTCCTTACTTTTTTTATTTCTACTTTCTTTAGAATATTTAGAACTTCTACCTCCTATATTTGCTCCCTAGCCGCTACTTATTTTATATAGAGCTTTTTATTCCCATATCTTATATTCCTATTAGCCCTTTTATATCTAAATCTATTATTATTTTAGGTTTTCCCCCTAATTTTACTAGTCGGCTATATGCCCCTTATAGGCCGGCTAAGTATATTATATTTGTCGCGTTAAGTCTAATTCTTAATTATTCTAGCCTTAAGCTTGCTATAGCCATCTATAGGGGTCTTTCTACTGGGCGTCCTCTCCCTTATATCCCTTATATCTCTATTAAGTCTGGTAATATCGCACGGCATTACTTCTGGCCTATTAAGGCTTGGGATAGCTAGCTTAGCCCCCTAATATTAAAGGTAGGAAACGCTAGGAAGGCACCTACGTCCCCCTAGGTTATCGCCTATTATTTTTATTCATATAACCTAGCATATAGTTATTCCTATTGTGGTGGGGTAAAATGTCCCATGCTTAGTGTCTTGGTATTTTCCTATATTTATAGAGCCTTCGGCTTCTCTCCTCCTTAGACATTAGGACCTACCAGAATACATTCTTTCTTTCTCTTCTTACTAACTGCTTTACTGATTACTTCTGACTGATTATAACTGACTGACTGACCGACCGACCGACAGACCGACAGCACAGTAGCTTTCCTATCTGAGAGTGGTCGTACCCTCCCATATACTTTATGGCATTCCACATGGGGACGACGGCAAGCTCTTTAGATTAGAAGTCTAGTGTTATGTATATAGGAGACGCACAGGAATATATTACGACTATAAGAAGAACAAACAGCTGCAAAAGAGCGACCAGCTGCAAAAGAACCGTTAGCTAAATAGACGAGATAGCAGAACTAGAGAACTAGGCAGTATCGGATAGCAAGGGGAACTAGGTAGACCCTAAACAGAAAGACTACGGAAAAGAAAGGACAGCTAGACTTAACGCATAGGCTAAGGAGTGGCAAAGGTCTTGGAAAGTTATGTATAAGGACGTCAAGCGAACTAGTAAGCCAATTAGACAACTTCGACCTACGGTTGGAGGTACCCGATGTTTCTACTACCTACGCACGAATATGGCCAGAGCTTTATTAAGGGTGCAGAGACGATAAGCTAAGGACTAATCAATTAGATGGAAACGAGACTTAAGGGATCTAGCGGTAAAGGAAGTTAGTACTGCCCTTTAAGAACAGAGACAGTACCAGGCAAGGTCGCAAGTATGTAAGATAGGGTCTCTCCTTAAAAGCATCTTGTTTTGGCTTAGCTTTATCTTCTTTTGAATTATCTAGGTTGTGTTAGCAGCGGCTCTAGAGGCGTTCCGTAAAGAAGCAGATACAAGCGGAAGCGTAAGGCTTAGTAGTACCCTACTGCGCGGAACGACAGCAGACCAAAGTAGATGGACGTATTGAGACCCAGCAGTGGCAGTAGATAATAAGGACGCCGTGCTCTCTTAGGGAGACCCCCCCTTAGGCGTTAAGAAGCAGGTGCCTTCCGTTACGGACATGGCCGTATAAGTAGACCTACCGCAGCGTGCACCCGTCAAGGTCCCGCTAGGACAGTTATCTGGGATATTCTCTATTAAGACTACGGCTATATAGGCAGACCTACCGCAGTGTTTACCTGTGATACCTAGGACCGATAACCCTTAGTAGACGAAGGATAAGAGCCCTTAGTAGACGAAGGATAAGAGCTATAAGGATTACCTGCAAGCTCCTAAGGAAGCTCTAGATACACCTTATAACTAGCAGTCGATGGCTTAAAACAAGATCTGCGTTATAGTTTAGCCCATGCCAGCCCTAGGAACTACTAGAACTCCCTACTTCGCGGGATAGAACGTGTTATAGTTTATTAAACAGTATAAACGGCTATGCACCCGACATTATGTAATAAGTAAGGAGAAGCACCAAGGCCTTCCTAAGTACTGCGAATACTAGATAGGGATGTAGATCCGAAGTCTACCTAAATTTACTGCTGGCGATTGGACGGAGCTTGTTAGAAGGCTTAGGACTAAGTATTAAACTAAGGACTACTACCAACGTATAGAGTTAAGGGACTTTATTAAGGCATTTGTTAGGAAGTTAACGGAGTAGCTAGGAGATCTATGTCACTATATGCAAGATTTTACTAGTATTTTGGTAAGAGCGGTAGCCGTAGGAAACCTTACTAAGTAAGAGAAGGGGTGGTAGTTTATGCGAGGACTCCCTGTTAAATGCCGCAGGTACGCAATAGAAAAGACAGGAGCCGTAGAAGACGAGCCTAGCACCCTTATATTTAAAAGACTAAAGAAGGCTGTAGAGTTAAGGATAGTGGCTGTAGAGGGCGCCAAGCGAATAGATGTCCTTCTAGAAGAAGATGCCCTGAATGTCCAGCTTATATAGGAGCTACGGCAGTAAAGGAATGAGCTTAACCACCAAAGGGAAAGAAGACTTCTGGACCCAGTCAGACCAGGTTTTAAAGCCTAGCACAAGGATACGGCCCAGCACTAGGATATAAAGACTGGCAGAACAGTATCCGAGCTCCCTTTGCTCCGCAAGACTTTCGATATCCGTACGATTTTTAATATCCGCAAGATTCTACTGCCTTTAGACGGCCGCAGCAGGACGTTTGGGGTTAATAAGGCACGTAAGGACAAGGCCGATGGACCTGTTTTAGATGCGGAGGAAGTTACTATTTTACTAAGTACGAATATCAAGGCTTAAAGGATCTTATTTAGTAAGGATTTGTATATCTGTCTAATTAAGGAAGACTGGTAGCTAGGATACGCGAACAACCTAGACCTAAACTTCCGTGGCTCGGCAATAAAGGACGGCTAAAAGGTATTAAGAACTGGCTTTATACGTGCTAAGGAGTAGACCTAGATAAATAGGTAAATTAGAAAAGAGAAGGATAAGGACAGACGCAGAAATAGGCCCCCCCTATAGGGTAAATAGATTTTACTGCTTTCCGTAACGGAGTAGTGCTACAGAATAGTGACAAAATGCGTACGAACTGGGAGGACTACTATTAAGTACGGCCTATGGACTTAGTAGTAACTGTCAGATAATCTGTATTCTCTAAGGCGTGGGACACATGCACGAGTCACGTGCACGGGGCGCGTGCATTGTAAATCTCCTCAGAGCCCCAGGGGCCCTAGGTCAATAAAACAAGACATCAATCAACGATCAAGTCAACATCATCAATCAATCAACCCATCACATCAATGAACCCCTCTACATGAATTATCTGACAGTAACACCTAGCTAGTAACGTCCGTAGACTCGCCTAACCCCTAGAGACAGCCGTACAACTAGGACAACTATTAAGCAGCAGGCACCGCCATAGGAGAAGAATATACGACTAGGAGATTATATCTAGATTAGGCCACGGCCTATGGATAAGATAGCTAAAGCTAAGAAGAAGAATAAACCGTCTAATCCTTAGAGACGGTTATAGAGACGGACGCTTAATTAGGTTAGCCATTAACCCGTAGGCTCCGTAGCAGGCTCTATAGTAGGTATAGGATGTTTAACTAGGGGATAGTTAAGTTTTAAGGTAGGGGAGGGGACGCAGGTAATGTATAAAAGATTTCTATTTGTCTACTTAATTACTATATTTCCTAAAGCCTCTCTCTTATTTACTTTCTTAATTGCAACACATTAACTACTGCAAAGATGTTAGTTTAGCTTACCGCCTATCGCCGAGCTAATAGCGATTTTCTATCCCAGGGACGGAAAATCCTAATTAGTCTATTTAGCAATAGAGCCGGCAGAACTCTATACCGCCCCTAGAATTTAATAATACGATAAGAACGGCACCAAGAGCCTTAGTTAATTACATGGATATAGAGCCGATTATATAATATAGAGCTAGATATAGAGCTATACGCAGAACCTTAACCAAACGACTACACGCAGAGTCTTGATCAAACGACTGTATAGAAGCCACGGTTAGTCGAAGGGTCAAATTAAGCCAGAGCCTCGATACCAGTACGTCACCGTCACTGAATTAAGTTAGTCAAATGTTATCAAATTAGAGCCTTCGACCGGGCCGACCTTATTCCTTATTTAAATAATAGCTAATCGCAGCACGACTATCACTGCTATCCGAATTTAGTATTATGCTAGCTGTATAATAAGAACGGACACCGCGGTAAAGAAGTGACCTATATAAAGGCAGTAGTACGATATTAGTGACAAAGCACAGCGGAAATGGTAAAGCAGTATATAAAGAGGCACTGTAAGAGATCGTACTAGGGCATAGCTGACCACATTAAGCCTAAGCTATCCTTATATAACTAAAGACAGAACTAGGCCATATCTGGCCAGGCTAGTAAAGGACCATATTAAGGATTACAAAGGGAACAGGAATTAGACGTATAGGAGCCGGCACTTCTTAGAGATCGTCTTGACAAAAGGACTGTATTATGGACATAAGGGCAAGAGATATGCGACGGAGGTAGTTATAACAGCCGAGAAGCTGCCACTAGGTGACCTTAAAGGTATTAAGGACAACTTAGGTAAAGTATAGAACTAGCAGGACAATAATAAAGAGACTAAAAGCAGAAGACAATTCTAGGAAGGCTCTTAAGCTGGAAGAAGATCAAGGATATGTAAGCGTACTGCTAGTAGTGGGGGTAAAGAAGCAGCTATAAAAGCCTAAGGATGCGCCAAAGAAGCTAAGAGCAAAGGCGGCTCTAAAAGGAAGGAAAATAGCTATTAAGGACGTCTTATAAAAGCACCGGGCCCGCGGAAATGGTCTACTAGAAGCTGCCGTTTATGCTTATAAGGAAGGAAGTCTTAGGACAGGTCTCTAGTTTGGACGTCTAGTAGACACTAAAAGCCTTAATTAACTACGGATGCAGAGCCCTAATTAATTAACTGTATAGATACAAAGCTTTAACCGAACGACTGCACAGCCAAAGTCTTGATTAATTGTCCGTAGATGCAGAGCCTATGGATGCAGAGCCTTAATCGTACGTATAGCGGAAAACGCCTTAAGTTAAGCCAGAGCCTTAGTTAAATCTTAATTAATTAGACGCCGCCTCTGCAGTTAAGTTGGATTAGCTATAGCTTTTAACCAGGCTGACCTAATACCCTATTTGAACGTTAGTTGATTATACGTTGTCACGGTTAAATTAAATTAGTTACCGTCGCCGTTAGACGTCTTTAATTAGCAGTTAAGGATCCTATAATGGCAGATAGACAGGCGCTAGGCCTAACAAGGAAATTAGTATACGGCCAATAGAACGCCAGAAACATGGCTAATTAGTGTCTTAGAGCCTCTGCGAGAGCCTCTCCCTTTAACCCCTTAGTTAATTAATTGCCGCCCGTCTTAACGCTTACGGATAGTTAACTAGAATGATCTTTCCTATAGATATAGATATAGAGCCTTACACGGAGTCTCACACGGAGCTATATACAGAGTCTATGGATATAGAGCATACAGGTGTAGAGCCTTGGTTGGACAATAGTACGGCAGCTTAACTAGACGCCTATATATGCGAAGCCTTAATTAAACGGCAGATGCGGAGCCTTAACCAATCGTACGTCTATATGGAAGTTCTAATCGGTTGTCTACGGACGCAAAGCCTTAGTCATACACGTAGTAGAAGACACCTTGAGTTAAGCCAGGGCCTTATTAAGTCTTAATTAGTTAAACGCCGTCTCTATATCTAAGTCAGGACAATTAAAGCCTTCGACTAGCCTAACTTTCTACCTTAGTTAAACGACCGAACAATTAGTTATAGCACGTCGTCGCCGACCAATTAGATAGTCTTTAGCCAGTAGTTAAAGTAAATATATAGGCATATATGTAGATACGCACGCAGACACGGACGCAGAATATGCAATGTAGAGCTACTGATATATAGCTAGATGCACAGCCAGACGCAAAGCTAGATATAGAGTTTTAATATTAAATAACTAACTAAATAATTAAACTAAGCTAGAGTCTTAGCTATCTTAATTAACTGCCCTACTGTTACTGCTGCTACTGCTACTGTTCTATCCAGCTGTTTTATTTCTACTGTCTTAACTAACTGCTCCGTCTCTACTATTCTATCTTACTATATTAAATCTGTGCCGCTACAAGATCTGCTAGATAACTGTTCCGACCAACCTATTCTAGGCCTAATACTGCTTTAACTGCTCTACTATTGCTCTCCCAACCGCCATACCCTACTGTTTTAATCGCCCCACCGCCGCCATTCCGACTAGCCGCCTCTAACTAACCGCCATTAACCGTTCTACTGCTGCTACTACTACTACTACTGCTATTCTAACTATTCTGACTACTATTCCTACCAACCATTCCGTTCCGCTGTTCCGATTATTCTGCCACTGCTACTAACCGACTACTACCACCAACTGTTACTAACCAACTGCTATTAACCGTCTACTGCTACCAAGTGTTCTGCTATTAAAAGTTCTACTACTAGATATTCTACTGCTTATTAACTATTACCAAGTTCTTCTACTAAGTGTTGTAACAGTGCAAGTGTGGGAGAATTGAGTGAGCGACTTGATTCTAAATCTATGGAAATCAGGTGGTATATATACATAAAAGGTGTAGACAATAAGGGGTAATTGATTGAGTTATTTGACGAGTCGGTGAGCGAGTCGGTGAGCGAGTCAATATGCAGGCGAGTCAGATTGGCATTCTGGCGGTGTATGGGTAGTCGGTTACAAGTGTTCTACCGCTAACTATTCTATTTTATTTTACCGCGCTAACTATCTGCTATATTACTGTTTCTACTACCATTACTGTTACTGCTGTTACTGCTGTTACTGCTATTACTGTTACTGTTATTATTTCTAGTTACTGCTTTCCTAGTTACTACTGGTAGAAAGATAGGATCTGAGCTATAGATAATGGAAGAGTAAGGCTTCCTATGCTCTTTTATGGATATGCTTTCCTTTTTCTATTCTGCTTTTACTATACCTTTATTTGTCTATTCTTCTATAGTATAGAACGTTAGGGGACAACGTTCTTAGTAGGGGAGGTATATAGTGGGGTAAAATGTCCCATACTTAGTGTCTTGGTATTTTCCTGTATTTATAGAGCCTTCGGCTTCTTTTCTCCTTAGATATTAGGACCTACTAGAATATATTCTTTCTTTCTCTTCTTACTAACTGCTTTACTGATTACTTTTGACTAATTACGACTAACTAACTAACCGACCGACCAACAGACCAACAGCATAGTGGCTTTCCTATCTGAGAGTGGTCGTACCCTCCCACACTATAGCTATTAAGCCCTTACCTTCCGTCTTCTATATTTAATACAGTCTTCTCTCTCCTACGCCTTATATATACTTTAGTAGCAGTTTGCGTATTTTATTTAGTCTTAATTTATATAATGTCCTATATTATAGGAGCCTGTATAGTAGCCGTAGCATATATATACTGCGTATATGGATTAGGTATGTCCCTATTATACACAATAATAACATTATTCTAATCTATAGTTATAAAGCCTTATATCGTATATAAGGCCATTTATAATTATTCCTTTTTAGATGAGTTTTTGCATTCCTAATATATATACGCTAATAATAAGGGAGCTATGCGTTTATCTAGTGTCTCCCTAGTAAGTCTTTAGCATCCCTTATATCCTCTTATTATTCCTATTATATACTTAGTTTTTTTTTAAAGCTATTTAATTTAGGTAATTTTAAGTTCTAATATAAGGCGTTCCGTTTATTTTACTATCTCCTATATAGTTGCTGTGTTATCCACCTAGCATTTTTTTCTACTTTAAGGCTTATTGAAACTGCCAGAACTTTAACCAGGTAATCTTCGCGAAGTACTTTTATACTAATCCGTTCTCCTAACCTATCCCTTACCCTTATAGCTTATTTCTCTATCTATTATCCTTTAGGGTGACTTTAATATCTCCGCTCCTAAGGTGTTAGACTATAATAGCGTTGTAAACCTCTTTGTAAATCTTTATAAGAACTTCTATTTCTAATTATCCCCTAAATCCCTCCGCTTTTTCTATGTTTAGTTATATTATAATTATATACCCAGTTATTGTCTTAAGGGGGGTAGGTTCCCTATACTATAAAAGCGCAGCTACGGCGGCCTAGCTACGGTTTGCCTATAAAAAGGGTTTTTATTTATTTTTAATTTTGCTTAGCCGTTAAAGGATTTAATTAAGGATTTACCAGAGGGGCGCCCTAGGTTTTCTAGACTGGCGGAGCCATTATACTAGCTATATTAGTTCGTTATAGCTAACAGTTACTTCCCCGCAGTTCTAGATACTAGACACGTCTAATAGGCTTTATATTTTATTGGATACCTTCTTAATAGAGGTCTTCCGCTTTATAGTATAGCATTTACCTATCTTTCTTATTATAGAGAGCCATTATTAGGCGCGGTTCCGACGGTCGCGCGTAACTATATACCACCGTCGTTTTGCAGGTGCCTTTCTTATAGCGCATATATCTTAGGGGGATTCTCTACGTGTTTTTTAGGGTTCTTTTAGTTGGTTTAGTCTTTTAGGCCCAGTATAGCAAGAGCTCCTTATTTTTAGGTAGGTTTAATATATATTATAAGGCTTCTTTAGGGTAGTTATAATATTAAATTAATTACTATTAGCTTATTTAAAGCTTAACCCCTTTATTAAAGCCCCATTTTTAACCTAAAAAGATTTATAGCCTTTATATAGCCTTTATAAATAAATACTAAAGATATACTACTTAAATTTAATTATTTTTATTATAAGGCTTTCTTTTAGGTCTTATAGTAATGCTTAATAAAATACTACTTCTTAATTAGAGCTATACTATTAAGATATATATACTTTATAATTTACTTAAAATATTTTAACTTAATAAAGGAGAAATAAAATAGATTTAAGAGTTATAATGTTAAATAAAGTAACAATAAATAAGCCATATATGGTATAATTTATGTTTTAATAAAAATTTTAACTATATAATTGTTGGTATGCTTTAACAACGTGCAAAATACATATATCACAATGATATGTACTATACGGTGTTGTAGATAGATGTTGTCTTTTTAATACAAAGAAGGGTAAGGAACTTAAGGTTCCTTACCACACTAGTGCCGCAGTAACACGTGACAGCAACTTGCCTTACATAACGGCAACTTGCCACACATAGCGGCAATTTGCCTCCTATTGCAATGCAATATATTCTAGCTACACTGGGAGTACTTTAGAAAATATAGAGGACTAGTATCCTATAACTATGCAGTTCAAAAATCCATATATACGCTTCTCTTTCTTTTCTTCCTTCCTTCCTTCCTGTTACGGCACTGACCTGTTGTACACTGTCTCGTACTGTTTCCTACTGTTGGCTGGCCCACCATTAGCGCCTTGGCGGGCTGGCCCTACTATTTGTATACAATACCCCCTTTCCATCTTCTT
>Ga0307507_10004044_pt1 | contig 26857 bp, 26 predicted proteins | sample 7_EM_MG_FD_207223 | JGI IMG/M metagenome (GOLD analysis project Ga0307507, IMG submission 207223) | Populus trichocarpa ectomycorrhiza microbial communities from riparian zone in the Pacific Northwest, United States - 7_EM | ecosystem: Host-associated > Plants > Roots > Unclassified | place...
GTCAGGAGATAGAGGGCGTTGCCAGGCAACACAGGAAGCACAGGGTGTTTGCGTGCGTTGCAACGAAATTCAGGGCGCACAGGGCGTAGAGAACGCAGAAGCGACGTCGCTTGCGTCAGGGCGCAAGGCCGACGGATCTGACGCAAGGTATTCTTTTGCTGATGTCGAGTGGGGGGCTGCTTTTCAACTCGCCTGCATAGACCTTATTCATAATCTTATCAATTTCATGGACAGTGCAGATTCGCACGAAACAATCTGACCAGTGTTGTGCTGAATGTGCAATTTCTTCGTCATTCCGACCGCTGCTGAAGCTCAGATAGTGACCCCAATTGTTGATAGAGTCCTTATTTCCCTAATTGCTGGGATCCAGCGCAGCTCGATAGATACTGCAGTTACTGCTGCAGTCTGAGTGGTTGTGCTTGTAATTAATCTTGAGGACTTCGAATCGAGAGATGACTTCTGGATCCGATTCGGTGAAGTGGGTAAGAGGAGAAATATCGCTCTCGGAATCTTCTTGAGTAGGATCTTGCATAGTATGAGGATAGCTTTCATCTTCTCTGTAAAGGCATGATAAAGCGTCCCCTCAATAGTTCCATTGTCCTGGCCGGTACTTGATTCTTGTCCTAAACTGGCCTAGGTATCCTCGCCACCTAAGGTGCTTCTTTGTTGGTATTCTGCTTGCTTTGAGGTACATCAGGGGCTGATGATCAGTGACTATCGTGAATTCGTTTCCTGCCAGGAGGTGATAGAATGCTGTAAGGGCGTCAACTATTCCCAATGGTTCCTTGTCTGTAGTGCCATAGTTCATCTGGGCTTTAGAGAACTTCCTACTCTGGGGCGCTGCCGGTGTGGCTGTATCACCTGTTTATCGTTGTCCTACCCAAGCACCAACTCCTCTATCGGAGGCCTCGGTTATCAGCCATATTGGTAATGCTGATTCATGATCGATCAGTTTCATAATTTGGTTGTGTGCTGCAGATCGCATAACCTTGTCCATGGCGTGATCATGTGTTGCGGTCCACACAAACTCCTCGGTTCCAGTAAGCGAGGTCAGGGGCGCTGTGATCGACACCAAGTGAGGTATAAATTGGCTAAAGTAATTGACAACTCAGCGAAATTCCTTTAACTGTTTCTGGTTCTTTGGAGTAGTCCATGCTTCAATTCTCGCGATCTTCTCAAGTGATGGTCTTAACCACTGATCGTCACTGATATGTCCTAAAACATCCATGCTTGGGGCAAAGAATTCCGACTTCTTTCTGCTAGCGCAAAACTAGGCTAGTTTTAGTTTATCGCACACCATTGCGATGTGTCTCAGATGGTCTTGTTCTGTATCAGAAGATATGAGAATATCCTCCAGATCAACCCACATGAATTGTCCCAGATAATCAGCAAATAAATATGACATTATTTGCATAAATGTTCCTGGTGCATTCAGGTCTCCTTGTAGCATCACTTTGCTAACAAAGCAACCAAATGGTGATTTGAAACTGTTCTTATCAACATCCTTGGGTTCTACCCTGGTCTGAAAGTAGGCATCGCTGAGGTCAATCTTGCTTCTGTATCTCGCTTTTCCTAGCTAGTTCAAGATCATTCTTGAGTTTGGAATCGTTTCATCGTCTGAGATTGTTATCTCATTCCTTGCCGTGAGGTCGACAAGTGGTCTCATTCTAATTTTCTCTTTCTTTTCTTGAGCGAAGATAGGTGCTGCTCCATGGACTGCTTTCCGTTCGATAATCCCTTGTTCGACTTTCTCATTGATCCATACACTCATGTCCTTCGCCCATCGTTCTGGAATTGAGTAAGTTGGTAAGTTCCTTAGTTCTGTTCCTAGCACGAGGTGGGTTTCGTGGTTTATCTTTCTAAGTGGTGGCAGTTCTTCTGGTATAGTTTCCGGGAACACATCTGTCTGTTGGCCCATTACATCTTCTCTGGTGACGACCGCCGCTCTGATATGTCCACTGGTAGGTGTGCAGTTGATCTTAATTCCAAACCTTGGGAAGTCAATAGCTAACCCGCCGTATTCGATTATAGCTCCTTGTTGCGTCAGGAATGGCATTCCTATAAGGATGTCGTACTTCGCCAGGTTTCCTACTAGCATTTTCTTTCCTTTGGTCTGTAGTTTTCCTACTGCTAGTTCAACAGTGTACTCTTTATTGCTCTCAGATCATGATCCCTTCCTTCCCATGAGTATCTTGGTTGGTTCCTGCATTTCTATGCATGGTATACCGTGGGTAGTGACAAAGGCAGCACTAATAAGGTTTGCTCCTATCATTCCTGTATCCAACAGGGATTTTGCTTCTTTTCCATTAACGAACATAGTACCCTCAAGTGCATGGTGTGCCTTGATTGTAGTAAGGCGAGTGGTTTTTGTAGCCGCATAGCTCTTGAATCTCAGAGTATTGATGTATACCTCATCATAATCGCTGAGCTCTCTTGCTAGATTGGATGATACTTCCTTTTCTACCTTGGCCTTTCCTTTGTCCTTGTTGCTTGGGCAATCCTTTGTCATATGTCCTTCACCACCAGAAGTAAAAAAGGCTCCTTTCTTTGTTTGTTCTTTCTTCTTGGCGGAGTTGCCATTATTATTGAGCTTCTTCTTTGGTTAGTGTTCTGCCTTCTTGTGGTTGGGTTACTTAGGTTATTTATCATACCGTTCCTTTCCAGAGGCTTCTGTACTTCGATGGATAGAGTCTAGTCTTTCTGCAATAGCAATAACAGTGTTGATATCCTCGTCTCCAGTATACTAAGTTTCCACTTCTTGCTGGAGTCTGGGGTGCATATGGGCAAAGAGTTATTCTATGAAAGCGTAGTCACTTATAGTGTCTTCAGGTAGCCGTGATCTATGCATGAGTGGATCTGTAGCTATGATAGATATCTTGAGGACTTGTCCATTCCCGAATTGCCAGATGCTGTAGAATATCGGGCAGCTATCATCCTTATGCTTGGATGATTGGAGTCATTCCCCGATATAGGTTACTAGTAGATCTCTTGTGAGGTTTTCTCCAAATAGCTCCACTGCTTGGAATACTTCTTCTGGGTCTCGTCCTTCAGTATAGAGAATCCAGTAGTTTCCGACTCCTGCAGCATTCTGGAATACGTTGTGCAAATGTAGGTAGAGTTGGACTGAGGTGTACCATCTATCGAATGCCGCTGGTTTGAGGTCTTCGCCATCACCAGTGAATTTCTTGGGTGATGGTATTGTTACACTAAGCCTTGGTAAGTGCTCAGGTACAGGTGCAGGACCTAGACCGCCAGCTCCGTCACCATGGTCAGACATGTTGTCTGAGTCACTACTGCTGCTTGAGCTTTCTGGATCACCTGCCGGTACTGCGACTGGGGCTTTGCTGGGTAATCCTTTGTCTGGAGACTCAGGGAACCCGCCGGGGGTGACTGCTGCTGTTATTGCTAGTTCTGTTTCTGACTCCGCTAGATCTCGTTGGGCGCTATCTCTGGCTAGTTGCCTAGCTGCTTCATCTATTGAGAACGGTTCCTTTGTAGGTGCTTTGACAAATCGTCCCTGTTCCTCTCTAGCTCATTGTTGAACCTTCTCCTTGGGAGGTCTACTCCCGCTAGATTCATGGTGTTCTTCAATCTTGATTACTTGTTGAAGTTAAAAAAATGTAAGCACCTCCAGGGTGGTGGGAGGAATCGATAGGGTAACTATACTATCTCTATACCAAAGTGCTGTATATAACGAGACTAAGTACCAGAGGCTTAGACTAAGTTGTTATAACAAACTTCTTACTATATCGCAACTACCAAGTAGTTTCTAATAGTTAGGCATGTTTGGTCTTATTCGATTCTTGAAGCGAACTGAAGCAGTAACTGTTCAATCAAGTATATTGAAAACTCTGTTTGTCGAAGTCTGCTCTCTCTAAGTCCAGAAAATAGCAGGTCTTAAATACACTTGTCAGGCTAACCAGAGCCTTGTAAACAATAACCATAAAGACTCCAAAACTGTAGCCTTGAAACGTTACATAAAACATATCAAGTATCAAACGATACTTTAACAAAATAACTAAAACATACTGAGTATCAAACGATACTCGAAACCAAACATAAAACATACTGAGTATCAAACGATTCTCGAAACCAAACATAAAACATCATGAGTATCATACTCAATCATAAAATATACTGAGTATCAAACACAATCATACAACATACTGAGTGTCAAACGATACTCGAAATCACACCGTAACCTGTACCAGTTACAGTTGCATTTTTCCACCTCACCAGGTATTGCTAGAATCTTGAGCCAGTTGGTATACAGGGTGGTTCCTGTCCCTTTGATCATCTTCTCCCTCCATCGAGTCTCCCTCTCATTCATGGCTTGAACCACATCCCTCTCATCCACTATTCTTTCCAATCTGATAACCTCTCTTTCTTCCTATTCTGCAATGTCATTGTATACTTGGAAGAGGTTTCTGTCATGGTAGACTCGCTTTGGAGGTTCAATAACTGGAATGACATTGTAGGAGGCGAGTGGCCCTCCATAGAGGGGTCTACTAGGCGAGAGCCATGGGGCCTGATGCACCCTGCACTCAGGGCTTTCGCACAGGATATTTGTACTGGTGCAGCATAGGGCATTGTGTGTTTTTCTTTTGTTCTTTGATAGGTCAGGTTGAGGTTGAGGGGAGAGGATCGTTTCACCATTCATCTCCAGGTCAATACCGTCTTGCATTGCCCCTTGCTGAATGTTATCAAGTGGGGGGCTGGTCTTCAACTCTCCTCCATAGACCTTATTCATAATCTTACCATCTTCATGCACGGTACATTAGTACAGAACAATCAGACTAGTGTTGTGCTGAATGGGCTATTTCTTTGTCTCTTCGGCTGCTGCTGATGCTTTGATAGTCACCCCAATTGTTGATAGGGTACTTGTTTCTGTAATCGCTGGGATCAAGCACTGCTGAATGCATACTGCAGTTGCTGCAGCAGTGTGAGTGGTTGTGGTTGTAGTTAACCTCGAGAACTTCGAATAGAGACCTGGCTTCAGGATCAGATCCGGTGCAGAGGGTACGAGGAGATGGGTGGTTGTCTGAATCCTGTTGAGTAGGATTTTGCACAGTATGAGGATAGTTTTCATCTTCTGTGTAAAGGCATGATAAAGCATCTGTTAAATAGTTCCATTGTCCTGGCCGGTATATGATTCTTGTCCTAAACTGGCCTATGTATCCTTGCCACCTAAATTGCTTCTTTGTTGGTGTTCTGCTAGTTTTGAGGTACATCAAGGGCTAGTAATCCGTGACTCTCCTGAATTCGTTTCCTGCCAGGAGGTGGTGGAATACTGTAAGGGCGTCAATTATCGCCAATGCTTCCTTGTCTGTGGTGCCATTGTTCATCTGGGTGTTAGAGAATTTTCTACTGTGGATTGCTGCCGGTCTGGCAGTATCAGCTGTTTCTCCTTGTCCTCCCCAGGCACCAACTTCTGTATCAGAGGCCTCGGTTATCAGCCATATTGGTAATGCTGATTCATGGTCGATCGGTTTCATGATCTGGTTGTGTGCTGCCGCTCGCTTAACATTATCCATGGCGTGATCATGTGTTGCACTCGAAACAAACTCCTCTGTTCCACTAAGCGAGCTCAAGAGTTCTGTGATCAACGCCAAGTGTGGTATGAATTGGCTAATGTAATTGACAACTCCGAGAAATTCCTGTAATTGATTCTTGTTTTTTGGAGGAGTTCATGCTTCAATTCTTGCGATCTGCTCAGGTAATGCTCTTAACCCCTGATCGTCAATGATATGTCCTAAAACATCTCTGCTTCTGGCAAAGATTAGGACTTCCTTCTACTAGCATAAAACTGAGCTTGTTTTAGCTTATCGCATACCATTGTGATATATTCCAGGTGTTCTTGTTCTCTATCAGAATATATGAGGATATCGTCAATATAAACCCACATGAATTGTCCTTGATTGTCGGTCAATAAGTCACACAGTATTGGCATCAATATTCCTGGTGCATTCATGCCTTCTGGAAGCATGACTTTGCTGATGAAACATCCAAATGGTGATTTGAAACCATTTTACTCGACCTCCTTGGGTTCCACCCTAGTTTCCAACTAGGCATCGCTGAGGTCAATCTTGCATCAGTATCTCGCTCTTCCTTGCGAGTACAGAATCATTCTTTGGGTTGGAATCGTTTCATCGTCTTTGATGATTATCTCATTCCTTGCTGTGAGATCGACAACTGGTCTCATTCTGATTTTGTCTTTCTTTTCTTGGGCGAAGATAGGTGCTGCTCCATGGACTGCTTTCCGTTCAATAATCCCTGGTTCGACTTTCTCATTGATCCATAAACTCATGTCCTTCGCCCATCTTTCTGGAATTGAGTAAGTTGCTAAGTTCCTTAACTCCTTTCCTGGCTTTAGGCGAATTTCGTGATTTATCTTTCTAGGAGGTGGCAGTCCATCTGGTATGACTTCAGGGAACACTTCTCGGTATTACCCTATTACATCTTCTGTGATGACGACTGCGGCTCTGATATGTTCACTTGTAGGTGTGCAATTGATCCTAATTCCAAACTTGGGCAAGTCAATAGGTAATCCACCGCATTCGATTATACCTCCTTCCTGTTTCACGAATGGCATTCCTATAAGGGCATCATACTTCGCCAGGTTTTCTACTAGCATTTTGTTTCCTTTTGTTGGCAGTTTTCCTACTAGGTCAACTGTGGACTCTTTATGGCTCTTGGATCGTGATCCCTTCATGGCCATGAGTATCCTGGTTGGTTCCTTCATTTCTATGCATGGTATACCGTGGGTAGTGACAAAGGCAGCACTAATAAGATTTGCTCCTATCGTTCCTGTATCAAACAGGACCTTTCCTTCCTTTCCATTAATGAACACAGTTCCTTCAGGTGCGTTTTGTGCCTTTATTGTCGTTGGGCGTGTGGTCTTTGCCGCTGCATAGCTCTCCCATTCCCGGATATTGATGTATATTTCATCATATTCGCTGAGATCTATGGCTACGTTGGATGGTGCTTCCTTCTTGACCTTCACCTTTCCTTTGGCCTTCTTGCTTGGATAATCCTTTGCCATGTGTCCTTCACCACCACAACTAAAACGGGCTCCTTTCTTTCTCTGTTCCTTCTATTTGGCGGAGTTGCCATCCTTATTGAACTTATTCTTTGGTTCGTGTTCTGGTTTATTGTGGGTTGATTCCTTAGCTTGTTTATCATACCGTTCCTTGCCATACACTCCTGTACTCCTATGGATCAAGTCTAGTCTTTCTGCCATAGCAATAACAGTGTTGATATTCGCATCTCCTGTGTACTGAGTATCCACGTCTTGCCAGAGTCTTGGGGGCATACTGGCAAAGAATTGTTGTATGAAAGTGTAGTCCCTTATAGGGTCTTTTGGTAGCTGTGATCTATGCATGAGTAGATCTGGAGCTATGATAGATATCTTCTGGACTTGTCCATTCCAGGATTGCCGGATACTGTGGAATGTGTGATAGATATTGTCTTTAAGCTTGGATGATTGAAATCGTTCCCTGAGGTAGGTTACTAGTAGGTCTCTCGTGAGGTTTTCTCCAACTAGCTCCACTGCTTGGAATACTTCTTCTTGGTCTCGTCCTTCAGTATAGAGAATCCAGTAGTTTCCGGGTCCTGGAGCGTTCGGAGATACAATGTGCAATCGTCCGTAGAGTTGGACCGAGTTGTACCATCTATCGAATGCCTTTGGTTTGAGGTCTTCGCCATCACCAGTGAATTTCTTGCGTGATGAAACCTTGATAGTAAGCCTTAGCAAAGGCTCTGGTACAGGGGCAGGACGTAATCCGCCAGCCCCTTCACCAGGGTCAAACATGTGGTCTGAGTGGCTACTGCTGCTTGAGCTGTCTGGATCGACTGCCGGTACAGCTACTGGGGCTTTGCTGGGGAAGCCTTTTTGCTGAGACTCCGGGAACCCACCGGAGGTGAATCTCGCTGCTTTTGCTAGTTCTGCTACTGACTCCGCTAGATCTCGTTGGGCGCTATCTCTGGCTAGTTACCTAGCTGCTTCGTCTATTCCGGAATGTTTCTTTGTTGGTGATTTGACAAAATGTCCCTGTTCGTCTCAAGGTCATTGTTGAACCTTCTTCTTGGGAGGTCTGCTCCGGCTGGGTTCCTGGTGTTCTTCAATCTTGGTAACTTGTTGAAGTTAAACAAAGTGTAACCGAGTCCTGGGTGGTGGCGGGAATCGAAGGGGTAACGATAGTATGTCTATACCATAGTGCGGTATCCAATGAGACTAAGTACCGGAGGCTTAGACTAAGTTGGTGTAACAAACTTCTTACTATATCCCAACTACCAAGTAGTTCCTAATAGCTAAGTATGTTTGGTCTGGATTCTCGTAGCGAAGTGAAGAAGTAACTGTTCACCCAAGTATATTGAAAACTCTGCCTGTCTGTTACAATCCGCTTCTCTTCGGGTGGTACTTGCAGCAGGTAACCGATAGTCTCCTAACGATCACTTCTTCTTTGCCTAATAGCTGTTGCGATAGCTAAGTCCGTTGACTCCTATCTAGCAACGTCGATCGCTAGGCTCATATAAGACAGTCGTGTCTTGGTTCTCAGAATCGTGGTAGATAAAGATCTTTGTATTGAAAGTATAGTATATGAAAGAACTTAGATACTTGCGTGAAGAACCCAAATCCCATGCCCCGAGGATGCCCTCATATAGGGGTTCTTCCCTCAACCCTAACCCTGCGTGATTCATTCCCTTGCCTCACGCGACTCATGACTCAAAGTGAGTCATAGTGTGAAATCCATCAGCTGACTTGTCCGAGTCAGCTGCCTCGTTTCTCGCAACCAATGAAAATCCATAAAACAAGTCATGTGCTCTAACATGTCACATGCGTGAAACCCATGACTCATAACTATGAGTCATGTGCGAAATACATAAACCACATGACCACAATCGTGTCTCATGTCAAATATCAACCAATAACAATAAACCAATAACACGCTATTGCGTTGTCATGTAAAATCCTATGAGTCAACTGATCTTATAGCGTGAAAGATAACAAACCGATGACTAATAACTATTTGTCATGTGAGAGTCTGCCTTGCTTAGTCACCGTTTGTGACACTGTCGAAGTCTGTTCTCTCTAATTCCGCAGAATAGCAGGTCTCAAATACACTTCTCAGGCTGACCAGAGCCTTGTAAACAATAACCATAAGGACTTCCAAAACGCTAGCCTTGAAACGTTACATAAAACATATCAAGTATCGAATGATACCTTGACACAATAAATAAAACATACTGAGTATCAAACGATACCCGAAACCAAACATAAAACATTACGAGTATCAAACTTAATCATAAAACATACTAAGTATCAAACGATACTTGAAACCAAATATAAAACATCATGAGTATCAAACTCAATCATAAAACATACTGAGTATCAAACGATACTTGAAACCAACCTGTAACCAGTACCTGTTACATAGGTGGTGGAATAGGGAGTGGAAGGTGTGGGGCATGTGGAGGGGCAATAAATACGGTATTAAGAAAGACAGTTGTAAGTACGAGTGTGGTAAGTAAAGAGAGTAGAATAAAGTAGATAAAGGGAGAAGAATAAAGTAAGCAATGGTGATGGTGTAAAATGGGAAAGGAAAGTGGTTGTAAGAAAGAATGAGAGGAAGGTAAGAAGTCAGGATTATATAGAGAACTGGGAGATGCTGAGTTCAGTGGATTTAAACACTTTATGTATTGTAATTGAAGGTGACTGCTATGTGTGATGCCTACCAAGGAGGCTAGTCCCCACAAACCTATCAGATTAGATGCCTACTAGAGGCTCCGCCCATCTTTTGAGATAAGCATTTATATTACCATACAGGCCAGTATTTTTACACTCAAGTATTTTTTTTCCTGTGATATTTCTTGTAAACCTGTCTGTATTAGGGTACAGCTATTCTAGTTCCACAACAATAGGTACACTTTTAACTATTATTTTGTCTCACATCCTAAAACAAAAAAAAGTGCAGTCCACCCACCAAGCCAACAAACAGAGTATATTGGTCATACCAAACGTCAGTATTTCGGCAAGTACCCAGTATTTTTATCCTAAAGGATACTCTGTTTTGAGGAAAAACTCAGTTCTTTTTTTTTTGTGGCGTGCCAAACAGGGCCTTATTTATTTATTTGATAACCCTATCGGGGCTTCATGCCCCTAGAAATGCATGAAATGCATCTCTTGGCTGGCCCAGACGTCCAGCTTGGTGGGAAAGGTCTTGAAGACCTTTGGACGAGGAGGGATTGGGCGCTTTCCGTATAGTTGTTTGCGAACTTTTTGTTCGCAATTGAAAGCAGATGTTCGCTTGTACGAAACCGTTTGAGGGTTGCGATTATTAACACACGGTAATTCTCTCCTTAGCGTGAGGTCCAATTATTCGAGTTCTTACGGTAGAAGTGTTCAATAAAGCAAGTGGATTGAACAGTGGGAGCCAGGGTGCTCTATCATTTTGGTACGAGCTTTGTTAAATAGGATCCAAATGTGATAGGGAGAGCCTGTGAGAGGAAATTGTTAGTTTTTGTCACCCAAAAAGAAGAAATAATCTGAATATGGACGTGCCTTTTAAAGTTGTCGGCTCAATATAAGTTGGTAGGTTTGGTGGGTACGGTACCGCTGAGGATAGTTCGACAACGAGAGGAGTGGGGTCACAATATTTGCTTAGTCTAGCCCCAAGATTATAAGCCGCTGGTTTTATTGAAGTGAGCATCGTTGCTTTGCCCTGACAAACCCCTCACCTCGTCTCTCGTTCTCTGATAGCAGTAAAACTGACCCGATTGGGGCACCAACAGGACAGCCAGAGCCTTTTGGATAGATCATCCTTCACCTTTTTTCCCGAGCATTAAAAGGCCACCCGCAGGTATTCTGAGATCTCAGGCTCTATTTCTGGTTGTTGGTAGGAGGGGGAGCACCAGATGCTAAAACAGAACCTCCCTCCACCAAGCGGTTTCAATTAGCATTCCCGGCGCACTATTAGATCTGCTTATAGCAGAAATAATACCGTCTATGATAGGAGCAGACGCTGCCCTTTCCCAGTTGCTTCATACCCCCCTAGCTCCAATCCTATTCCCACAAGACTATGCGGTAGTAGTAATGACCCCTAGAGTGGTATTTCGAGCCTATACTCTCTAGAGGTTTTGGCAGTTTGTGATGATTTCCTATCACTCCCTATTATAGTGTTGTATGAAGAGGTAGGGATTGACGGCGATTCTTGATGCCGAAGGGGATGGTCCTTACGCCAAGCGGAGGGGTCGAGAGGCTGCATTTTTGCTGCCGGAGTTCCCAACCTCGGTTGATTTGAAGCGGCTGGGTGAGGAGAATGGTGGGGAGCTGTGAGCCTGGATTAAGGGGTTGGTAAGCATAGAGGTTTATATAGCAGGGATCAGAAAGTGGTAGAAAGGGTAGCAACAATCTGTTTGAGGGATGAGATAGTATGCAGGGTAAGGGGGTGGAAGTGATAATGTTCGGAGTCACTCCCGACTCACGGCGAAGGGGGCGGTAGGAGGTGGAGTTGGAGTTTTGTTCAAGCCAAGTATTGTATCGGATCCTAGGGAACATGTCAGATGCAATAGAAAGTAGGAATCCCCCGAAAACTGATTGGATTACCGTAAAACTCAAATAGAAGAAATGTGTCCTCGGGCACTGTAGTTGCTTCTCCTAGTAAAGCAGGGAGTGGGACAATGACAGAGTTCAACCCTAGAGTTGTAATTTCTCTTCCCCTCGGGCGCCCCGTTCGTTGTTGGTGAGGAGAAAGGCGTAGCTGATCAAGGAGGCTGGGGAAAGGAAGGTGATCCGCGCCTTCATATCATACACAGATGGATATTAGCATTCGCCTTCGGTCCAACGTCCACGATGAGAACGTATTCGCACAAGTCCGCAAGGTTCGCATTGTAAAAAAAACGAAGGAGGGAAAGAAGGAAATCGATCGGTTATCGTCGCCGTCGTGTTCATACCCATCGCTCCTTCCTCGTTAAGGAGGATGTCACTGTCGTCTTCCTTGGAAGGAGGTGCTGGACGCTTGTGTCTTTATATCATACCTCCCTGAAAACTTTTCTTCCACAAACACTCGTCATCTAACCTAAACCCCTAACTACCACTACAATGCAGAAATGTGGGCGCCGAAGAAGGGCGCGGTTCTATCCCCCATTGCACCCCCCGGCTGAATTTCCCAGCGCACAAGTGTAGCAGATTATTTGTACAACGCAATAGTCAGGCACTTAGTCAGGTCACATAGCAGGCGAGGTTTGGGATGGCTTCGGAAGGGGATTCTGGTGGATTGAAACGAGGTTAGGTGACACCTCAGCTTAAGGATGTACGGTACTACTGAGTTAAGCAGCCGCTTAACTCAATAGCCCCCCACCGCGAGGTCCACGAGCCCGGAATCCTACAAGTTCCCAGCCACAGCTTGAATTGTTATAAAAAAAAAATGACTGGATTGAATGCCGTGCTAATTTATTTTGTAGATAGGGGGGTGGTCAAGAAAATAACAGCCTTATTTTTTTTGTCCCGAGAAATTTTTCAAAGCAATGAACGGGAAGGAACAGGGTCACGGAATGTCACTCTCTACGTAGCTAAACCAGTTTCATACTGTCACACTTATTACTACCCGGGCTTTTTCCCCGATGCAACTTTTCCCAGTTTTTATACACTTCTTTTCATCCTTTGTGTGAGATTAACGTTTTAGGGCTAATTGTGAGCCGGGGTGTTTAAATACTTAAAACAATGTTACTTTAAGGAACGCGCTCAGCACTCCCTAAGATCGAGGGGTATCCAGTTAGGTGATTGATAGCAAAGGTAGGTTGGAGGAAGGGTTATCACGATCGCTCATCATAGCTCTTGTTAATTAATCTCCGAAGTTGGAAGAAAAACTGTGATCTGTGGGACATTGCCTTCACAAGTGTGCAGCGCACTACACCTACCGAAACATGACTTACGCACCACCATGACTAAATTCCAGACCCTTGCGCCCTCCACAGTATCGCTCTAGAAATCCATCCCTATTATTCTCTTCTACGTATAATACAGCACTACCCCTATAGCCTTCCATGATCTCTCTAACCTGGTAGGTCCCCTCTTGCCATTTGCTACACCCCACAACCCTTTCATAGTACACAATCTGGCCCACAAATTCCACCGCCCCCAGCAGACTTCCGCCAGGTTCCATCAGAAAACTCCTATATTGGGGAGAGCGCTCAGAGGCTCCGTTTAGCCCCACCCCCTAGCAATCTCACTTCTGTTCCGACAGGGCCCCAGGACAGCTCAAGACACCGATTAATGGTCGATAGGCATATAGTGGGCACGAAAAGCCACCATTCCACTCTCAGAACCTCCCACGACCACGACTTTGAGCGGAAGTTCCCACTTGAAGATTGCTCTTAGAGCGTCCTGGAGGCCTAGATCCTACGGTAAGGTCTAACTCGGAAGGTGGCCCCACAATCCTCCAGAGAAGGAAAACACCGTGAACAAAATTCTCTAGAACCAATTGGAGAACAAGAATAGCGGGAATAGGGTTCTCCAGGATCCGTTTAGAATTGGAATGGTCTGGATGAGGCTCTCAAGAATGTATGCGGCGCGGGGGAGGATGCTTTAGAGTCGACGGATAACGATCCCTGTGTCGGGGGGAGGAGGTAGCTTCGCCAACGGAAACGCTTGCGCGAGGCCACGCAAGCCATATTACGATCTCTCGCTGAGTATCCACTGGTGTGGGTGCTAGTCGGGGAACCCAGCCTGCGGCCAGGGTGTCTGTTGTGATAACTGCCGGTGAGCCAATAGCAGCTCCATCTTCGAAACCTCTAGCATATCTTAACCAATTATTCCGGTCGCGGCGAAGAGAAGAGCGATGGCCCCAAGAGCGGCGGTAAGAATACGGAGTATCGCAGTAAGCAACCGGAGTCCGGTAGCCAGGGGAATGGCCACCTCGAGGGTTCCTTATACGGGGGTTCAACCCAATCGTACCCACACCCGCGAATACCTCCCTGCTGGAAACCGGAAGTATCTCCAATGCACGATTACCCATTGGATGCACCACTCAATATCAAAGTCGGCTTCACACCAATGATTCAATACCTCAGCGCGAAGTTTAGGATGAAGGCTTGGACCCAGATCTGCGGCCCATGAGCTATGGTCAACCGGAAAACCAGAACTAAATCCTCCGCTATTAAGGTGATGAGGGTGCTCCAGTAGTGACTGCATCGGTTTCGAGGGTAGCTTACTTTCCCCGGCTCGTTTTTTCTCTCTTCCCCGAGAATTTAGGCTTAGCAACCGAGGTCGAGTCCAAGTCCAAGTCCCAACGCCAACGGTAGGCGGTGAAGCCTAGCCTGTGAGCAAATGACATCGCGTGATACTGGTTCCAGAATCGTCGCCACCAATATCATAAAATATTAACTCCCGCCGATCAACCAAATACCCTTACATCCCGAATTACGGCCCGCAAACAAGCAATCAAAGAATCAAAGAATTAAGGGGTAACCTTCCTCCTCTCACACACGCTCGCACAGCACGCCGAGAACAAACAGGAAAACTCTACACACAGAAGCTGAAAGCCGAAAGGAAAGATGAAGAAAAGGCTGTTGTTGGGTTGGCCTTGCTCCTGTAATGCGAGTAAGGGAGGGGGCAGTGGAGGGAGGAAGGGAAGAAGGGAGAGGAATTAAAGCCGCTTTGATTATTAGCTCCCCACTGTTCGGCACCGACTTAGCGATGACGGTATCGTATCAGCAAGGTATTACAGTATTCTTTGTCGCGAGTACGGCTGTGGCAAGGTCGCCGCCCTCGTCGCCGCCGAGAACGGAGATGCGGTCACTAGGAAACCGGTTTGGTTCAGTTCAGTTCAGCATACTTCGCTAGGGGCGGGGATTTCGATTACTCCGCTTGAAGCGCTTGAAGAGACATACCGGTACAGTACTAGAATCAGCCGATGTGAGAGTGGAAAGTTGTAATGGTTGTGGGTGGGGCTGTGTCTAAATAGCGCAGGAGAATCAAGTTTCAACCGTATTATATAAATTCTAATGCTGGAGTAATTTTTCACCTAGGCTTTGGTGGACGACGCTCCAAACAGACGAATATAGTAAATATTTGTCAGCTCGCACAGCAACTATCATACTTCTTCCTACCGAAAGTATAATAGCGCAGAACAAGTCGGTTGCGCTGGTGTTGGGTTTTATAGGCCAGCGCCCACTCTTCCCCTCACAGTCTCGGCGGTTAGCGGCTCCAAAAATGGAAATTTTCGACCTCAGGTGAGATACACAAATAATCACTCGGAGGAATGGAATACCGGAAAAACTCGAGCAATTGAATCCGGCGCTAAGACCCCCGGAATTCCCTCTCTTGGATAATGGGGTAAGCGCATAGCAAAAACTGACCCCCTCATACGAATTCCCTCATCTATCCCCCACAGCTATGAATCGGAAAAACGCTAAACTCGGCCATGCGATACTGCTTACTCGACTCTCCGGTTATCACCGGATTGCTCGTCAGGCGAATTAACCCAACACCGCTACTACCAGGAAAATACCCATTCCATTTCTTCAAGATATCTCCGCTTCCTAGAACGAGGTGAGGAATTCTTGTTGTGTAGAGGCAAGCGAAAATCAGACACTGGCTAGGCGAAGAAAGAAGCAAAAATTATCACCTCCACTCGGGCGAATTAGAAAACTGGGTGTTTTTTTTTCTCTTTTCACTTTCTCACAGGAACGTCTCTTTGCTCTCCGTTGACGTTAGCTGGTAGTCTTGTTCAGTATAATAGTGACGCTCTGCTCACCAAAACCCAATCCCTGTATACATTATCGGTGCTCATATGATCTGCGGGAGCAGCCCCCGCCATTCGCCATGTTTTAATATGACCAGGCCATCTTACACATGGGGCCCAAGATGTCTTTGTCTAAACTCGCATTTTTTTCTCCTTTTTTCAACAGTTTCGTTGGTTACGGGCATTCAAGTTTCACAAAACTCAATTGTTTTATAAAAAACTATTGTACGAGCATAGAGGAAAAAAGGAAGTGCCAGGTTGGACGGGATGCTAGCGGGTAAGTTCTATCCCACTCGCCATACGACATTAGATTGTCATGTTTCCTTGTTGAAATGGTAATACAGGAGGCATGATAATATTATAATACATTAAAAAGAGTCTAGACCTCAGAGCCCTAATACCACAGAGGATAAAACAGTTAAAATATCATAGCTCTGAAGATGGATGACGCTATTTTCTAGTAGTGATGGTGTGAATACTTATGATACACAATTAAAACTAGAGACCTCGCAGATATCCTAATCCTCCGGGCTTAACTGGATTCAATTCGGAAACACTACCGCTGCTATAGGCACCACCCGAAAATCCGGCAGAGTGGAATTTCCCCCCACCAACCCCTTGTCTAATATCATAACCGCATAGTACCGTATCATACTAACACGCCTTACCCTGCCCAGCCCGCGCACCAATTTCTCTTGCCGTTAGAAGCTTTCTTTGAGTGAACAGATCTATATAATAAGAGCCCTGGATGATTAGCCCACCTTAAGGAGCCAAAAAAATGGAACACCCGGGCGGTCGATGGCAGGTACGGTAGTATCGATCCTATGATCCGGGAACACAGCAAACGCCCTTTAACCACTCCACTTCTTTCACCTAACTTGATGATCTAAACGCTATGTATAAACTTACAATTTCGAAGTTAAAACTCCCAACTCAATGTTCTCCAAGAAGTGAATCCGGATCTGGATCCGGGCGGTGAAATTTTCTAAATTTTTTGATTGTTTTCTAATTTTACATTTTTTTTCCGATGCACCTTTTGCATTTCTCACCTATACAGTAAAAACCCGAACGATTGAAGATGACTCTAGGACGTCTAGAATTTCCCCCTTTAGATTTAAGAGGAGAAAACACAGCGAAAAGATTCTCTTTCAGCCCTCAAATGAAACAATTAAAAGGAAAAAGCCAACAAGCCTTACTAAGAGAGGCAACCCCAACGTCCAAAGAGAATCTCAATTATTCCAGTTTCTATAGTACATCAGTGCGGGGCACCGCCTATTTATTTATTTATTTAGTAACCCTATCGGAGCCCTATGGCCCCGAGCAGCGCATAAAATCCGCCTCTTGGCTAGCCCAGACGTCCAGCTTGGTGGGAAAGGTCTTGAAGGACTTTGGGCGAGGAGGGATGGGGTGCTTGCCGTATATTTGTTCGCGGACCTTTTGCTCCCGATTGAAAGCCGATGTTCGCTTGTAGGAGACCGTTTGGTGGCTGGGGTACCCTAGAGCCATCGGACGAAAGGCGAGGCCCTCGAAAGGGAGCCCAGAGCCAGCCCAAGTGACGGGGGCTATTTTTGTGGCATTCAGGAGTGAGGCGGGTTTAACAATCGGGGTCGAAACTGCACGAATTGGGTGGTCTTTATGACACCCATTCACCTGCCTCATCCGGCCCTTGAACGAACCACTAGGACCGCTGAAGCGAGCGTAATTGTTCCGCTCCGACGGGCCGTTCTCCTTGTCTCTTGGCTCCCTGATGGCGGTAGAACTCTTATTGGGGACCCCCTTTGGGCGAAGAGAAATGTTTGGGTAAATTATTCCCCTGCCCTTGTTTGGGGCAGAAGAGGGCCACCTCGGGATATTCTGAGATCTCTGGCTCTGTCTCTGGGCGCTCTGGGAGAGAGAAGCACCAGGAGTTGGCTCGGAATTTTCTTCGACCCAGCGGCTCCACGCGGCGTTTCCCACCTCACAATTCGATCCCCCTGCGGCCGAAATAATAGGCCCTAGAATGGGAGAAGACACTTCTTTCGCTCCTTTGGGAGCGGAAACAATAACGTTAACCACAGTTGGCTTGCGCTGTAATTCCTTCGAAGTGGACCCTGAGCTTGCATCCTCGACTAGAGCGGGGATGGTATTGATAGATACAGGTGCTAACTTTAGCGGTGAGGACGCGGGGGTTGGCCGCATTTCTTGGGAGTTGAAAAGAAGATCCGCGTCCCTGGCTGGGGTGGGATCCTGTATACCATCTCCAAAATCCAGTAACAGGAGTTCGCCGGCAGAGGAGGCTGAAATCGAGCTCATTGTACAGTGGCTAAAACCTGGCGATACTGAAACCCCTGTGTAATCGAGATCTAAAAGCGAGATCTGATCAGGACTGCGGGTCGGGGGTTGGCGGGGAGATACTGAAGGCTGGGTAGCTGAATCGTTTGGAGAGCTTCCACCAATCAACAAATCCGAGCCGAGGAGATCAAGAGAATCCTCCGTGGCGGAAGGAGCCAGGGCAGAAGAAGATGAAGTAGTAGAGATACTCTCTGGTATATCGGCTGCGGAAGAAAAGACATCATCTACCCACCCAAAAATCCGCCTGTTCTTTGCAATCCTCTGTGCCTCCTTCGTTGCCTCGGGAGAAACTTCCTCAGAGTCTGAAGAATTAAGAGACCGAGCCGCCGAGTCAATTATTCCCGATCCCAAAGCACAAGTGAACACTCCCATTTCACTCTCCCCAGGATCCATCAAAGAAAATTGGATAGAGCTTGTCTTCAAGACGTGAGAAGCCTTTTCCTGCGCACCAGATCCCAAGATTGGTGTAGCATGGGTTGCTAATCTAGTAGGCTGGAGGGGTGTAATGTTGCAAAGGCCATCCAAGCTGTGGAAACTATCCTCCAATCCCAATTCCGGCCCACTACCAAGTAAATCAGAATCTAGAATGACAACTTCAGAAGCACTGCCAAGCGTCGGAAATTTGCTCGCGGGGCTCCTGGCGGGGATCAAGGCAGAGTATTTGCACTCTACAATATCGGTCGGCTCCCAACAGAGATGATCAACCTGGGAGAGCTCACGGTGACCTGTAACAGCCCATTAGCAAAGAGAGAACACAAGTCATGATCAAACTTCTATCAAATGATCATACCGTTCTCACTATCTTTTGGACAGACTGGTACAGGGGAAAAGCCAGGTAGCAAAAGTATATCATCCTGAAGATCAAAAGAACCGGAGGCCGCGATCGCCTGTTTGGCAATAGAATCGGTGGGAGGTGAGGCACTAAAGCCGCTGATGGGAGCATTGAATTTCCCCGCATCTGCTGCAGCCTTTCTACGGGCGCGCCTCCGATAACCCCTACTTAGTGCAGCACTAGAGCTCCCATCACTAAGTGATCCGTCGGCCGAAGAAGTAACTGTGGGGGATAATCCAGAAGAGTGGGAAAGCCTATCGCCTAGCTTTTGTTGAGAAGGGTCTTAAAATACAAAGACCGCAGATTTAGCTGGAGGGGTAATGATTTTTTTTTTTTAGAAAAGATGTCTTACCACTCAAAGTTTCACCAGAGAAGTAGAGGCAGTCCTCGTCACCATAGCTTATTCCAGGCATTTTTGTTGATGAATAGGAGAAATTCCGTATTGGAGTAAACACAAGGAGTACGGGTGATGAAGTGAATTTGCGGCTGTGGGTGAGGAGGAGGGAGGAGGGCCGACAGTTGAAGCTCGTATATGCCGAGTATCGAACCCCCGGAAAAATTTGCCAAGAAATCGAGGAATTGTGACAGGGTCGGGATATAGAGAGTGAGCAGAGAATATTTTGCGGGAAAAAATGGTATGGGGAGAGAAGGGATATAGGATGATAGAGAGACAGCTAGCACCAAACAACACACAGAAAGGGGACCCCAACTGTGAAAAGCTGTTTTGCTGAAGTTCTCTGTGGAAGCAATCCTTGATTGTGGTGTGGTTGGGGAATGAAGGAAAGATGGAGGTAGATTCCTTTTGTGACCAAAATTCTTGAAACTGTGAGTAGGCCATGCAAGCATTCATATGTGAGGCAAGCAGGGCTGCCAGGGTTTAAGACGTGAGGGCAAACTTAGACGCAACTTACGGTCGTCACGGCACGGACGCGCACTTTCCGCAATACGGGCTCCAGGAAAACTTACGCGGTTGCCTGTCATGATCCTGCCCGTCAATCCCTGTGGCGTTTACCCTTCTGCCCACAGGCATCAATAGTGCTAGCGGGGTTTGAACTCCGGGTGGCGGGGGAGGTCCATGAATCTCCAAGGTTTGTTATCAAGGACCACCAATTGGCCGAATGATTGGTTGTGATTGCAACTGCACTGCATCTAGTGGTTGATACTATCTCGAGAAAATGGAGGCTGTTCTCCAGTTGTTTTGCCAAGGATTCAAGCCTCCCTAGTAGTAGTCAAATTAGCTTTCACACACAGCGTTGAACGAGCCGCATGCACAGTACACAGCAGGCTAATAATGAAAATCAATAGAGATGAAAACTCAATAATTTAGCGAAGATTTCAAGACATTGTGGCATGGCATTATAAGGAGTCCCACAAATCCTTACCTCGGGTGGGGTTGTAGATACTGTATTTTACTCCTTCGGCAACACGTTAGTTGTTATTCGTGCTGTAAATCTCTAAAGGGACCCGTCACATTCACAGCTCCAATAGGCTAGATGCCGAGAGGGAAGGGAAAACATTTATTTCCATCTAAGCTAACTGTAGCACAAAACCATCTAACTACAAACCACCTTCCTGAAAAATTTAGCTAAATCCCCCCAGGAACGCATACCAGAGAGGTGTAGAGAAGAAAACGAGAAATTCAAGATCAGATGGTACACAACTACGATGACATAGAACACCCATTATGTTTGTTTAACAGCGGGATCGCGCGCTTCGACAAGTTCGTCCACGCCATTGGCACAAGGGTCACGCGCATGCCTAAAAACGCATCCCCCGTAGCGCTCCAGCTTCTGAAGAGCCCTCCTTGCCCATAGCGCCCCGGCGATACTAGTGAAGCGTAAGAAGATATTTAAGGAGCTATCCTCGCCCACGGAACACTCGACGTTGGCGTTGTCCCATTGCACGAGTTTCTCCGTCATCCCTGCTTTTCTAAGATCCTCTTTAATGTCTTTTTCGGTGATTTTTTCTCGCATGTTATAAATGCAAATGCATCTAGTAACACCAGTCCGACTAGTAGATGCCGGAAGGATATTCATGTTGCTGAACAGGCCTGAAGGGATGTGGTCTTTGCGAGTGATGCGTCTCTCTCCAACCATCAGCTGCCATTCGCGGATAAAATCTCGGTATGTTTGTGCTCCTGTCGAGGTCACGAAGAGGATCAATGCTGAAAAAGAATCGGCGCTAGTTACAGGTTCAAAGATCTGCAAATGTTCGACTCGTCCACCCCTAATTTTGCTGAAGAGGGTATTGTAGTCGATATCTCGGGGCAGATTGGTAATAAGGACACTACGGCTCAGGTCGCGGCTATTGACCCCATTCTGAAAAGTCTCTCCTTTAACAGAAGCACTGTTGGAAACATTTTGGTTCTCGATTTTACGATCCTCGGGCTTTAGAGAGTAGCCGGGTTCCCAGAGAAGAACTTGTTGATTAGAGTGCTTGCTCCAGTTCTTCAGACCAAGTTTAGGGGTGAGATGACCGTCAGTTTCCAGTTCCGAACCGAGTATCTGATCGGCTCCTCCCCCAGAGGCTCCATTGGGAGGTCTCAATGACTTTGGCTCATCAAACCATATGTCAGGTGCCCTGCTCCCGATTAGCTTCCCGCAGGTGTCTGGCAAGAATACGCTAACGCAACCCAAGTATCTCTTATCTACAGCCATTTTATTCCGAACCGAGACAGCGTAACTAATGGCGGTGAACCGAATGACCACTATATATTGCCCATTTACATCGGAATTCCTTGCCATAATGGATTCTATAATATCACCGCGAGTAGGCCCTGGTTTCAGGTATCCCATGATATCGTTCGCAATAGCTTCGACTGTCATGCCTAAGATGTTTCTAAATTCCAAGCACCGAGTTTTTCCATGTTCCCAAACATTTGCGATCATCTCCGGCGATGGAACGGCTGACCTCGGAGTCCAGAGAAAGTTCCCTAAACCACATCGCACCATTCCGTCCTTTCTACCCTGAGCACTCCCAACAGTCTCCCTCGGCACCCAGACCCCTTCTCGCTCGTGGTCCTTATAAAAACGCCTCGCCGATTCCGGCTCCATGAACACAACCCTGGCTTCCAGATTTGGCATGTTTATAACGGCTGCCTCCACCACACCCCCACGAATGCAAGAAAAAAGTTTATTGTAATTGATATCCGGTGGGAGATTTTGAATAACTACTTCTCGAATGTGCTCATAATTGTATGGCGGGTGGGCTTCCTTAGGCGCGCTGATGGCTGTCTCGGCCTGACTCTTCATCGGGTTAGCACCACTTTGATTTTCCCGAGTTCCAAGCGGAATATCGTCCAAGTCGGTAGGAACTTTAGGGGATAACGGGGATAAAACCAGTGGAGAGGAGTCGAGAATGGATGGACGAATCTGTGACTTCTTGGCATCATTGAGAAATGATTTGCAAAGCTCAAACTGCCTTTGCTCGAGAATGCTATTCTGCGTAGACTTAGGGCTAGCCTCTTTTCTAGAGAAAACAGAAACGTCATTGCCAACTACCCCAATCTCTCGAACCTGCTCCTTTGGCAAATTCAGAGAAACCTCTTGCTTTGACTTCTCTAAATCCTGCTGGTCCTTGATAACTGTTGTGGGATTGTCCCCAAGAAAGCTCTTCAATCCGCCTATCCAATGTTAGAACCCATAAGACAGGGGAAAATCTGGCATCAAAAACACACCAATCATCTGCACACTACCAGCAACACTCGGAAGAGCTAAGTGGTCGATACCAGAAGCTCCTGTTATTCTTTCCTCAACTATTCCTGGATCCTTGCCCTTCAGATTCCTATCCTGATCCCCAAGCAGACGACCCCCACCGGTAGTGCTCTGCTTCCCAGATTCCCCCGCGGCTTTAGTTTTTGCTTGGCGGTTTGGCATGGGATTTTCAGCCAAAGAATCATCGTCTATTACGATATTGGAGGACTTTCGTACTTGGAGACGTTTGGCAACTAAAAGTGTTAAAATTTTGTACGGCTACGGAACAGGAAACCATCTTACCCCAATTTCCGGACTGGTCACGGATATCCAAACCGGTAGACAAACCCAACATGGGACCCATATCCCTTGGGACAAAGGTTTTTGCAGCTTCTGGGTCATCTGGGAGTCCTAAGAGAAGTGACTCAGACGCATCAGACACGTCGTCCAGCTTACCGATCTCTTCCACGCACTGGGCTAGAAAAGCCACATCTTCACGACTCTCTCTGCCACTACGCTTTTTCGCCGTTTCTTCTTTGTTCCTCCCGGCCCCTAAAGCCTCTATCACCCTTTTCAGCTGCTTGTTTTCATACTCCAAGCTCTCTACCTTTACCCTTAGAACATTGATCTCCGAATCCTTGAATTGCATAAAGGCAGAATCCATTTTGATCCTAGCGGTAAGATCACGGTTAGCGTTTCTAGCCTCCAAAGCCATTTTAGCCAATCGGCGCTCATCTCTGGTAAGAACTTTCTTAGCGCCGACACAGTTCACTTGACCAGGACTAATCGTGGTAGGGGTGCTAGGCAGCGGGAATGACTGGTCGACTGCGGAGGGGCTGTTTGAACTCATAACTTGCAAAGAAGACAGACCCGACTGTCTTTGTAAGGGAATAACCTCTTTTCGTTCCTTTCAATTTTTCGGGGGCACTGTGTTGTGGAAATTGATTGCGTCGGAACGGGACGAAGTTTGCTAGTGGGGGTTGATTAGGAGAGCAAGGGAGGCTGGAAAAAAAAAATGCGAAGGTGATTTTTTATAGGCCACGCGTCAAAAGTCACCGCGCTCCTGAACCCTCTTTCCATAAAACAAAAAAATTCACTTTTTGATCACTACATTCTGCTTGTGAGAGCTGGTGAATTCTACTGTTTTGGACTTCTAAATCCTGAAACTGTCATGGTAGGTCACTCGTTTTCTCACAGTTCAAGTACTTCTATGATGCAATTCCCCCAGATTGGACTTTTGCGATTAACGTGTCTTACTCACTTTACGAGGGAATTATGAGAAAATTAGTCTCACAAGTCATATGCTAACATTTCGTGGGAATCCTGGCTAAACTACGCTCCATCAATATTGTTTTCTAGAAGCTACCAGTATCAGCGGCAAGAGGAAGGTCTCGAATCAGCTAGTGGAGGTTGGTTCCTACAGAAGCCACTGACAGATTACATTACTATATACGTAAGATGAGATAACCAGTACTATAATAGAAAACTCTAAAGATTAAACCAGTTCTCCAAGGGTATGATACCCCCTGGCAATTGCTAGTGTAGTTCCAGTGGACCAACTTCTTGCGATACTAATGCGAAGCAGCTCTCTCTAAGTATTAAGCCTAGCGAGAATCTCCAGACCCTACCACATAATTCCTAATGCGACGTCTCTTATAGCAAATGATTGTCCCCCCCACCCGATGAGTAGCGCTTCCACCCGAAATCCATCTCCCCTAACACCTGTCCAACCCACCAGTAACACCCGCGTTATATCCCGTTGAGACTATTGGCGTTATCGTATCCCCAAGGAAAGAACCTGACACATCAAAGAGAAAAAAAGGCCATCAAAAACACATCTGAAAGATGCGAGACCTAGAATATCCTAAAAACTGCCCACATCGAACTATATAGAGCGCTAGCAATAGCGCCGTATACTAGTACAGGCGCTTGTCCACAATGTCGAGAAATTTTCTGAATAGAGGAGGAGATATGCTCCCCGCAGCCGCGCCTCATACCGTCACCATCGCCGTGGCAATTATCGCTGCCCCTCGCGCCTTGATAGGTACGGTCGGCCAGTAAATTTCGATAATAGTAACAACAACCGACCTGCTAGTAGTTATCACGGAAGACATTCTGACTATGGACCGCACCGTCGGACTAGTGCTGATCCTAAACTTATTTCACGAGAGGTGATGATAGAGCTCAGACAATTGCAAGCAGACGTTTCCACTCACGTAGCCCTTCCCCTCTATACGAGAGTCGTTATCCAGCGACTTCGGATTATCCTTTCCGGTGCCGCTCCCGTTCTCGTTAGCCTCGTTCTCAAAAGAAGCCTACAAAATCCTATTCCAGCCGTTCTCGCTCCCCAATGTGCCCCAGAGCATCTTATTCCAACCGTTGTTGTTCTCCGGAGAATTCGAGAGACCCCTTGTGCCTTAGCCCTTACGAGCCAGAAATAGATCTTTGCGAACCCTCCAATGGTGATCTTCACGTATGAACCTCCATCCAGAGTCGTGGTCGTAGATGTTCCGAAGGTGGGGGGGTGACTCCCGATGCTCACAATATGTGTATCGACCATCAATCTGTGTCTCAAACCGCCCAGAGGTCCAACCGGGACCACAGTAGGGCTTTTAAGAGAACAAGGGAGAACAGTACGGCAAAGCACCCTCCTCAGTAGAGCAGATTGTCAGGTGGAGCTAGAGGAAGACTCCTAAGCGGAGGAGGAGGCGATCTGTTTGTGGGTAGACGGTAGGGTCTATAGGGTGCCGAAATTGTTGAGTGGGGATCGTAGTAGAGTGGAAATATTATGTAAGGCTATAAGGGAATGCTGTACGTAGAAGGGAGGTGCAAGGGTTAGGCATTTATTCATGCTATAGTGTATAAGTCACGTCTTATTCGATGTAGTACCCTTACAAGGCAATCAAGTTACAGTTTTCCCTGAACAGCGGAGACTAATAAGCAAAACTATCTTGAGTGATTACAACCCCGTCCCTAAGCCATCCGTCGTTAAGCCAAACACTCCTGATAATTTCGATCACTGGGCGTATTCCTGACGCCTAGCCACTCAACCGCTCCAAGGAGTGCTAATCTAGCTCGAGATGGAAAGTAATGTATGAAATACGAAAGCCGCATCGGGGCTAAATCTAGAGCACTAAGTAATATGCAGCCACCGCTCCAAAAAGTGTTTAGCTGCTGAAGGAGTGATATTCTGTAGTTTCGTTCTAGCTTACTTACCAGCACAACTCTAGGCTATGCTTAAGGCAGTCGCATACCAAAATCATACACGTTAGATATCATGGGTTGTTCGTCGAAGTGTTGTCGCTTAATCATAGAACTGCCTTGCCTGTCATTGGTTCCGGGGCTCGCATTGCCTTTTCAGTTCTCTTCTTTTTCTTTCTATTCTCCCCTCTCTTTTAAATAAGTCTTTTCTTCACTGTGAACAAAAACCACTCAGACTGGCCTCAACATGACTCTTATTTGACCTTTAATTTCTCTCCTGTTCTCACTTTCGGTAAAGCTCTTCCCGCACTTTCTGTACCTAGCCAGCGGCTGTGCAAACAATTCATTTCCCCCACCGTTTATAGAGTTCTGCTCGCCACCCGTCGTTTCTAACAATGCATGCTCGAGAGCGCCCTCAGATATTCGATAAAACTACTCCAAGCGGCCCTTCCAAGAAACAATTCTTAGGATTATTTTTTCGGTGGGAAGGGGGGAGCAAGCCAGGAAAAAAGGAGATTTGGTGCGCAGTGAGCCAACCCTTACCAGAGCAAATGCCGGGACTCAAGGTCTCGAGTGAGGCCTCGCTAGTGGATCCCCCTTGATTTGTCATTTTTCTCTCTTCGAGTGAGAAACTGTGTATCTTGGCGGACGTTAGAAGTTTCCATTTCTGGTACACATAACCGTTCCACCCTAGCCAATACCTGCAACCTGGCTACATCACCTACAACCCACCCTGTGTTCTCTCCCTCGCCTGCCTCTCATTCAACTCTTGGGAAGCGCAGTGCTTGATAGCTCAGTCATGTCGGCCCAAAATATCTTTCGCGAAGTTCTGCAAGCAATCAAAACCCGTGATTCCGACCTCTTGGTTTATCATCTCGATCAGGAAGGTTTTAACCACATCCTCAAATGCTTACGCCAACGCGCGAATTATCTTGAGACATATTCCTTCCGGTAAGTTAATTCTTTCACGTGGTTTATCTTATTCTTTAACTAAATATGATGTACAGCATCCATTGGCTTTCTACTGAGAATAGGTTGAAGGTTGTAATGCCTTCCTT
>Ga0307507_10004045_pt1 | contig 26856 bp, 5 predicted proteins | sample 7_EM_MG_FD_207223 | JGI IMG/M metagenome (GOLD analysis project Ga0307507, IMG submission 207223) | Populus trichocarpa ectomycorrhiza microbial communities from riparian zone in the Pacific Northwest, United States - 7_EM | ecosystem: Host-associated > Plants > Roots > Unclassified | place...
ATTCTTTTATACTCTACTTTAGCTCCTTTTTCTTACTTACTATTATCTTTACTAGCCTCTTACGCGTCTCCCTTTCTTCTCTATATAGGCCTAGGCCTTAATACCGCACTATTTTTCTTCTACTTTCTCTACCTGTTTTTCTAATATGTCTTCTCTACTTTGGGGTTGTTATATAGGTAATTAATTAATTAATTATATAGAGGTTTATATAGATAATTAATAATAATAACAATAATATAAATACCTGTTAAAGAAACTGTTAAAACTAGCCTAATAGAGCTTCTATAAGCGTTAAAGGACTATAAAAACCCTTTCTATTAATACTATACTCTCTAATTTAGCGTAGAGGTATATATAGTATTTTTTAGTATATACTCCCTAAAGCTAAATTATAATAAATAAATAAGCCCCTTACCCTAATAATCCTAATTAAATAGTGCGCCTTTTAGAAATATATCCTTTAAACTATATATCGGGAATGAGGCAAGCGGTCATTACGTGTCGCCGCGGCACTAGCGTGGTGAGGAGTCTTAAGCTCCTTGCCCTTCCTCATTCTAATAAATAAGTATATTAACCAACATCACTGTAACCTACTCGAGTAGTCGTTATTGGTAAGTCACCCTGTATGACTAATACTGATTAGTGGTTAAATACACAGTTAACCACAGAGTAGCTAGGTTTTTGAATAGAAGAGACAGTCTTATACAGGGGTGCTATATGCGCTTATATGGAATGGATCCCGGCAATACTGTGCTACCTTAGACTTACGGAAAACTAGTAACAGAAGTATTACTAAGTACTAGGAGATACTAAGTTGCGTTTATTACGCAGAACAACTATATTTACGAAGATTTGGTTAAGTACTTTAGGTTAAAAGTATTACTAAACCTAAGGTCCTAAGTCAACGTCCGAAACGCGTCGACTATATCTTAAATTGCCTACCTTTTAACAGCAAACCTATGAGATTCTATAAAACCGAAATTCTACCTACCTTTGGCGTATAATACCCCGTTAACTCTACTTCTATAGAATTAATAACTATTATGGCATTGACCTATCTAAAGAAATATAAGAACGACATTAACCTAGACATAGGATAGAGCTATAATTGACTTCGTAAACACTAAGCAATAGGACCTAAACGGATTCCTATTACACCGCATAGCATACTATAAAGACAGCGAATACAACGATATTATGCTATGGTATTGTATAAAGGAGGACTTTATTAGATGGACAAAGGAAATATAGGTCCCTGTAAATAAGGATATTATATAGGACTTCGGTAACTTCCTTTAGGAGTATGGAGTATTTGTCCTTATAGATAGGGGGGTTATTAGAGATAATATTTAGGAGCATATTATTAACGCAAAAGAAGAGCATAAATGGACTCTATAAGAGATTAAGTATTAACTACGCACCATAAAGAAGCTTAACTTGCAATAAAATCCAAGTAATATACCACCAGAGATGTGTTCTAATTCCATTACTCCAGGCACGAGTTCTAACGTTCTATATCTATTACCTCCACCTCTGTCTTCAGTTCTCTAGTATCCACTAATTTAACCCGCAACTTTAACTACCACCCCTTAACCTAAGCAAGCGCAAGATCCCCTTGCTTCGCAGTCTAATAACCTTTAAACTCTGCCACAGCAGGATTAGGTACCACGCCCTATTCTATTAAGATCTACATCCCCACTATAGCCTGTAATACAATCCCCACCTCCTTAATCTCTAATACAATCTTAATGTGGTCTAGCGCCACTTAGAGGCATCTTAAAGTTACTTATAGAGCTTATAAAGCTCTATTCAGACTAGGAGAAGAAGTTCAGCGGGGAACTGTATAATATCCTTAATTTAAAGCTGCGTATCTTCTACAACTATTGCTAGAAGGTTGGACTAGAACCTAACTAATATTATAACGCCTATTCCGTTATGCTTAAGGGCCGCGCCAGTACCTTCTATTATAATTATTTAGTAGGAAAAGGATATGATTTTAACCAAATGATATATAAGATAAGATGCCACTTTAAAATAGAAGAGAATAAGCAGCAGTATATATGGGAGTAAAGAGAGACTACCTTCCTAAGAATTATTGCTACAAACCTAGGTGTTTCTTGGCTTAATTATCTTTAGAAGCTCTTTAATTAACTTTAGATAATTTAATATAGTTTATCTAAATTATATTAAGAGGATTTTAGCCTACACGATTAAGTCATTAGCGTATACTAAGGTGTTAAAAAATGTAACCTTGCTCTCTTTAATCCTGCAAACACTTATAAAGAAGTATATACTTAATTAAGATCTTCTATTAGCACCGCTCTATATTCTTAAGAAGTATAGCAATTTAATACCCAACTCTAACCTAATTTAATTAAACCTAACTAACATAACCATAACTAGACTGATCAAATATATAATGGCTAGGGTAGAGGGTACGGCAAAAGGTACGACCAGCATCGACCATAAAGCAATCATGGAGGTCCTTGAAATAATCGGTAGAAGAAGTGCTACGTTTATAAGAAGCCAAATTGCTAGTCAACTAGGCACCCTCTTAACAGACGAAAGGAGGTATATAATAAGTTTTGCCAGAGCGCACGAAACGTTAGAAACTAAGAGGTTATTATAGCCTACTTCTAAAGCTTCCTGGTTTAATATAAAGGCGAAGAAGATCTTAAGGGTGAGGTTAACAAGGCTAAATAGCTCCTTATGGATATAGAAATTAAGGACTACTCTCCTAACTAATACTTTACTAAGTATGGTAAAGTAAATAGCATATAAACCGTTGCTGTCCTTAATAACCAATCTACGCTCCATTCTATTATAAAGTTAGATATCTTTAACAAGTTAAAGAAAAGTTCCGAATTCTCCTTTAATAACAGATACTCGGCGAACGTCTTCTATAGTATTATGCTAGATACTAGAGCTACAGGAGTATCTATAGCAGGAGAACCTTAAGTTTAAGCTCTTTAGTAGCTTAATGGCTCTATTTAGATCAACCAATTAACGGCAGGACAATATACAATTTGTTTTAGAAAGGGCACTATAATCTCTCTTAGTATAATTAGGGTCTAAACACCCTTAGGGTATATCACGTTCTATATTATTCCCGTAAATACCCCATTTCTATTCTGCATCTAAGATATAGATAAACTAGGCGTTAAGCTTAATAACCTTAAGAATATACTTGTTTAGGGAGATAATTGGGTGCCCATTATACGCAAGTGGGGTTACCCCTAGTTGCTTCTTAATTAACTAGAAAAGAGCGTTGCTTAAAGCCACTTAACCAATGTCAGAATTAAGCAAGAGATGCTGACTAAGCTCTAGACACGTCGTGAGAGCGAGCTCTGCATGTCAATCTAGATAGACATTAACCGCATCTACTGCATCACGAATCAATTAATATTCATCGTCTGCGTCATCTCTATCATCAAATAGACCCTCAAGACACCTCCGCTGTGACCTTATAACCTTGTAATTCCAACAGGTTATAAGCCCGGGTAGCAACACCTCCCCTAACTCAAAAATCAACCCCAAAAATGACCTTCTCTACCTCAACCTCAATAACACCTACATACGATCACAAGGTCGGTAAAATCATCATTTTTAATAGAGACAACTTTGCAGACTAGGAGCGCACCTGCGAGGCAGCCCTAATTATGTTAGAGGGCTAGGATTTTGTTACTAGTGCAAAGGACCTAAATCAAGTTAATTTAGCTAACGGAAGAAGAAGACAAGGGGAAGTAAACAAGATTATCTATAATTTGATAGGAGACGACCGTTAGGAAGAGATACGTGCAATAATAAAGGCGTACGATATTTAAGAAATGTGGGAAGGAATAAAGAAGTTTAATAAGGCTAATAATAAGGTCTATATCTCTAGACTCCACAGAGAGTTCTATAGCACTATATTTAACCCTATAAAGATGCGAATTATTAAGTTCCTTTAAATACTTAATTAATTTAAGATTAATCTAGCCTTAATACCTTAAGCACTTACTAACAATAATATTAAAGAGCAGCTTCTCTTAGCCCTCCTAAGTAATGTTATATGGTAGAATGCGAAGACCTAGTGTCTATAAGATAAATAAGACCTTAAGAGCTGTATTACCCTTCTTTAGGAGCAAGAGACTGCTCTCCCTATATAAGTATAAAATGCAGCACTTGTATATAAGAGAAAAGATGAACTTAGGGGGAGAAGGGGAAACTAAGGTTAAGGTTAAATAAGGGGCAGAAGCTATGCTAGTAGATTTAATTATTCCTTATTGCGTTATCGCCATAGCTTATTATCTTAAGTAAGCAAAGAGCTAAGATAACCAGAAAGAGACAAGTGTAGAGTATACTATTAAAAAGGTCACTACTAGAAAGACTGTCCCCTACTTAAGCAATTCCGATTCAATAACGCTAGGAAGACAGATTAAGGTGCTCCTAAGGTAGAGGAAGTAGGGAATATAGTAATAGCCAAGGAAGAATTTAATAGTAATTTAATTTACCTTAACCCTGACCCTAAACGTGCTATGCTTATAATAATATCTCTAGCTTGGGCTCTTAACTTAAAAGCAACTAAGCACTTTATTGGTGACTAATCAGACCTGATATACTTAAAGAGATAGAATACGCCATAATAGGTCTATACTGCGAATAGGACCGTTGTCCCTGCTATAGGTTATAGTTAAGTTTAAATTGGTACCCTAAAGCTAAAAGACGTCTAGTTTGTATCTTTGTTTAAGTTAATTAAGCTAATCTTAGTAAGGACTCCTATTTAAAAAGGCTACTCGATTATATTTAACCTAGACAATTAAGCTACTGGCAAGCATAAATTAGGTACAACGTTTAAGGCCACTATAAGGAATAACCTCTACGTGCTATAAGAGCATCAGGAAGCATTTAATGTAATAGTAGAAGCACACGATTTATAACTAAACATCAGTAAAACAGATGCTGAGCTATAGCACCGCGGAACTAGATATACGAATTATAGTAACCTGTTTAAGCTATAGCACTCCTTACTAGGTATAAAGCTTAAGAAGAGAGCAGTACTAGTTAGTAAGAGTATATACAAAGCTTATCTAGCTAGGAAGATGCGAGAAATACTAAGTAAGAAGATAACTAAGTGCAAGAAGATACCTGGTTGAGGGCTATACCTAGATACTATAGGACGAATTGGTATATTAATTAGAGGTTATAACTACTACCTCCTAGCCCTAGACAACGCTATATACTATACTTAGGTTATTCCTCTTAAAACCCTCTAAACTAAAGAGGTACTGCCGTATATTAAAGAGATTATTGTAAGGGCAGAGAGGTTTACTGGTAACAAAGCTGTATGGATTTAAGCGGATAATAAAAAAGGGGAGTTTGGCCGTAGATTTTAAGATAAACTAATACCCTAGGGTATTAACTTTAAACCTTATCCACTATATAAGTACTTATACAATAGCGTAATTAAGCGCGTAATCTATACAGTTAACTATAAGATAAGGTTACTTCTATTTTAAGGAAATATACCAGTTAAACTCTAGTACTATATAGTTGAGTATACTGTCTAGATTAAGAATTGAGTACCCACCTTAGTACTTCCATTTAACAACGAGTATAGTGGTGCTATTATACCCTATGAGGTATATACCTAATAAGTTCCTAACTTAAAGAATCTAGTTGTCTTTAGGTGTTACGCTAATCTAATTAATACGCTTAAGAAATACCCTAGGAAGTATAATTTAAGAATAAAACCTAACTACGTTTTTATAGGGTTAAAAGGGAGTAGTTAATTTAAGATAATAAACCTGCATACCCAAGCAATTGAGCTATTTGGAGATGCTAAAGTGAACGAGTATAGGTTCCTTTATAGAGCACCTTAGGTGCAAGCTACGAGACATAGTAACTAAGTGGGCCGCTTAGATTAAGTGGGAAGCCCAGGTTAAAATTAAGCGGGACGCTTAAATTATGCTATAAGCTAAGCCGCGAACTGACCTATACCTCCCCCTACTACCTTAAACGCGCTAATAGAGACTCTAGTTGTGAGAACTATAAGTAGGCTAGATAGTAACTAAGTGGGCCGCTTTAAATAAGTGGGAAGCCCAGGTTAAAACCAAGTAGGCCGCTCTAATCAAGTGGGAAGCCTAGGTTAAGATTAAGTGGGACGCTTAAATTAAGGTAATGCTAAGGGTGGGACGCCTATATAAAGTATATTAATACGTATTCCTTATGCGTAGAGAACAAGGTCTGGAAGGTTACCAAATATAAGGGTTTTTAATAATACGGTGGTTTAGTTAGTAATAGCTATAAAAGCTATTTACCTAGAAGCTAAGAATACTACCTCTATAGGAGCACCTATAGTACCTTTTAACGCTATTAAGTTAGATTAGGCCTTAAGGGAAAACACTCCTAGCTAGATAAAAGCTATCTTTAAAGAATTCCTCTTACTTAAGAGGATACACACCTATACTATTATAAGGGGGAGAGTACTAGAAGGAAGGTTATTACTCCTAAGTAAGCTAGTTCTAAAGCATAAGTATAATACTAAGGGAGAAGTAATTCGCAAGAAGGTAAGACTATGTATTTAGGGAGATAAGCAGACCCCCAATATTAATTATTTTAAGATATTTGCGTCTGTTATATAATATAACACCTTTAGGTTTCTAATAGCAAAGGTAGCAGCTAAGGACCTTAAGCTTAACTATATTAATATTAAAACTGTATTCTTAAACCCGCTATTACAAGAATAGATTTATATGCAGATTTCTAACCTATTAAGAGACTTTAAACCTAAGCTTAAGGGCGTAAAAGATGTCTACTTAAAGCTAAATAAGTCACTTTATAGCCTAAAGCAGGCACCGAGAGAATGGTTTTAGATGGTTAAGAAGTTCTTTAAAAGTATAGGTTTAAAAGCAGCTAATACTAACCCCAATCTCTTTATAGGAAATGAAGTATATATCTTGCTATTTATTAACGATATGCTGATTGTAGGAAAGCGCTAATACCTTAATATCACGAAGATAAGAATCTTAAGAGAATAGAGATGCAAAGACCTAGGTTCTATAGAAGTATTTATAGGCTTCTAAATTAATTAAGACCGTATAAACCAAACCCTTAAGCTATATTAGATGATGTATACTAAGAAGCTACTTAAATAGCTAAAAATGGACAGCTGTAATCTAGCTAAGCTACTAATACCAGCTGGCACTGTTCTAAAAGCGGATATTAAAAGTCCCCTTAAGTACGACAATGCGACAGTGTACTAGCAGATTATTAGCTCTATAATCTACCTCTTAAACTGCACACGTCCTAATACTAGCTACGCTGTCAGTTAGTTAGCTAGGTTTATAGCAGTCCTAGGAGAATCGTATTACCACTTAAGTAAGCAGCTACTATGATATCTAAACGGCACTCTTAAAGCAGGAATTACTTACTTAAGTTAAGCAGTCTACCTTCCTCTATGCAAGCTTACATTACCTACTGGTTATAATATCTTTACTAATGCTACGTGGGGAACAGAACACGATCGGATATCATTCCAAGGTATAGCAGTTATACGCTATAGGGGAGCAGTAATCTAGATGGCTTAAAGGCAGAAGTTAATAGCATTAAGCTTAATAGAAGCAGAGATTATGGCGGCATTAAAAGGAGCAAGGTTAGTAGTATGGCTTAAGAAGCTAATAAGAGATCTAAAAGAGAGAGATAATAATAACCCTTTTATCCCTACGCTCTACTGTAATAATAAGGGTACAGTTAACCTTTTATACAACATAAAACACCACTAGAAAGCTAAGTATATTAAGACTTAATACCTCTTTATATGAAACAACATGGTTCAGCAAGGTTAACTTAAAGTGGTATATATACCAGGCAAAGATCAGCTAGGAGATATGCTCACAAAACAGCTACTAATTGACCAATTTACAAAGTACTATGCAATGCTAGGAATCAGTAACTAACGGAGACGGTAACGGACGGAGATAGAGCAAGTTACGGAAGTTTTTCGCCTACTATAGGTTTTCCCTCTATACGTAGGCCAAATGGCACTTGTAAGGTATTTGGGAATAGCTTTATAATTGCCTATTTGGGACAGACAAGGAGAGCGTCGTCAGCATAGGGGAGTGTTAGAATTAAGTAAGAGATGCTAACTAAGCTCTGGACACGTCGCGAGAGTAAGCTCTGTATGTTAATCTAGATAGACATTAACCGTATTTACTGCATTACGAATCAATTAATATTTATTATCTACGTTATCTCTATTATTAAATAGACCCTTAAGACACCTCCGCTGTGACCTTATAACTTTGTAATTCCAACAACCGAGTTAGAGCTATATTAACTACACTATTATTTTAGCCACCTATCTATTTACTAATTACTTAGGGTTCTTTAGCGAGTAGGTTATAAAGTTAAGGTTAAGGCGATTAAACACCTTATAAAGTACTACTATTACTACTAAATAAACTAGAAGTCCCCTAGCCAATTTAAGTTCAACCTTAAAGATAACTATAACTTTAACTTCTGTATCATTATTAACGTTATATATCTTAGCGGCAAACCAGTACTCTAAGTTATTAACTTCTTAACCTCCTTCTAAGCCGCACGTTTCTTAAAGGATATATTAGCTAGGAACGTATATGTTGGTAGCACAAGGTAATATCACGTAGTTACAGTTTGTAGCTAGTATGATGATTGTTCTGATTCTTTTTAAGGGAGAGCGAGGAGCTTAAGGCTCCTTGCCACGCTAGTGCCGCGGCAACACGTGACGGCAATATGCCTTATATGGTAACCACTTGCCTTTATTCCCAACACTAGCAACTCTTCTTTTGTGGTTGCCATCTATATATATATATACCGCTTAACTAGCAGAACAAAATCAATCCTCCTTACTTACTATTGCCATTGTAACATAAGTCTCGCTGTCCCAAAATTTGCTAAAGAAATAGTGGTTGACCAAGTGGTAAATCTTAAACTGTTATAACCTTAAATTGCCTTATGGATAGCCTCAGCTCGTTACATAACGGATAGAGATAGTAGAGAATCGTTAGTTATTTAGGGGGTAGGTACTAAAAATAAGCAACATAGGTATAAGCCTATTTGGGCCAGCGGAATCGTTAACAGCCTTAACAGCCATCTATAAGGTGAGCTCTCCAATAGTACTTCTAGCAATTCTTCTTTTGTGTATAAAACAGTTATTCTAAGACACGTGACCACGTAACCTCTGTCCATATATTCCAACACTAGCAGTACTTTCTTTTTGTGCTTGTGGCGCTGTAGGAAGGCAGTAAGGTGTTGGTTTAGCTACAGGTGGAAGCAGTAGAAGTTGGTTAGCTGCAGGTAGGGCAGCAAGGGTCTATTATAATAGCAGTACAGTGCCAGCGACAGGTCGTTTGGGTAGCAGTATAATGCTAGCAACGGGGTCGTGTTCTAGGGAGCAAAGCTCTACTTAGTCCTGTTCGGGTTGTTCTTATTAGTACGACGGTAATCGGGATCGCATGCATATCGGCACGATCATTCAGTCGGTAGATTGCAGGCGTATTAGCGCAATCAGTATCATAATAGCAGGCATAGCGGCGCTATCAGTTTATCGATGGTATGTGGCAGTACGGTGCTAGCGTAGGGTTGGTTCCGTAGGCAGATTGGCACGGAGTCTTGTTATAGGGTTAGTTTATAGGTATATTAGCGCAAGATCTTATCGGGTTTATAGGCGTATCGGTATAAGGCTTATTGGGTCGCAGGGCATATTAGTTGCAATAGTTATCAGGTTTATAGCTGCCGCAGATACTAGCAGTTCTTTCTTTTTAGATTGCCTGCGTGACTATGCCGTTCCAACCACTCCCCCCCCTATATTACTCTCTCTTTATGGTACCCTCTACGAGAACTTCCTGTCTAGATCACGCTGGTAGCCACCTCTATAGCTACCTTGGGAACTACAGGAGTCTTAGAATTCCCCTCTATACTAAATCTTCTAAAGCTTGTTAAATGTTTGTGGAGAAGTAGAGGCTTGTTGCGGAGATTGCTGCGGAGATTGCTGCGGAGATTGCTGCGGAGATTGCTGCGGAGATTGCTGCGGAGATTGCTGCGGAGATTGCTGCGGAGATTGCTAGGGAGATTGCTGGTGGGACGGAGCTTAAGGCACGGGTTGAGATACAGCAGCTTAAGGCACGGGTTGAGATACAGCAGCTTAAGGCACGGGTTGAGATACGGCAGCTTAAGGAACTTGAGGTGTTTGATAGCCTGAGGTTATCTATGGTGGTTGCTGCGGAGGTTCTTGCGATGGTTGCTGCGGAGGCTGTTGCGGTGGCTCTTGCGGAGGTTCTTGTGGAGGCAGCTGCGGAGGCTCTTGTAGAGGCTGCTGCGGAGGCTCTTGTAGAGGTTGTTGTGGAGGTTCTTACAGAGGTTGTTATGGAGGCTGCGGAGATTAAAGCAGGGGTTGCAGTGTCTCTAGTAGTATAGGCTTATTAGTTGGCTGGAATAGAGGATTAGCGTTCTGGGGGTTCTATTCCAAATTAAAGTTGCCTTCTAAAGAATATGGGTTGGTTTTAGGTTTCTGTAGTTAACGTATAATCTCAGCTTCCGTCCATACTGGTTCTTCTGTACTAATAATAACGGCCTAAATATTACTAGCAATTGGGTTACCGTTCTCAGCAACGTATACCCTATTCCTATGGAGGAAGTCTTGAAAATCCTAAACAATATTATTATTTCTAAGTGCCTAGGTGTCAGTAGTCCATCCTATAAAATCCTCCCTAAAATATTCCCACAGTTGTACATTGGCGTAGTATCTACTTCGGTAGAATAGAATATGGTGTAGGAGGAAGCCATTAACTTATTTTGCCGTATAGGTTATTATATTAAAAACAGGAAATTCATCCTAATCTTCATTAATGAGTTTCGCGTATAAAGCTACCCCTAGTGGTAAGGAGTCTTCCCAGTCGTTTAAGGTAGGCGTAGCTATGTTTTTGGAGGGAGGGAAGTGTTATTAGTGTAGGGATTGTCGTTTGGTGCGCGTTCGTGATGCGTACTTGTCGTTTGGTACGCGTTCGTCGTTTAGTACGCGTTCGTGACGTATATTTGCGATTATGGGGCTCAGGACCAGTTCTGGCCTTAAATCGCGAAGACTCGTAAAGCGTGTTATTCTGCGTAATAGACGCAAGAATCTATAATCTTAGAAAGGCTTAGGACCAGTTCTGGCCTTTAGATTCTTAGATTTGTAGAAGAGTTTTATTTAAGGTTTAGGACCAGTTCTGACCTTAAAAGACAGCTCCCTTTAGCACAAGTAGCACTGGTATAGTGGCTTGTCTCTTCTTGGTGGAATACCTAGCTGCTCTATAGTATAACAGTAAAGTTAACCACTAATCAGTGTTGGTAGCACAAGGTAATATCACGTAGTTACAGTTTATAGCTAGTATGATGATTGTTATTCTGATTCTCTTTAAGGGAGAGTGAGGAGCTTAAGGCTCCTCGCTACGCTAGTGCCGCGGCGACACGTGACGGCAACTTGCCGCACGTAACGGCAACTTGCCATACATGACGGCAATATGCCTCATATGGTGACCACTTGCCTTTATTCCCAACAGTATAGGATACTCTTTAATTATACTAGATTAATGTCTACCTAAGACCCCCTAATTAAATCGTCTATAATATAGGAAAGAACTTCTTATCTATAGAGTTTCGATAATAGATAAAGGCAATAGCAATTAAGGTTAAGGAAGTCCCTATTAAGGCACATAATAGTATTAGAAAAGTGGAGCGATATTATATACTATTATACCGCGTATATAAGATTATCTCTTTAAAACTAGAGGACGCTAGCGAAGAACTTACCTTATAAATAGCTATTAAAGCCGTTAACAATTTCGCTGGCCTAGATAGACTTGTACCTATATTGCTAATCTTTAGCGCCTACCCTTAAATAACTAATAATTCTCCACTATCTCCCTCTATTATATAATGAGCTAAGGCTATTCGCAAGGTAATAAAGGAGGTGCAATATCTCTACGCTATACGCTAGGTCAATAATATATTAGGAATAAGAAATAGCCTAAATACCTTAACTACACTTAATCTGCCACTCTAGTCTAAGGTACGCATATAGCATAAAAAGGGAGGGTAGTTAGGCCTATATTAACTTATTATAATTAATAGTTAAACTTATACTATTTAGATGCCTTACAGACCCACTATTAGCGACTCAGTCAATCGAGGTATGAGCACGGCATAAGGGACGCGCAAGCCTATATAATTGGTAGTCTATAAACGAGGATCCAAAGCTAGAGAAAGGAAGGGAGAAGAATAGCAGCGCCGTGCAAAGTTTTATGCGGTCCTCTAGTCACGTAGACTTACATGACTCGGCGTCTACCATAACGTCTACTATAATCCACCGTTTTCCACCAGCGCCGTAACATTACCCCCCCCTCCGAAAAAGCCTGCCCTTAGGCTTTGTATATCCGTATTATGTCCGTGGGGTGTTCTTATCTATATGCTCAATAGGTAGCTTATTATCTTCGCTATACTAGCACTCCATCTACTTGTCTAGATACTTCGGGGGTCCTGGCTTGTTAGGGTATTGGTTATAGAATTCTTTAAGCTTCTAGGGGCAACCTATAAAGTTCCAGGCGGGGTACTAGGTTGGGTCTAAATTGTAACCTTTCTATTAGACACGGTATTTTAGCGTTCCTTATACTAGTTTATAGGCTAGTATTTTATTAACTTCCTATTCGTCGTCGCTATTAACTTAAATTGGTAGTGGAGGCTCATTTTTTTGTCTAGGTAGTGGGTTATTTATAGCTTTCCGTAGCTTATCTGGTGAGAAAACAGGGTGGACTTTAATTGAGTCTAGAAGTTTAACCTTATATAAGTTGCCTTCTTTATTAAGGATCTTATACGGTTCTGCTATTTTATAGTCTAGCTTACGGCTAGGCCGTTCTATCTTCTAGTTCTTTGTTATAACCTAGACCTTATTGCCTATGGTAAAGTTAGGCTCGCGCCTGTGCTTATTTGCCTACTATTTTATTAATTTCTGGGCCTTCTCTAGGTTCTTACGGGCTACCGTCTATGCTTCTTCTAAGCGTCTAGCATACTACTGTGCTTCCTCATAAGATAGTTTTTCGCGTATAGTCTATAGTTCTTCTGGTCTCTTCCAGTTAAAGCTTGTATAGGGTAAGTATCCCATTTCTAGCTAAATAGGTGCAAACCCCGTAGAGTTATAGGGTAGGGTTGCCTGGGCGTAGTCTATTATAGGTAGTAGTTCACTCCAGTTGTCCTAAAAGTAGTTAATAAAGGGCCGGAGTCTTTAGTCCAAGTACTGATTTATAATCTCTATCTAACCGTCTATCTGGGGGTGGTATACTGTAGAGAGCTTTAGCCTAATACTTAGGATCCGGGTGAACTCGTTCTAGAAGGCCGATATAAACTGCGGCCTATAGTCAGATATGATAGTATCTAGTAGTCCGTAAATTTGGTAGATATAGTAGATATATAGTTAGGCCGCCTCTTTAGCATCAATATTCTTATAATAGGGGATTAAGAACGGGCGCTTGCTAAAGCGGTTAACTAGGATTATAACTATATTATATCTATCGCGGTCCGTAGGTAACTCATAAAAGTCTATATAGATATACTACTAGGGGCGTTCTAGTATTAGGAGTGGCTTTAATAGCCCTAGGGTCTTGTCTTATGGAATTATAAACCTACGGCAGTCATCGCAGTTTTATATATAGCGGTCAATATCCGTAACCATTTTGGGCCAGTAGTAGCGGTCGCCAATAATTTTATAGGTTTTATTTTTTCTAGGATAGGCCGTAAAGACCTAAGTATGTGCTTTAGTAATAAGCTAAGTCCGTAAATTCTATTCCTTTGCCACTACTAGCCGTTCCTAGTGCTTAAGCAGTCTATTTTTGAGGGACTATGGGCTAGTAGCATCCTTTACCTTTTCGCGGCACTCCTGTAGAGAAGGGGCCGTACGGTTTGCCTATAGTAGTTTATTAATAAGGTTAAGTTCCGTGGAGTTAATAGGGCATATTTTAGCGTCTAAAGGGTCCATATTTAGTTCTGCCTATATCTAGGGGTTGAGGTGCTCTGGTTATAGTAGTGCCTGGGTCTATAATAAGATTTTCGCGGCTGCCTGGTTACCTAGGTCCTGTTTACGCCTTATAAGAGCATTTACACGGTTTATAGCGCCTGGTCTATACATAATTAAGAAGTTAAACTAAGATAGGATATCCGCCTAGCGTGCCTAGCAGGCCGTAAGGGCCTTAGTTATTATAAAGTATTCTAGGGCCTTATAATCCGAAACTACCTTAATAAGCTTAGGGGTCCCCTCTAGCTATATACGCCAGTGCTAAAAGCTAGAGATAATAGCCAGCATTTCTTTGTTATAAATATAGTAGTTCAGCTTAGCATCTATTATAGTCTTTAAATAGTATATAATAGGGTGCTATTCTCCGTCTAGTTACTTCTAGGAAAAAATACTGGCTATTATACTGTCTAAGGCATCAGTTTCTAGTATTAAGGGCCGTTCTGGGTCAAAGTAGGTAAGTAGGGGAGCTAATACCAGCCGCTTTTTAAGCTTATTAAAGGCCTGCATATATATGGCGTTAAAGTGGAATGGCTGGTCTTTCCTAGTAAGGTGGTTAAGAGGCTAGGCGATCCTACTATAGTTCTTAATAAAGCGTTAGTAAAAGTTACAGAAACCTAAAAATGATTATACCCCCTTTACGGTCCGTGGGGGTGTCTACTAGTTAATTACAGCCATTTTCTCTAGGTTGGCCTTAATTCTGTCCATACTAATAATAAAACCTAGGTACTTTGTACGCTTAATACTAAATTCTAACTTCTTAATATTGGCCTAGAGACCAGCCTTGCGGAGCCGTTATAGGACTTTATAGACGTGCTCCTTGTATTCCAGCTCATTCTTAGAGTAAATTATAATGTTATCTCAGTAGGCCATACAGAAGTTATTAAGGTAGTTAAAGAGTACATTATTTATATACCGCTGGTACGTAGCTAGTCCGTTAGTTAGTCTAAAAGGGAGTACCTTACATTTGTACGTTCCGTAATAGGTTTAAAATATAATAAGCTCCTTAGACCTAGGGTCTATCCTAATTTAGTAAAAGGCCTAGCGGATATTAAGCTTTATAAAGACCCTAGCTCTACTTATTTAGGCAAGAGTCTTATTAAGTAAGGGTAGTAGATAGCGGTCCTTACGGGTTATATTATTTAGCTTATAGTAGTTAATGCAGAAGCGCAGTCCTCTATTTAGTTTTTTAGCAAAGAGAATAGGCGAGTTAAAAGGGGCTTGGCTAGGCTTAATAAAGCCCTTATTAAGGTTATTGATAAGGTACTACTTTATAGCCTATAATTTGGCGATAGACTATAGGTAGAGAGGGCAAAGCTAAGGGTGCTTCCCTTGCCTTAATTAATCTTGATCTTATAGTTATACGGTTAGTAAGGCGGAAGTATATCTAACACTACCTTAGAGAATACGTCCTTGAATTTCCAGTATTAATTGGGCAGTTTTTGTTCTACTAGTTCCTTATCCATAAGCTTACTTTCCTGTCCGCTAAGCTCACTTTCCTTTTCCTTAAGCATTTAATCAATTTCGTACAGGCTAGTTATAAAGGCAACGGTATTAGGCTAAACCAAGTTCTAGTAGAATCCTACAGCGCTAATACAGTAGATATCGACTAGTGGGAGGTCTATAGGTTTCTTTATAGACACTTATTAGGCCATATCTTGCGGTATAGGGTGTATAGTCTTCCTTAGCTTATATTCTATTTTCCGTAAGTTATCCTTCCTATCTATTAGCTTAGTATGGCGTCTAATATCCCTGGTTTTCCTTTAGGGCTATATAGGGCCTAGGTTCTCTGTAGGGGGCTTAGCTAGGTTACTACTAACTTCCTAAGTCTCTGGTGCGGATGGCGTAACATATACAGTCTAGGGGCGGCGTAGTATACGGATCTGTTAAGGATTAAGACGTATATCCTGCTTAAAGGCCTAGTCTCTGCGCATAGCATTAGCCTGGTAAATAGTATTAATCTAGGGCCGTATAAGGTTTTCCATTGTAATACTGATTTCTTTTATAAAGGAAGGGGTTAGGGGTAGGGTTTTAGGCTAGATAAGCCGTCTATTCTATATATCGAGCTGTAAGCCTAAATAGGCTAGCCATTTTCTTTCTATAATCATATTGTGGCTCCCAAGGTCCGTAATAAGAAAGGGGACGTTATACTACCTTCATCCGTTAATGCGGAGGTAAATCCGCAAGATAGTTATAATAGGTGGCCCTATTCATCCGTTATACCCACAAATAGGAATTAGTTTGGGCAGTTCTTTAAGGGGTGTATTTAAAAAGTTAGCCAGCTTTATGGCACACTGGGTGTCTATTAAGGCAAAGGTATTTACTCTAGAGTTAGCTAAAGCAGAGGTTAAAACTTAATATCTATTACAGAATAAGGTATAAGGGATAGTGCAGCTTTTTCTACTAACTAGCTGACCTAGATTAATATATAACATATTAATCCCTTTTAACCCTAGAGAGGAGTCTTTCTCTAGGGTTCCTCTTTTTCCAACTCTATACTATCCTCCTAAATTAACAGAACCTTACCCGTTTTTGCCTTTGTCTGGCAATTCTTTACAAAGTAGTCTTTCTAGCCGTATAAGAAGCAAGCTCCTTAATTGCTAAGGGCCTATTTACGGGGGTCGTTATACGTAGGCTAAGTGTGCGCCGGACCCGCAGTAGGACTAGCTACACGGCTAGCTGCTAAATTAACGGCGGGCTATACGGCTGGTGCTATAGGAGTTATAGATCGTGCTAGGGTATTACGGGCTGTTTATAAAGTGCTTATAGTCTAGTTTAGAAAGTTTCTAGCTTTATACCGCTCAGATTATGCCTTAATTTAATAGAGGCCTTAGTTAATAGCTAGGTAGTGGTCCGTAAGTACCTTTAGTGTCTGTACAGTAGTAAAAACTGGCAGTACGGCGTGCTGTAGGTCTAGGGTAAGCTTGTTAAAAAGGTCTAGCATTAAATCTTTATAGGGAATTCGGGCTTCGCCGGCTAGGTGCAGAAAGCAGGTCTAGAAGGCTAAAAAGGTCTCCGTCGTCTTTATATTAAGAGCTTTGTAATTAAGGCGGGCGTTCTATATCTTAAAGGGGTCCTTGTAAATGGAAGACAGGTAGTTAACCATCTCTTCTTTAAAGAGGAAGGGGTCTGCCGAGTCCTAGGCATATCGCGGATATAGATGCGTCTGTGCGTCCCCGCCAGTACGGCCAAAGACGTAGGCCATTTTAGCTTAGGTAGTAGGGAAGTAGTCCATATTAACTTTAAGCTTATCTTGCAGTTAAAGCTTCCAATTATTAAATGTAGGGTTAGTTCCGTCTATAAGCAATAGGGGGTCCGCAACCTTCGCGGACCGCAATGATGCTAATGCTATACGTTGGGCTAGGGTCTTAAGGACTATAGTAAGTCTCTAGGTGTCTAATAACTCCTTACTAGGTATAGGGGTGTCTCTAGTTTTAAGCAGCTCTTAAAGCCGTTTAATTTCGGCATTAGCTGCTGCGAGCTCTTCCTAGGGGGTTAAGACGGCGACTATTTTACTATTAAAGGTATTTGCGGGTCCTACAGCAGCTTTGCCGGCTGCTGTATTTCTTAGCATAGTGGTAGGGGTATTAGGTAATTTCTGGTGTTTATTTATTTTCTAGGGGTTCTGGTCTGTACATATCCTATTCTTAGGTTTCGCGTTCTGTTTGTGTTCTTTTAGTTCTTAGGGGTCTGTCCTGTCCTTATGGTCCTAGTAATGTCCTTAGGGTCCTATTCTATGTCCTTTATAAATATATTTGAGTTCCTTCTTAGGAAGAAAGAGTAGTTAAGCTTTGGATAATATTAGCGACTTAGTTAATCAAGGCACAAGCACGGCATAAGGGACGCGCAAGCCTGTATAATTGGTAGTCTATAAACGAGGATCCAAAGCTAGAGAAAGGAAGGGAGAAGAATAGCAGCGCCGTGCGAAGTTTTATGCGGTCCTCTAGTCACGTAGACTTACGTGACTCGGTGTCTACTATAACGTCTACTATAATCCACCGTTTTCCACCAGCGCCGTAACACCCACTTAATTCCGTTTAACTGTTATTAAGCCTTACTATAAAGATAATAGTTTTAAGCCTTTATAGGATGCCCTAAAAGATGCCCTAAAGGAGAACCATAATTAATATACTTTAGAAGGCGACTACAATTCTAATATAGTTATAGTAGATATGCCGCAACCATGATGCGGTAGAGGTCGCCTAAAGGGATCACAAAATTGCTAACATCTTGTTAATTTTAAAGAGCAATTTGTTGCCGCTATTAAGAATAGAGTTAAGTTATTAATAGCCTTTATAACAGCTAAGAAGAAGGCTAACTTTAAGCTCACAAAACAGCTCTAAAAGGAAGGTTATATTATAACTCCTAAAGCTCCTTTCCAAGTATCTAATAAGCAGGAGATTAATGGTCTTATTATAAGAGGAGTCTTTAAATTTAAGAAGTATGACCCTACTAAGTTTAACAAAGTTTGCATCTTTAAGTTAAAAATAGTTAATAAGATTAAATGTAAAGCTATTAACGCCCTATTTAAGAAATCAAGGCTTATTATTTAAGGTTACAACAATAATAGTAAGGAGGTAATTCTTACGCAATCTCCTATAATTCAACAAGCTAGTTAGCGAGTTATTATTTCGCTAGCTCCCTCCTTAATAAAGAATAGAATAGCAGTTTATTTATAAGATATTACCTAGGCCTATACTTAATTAGTGTTACGGAACCCCACCGTAGGGGCCTCCATAGGAGAGCCCCATGCTCTTACGTTTACCTCGCGTACAGCTTACGTTAGCTACGCGTAGGTATATCACCTCCTTATGCCTTCGACCCTTATAATCGATCGCGCAACGTCTTGTAGACTCCCCGAATACATATGTTCTATAGCCATTGCCCCCGTCCCGTAATATTACTTTGCGCCTTTTTTATTACTGACGCTTAGCCTATAACCAATTCTACGTCTCCACGATACTACAGGCGCTGCTAGAAGCAGTATATCTCCTATTTTATACTTCTAAAGAACTGACAATAGTAAGACGAAATTCCTTACTAGCCACTATATTAAACTTAAAGAATAATCCAATACCCATATTAAACCCACGACGCCAATTAATCCTAGGAGGATTTGATTTACTAACTATAGCCTTAACCCCTAAAGGGAAGCCTAGTGGCTTAAAAGACTACAACAACCTTAATAAGGTAGATATTAATAATATCTTATCCTTTATTAACTATACAACTACAGACAAATAAGCCAAAGGGCTACTACCTATTAAGATCGAGATACGAGACGCTGAGATTTTTTTAAAAATAGTAGCACGAGAACCTAATAAATACTACCACCTTCTATAGAACTACTATCTAAAGCTTATATAAGCTGAGATGTGTACTGCCTAAAATTATAATATTATCCAAGACCCACAAGCTTGTAAGGCGCTCGCCAATAATATACGCTAAGAGATTAAAGACGACCTCTATATGTCTAAATATGACGTCTAATAATTAAAGAAGGCCAAGATTACATTTATTGCTATAGTTATAGAAAGAGAGGGTATAATTAAATACCTATAATCTTAGCTTAATAAGCACATTTGTAATAATACCAGACACCTCTTTACTATATATAACGCTACCTAAGCCTCTACGCCCTCGGTAACCTTACCTACCTAAACTACCACTATAGGGTCTAATATACGCTACCCTAACCCCCTAATCTTCTAGGGTGACCGCAAGGAATATAGCTACTAGAAGATATAAGTCTATAAAAAACTAACCTAAAGCGCCTACCTTTTCCCTATAGAAGATGCTAAGATTGGCTATATTATTGGGCAAACAAAGGGCATCCTATTTAATACGCTCTTTGCTTAATAGAAGACTAGTAGTTTTTAGAAGTAGCAGTCTTACTAAAAAGCCCTTAAGGACCTTAACTAAATATACCGCGACTATAACCTAGTAGCCACCAGTTAAGCTAAACTATGTGCCCTAAAGATAAGTCCTACTAAATTATTTAATAAGTTTTATATTAAATTCTAGGAATACACTGGAGTTCTTACCTAAGATAATGCTAAAGACTAGGAAGATCTTCTTAAAAAAGTTACTTATTGCCTTAGTTACGCAGCCGCCAGTTATAACTATAATAATATTTATAATATGGTAGCAGCCCTATAGAAGATTGAATAATGGCTAAATTAAATTGCTACTGCAAACCCCTACCTAAAGACCTCCCTATAGAAGCCCTCTGGACCTACTAAACTACTAACGCCTACTACCCTAAGTAATACTACTAGTCCTAATATTGACCTCTTTATACTAACCTTCCTGTAGAAGCTACTAGATGGAGAACGCGAGCTACTCTAGAAGCTAAAGTATTGCTATAGATGCCATTAAGAAGGCTATTATAGCTATAGCCTAAACTGCCTAATAGCTAGGTTTAGCGGCTGCCGCCTAATACCTAACCTAGTACCTTAAATACTAAATACATTACTATGTACCACTACTATACAAGACAAAGACGCAGTAATAGTAGTAAAGTTAGATATGGAAATAGAAAACGCCAAGTCCCAGCCTTAAGTTATAGGCTAGGACGCCTTAATAATAAGGGGATCTATATATCAGCCTGCTTAATAGATAACTTAGTAAAGATAAATAGATGGAAATAGATAGTTTTACCTATAATAGGAATTACTGCCAAAAAATAATATAAAAGCCGTTCTATAATTAATTGTGGAGCTACTAATAAATTTATAGATATCTAATTTATGCGTACTTATAACTTATCTACCTTACCCCTTACTAAAGCCCGCGCCCTATAACTCGCTAATAGTAGTTATACCGCACAGAAGATTACCTATATGGTATAATTCTACCTAGATATAAACGGGCACTAGGAAGAGCTCTAGGCCTATATTATACTACTTGCTAACTACCCTATTATCCTTAGAATAAACTGGCTTAAATAACACAACCCCACTATTAACTAGAAAAAGAGAGAAGTAACCTTTAATTTTAAATACTATAGAGAAACTTGCCTAGGGTATAGCCTAGCCGCCTTTACCTACTCCCTAGGATATTAACCTAAGGAACCTATTATTACCCTACCCACAACTAACTGCTACTATGTAAGTGCTGCGGCCTTCTACTGCATAGTATATAGGAAAGACTGGACTGTTGCCGCAGCCTCCTAATTATAACTATATAAGCTTAATAAAGAACAGGACTATGTCCTCTATAGTAATAGGATAGATATAGTTAACCTCCTAGAAAATAATGCCCCTATAAAACTCCACGGACTTTTACCTTTAGACTTTAAGAAGTTTATAAAGCTTAAAAAAGAACTTACTAATAAGGAACTCCATAAGCTCCTCCCTAAGAGGTACCATAACTTTATTAATATATACTTATAAAAGAGCGTAGATATACTCCCCCTATATTAACCTGATAACCATGCTATTAATACTAAATAAGGAAAAACGCTACCCTATAAGAGACCCTGCCTAATGTTAAAAGACGAACTTCTAGTTGTTAAAAAGTATATTAATAAGCACCTTAATAAAGGGTTTATTTGTCCTAATATATCCCTAGCAGCCGCCCTTATCCTCCTTGCTAAAAAGCCAGGAGGAGGTATTTAATTCTGCGTTAACTATAGAGGACTTAACGCTATTATAATTAAAAACCAATACCCTATACCGCTTATACGTAAGACTCTTAAGCGGCTTAGCTAAGCTAAAATCTATACTAAGCTTAATATTATTGCCGCCTTTAACTACCTTTGAATACGGGAAGGTAATAAATAAAAAACCGCATTCGTATTGCGCTTTAGCCAGTTCAAATATACTATTATGCCCTTTGGTGTATGTAATAGCCTAGGCAGCTTCTAAAGCTATATTAATAATGCCTTATGGGACTACCTTAATGACTTCTGCTCTACGTACCTAGATAATATACTTATTTATAATAATAACCCTTCTAAGCATACTAAGCACGTTTAAAAAGTCCTATAGCGCCTTAGGGATATAGGACTTTATATTAACTTAAAGAAGTACGAATTCTTAGTTATAGAAGTAAAATACCTTAGACTAATTGTTACTATTAAGGGTGTCCGTATGGACTCTAAGAAGGTATATATAATTACTAAATAGTAAACCCCTAATTGTATTAAGGATATATAAGCCTTCCTTAGTTTTGCCAACTTCTATTAAAAGTTTATATACAACTTCTTGGGTGTTGTAGCACTACTTATAGCAATAATACAAACAAAAGGCCTTTTTATAAAAGAAAGAAAAATATATTTACGTTTTACCTGGACGCCTAAATACAAGAAGGCGTTCTAAGACCTTAAAGATGCTTTTACTAAAGCATCTATCCTAGCTTATTTTATACCAGGATAACAACTCTATCTTAAAACTAACTCCTTAGACTATGTTAATATAGGCGTCCTTTTCTAGATAGGTAATAACGGCCTTCTCTACCTAGTTATATTCTACTCGTCTAAGCTTATATTATAAGAATATAACTATAAGATCTATAATAAAGAACTCCTTGCTATTATATAAGCGTTTAAGAAATTCTAATTAGAACTTTTCTTAGTAGAACCTGACTAGCTAACTAAAGTCCTTATAGACTATTATAACCTTGAATACTTTATAACTATAAAATAGCTAAACTAACGCTAAGTATACTAAAATAAGTTCCTCTCTGGTTTTAACTATAAAATTATATATAGGCTAGGAGTATAAGGTACTAAGCCTAATAGCCTAATACGCCGCTTGTAAGACCTTTCTTAGTCTAAAGATAACCCCTATAACTAGTTCCAACAACAGATAATTCTAAAAGCATAAAATTTGGCCCTAGGTATACTACCTATAATAGAGCCAACTATACCTTAGCTTTATATAATAGAACTAAAGTTACCTCCTAAAATTAATAAGCTTATTACTATAGTATACAACACCTCTATTAACCCATTACTGTATTAACTTATTGCTGTAAAGACCGCTGGCACCTATATAATGCCTACTAACCTCCGAAGCTTAGGCTAGATTAATATGGCAGCCTTAGAAGTAAAAGAGAATAGGCTCTATTATAGAGGCCGCCTATTTATTCCTAACTTAGAAAATCTATAATGGCAACTAATCTAAATGGCCTATAATCTCTAATTAAGCGGCTACTTAGGTAAAGAAGGAACCTATAAGCTTCTTAGCTAATACTACTTCTAGCCTAAAATAATAGACTTAGTTGAACGCTTTATAGGCGCCTGCTACAGTTATAAGTGCGCTAAGGCCTTTAATACAAAGTACCAAGGACTACTGTACCCTCTACCAGTACCTATACGACGATGGGTAGATATTGCTATTGATTTTGTTATTAACCTACCACCCTATAAACAACGGGGCTGTACCTATAAGAACATCCTTATAATAATATACCGACTTATAAAAGAGCGCTACTATGTCCTAACTAAAGGCGTAGCTGTTAGCGACGTTACTAACGCCTTCCTCTACAAAGTCTACTAATTATATAGGTTACCTGACTTGATTACGTCCAACTAAGGTATATGGTTTAACTCTAATGTATGGAGATAAATCTGCTAACGCCTTAGCATCTTTGTTAAGATATCTATATCCTTCTACTATAAAACCGCTGGATAACCGGAAAACGCTAATACTAGTATAAAAGCGTACCTACGATAGGTAGTTGCCTATAGTTAAGATAACTAGGTGGATCACCTTCCACTAGGTAAATTCACAGTAAATAACTACGTCTTAACCACTATAGGACTTACACCGTTCTTTGTAAATAAGGGTTATTACCCCTAATCTAGTATAGAGCTACCAGAACCTATTAAAAAGAAATTGCTATATAGAAAACGCCTTAAGATGCTACTTGCCGACCAGTATGTAGACCGCATAAAAAATCTACTTAACTACTGTAAGGGAGAAATGGCCTGGGCTTAAGCAAAGCAGGCCTACTTCGCCAACTGTTATAGAACGCCACCACCGGAGATGCGTGTTGGTGACTAGGTATAGCTAGATATATATAATATCTCTACGCAGAGGCCTATAAAGTTACTTAATTATAAGAACTTTAGCCCCTACCTAATTAAACAAGTTATTAATAGGGGAGCTGTATATAAGCTAGAGCTCCCGCCTGCCCTAGCCACCTATGGGATGTGGCCCGTATTTTACCTATAGCTATTATACCTTTACTAGCCTAACCCCCTACTGGGATAGACATAGCTTAAACCCCTATTAGTACTAATCTAAGATGAGAACGAAGACAAGAACTATAAGGAATAGACTGTTAAATAAATTATTAACTCTAAATACTTTGGTAAAGGTAGAGAACGGCGGCTCTACTATAGAGCTATCTACACAGGATTTAATATAGATTAGCCAGAATGGTAACTATGGGAAGACTTTAAAAATGCAAAGGACCTAATTAGCGATTTTTACTACGCGAACCCATAGAAACTGGGCCTAAGCAGAGATTTCGTACCTAATCCTCTATAGGAGCCCTTATAGAGTTAAACCGTTATATATTGCCATATAAGGGTAAATTGCCGTCAGATTGCCGCACATTGCTATTATATAATGGCAAAATGCGATCACGTGACCGGAATATTAATGAGATGTTTAGGAACTTTAACCAACAGTTAAAATTGTCTAATTAGTTGGATTCTTAGGTGCCAAGCCTTATTATATAACGTTGTTTTAAGCCCTTAGCAATACCCCCTTACTTTTCCTTCTCTATACCTTAAATGTCCCTTCTATATGTACATAGCAACTACAGCGTTGCCGGAGCTCCGCCTCTATAAGAGGGGGGGTAGTGTTATAGAACCCCACTATAGGGGCCTCTATAGGAGAGCCCCGTGCTTTTGCGTACACCTCGTGTACAGCTTACGTCAGCTACGCGTAGGTATATCACCTCCTTACGCCCTCGACCCTTACGATTGATCACGCAACGTCTTATAGACTCCCTAAATACATACGTTCTGTAGCTATTGCCCCTGTCTCATAACAATTAGAGACACACCTTTGGCGCTTAATATTAGCATACCTTCTAGAGCAAATTCGCTACTAATATCCCGAAGATACAATCATGGTTGTACTTAAGCTATTATATAGAATTGCAGAGGCAGGAACTTATTAGTGGGCTACCTATAGTAAGCACTATAAAGAGAAACTTTTAATAACTACTTCTATATTCAATCTATGCTTCTTTATCACAACCACGGAAACCCCATTTAGAATTGTCGGCATATAAACTAATAATATAATTATCTTAGGAGACGACCAATTCTTAGCTCTTAAAGAAGATAAGCTAGTAAAGGCAAATCTTATAGTAAAGCTAAAGGAAAAGCTTAATTTAACAATACCATTACTTTTTAATGGATGCATCCTCTCCCTAAATAAGGATTTTATTGCTTTACACCAGAAGGGTTAAGGTAAAAAGATTGACGTTATTAACGTTAATTCTTTAAAGTAAGGATACGTGGAGCAACGCGCTTACAGAGCTTATGTTACTTCTATCTATTAACCTAAGGCTTTATTTAATCTCTCTATTGCCGCCTAACACTAGGAACTAACTAAGGATAACGTTCTTGCCCTAAATAAGCGTTTTTTCTAGTAAATAAACTATCTTAATTGGGGACTGCTTTACGTGCCTATTAATCTTCCTACCGCCAAGCTCTTTGTATTTATTAATAGATCGTTTGCAAATAATAAAGACTTTAGCTCCTAGTTAGGATATAAGATTATTATTATAAACAAATCTACTAGAGAGAATAACTTTATAATTAACGGTAATCTTATCTATTAGAGCTTAACTAAGAGCAAGCGCGTTACTTAAAGTGTTCTAGTGTTAGAGATATATAGAATAGTTAACGGAGTTAACATAGTAATTGCAATTAGAACTACCCTAAAAATAATTATAGATTAACTTGAACTTCCCGTTATCCCTGTAATTGTATATACCAACTTATACTCCCTCTATAAGTGTTTAGTTAAGCTTAGTACTTTATTAATCCTATGAATAGCAAGAACTCTTTAAGATTTAATGGATTAACGGTTAAAACAACCTAGCAGATGTAATGACAAAGGTAAACCCAAACAAGGCTCTAGAAACGTTTGTTAATACAAACACTCTATATATATAAGTTAAAGGTTAGGTTAAAAGGGAGTAGAAGCAGGACTTATATTATAATAGTAATAGTTAATGGGTACGTACTATGCGCTATTAGGGCATGGCAGAATTTGGCAGAATTCTATAGCTTGGCAGAAGTTAGCAGAATTCCATAGTATGGTAGAATTTGGCAGAACTCTCATCGGGAAAATATTCGCAGGATGAGATTCAAGTAGACTTTGATTTTCGCGTTTCGCGTAATTAACATGCAATTTAACCAACTCAACATGCAATTAACCAACTTGACACGTAATTAACTAACTTAATATGCAATTTAACTAACTTAACATGCAATTAACCAACTTAACACGCAATTCGACTAACTTAATATGCAATTAACTAACTTAACACGCAATTTGACTAACTTAACATGCAATTAACTAACTTAACAACTTTAAAAGCTAACTATATATTTCTTAACACGCAATTAACCTACTTAGTAACTTTAAAAGTTAAATAATACGCAGTTAACCTACTTAACAACTTTAAAAGCTAACTGTATATTTCTTAACACGCAGTTAACCTACTTAGCAACTTTAAAAGGTAACTATATATTTCTTGACATGCAATTAAGGTAAAGTTATATGCTATATATTTAACTATTATATATTATCTAATATAATCTT
>Ga0307507_10004046_pt1 | contig 26851 bp, 24 predicted proteins | sample 7_EM_MG_FD_207223 | JGI IMG/M metagenome (GOLD analysis project Ga0307507, IMG submission 207223) | Populus trichocarpa ectomycorrhiza microbial communities from riparian zone in the Pacific Northwest, United States - 7_EM | ecosystem: Host-associated > Plants > Roots > Unclassified | place...
TGGTTGCGGTAGTGGCCGCGGGGGGTGTGGTTGAGGTAGTAGTTGCGGTAATGGTTGCGGTAGTAGTCGCGGCAGCAGTTGCGGGAGTGCCGTTTATAGATGGGCCAGGATCCGTGGGTGGGGTTAGAGTTTCGGGAGCGGCAAAGGAGGAACTGGCTGTCGTTGATGTAGAGATTAGGGTGATAGATGGAGCGGTAGTTGAGGTAGTAGTGGTTGGCGGAGGGGAGGGGGATGAGGGATTAGCAGGCTTTGAGGGTTCTTCTAGGTCGTCTAATGGAGGGGCCATTATCGATGAGTCTTCGGGGGTATGTGACACCCGAGATTTGTATGAAATCGGCTCCTCGAGGACAGACAGGTCAAGTTCAAAGGAGTTTTTCTCGGCGGGTGGGGGGGTGGTCTTCGTTGGGGATTTGATAATGTGAACTTCTGGGGCGGGAGGACGGGATAAAGGTGGCTTGCTACTAACAACGATGATCTCCTCAAGAACTGACTCTGTCTCTTCTGGCTCGGGAGTCTTCTCATGCACAATTGTAGAAGCGTTTCCGATAGATGAATGTCTCCTCTGAACCGGGGTTTGGCGTGCTCCATCCCAGGAAGATTTCGCTAACTTGCCAAGTGAGAGCCGTCCACCGCTGCCGCCCTTCTTATGGTTCTTTGACTTATCGACCTTCTGTGCTCTCGTTGTCTGTCGCTCGACTGCCAAGTGCCAAGTGTCATGTGGGCACCTCGCCTATTTTTAGGGTCAGCACAAAACCCAGATAGCCCGATCATTTCCAACAAACCTTCAATTCTTTGCACCTGTCACAGGATGGTTTCCGCCCCTGGAAGCCAGGCGGCCGTCCACCTGCCATGTTCTGAGTACTAGGATTAGATGATTCTTCTCGCTCCACTTGTACCACTACCCGCTTCTTCTTCTTGAGCGGGGGCTGTGAGGTCACTTCTACACCTTCCATAGACTCGTTTGAGTCTTCAGGTAATGCCCGCTTTAGAGCCGGAGTGGGAGTTTTTGCCTTAGGTGTGGGAGTCTTTTTCTCCTTTGGCGGCTTTGACACGATAACCTGTATCTCGGCCATCTCCTTATGTCCAATGTCCTCCATGGGTGCCGGAGCGAGTACTGGCTCGACCCTTTGGTCTTCCTGTTCGCCCCGGGCAGCCTTTGCCGCTTTATCACTCGCCTCTAACCTTGTCAGTAATTGTGCAATCTCGTTCTTGTGTTTGCAGCCAGTCTTCTTTAGCCTACAGTTCTGGCATCCAGCCCTCGGAGGTCCCAGGTTAGATAGCTTGCGGACGTAAGTGCAGCCGTCGGACAATGTAAATGCCTCGCCGTCCTCTCCTTCGACCATAGTTGCCTTCCGTTTTCCAATGAGGAAGTGATCGCCATCCTCGAAAGTGGGCTGTGGCTGTGGCTGTGGTTGTGGCTTGTTAGGTGGTCGACCTCTCTTCCTCGTGCCCGGGGGGGCCTCGGGGCCATTTGCCCTCTTTTTCGGTCGTGGTTTGGAAGCTCCACCTTCTTCTTGCCATGCTTCAGATTCAGAGGAAATTGTGCTTTCGGCACGTATAGCTCGAACTCTGAGGCCCGGACGTCTAGGAGGCTCCGCTTTCCTCGCTTCTTCTTCGCGTGCTCTCTGGGCTCTCCGCAGGGCAGCCCGGCTGGGCCCTTTCTTCGGGCCATCTTTGGGCCACCAGCTCTCCAAAGCCCATTCTGGAACCCTCTCGCCGTTCGGAACAAGTCTCTGACAGGCACGTTTCCAGACACACCAGCGGCCAAACCTCTTAATCCATTCCACAGGCTCCTGGCTAATCGGTGTGGGAATAGCTTTCTTTACCGCCTCTATCTGCTTCCCAGTCAAATTCGGCCTCCGAGGTACTAACGAGGTAGTGATTGTGCCACATGAAACAAGTGCGGTCCTTAAAAGGAAATTGCATAGAGCGGGAAGGCCCTCCAATTCTTGCTGCGTGTATGTCCTAGCAGTCTTGGTTGACCGTTGCTTCGTCCACTTCAAAACCCTCCCACGCCCAAGGGCCTCATCAACCTCGTCGGAAATTGGATCCTTTGTCATGTAGCTATATGCGAGATGCCACATGAGTGTGGTATATTTTGGATATCGCTGGCTCAGCTTAGTGTCAGTGACAACCTCGATTCGTTGTACCTTCATCTGCATCGCGTAATGGTTTCGCGTGAGGAAGTTGCCGCCGACAACTAGACTATCCCTGGGGGTGTAGACTGCGTGTATCCAGCCAGACGGAATAAACATGGTATCTCCTTTGTTGAGAGTGACGAGAGTGCAAGGATCGCTAATCAGAGTGGGGAAGAAGGTCGTATTCATGTTCGGATCCATCGACCACTTCTCATAAATCTCTAGATTGTGCTCCGTAGGTGGTATTACCAGGAAAACTTTCTCTCCCTCGTAGATGTGATAGAATACCGAAGACCCAGCAAAATCGATGTGGAAATCCGTGAAGGAGTCTGCAACAGACATAAGGACATACTTGCCAACACGAGGCTTTGCTTCAGAGCCTGCCAAGGGCGCTGGGTCAGGACGCCAAACCTTATCAGCCAAATCCAAATCCCTGGTCACCGATGTTAACATATATGCTTGTTCACAGACCAAAATTATTTAACCCACCTTACGACTTGAGGCCTAGAGATCATGGCGCCCAATTCAGAGTTCGAAACTTCACAACTTATGCAATTATAGATTACATCCCTCACGTCGCTCTCGAAGTAATTGACCAGTTGCTCCATTTGCCATTTGTCATCCTTCTCGGTGGCTTGGCTGAGAACATTGATCATTTCAACACGAGCCGATTCACCAATTAGCTCGCTAACCCTGCGAACTGTCAAGCCAGGTGGGATGATCATGTCCAGGTTGTCGGCTCCTAGGCGTCGCTGCTTAACATCGTATTCGCCCTCGCGAAGAGTTTGCTTCAAACGGTCAACCTCTGCAGGGTCAAAGTCCCCATTATCCAATGTCATCTCCGGCAGCCGGCTTTCAGCCTTGGATGGGGGGGCGGGGATGGGGGTGGGGGTGGGGGTGGCAGATCCATCAACCGCACTACTACCATCACAGGTAGCCAGAGGTGGAGGTGGTGGAGTAGCTAGGCGGCTCGAATGCTCTTCAGATGAGGTTTGTGGTATAGTGCTATCATCCAAGTCCGGGATAGTCGCCTTCGGGGGTGCAACCCACGGCGCAGGGTTCGACTCTGCCGGAACAATAAAAGGTTGATTCCATCCATTGGGTAAGTCTTCAAGGAACTCGACAGTAACCTGCTCAGGGCGCATGCGAGGAAGCTTATCGTCGGCAAAAGTGAACGTACGGTTCCGAATAATTTCAACATATGGATGTAGCTTGCCGTCAACAGGATTTTTAATCGGCGCAGAGGACCCATTATGCAAAGCATTATAATCAATCGCAGTCGTTGCTCGGTTAGATTTCCGTTTCACTGGGCATATCGTGAGATGACTCCAATTATTTAGCAGATCTGGTCGTGTACTTACTTGTGGAAGGCCCATGTACTTCGGCACATCTTGAGCAGTAAAATTTGTCAATTTTGTTCACCATTTCACTATCAAGGCCAACACAGCGAGAATGATGCCATGTACCACAGCCATCGCAACCTATCCAAGCAATCTGATCGAATCTGAATCCGTGTCCATCCTGATACGGCCCCAGACAAGTTTCACACTTTTCGTCACTGGGGTTTTCCGGTTCTCGCGGGGACTCCCCAGTGGGTGACAGGACCCGTAGTTGCTGGTACTCTGCACCATCTGGTTTATCCTGTTCAGGCTTCGGGGTAGTTGACTCGGATACTCCCGCGCTCACTCCAGTAGCTGGCCCTTCAGGACTGATCGCTTCCGGAGGAATCCCGACCTCTACAGCATCACCAGCGCCAAACACTGGTTCATCGCCAGCCTGATACTAAAAATTAGTAAACTTCTTGTTAGGATACATAAATAGTCAAAATTTGAAGAGAGGGAAAAAAGAAAAAGAAAAAGAGAGAAAGAAAGAAGAAAAACCAACCGCATTCTCAACCTCGTAGTCCACGCTACCCTCTCGAATGGTCCTCGGTTCTTCGAGGGTACCAGAGACAAAAATCATTGAATCATGTTCGCTCAATCCCATTGGCTGACCTTCATTTGCGACACCGGCTTCTAGGCTCTGGGTCCCAGCATCGCCACCGGCAAGTGATGGTAGGATCAAGGCACTTTTATCTCGAACAACCGAGGGCGAAGCGGTTGGATCCGTGTCAATCATCATTTCATCCGACTCTGTAGCCCCAAGGTTAGTAAAGAGCAGAGTGTAGACAACCGGGCATAACAGACCTCCAATGTCCTCTGTGATGTCCATTTTATCTGCCTCGTTCCCTTGTGGGACATCAGCCTCGCGTTCATCTGATAACAGAGCCACATTCTCCACATCTTTCATATCTACCCCCGAGCACCAAACCATGTCAGCACATAAATACATTACAAAAGTGCAAAATAGTAACAAAGCCAAGTGACGCAAGGGGAATGGCGCCATTTTGGCACCACTCCAACACGCACTCACCCATAAGACCACCCCCAGGCGACTGCTCTCTCTTATTAAGAACGGTACTGTTATTCTGTGGGGCCTCTGGTGCTGATACCGAGAACCATATTAACATTGTATGCCCGATGTAGGAGTAGGGCACTGAGGAAAACATACCCGGGAGAGAGATTGCATTAACATTGCTAGCTGCAAGAGCTTCTAGAGCAGCAGGCGCGTGCTGATCATTCAGCTCCTCGGTCGCTGTCATCCCCACCGTAGGTTCCATAGATTCCCCGATCAAGCGCTGTGAGACAGCAGAAAAATCCACCGCTAGAGAAGCCCGAACCACATGAGCAGAGAATGGGACTGTATCGGATGAAACTTCAGTGGACACACTATCAACTTTCCTTGGTGACTGGCGTTCGTTCAACTCTTCGGTCCAAAGCCTCCTCTCGACTGTCGATCCAGGAGTCGGCCTAGGAGTTTCTTGCCCAAGAGCGAGAGCTTGATGTTCAGTGGTCGGCTGAGCAGGACCATCCACAGTTCCTATCTTAATCCCAGAGTGTAATTCTGGATAAACTTCAAGAGCATCACTATCTCTAGCAACTGTAGATCCAGTAAAAGTAGTCGTACATTGTGGAACCGTCACCGGCGTCGAAGGACGAGACGGGTAAGGTGAATAAGCTGGCGACGGGCTAGGTGGTTCTTCTTCTGGTGGGGGGAAATATTGAGCCAGGGGGTAGGTCTGAAGAGGTGCTGGACGATGTTCCGAGGCGGGGCTCGAATTGACCCATCTAATATTACTAGAGGGCCGGCCGCGTCCACGCCCTCGATCATTACGTGTAAACTTGGGGGTTCCCCTCACTACAACTTCGTCGCGTGTTGAGTCGTCCCCCGCTTTCTTCTTCCTCGTCCGTTTGGAGGTCCGTTTGGGGCTCTGACCCACGGAAACAGTGGGGTGATCGAATGGCGGTAAAGGCCTAGGCTTGTAGGATGTGGATAGAGCTTCGGAGAGTTGGTGGGAGGGCCCGCCGTTTGGAGCGCCATTAGGAAGATTTAAAGCGGATGAAATAGACCCAAGACTCGAAGTAGGAGGCGAATAGGATGCAGCGGTTGATGCGATTGGGGCAGTAGCGAACTTGGACGTGCGGGGGGTTGAGAAAATGGTAGGAGTGTAGGCAAGCGCGATGTCCGCAAAGGCCAGCATAGGGTTCGTACTCGCCTCCGCCGAGTACAAGGGAGGAGATGGAAAGGTATGCGCAGGTGCAGACATACCCGTTGGATGATTGTACAGTGTTCCGCCATTAGAGGCGGGGTCACTGTTAAATGGGGAAGATTGGAATGGTGGGAGGGGAGCGTAAGGCGCGTCTTTCGGGATTGTAGGACCTGCGATGGGCGAGAGGGGTTCGACAGCGTTCTGCGCAAACTCCGGCGGAGGGGTACGAAACCCAAAGCGCGAACCGTAAGGTAATTTAACGGAATAGTCCTCCATCGCTGGTGTCTCGGTCATCCGATAGGGGGGCGCGGCTGTGTAAATTGACGGTCAACCACGACCTCCGCTGGAGCCGAACAAGCGACAAAGTGAAGTGGGACAAGAGTGGGCAAGTTAGAAGCGCGGAGTATCCCTTTCACGACGAAGTAATTAACGAAGGAATTAGACGAGAGAGAAGGTTAGAAGGAAGTAGAAACGAATGTGAATCTCAAGAAGGGAGGCGCTGTGTTAGGAGGAGGTGTGGCGGGTTGAGGAAATTGTGGTGGGGGGGATGAACGATGATGGGGGTGGTTGTTGGTATTGTGTGGTGTGGTGGTGGTGGTGGTTGTAGCAGGTGTTTATGTTTGCAGGGAGGTTGAGTTAGAGTGAGAGTTTAGACTGGGGGGGTGTGTGAGCGGGATAATAGAAGAGGGAGGGGGAGCTCAAGCTGGTTAGGGTATAAGAGTGGGACCCCGTGTATGGTCACATACAGCTTTCTAATTATCTGTCTGGCGGGCGGAGGTGGATGGGAAGGGCCGCAGCAGCAAAGGCAGTGAGTTTCAATGTATGATAACTGCAGGCATAACTTCAACACACAGAAAAGGGCAGAGGGCTGCACAGTTATCGAGAACTAGGGATTCAAATGTACAAAAAAGCAGCAGAACACGAAACCACTTCCCTCCATACATATATATATCTTTATATCCTTGGATAGTTTTTTCATTCTTATTGTTTATAGAGTGCTGGGCTATGCCCTACAAGAGACCCTCGATCTCGAGTCTTTCCTCTGGTGGGCGAAGGCGAGAGAGAGAAAGGGAAACCAGGTGCAGCTCCCGCTTATTCCAATCTTCCCTTTACGGACTAGAGAGATACTCTCAGTGGATGACTAAGATGAGGCTCCTAATAGAATTCACCCTCGCACCTCTAAAAAAGTTCAAAAATGGAGGAAGGAAGGGGAAATTGTCGTGCCTGGTCGTCATATCCGTCCTGCCTGCCTGAATCTGATCATTTAGAGTAACAATTAGGGAGCGACCAGTTACTCCCCGCTCTCTCCCTTTCCCCCTCTCCCTCCATCCTTCTTCTCGAGCACCGGTATCGGCCCCCCCTTTACCCCCTCACACTATCCGTTTCTTCCAATATCACCATAATTCTTCACAATTCGTCCAATTCTCTTGTGTTTTCGAGCCTGTGTTCTCTATTTTCTATTCATTCCAGACTCCGAGCTTCGTTCTCGCATATCCGAAAAAAGCACGCTCGAATACAAATACGTACGTAGCCGTCACCATCACTACTGTCGTTGTTGTGACTTGCTACCGCGGACTATTTCTTTTTTTTCCCCTCCACCATTCCTCGCTATCTCCCCTACTATATTATCCCTAATGCCGTATTCGCTCACTACTTCATTCACCTCTTTCATTCATTCCTTCCTTTCCCCATCCAGAGAAACGTTTCATCTCAAACTTTGAAGTTTGCTATTTTTCCACCATTGATAGACCCCAGATTTACAATTATAACTATAAAAGACAATTCAGGGGCTTCGTTCGAGTGCTAAATATTCTACCGCATCAGCAAAACTCACAAACCGCCTACGGTAGCTTCACCCCACGCCCGCCTCCCTTCGCTTATCTCGAGATCTCGTCTCCGTCAATCCGGGCCCGCCCCTCCACCGGGATTGCTCAAACTAAGTGCAATACCCAAGGCAACAACCAGTCACGATACCGTCCTACCCACTCAGTACCCCTTCCCGACTCGAAGCACGGCTCTCGATCCTGATAACAAAGGAATTTAAAGAAATTCAGACTCCACCTTTCTCACGTCTGCTTTCTCCCCCATCCTCGCCTTCGTTCTGTTTCATCAAAATTCTTTGTTTCGTACCGGCCATGGTTGGCTGTATTTCAAACGAACCCTTCCCCATGTCTTTCTCAATCTCTCTTTTTTTTTTCTTTTTCTTCTCATTTTCACCTATACCCCTCTTCTGGTCATAATTTACTCTCGTTTACCCAGCTGACATTTATTTGCAGCTGTTGGAGAAGAAGGTTGAGCCTTTCTCTGTCCTCTCGCTTCATTTACATTCTATTTTTTTTTCTTTCTTTTCTTTCTTTCTTCTCCTTCTGTTTGCATTCTATCCACCTGGGAAAGCTATCTAAGGATTGCAGGCACCAAAAGCTTTAACCCTTTCCACCAAAACTATCCGAATCCCCTATCCCAACATCATGCAAGCTACCTCCTCCGACCCACCAGAAACCTCCTCTTCCCCTCTCTTCTCCCCAACACCAACTCCCCCAAGTCCTCTGCTCCCGTCATCGCCTCCACCTTCTACCCCGCGACGAACACATCCCTTCTCAGCATCTCTTCCCCCGCCTACCCCAAACCATTCCGTTTGGCAATGCTGCTCGTGCAGACAGGTGTACCGTTTCTCCGCGGTCCGAAATCGTTGTCTTCACTGCTCACACAGGTTTTGCAAGCGGTGTCCGGATGAGCATGACCACGATGGTTGGAAAGTTTATATAAAATTCTGGACCTCGATCACCCCTTCATTGAGGAAGCCCGCAGGATCCCCCGAGGAAGATGGGTGGGAAAATGAAGCTGTGTTCTGGGAACCCCTTCAGAATGCAGCCGCCACAGGGGATATTGACGAAGAAGCGAGTTCTACTTCTTCTGAGCCTCCCGAATCCCCCATCGAGGAAAGAGAAGAGAGTGATTGGGCTTCCGATTGGCTTTTTGCAAGGGATAATGTTGTAGATATGGGGACGCAGGTTAAATTGGCCCCGATGGCCCCGTGTCCACTTCAACGCCGATACTCACATCCTTCTACTGAACAGTACCCACGCCCTGCCACTCCGCTGCAGGTACTAATGGAAAAGGAAAGCAGATCACCCTCCTTCAGCACCGATATTGTTGGTGTGGGTGAAGAAGGTATTCTAGATGATACGCCTAGTGGAGCAATCATCGCCGCGTTTGAAGAGCTCTCTTGAGGGCTTCCTCTAATCAAGGCCCCAGCGACATGAGCTTTACACCAACCCAACCAGGGCGAGGTTATGGTGGAACATCTTATCCTTAGCATTGCATTAATTTAGTTTACCGTTTTACTTCTTGCGGGTTAATCCTCATGAATTTATTATCTTGTAATCGCCGATCACCGGACAGCGGTGATTCACAGATGGCCCTGGCTACTGTATATAAAACTAGGTCTGGAGCACTATGATATGGTGTGTGTGGCTTATATCTGGGATCCCCGCGATTGATGAGATTTTTTCTGTGTCTTCAGCCTGTAATGCGTTTGGAGCCACATAATGGTACATTTCAGATGCCTCGCTGGCTATGCTGATGGGATTTCTGCTTTTTCTTCTATTTAACGTGCTCAATCCTTTCGCAATGAACCCCATGGAGATTGCCCTTGTCACCGCTCATTAATTCTCACTCGATGCACGTACCCGCTACACAACGTGCCCAGATCCAGTACCATACATATTCAAATTACTCTGCTCTTTTTGTATCAAAAATCTATATCTAGTACGAATAACCGTTCCTCCTTTTTTCCCGATGATTTATTATTATGGATGAGCTTTTATTATTGTAGCACGCTGAAGACACTACTCTCCAACATTCTTACTTCGTATGTGATAGAGCCACACCCTTGTAAAAAAACAATAACAACTGCAAAAACCTTCTCGCGTTAGCGCCAAGCCTCTTGCGGCTTAAAATTATCCCTCCACCCCACCATATCCTCCTTATCTATCACCCCACCGATTCCTTCACCAGCCGATTGGTCAATAACCCCCAGCAAACCCGACCAGTGAAGAGGGAAAAATGCTAGAACTCCACATCTGGGGCCCCTCCTTCGCCTTGCCCTCAATTTCTCCTCAATCGCTCTCCGCAATTGCTTATCTGAAGCTAACACAACCCCCCACCGCTTGGACCTTGATCCCCAGCAGCAATCCCCTTCTCTCCCCGAGTCGTGAGCTCCCAGCGCTGCGCGATAGTACAGTCTGGGTACCTGGCTTCCGTGGAATAATAGAGTACCTCCATCACAAAAACGGCTGGGCCTTAGACGATGCACTCGGCGGCGTGGAGAGGGCAGATGCACTTGCGTTCGGAACGTACATTGAGAGTGAAGGTGGAAGACTACTGGACTTGTCAATGTACTTGAGTGACGAGAACTTTGATGTTCTGAGAGGAGCGTTCGCCAAATTACTACCAGTGCCAGCAAGGTATTACGTTCCTGGAGTTTTACGGCGGGAGGCGAGGAGGAGGTGCGATGGGTTGATTCCTGCCTCTTCTGTGAGTGCTACAGATCCTGCTGCACCGCTCCCTCTGCCTTCGGCAATGACGGCTACGGCTCTGCCCGCGACAAGAGAGAAGATTTTAGCAAAGGCCGTGGCGGAGAGGATTAAGCAGGTAGCGATTGCAGCGAACTTCCTCCAGGCAATACAGTCCCGTCTAGGCGAGGGGAAGTACTTTTTCGGCGACAAACCCAGTTCACTAGATTGTCTGGCTGTTGGGTACTTATCACTGGGGCTATACGCGGAATTACCAAACGGGTGGTTGAGAGAGGAGATGCTGCACACTCGACATGGCCGATTATGTACGTATGTTAGTGAGGTTCGGGGAGAGATGCTCGGTGATGGTATCGATGTTGTCGCGGTGATGTCCGGGCAAGCGACAGTGACAACTTCGTCCGGACAAGTGGTGGGTGGGGGATTACCATGGGGAATCGTTGAGCCCCAGTATGTGCCCCGGGTTACGAGGTTTTTACTCAATAGAGCGATGGAAATGGTTGGAATTACGTCTACGGAAGGACATGGAAGTGGGAGAGGTGAGAAGGAGCAGACACAGGAAAAGGAAGAGCACGAAAAGGGAATGAAGAGCTTGCAGCGATGGGGGACTGCAAAGAATATGGCTGTGGTGGTCGGATGCATCGGCGCGTTTATCGGGTATTGCGTATGGAACGGGTTGATTACGATGGAGCTTGGTGGGAGGGGCAAAGATGAAGTTGCTGGAGGCGTGACGGGTGGGAGTGGGGGCAGGGAGGACGACGAAGAGAAAGATGTCGAGAATGAGATGGAATTATTGGAGGGGTTTGGGTCTGCCGAGGCTATTCTGGGCCTTGGTGTGAGAGAGAGCTTCACCCCTAAAAGGGACGAGGTTGATGAGGCGTTTGTTCGTGGTGTGAACGAGGAAGAGGAAGGGGGAGTTCGGGTAGAAAAGTAGTGAATCGCTAGTGTAATTAGGGGGGATCTGTACTTGTAAGCTGGCGTAATAAAATATCTCTGCTATGATACCACCCTAAACGCATCACTGAAATTCATCCGAAGCTGAGGGTTGAGGTTACGCTGCCATTTACGGAAACAGGAGATGAGCGTTGCAGTCAGAAAACCTAATCCGGAACATCTGTCAAACCCCCGAGGGGCACAAACAACCAACTGACATCGTTGCGGAACTGCGAGTTCAGATTCCCGGACAGGAAATTCAACGACCAGGAAATCTTGAAGAGGGAGAGAGAGGTGTGCTTTAACTTATCAACCAGCCCATCGAGCAAGCAAAAACCAGTTGAAGAATAACTTTTTCAAGCGCAGCGCGCATCTTTTTGTGATTCTTTTACACAGCTTCAGCTTCCTCCCTTCCTTCCATCCTTTCATCCATCTATCATACCCATAATGCTAACCTGGTACCGCACCGCCCTAACCAAACGTCCAATCCTAACACAATGCCTCTCAACCTCCTTCCTCTTCGCCGCCAGTGACGTAATCGCCCAACAAGCCGTCGAGCGGCAGCTTGACGACAACGGCCGGCCAACACACAACCCGTACCGCACCTTGCGCATGGCCATCTACGGCGGCGGGGTATTCGGTCCTCTCGTGGTGAACTGGTATAAGTTCCTACAGACGGCAGTGCGCATCCCGACCTCGCCAAACTTGGAGATTGTGTCGCGGGTAGCGCTAGACCAGGTGGTTTTCACACCCATTAACTTGACGCTCTTCTTCTCCAGCATGGCTACGATGGAGGGGGTTATGGGTGATGATGGGAAGAAGGGGCTTGATACGAGGGAGAGGGTGAGGAAGAAGTTGCGGGATAATTGGCTGCAAGGGTTGAAGGTGAATTGGACGGTTTGGCCGGGGGTTCAGTTGGTGAATTTTAGGTTCGTGCCGTTGGAGCATAGGGTTTTGGTGGTTAATCTTGTTAGTCTTGGTGAGCTTTCCCTTCCCTGGTGTGTTTGCATAGGATGGATAGAGGGAGGGAGGGCTAATGATGGGTGGGAGCGGTTTAGGATGGAATTCGTATCTGAGCTACTTGAATCAGCAAGGGAAGGGCAAGGAGAAGAAGGAGGAGGAGAAGGGGAGGGAAGTGCTGTGACGGATGGACGAACAGGTTATACTTGCGCAAAAGGTTCACGCGCCGGCGCGGTGTGATAGCGTACCGTACTACGGTAGTATATCCAATGGATGGATGGGCGGAAGTAGAAATTAAGATATCCTAGAGCATAGATTTTCCTTCCTTCCTTCACACAGCCTTGTGTGCAGTATCTATACGTAGAATAAAAATACTGTACCGGTTACTATGCCACCGCCTTATTCCTCCTACTACCGTATATGTGTGACCACGGCTTACCCGGGATTTTCAAACGTTTATGAACACAGCTGCTGTCGTATAACTTTAAGGGCAAAAAAATAAAAGAAATTAGCCTGAGCCTCAATATTTTGGCAGTTGGCAATGTGTGGTATCATGGTCGTCGGAAAATCACGAGTACCAGTACAGTTACCGTCCTGCACATACTGTACAAAAAACCTCAAACACAACAACAAAACAGTTCCCCCAACCTGCAGGGGAGTACTCCATCTGCCGGTAACAAAGCGACCGGTGATGTGATGCTCGGTCGCTCCTCGAGTACTGTAATCTATGGTACAAGCATAATACAAGGCAAAAAATTCACCATGCAAAAATCCCCTCCCCTCGAGCACTCCTTCCTTCCTTCCTTCCTTCCTTCCAGCTACCTAGAACACCTTAGTCTATTCCACCAAACCATAAAAGCCCCTCGCGAAGCCCCCTCACACCCAGCCCAGCAGACAAATATCCCATACATGCATGAATTTTTGCACTATCGTATTGCAATCATCCTGCACAATGATAGGAAGACACCAACCAACACAGCCACCACCAAACCGCACACCAACCAATCAGAATCACAAATTCTCACTCGAAAATGGAGGCTGAATGCCACTATTTTTATTTTATGCTTATTCGTTGGTGCGGAGCGGCGCCGTTTGTCGGTTCGGTTCGGTTCTTTTGTGCTTGCTTTGCTGTTTTGAGTTGAGTGGATGAGGTGAGGTGAGATTTACCGCCACGGTAAGTTTTAGGTAGACTATATAAGAAGGGAGGGTGGTAGGTAGAGCTTTATCTCTGGTGGGTGGAATTTTTGTTATTACTAGTATTTTGGCAACGGTACCGGTATTTGTCCGTGGATGGTACTGTACTATTACTGGTAACTTTACTGGTACTGGTACTGTACTGTGTTTATGAGCGTGATGGGGGTGTATCGGTATTTTGGGATAATAGTTTTCTTCTTCTTGGTACTCCCCTCCTAGAGCTTCCACGCTTAGTAGCACCTTACTAATTCCTTGATATGGTAGATATCCACCACAACCGCAAATCAACCTCCTCCTCCTCCTCCTCCCCCCTTCAACAGCACCAACTCTACAGTATCATCATGGAATACCACCAATACCACAAGCCACCACCAGGGCCACGACCCCAACCAGCATCACTGTACCGTATACCCATACCCCCCCCACCGAATACACACATCTAACGCGGTATCATAGCTCTATCAACCGGAGAAATCGCCGGAATCGGGCTCAGTTGTTTGGTACTTGGCGTAGTGCTGACTTATGTATTCATGTCTTGCGGAGGCAGGGGAAGGGAGAATGAGGGGAAGAGGAGAGGTGGGGATGCAAGTAGTTGTTTTGGGGGATTGGGGGATTGTATTGCTGGGTTGTGTGAGTGTATGGGCGGGTGTTGTGATGGTGGATGTGGAGGGTGTGGGTGTTCTTGTTGATATGGTATGGGGGGGTTGTGGGCGGGATGAATGGTAAGGTATGGGATGTATATTGTAGATGAGTAATTATTTAATTTAGAGGTTTGGAGTTAGATGGTTGGGTTTGAGGGAGGTTTTGGGGATTTTGGAGAAGAGGAGGTGGGATGGGTTTGTTTCCTTCCTTCGTTCCTCCGGTTCGCCCGGTGGTGGAGGACTGGCGCTGTACGAGTACGAGGTTGGCGATAAACATCGCTGAAGGTATTCATTCTTCCACTGAAAACAGGCAGCAATATTCACAAACTTTCCAACCCACGAATCTAGTAAGCAATCCAATCCAATCCAAACCAACCCTTCATCCATATGAAACAATTCCCTAGATTCCATAATACTTTCTAGCCCTTTATCATAAGTTATATAGAACTCTGTATATATCTAAACCACCTAAGGAATTAATTATCAAGAGAGTATAATATTAACTTATACATTGGTTGGCCCTGGCGAAAGTTCTGAACCGTGGTGTTTTGTGTGATAATATTATGCATGCCAAAGTATAATAGCCAGTGAGTGAGTGATTCTTTAATTCCGATCTGGGAGTGTCGTATCATACTTGGGGAGATATTTGGAAGAGATTTTGGAGTGTAATATCGATTTATTTTTTTAGCTGAGGAGTTTGTTACTTGTAGATGGAGAGTGTGAAGTACGTATCATAGACTGGTTTTTGGGCGGTTACACTTCCGTTCGTAAAAGTCTTCACGGAAAGAGAGGTAGACTATTCTGCTGTGGAAAGGTTTTGGTGGCAAAGAAGGCATCTTATTGCGCTAGGAGAAGGCTCTGAGAAACATTTGCGGTTCAGATTATGTGCAAAATCTTGTACTCGAGGACCAGTACTATATGATACTTTTGTTGCCGCCTAGGCATCGCTCTGGTACGTACAGTACGTACCCGTAACTTCTCTCTCTCTGCAAAGACCTTGCGAGCGGAAGTGTGCCGGTAATGGATGGGGGGCTTTCGGTTGGTATGCAGTAGGGTACTATCGGTGCTGCAGTTCCTTCGGGCTCCATCCCACGCTACCGCATAATCTGGTGCAAGTCGTTTCCGCGCTTCGAGGTCAGAATAAGGTGTAAAGTGAGTGAGGATTTTTCACAAGGTATCATAACTTCTTCGGTCAGTTGTTTCCTGTAAATAAACGACAAAGGTCTCAGTAAATATTTGAGAAAATTCCATCCCCAAAGGCTACTCTCTACTCGGAAGGAGTTCGCGAAAACGAGTTTCACCAGATTATGCGGTGAGGGTACTCGAGCACTTGTGTTGTGCTCGTCAATTCATATTAAAGTATCCGGATATAGAGAAACTCTCCTGGCGCCAAGCCAGATGATTATACCGTATCTAGGAGTTCCCTTCCCCGCAAAGGAGACTCCTGGTGCCCATACATTGTGTTGACTATACCGGATATACCGGATAATAAATCTCTCTTGGCGCCAAGTGGTTTTCTCTATCCAGATATGATACTTTATGAATTGGCGAGTGTGATCGCGCGCATGACACGACACCGCCACATAATACGGTAAAAAGTACGCCACAATAATGCGCATGACAGGTAGCTTCATTCCCTCCTTCCACTTTAGACCCCATCAGAGATTTCTCGATTCTATCATCGTATGTAACTTATCGTACCCCTTCATGACACTGTCACCCTGTAATCGAGTATTGGACTGGACGGGGAAGTGGATCGGAACCAAAAAATGAATTGCTCCCCAAGTTACATGAATTCCCTCGCCAAAATCCTCTGTGATCCCGCCACCCATACAAATTCGCTCTCTCCCCCCACGAGTACTTGTATCCCTCGTCGGCAGAAAAAAGAAGCAAAAAACGGAAAGAAAAAGAAATGAATGAATGAAAAAAAAAGTATGATAGAAAACCTGGAAATCTCAATTCACATCCAACAAACCCAAGAGAAAAGGAAAGGTTCGCATGAGAAAAACCCAGGAGATGCTCCCTCCCAATGCAACAGTACCCGAATACCATAGGTTCTATCCGCCCCCACTTTTGAAGCCGAACCGTACGGTATATTTTCGTCAAAAAAAGAATTCTACAGACTGGAGAACTTTTTGCCTGCCGCGATTGAGAGCGGTTTTTCCCCTCTGGACGTGCAAATTTTCCAGTCTTGGGATGGGGTGGAAGCGGTGGCAAAAGGACGCTTTGCTCTTATCGGGTTGATACTGTGCGTTACTTAGTTTCCAGGTATGATATGGGTTGCTTTGCCCGTTGGTGGTGCTGTGAGGCGTAGCCACCACCGAGATTTTTTTCTTCGTTGGGGACAAACGGAGGAGGTGAGTGGGTTTTTTTGTCGTAATGGGTAGTCTGGTGGGTTGGTGTTGGTGATAATTTATAGTCTAAAGTAAGTTTTTGTGTGCAGGTGCTAAGGAGATGTTTTCGTACTGTGCACGACAGTTAACCAGCGAAATAATCCCTGACTTGCACGAAAAAATCTCCCTGGCTACTGTACGGTACATACATGCGGTCAAGTATCTTGAAATCCGCCATGTCCGTTAGCCTGGTTAAAAGCTCCTCGGAAGAACTAGCGATTCCCTCACAGGGTATTGGATGTGCTAGATCTCATCAACTGGCATTGGCGATTCTGTAAACTTATCAAACTAAACCTATCCTGGGCTGGCAGACCTGGTAGATTCAAGAGATTTTACGATGGCAGGGTAGAGTGAAGAAATGCTTGTTTGCGCCTTAGTGGGAGCATACCGATTGACCGCCTTCGGTCTGCAGGTACGTTATTCTCCTCACCGTGAGGTTGTGGAAGGAGAAGCTTAGTTATCATCACCCACCGCGAGAGCCTCTCCCCGTCCCCACGCCTTCACTTCATTGCGCCACATACACTACCTTCCCATCGACCATCTTGATAAAAGGCTACAATCCTATCATCTAATAATATTATCACATAACATCCTACCATGCTCGTGGGGCGCCTCGAGGATTCCCCAATTAGCGCCAAGACCGCTTTTCTCTCGTCGCACCTGGCCGTGCTGCGGGGGTGTTGAAGTGTTAGGTTGGGTAAGGTTAGGCTGTTTTCCTATTACCCTCCCGCCATCTTACTTTTCTTCCGTTGATCTTGGTGACATTTTGTTGCTGTGATACCGAACTGCTTTTCCTCTCCCTCCCACCTTTTCTCGGGCTACCGGACTACTTGCACCAATCTCCTCGGGCTACGGTTTGGATAAGGAGATTGACTTTTCGAGGCTAAGGACCATCGCTTTTATTCTTGTTTTTATTTTATTCAGTGAGAGCCCCTCCGCTTGAGTTCCCCTGCTCCAATTGGGGTCGGAATTGAAGGAAAAAGGCTGTTTTCCAGTACGTGAGTTTTACATCATGAAGTATGTGTTTCTCTGCCATTCTCGCTCCCTTTTACCTCACCTTCAGCTATGAAGGAGTGGTGTAACTAAGTTTTTTTCTTCTGGTTAGGTTCGGTCAGCGGCTTCGAACGTCTTTGATCAAAGGTTTGTTTTGTTTTCCGGCCCCGAGAAGATTCCCCTCCTTCCGCCGCAATTGTTCACACCTTGTTCGCAGATTACTACTACTACTACATCTCCTACGATGACTTGAAAGAAGAGCTCAAGTCCCGCCTCTACCCGCCCGGCACCAACCCTGGTTCCTCCACGCCAAGGATATGGACAGAAGATGACGAGAAGGCCTTCGTGGAGGTCCTAGAAGCGGAACTGGACAAGGTCTTTACCTTCCAAAAGGTCAAATCCGGGGAGATCGTTCGAAGGATTAAGGTTTCTGAGAAGGAGGTTGAGGACGTCGTCAAGCAGCTGGACTCACGACCCCCTGCGCGCAGGGAGAATCAGGCCGTGCCGGGTGCTGGTGAGGGGAGGGCGGGGGAGGCCCCGACCGGTCCGACCGAAGAGGACTTTGAGATGCTCGAGGAGGACTTGAGTGATATTATCGCTGATGTTCACGACTTGGCCAAGTTTACGCAATTGAATTATACGGGGTTTCAGAAGATTATCAAGAAGCATGATGTGAGAATTTTTTCATCTCTTTTTTTCCATCTTTTCTTTTTCCGGACAGAGCCCCCCTCCTAATGAGGTTGATATCTGGGCCATGGCTGACCGATAGCAGAAACAAACCGGGTGGCCACTTAGGCCAATTTTCTCAGCAAGACTCAATGCGAAGCCATTCTTTAAGGATAACTATGACGCCTTTATCGTTAAACTTTCGAAATTGTACGATCTGGTGAGGACTAGGGGGAACCCAACTCAGGGTGATAGCAGTGCTGGAGGCGCTCAACAGAACTTTATCAGACAAACAACAAAGTACTGGGTTCACCCGGATAATATTACGGAGCTGAAATTGATTATTCTAAAGGTATGGCGTGGGACTGAGTGGGTCGATTTACTCGGATAATGCTGATTGTGTCTGGATAGCATCTACCGGTGCTCGTGTTCAACCCGAATAAGGAGTTTGAGAAGCAGGACTCCGCAATCTCATCAATCTATTACGATAACCGAGATTTTGAACTCTACCTCGGGCGTTTACGCAAGGATGAGGGTGCAGAGGCAGTTCGTCTTCGGTGGTATGGTGGGATGGACGTTTCGACTGTTTTCGTGGAACGAAAGACTCACCGTGAGGATTGGACTGGAGAGAAGAGTGTCAAAGCGCGGTTTGCACTGAAGGAAAAGAATGTTAATGCCTTCCTCAAGGGTGAGTATACCGTTGGACAAGCCTTTGAGAAGATGCGAAAGGAAGGGAAGAAGAGCGTCAAGGAGATTGAGGCTTTGGAAGCTTTGGCAAGGGAAGTGCAGTATACTACCATCACCAAGGAATTGACACCCGCTGTCAGGTCGTTTTATAATCGTACTGCGTTCCAACTACCAGGTGATGCCCGGGTGCGTATCTCACTTGATACGGAGCTCTCTTTGATTCGTGAGGATAATTGGGATGGGACTAAGCGCTGTGGCGATAATTGGAGGCGAATGGATATTGGCATTGATTGGCCATTCAATCAACTCCCTGCTAAAGATATTGAACGTTTCCCGTACGCCATTTTGGAGGTCAAGCTGCAGACTCAAGCTGGTCAGGAGCCTCCAGAGTGGGTTCGAGAACTCACCTCCTCCCATCTTGTCGAAGCGGTTCCTAAATTCTCCAAGTTTATTCACGGAACGGCAACCTTGTTCCCGGACAAGATTGACTTGCTTCCTTTCTGGTTACCCCAAATGCAGATTGACATCAGGAAGCCCACAACCCACAAGTTCGGAATTGAAAGGCCGAATCATAGTGGTAGCGGTTCTTCCGATGATCCTTTCGACTCTGACGAGGATGCTAGCGACGTTGAAGGATCACGCCTGTCCCGTGATCCTTCGCGGAGATTGATTGATGCTCGGGAGTCAATGAACAATGCTGACCGTGTCGAGAGGACTAATGGCGGAGGTGGGCCTAGAGGTATTCAAGATGAAGAAGAGCGTGCAGGAGATGCTGCTCCCAGAGAGGAGTATCCGCTCTACGACAGTGAGGATGACGACTCTGAAGACGAAACCGGGAGAAGAAATGGCGCAAGAAAGAGGAGCTTGGGGAGGAGAGTTAAGGGGGCTGCCGGAAAGGTCTGGAGAGGCCTAGGAACAGCGACTAGGGGAAACACTACTACTACCTCTGTAAACCCCCAAGCACCGGTTCAAGGAATGACATATGCTCGAAAGTTCAAGGCACCCCCGGGCAAACGTAATCCTCCTTTTCTCCTACAATTACATTGAGCACCATTGCTAACCACCTCATAACAGGCATCTTCGTCCCCGTTCGCGTTGAGCCAAAAGTCTACTTTGCGGCAGAGCGTACCTTCCTCTCGTGGTTTGAATTCTCAGTCTATCTGGGCGCGATTGCAGGCACGCTCCTGAATTTTGGCGACAGACTGTCCATATACTCTGCCTGGGGCTTCACTATTGTAGCCATCTTGGCTCTCCTTTACAGTATGGGGCTTTACCTTTGGCGTGTGGATAAAATTAGTAAGAGGCGGGCTGTGCGGTATCATGACAAGTATGGACCCACGGCCTTGTGTGGGCTTTTGCTTGTGGCGGTGGGATTGAACTTTTGGTTTAGGTATGGGGAATTGCTTTAGGCTGGATGTTAGTTGAGGCGGGGGGTAATGAGATTGGTTGATGATTTATGGGTAGGGAGAGGGGAGTGATGGGCTGTGTCTATCCGAGATTGACATTTTGTAGTAATCGTAGTGCTTTTTCTTGCGGTATTTCTTATTTCCTTTTTCTTTTTTCTTCCTTCTTTTCTTTGAGGTAGTAGTTGCTTCGTATACCCGGGAATCGATTGAATAATATGAGATATTGGATGGCTTGGGGTTCGATGGACGGATGGCATGTGCCTTTTTTATAGTAAACCTGAGCAGTGCCATGCGAGCTCTTACTCTTGCCCTTGTAACTACAATAACTAGCATTCAATCACAATAACATTACCATCTCAAGACATGCTACCTCGTCTCAAACTACCCCACTTTCCCTTTTCTTACCCAAGCGCCACTTTCCCTCTCTGAACCTAACTACTTCTACTACCTACCCCAAAGCACCCCTCCCCCCAATCACGCGTGTGCCGAAGGGAAGAGACGATATCACACATTTCGCCCCGCAGCAAACTACCAAACACAACGAGTGATAATGCATGAACTAGGTAGCTCGGATTTAGTCTCACTGTCTATCAAGTGATACAATAGGCCGGGTGCGTGGATTGAACCACTGAGTAGGAGCGGTATTATACTGACCGGGTTAGTTTTTTTTAACCTGGAGTGAGGGGACTTGACTATTTATGCTCCGGAGTGAGGGGGGTGGTATTACGATGAACGCTTTGTGCATGTTTTTTTATAATAGATTTTTTTGATAGTGATAGTGTGCTGTATGATACTCCCCGCCATCCCAGACTATCTTATAGAAATTATTGGGAGTCACTAGAGTAGGGGGTATGCTTAGATGCAATGGGTGAATTAAGATACCTTCTGCGTTGTGAAGCAGAGGGTAGGATGGGGTGTGGGTTTAGTTCTGGGAGGAGAGGGAGGTCTTTATTGGCTGTGGCGATTAATTTACTTTATTATTCGAAAGAAAGAGAAGTTATGACAATAATAAAATAGTTTATCTCAAAGTATAATCTGATCATCTAATCCGACATTGATTATCGGATAGGGGTAGGGTACCCTCAATTGTGACTACCCCAATCGCAAGGCCCACACACTATTGTCACTAGTACCTGCAGTGTAATTTCCCTATATGTAGCCTATCCTTTCTCTCTTGAAATCATTTTAATTCAGACATCTGTTCTCTCTACCTTTTCTATTTCTTAACTATACTGCCTGCTCACTTTTTTTATCTTGTTAATACTACTTTCTCAATTACTCTTATCAATATCACATCTCATTACTTTCACTCTGATCTGCTTATCATATTTGTCTTACACTCTATCGCTATATACTCCTAACTTGAATATATCTTAACTACTCTTTTCTCCTTATTCCTCTGAACATTTATTCTCTCTATACCTACAATCTCTTATACTCTTCATGCAATCAGCTCTCCTCTTTCAACAAACAATCTATCTGGTAACTTTTCCTTATACCACTCTCTATATATCAGAGCCATCTAGTTTGACATATTTATTTCAAAATATGGCATCATATAATGAAACTTTTATATGATCCAGATATGGAAAGTTGGAATGAATTTCAGCAAGCATATACAGAACTTATTCTAGTATAAGAATATGGTCAATATAGTCAAAATATTGCCACACCCAAGTTGGTTTGAGATAGAATGAGAAACTTGCTATAGTACAAGAGAGATAGCTTGATATACTTGAAACTAATAAATCTTAATAGTGTTAAAATAAATGGATTGCTAATAAAAGGATAGTGTCTCCGACAATCATGAGAAACCACAGATACAAAGCAGTTTCTCAGTAATATTCAGCTTGTAACCGGTACAGTTTTATGTTTGGTTTCGAGTATCGTTTGATACTCAGTATGTTTTATGATTGAGTTTGATACTCATGATGTTTTATGTTTGGTTTCGAGTATCGTTTGATACTCAGTATGTTTTAGTTATTGGGTCAAGGTATCGTGTGATACTTGATATGTTTTATGTAACGTTTCAAGGCTACCACTTTGGGAGTCTTTATGGTTATTGTTTACAAGGCTCCGGTTAGCCTGACAAGTGTATTTAAGACCTGCTATTCTCCGGACTTAGAGAGAGCAGACTTCGACAGACAGAGTTTTCAATATACTTGGTTGAACAGTTACTTCTTCAGTTCGCTTCGAGAATCCTATAAGACCAAACGTACTTAGCTATTAGGAACTACTTGGTAGTTGCGATATAGTAAGAAGTGTGTTACAACAACTTAGTCTAAGCCTCCGGTACTTAGTCTCGTTATATACCGCGCTTGGGTATAGAGATAGTATCGTTACTCTATCGATTCCCGCCACCACCCAGGAGGCGGTTACACAGCTACTTTAGTTGAGAATACTGAATTTTGACAAACAGAATAGGATATAAGACAACTTCTGAAACCTGTATGACAGGGTAGTACCAATATTGGATTCAGCACAATCTAGGTTGAATACATCTTATATGGTGTAGTTGAAATACTATGCATTAATACTAATAGATATTATGTACAAGTAAGTATACTTGTACAGAAAGTTATCATACCAGTTTCAACTCTCAGGATCAAAACTGGAGATAATATAACTGTTTCAGGAATGGCTAAAACCACTATTAACTGGACTTTCTACAGAGTAACTATGGTTTAGTAGCATGTCTGAAAGTGAAATAATATTTTTCCTGCATTTGCCGTGATTAGGAAAAATCTGAAAGTTTGTACAACTACAGCCAGAAAGGAGTTTGACCTCTTTCATGTCTATGGTGTGGTCAATTACCTGCAAGGAGGACAGATTTAGGATTGAGAGAATATGATAGATTATACTAATATGATTCCTTGTGAAATTATGTATGATGAAATAATTTCTATATTTGTACTATACATAAGTCAAAAGTTGGTCTTGAGAGACTTGTTTTGACCAAAGGTATCACTAATGGAAATTTCTACACTATGATTCACATTATGTGTGTAATAAATTATAATTGTAGTTCAAAAAAAGCTAGGCAGATTCGGAATCAGAGTAATATTTATTCTACAATTAGGATTATGTTTGATTTGATTCTATGGTGTAATTACTTAGAGTAAGAACACTTAGTAGTGACAAAAATGGTTGGGTGGTTTAACATGAGGTAGTATTTCTTATTTCAGAGGTGAATGATATACTTAGAGCAACTACTTCAAGTTCTAACCCAGCCATCTAAGTATAATAATCAATACATTAACTAATTCATCCTATCAGAATGTACTCCAAATAAATGAGTATATAATAGGTTTAGTTATAAAGAAATAAACACTTATTGGATAGAAAAGAGACTTTTATTAAGAGGAAAAAGAGATTCTACAATCAGAATAGGTGATAGGACAGAATGAGAATTACATTATTAGTTCTTATTGGAAAATTTAGAAATAGAATTGAATTTAGAGAATATGAAATATAAAACTGGAATTCAGATTTTAGGTGAAAACTTTTATGAGTGTAGTTCTGAATAGAACCTGTAGATAAATCTCCAGCACCAAAATATTTATTTTGTTATACTTCCGTACTAGTAAAGAGCACTTTAGAGTATGCTCTCAATACTAGGAAAACCAATTTTGAGGCTTTAATGATCTCTGAAGTATATATTATATAGAAAAAGATCAAATATCTATATTATATGTATCTTTTGACAGAGAAAAATAGGGGTTCTTAACTCCTATTTTAAGTTAATTTTAGGTTATTTGAAGAACTTGTTTTAATACTATTAGTTCTTGAAATAAAAACACACTTGAGTAATTGAAATAAGTTATATAAATAATATTTTCTATTATGTACTAGGATAACAAATCTTGAAGATCTGATTTAATCATCTGATAATATTTATTAGTTTGCAATCTTGATATAATAAGTAATGAGTAGTTTTAACATAATTTATATTAGAATTTTTGTACATGTAATATGGTACTTACTTGAGTATATCATTTAAGTAACCTGCTTACAATGAATTCCCTCTTTTTTCTTTATTATTATGTGCAATCTGCTTAGAGGAGAGCAATAATACTTATAACTTTTACTTCTAAATATTTTATATAATATTGACTTTCAATACTGTTACTGGGTAGCTAACTTGGAGGGATAGAAATAACTAGGCTATGGGTATACAAGATAATGGAAAGGCTATTAGAAAGGCTTAATAGTTGAGTAAAGATGAAGTCTTAAAGTAAGTTCTCAAATAGTCAAAATAACTTGTTATATTGTTAAAATCACTTCTTTGTGGCTTGATGTTCTCAAACTTTAGAGAGAGCTCTTACTATTTCTCCTAATATGACACTACCTTCTCTTTGCTAAAAATCATTTGTCTTTTTAAGATTTCAGCTTAGTCAAGAGAAGTATGAACATTGTTTGATCCTAAATAATTACTCTACTTGAATTCAGAGAGTCACCTGACATCTATTTATCGGAGGGTGTCTCTACTCTATCGCTAGATAGTTTTCAATCCCTTCAATCTAATAGACTTAGCTTATATAAGTGGTTGAAATGCCAATATACCAATAGTCTTATTATGAAATACCAAGTGATCAGTTCAGATAGCTATTATTCAAAGCATTATGTATTGATATATATATGTATCAGATATACATAGAGTTTTATTCTGATTATTCCAATCAGTAGACTTCATAGAATATGAACTCCTTTGGTATCCTGAGTAGTTACTGTAGCTACCTCTATGTGCTCTTACCCTTTGTAAGCATTGGAGTTTCAATATATGTTCTTCCTATTGGTGACTCTGTCTCTTACTAAATATGTTGAGCTATTATGTGTGTGTGACAGATAGAACTATACTATTGTGAAATAAGAATATGCTATATTTAAGAAAGCCTGTTTCTTAGTTTATTAAAGGAGGATTATGAATAGATCTCTTGCTTTATAGATGCAGTAATATTTGTTAACTGAATATAATTAGTGGATTCACCTTTTCATAGTAGTTATATATTAAGATATTTTAGATCCAAGTCTCTTATATATATAAAATCATTTTTTGAAAATTCCCATAATAATTTCGAGTATCAAATGAATCTTTATTTAATGAGTGGTTATATGATACCACAAGATATACCAAATCTTTACTTAGATTATAGAATATTTCTGATATTTGAACATTTGGAACTTATTGAGAAAAGACTTCACAAATATGACATACCACTTCCCATTGTCGAATGGAGAGAAGAAGCTTATAACAATATCTTTATTGTTGAAAAATTATAAATATGATTTGTATAGGGAGATTTACAATAAGTAATTATTGATTTTCATGCTAAATACTATGCAGAAAAAGGATATGAGTTATGTATAGTATTAATAAATTGAGAATTTATCAATTTCCTTACAAGCCTATCTTATGATCTAACAATACATGATATAATTCGATTACCTGACTTTATTAGGCAATTTTACTTATAAAAAAACATTTCTGCGTACACTTTTGCACCAGCTCTTCTGACTACTAGTTATCATAACCTCAACTATATTGACAATCCTGCAATTATCTCCTTTCACAATTATATAGTTATAGAGTTCAAAAACTTACTAATAAACAAACTTAAGAGAACTCTATAGACCTTTAATATAATAAATTCATTAGCAACAGATGAGTCTTTTCCAGGAGTTGAACATATTCCAGCTGAGTTTCTATATTATACAGACTATCCAGTACTTTCTTATTCAAAATTATGTCTCAAAATTATAGCACTAGTAATGATTCTCTTGCAAAATCTTAGTTCAAGGGACAATTTCTGTAACTACTAAACTGTTACAGGGTAGCTAAGTCAGAGATAGAATTGACTAGACCGTGATTATGCAAGATTACGGAGAGGATGTCAGGAAGGCCTAATAGTTCGGTAAAGTTAAGATATAAAAATAGTGTTCTCGAATTATCGTGATAACTTATTATATTGTTAAGATCTCTTCTCTGTTGCTTGATTTTCTCACACTCCGGGGAATAGCCCTTACTATTTATACTAATATTCCACTACTTCTCTTTTCTTAACAATCATATATCTTCCGAAGATTTCAGCTTCGTCAAGGGAAGTACGAACACTGCTTGGGAGTTTAAAATATTTTCAATTTACTCTTAATCTAAAATATATCTATTGACTAAAAATATAAAATATTTTCAATTAAATTTCAATTTACAATATTTCAATAAACTAGAAGTATAAAATATTTGAATTAGGTAGAAGCATAAAATATTTGCATTGATTAGAAGTATAAAAGATTTTCCAATAACTTTTAATTGAAAATATTTCAATTAACTAGAGGTATAAAATATTTCAATTATTAAAAGTATAAAATATTTCCAATTAGATTTCAATTCAAAATATTTCCAACAACTAGAAGTATAAAATATTTCAATTAATTAGAAATATAAAATATTATCAAATAACATTTAATTTAAAATATTTCAATTAACTAGAAGTATAAAATATTTCAATTATTAGAAGTATAAAATATTTCCCATTAACTTTTAATTTAAAATATTCCAATCAACTAGAAATATAAAATATTTCTAATTAGTGTTCAATTCAAAATATTTCAATTGCCTGCAAGTATGTTACAATCCTCTCCTCTCCGGGTGATACTTGCAGCAGGTAACCGATAGTCTTCTAACGATCACTTTTCTTGGCCCAATAGCTGTTGCGATAGCT
>Ga0307507_10004047_pt1 | contig 26839 bp, 5 predicted proteins | sample 7_EM_MG_FD_207223 | JGI IMG/M metagenome (GOLD analysis project Ga0307507, IMG submission 207223) | Populus trichocarpa ectomycorrhiza microbial communities from riparian zone in the Pacific Northwest, United States - 7_EM | ecosystem: Host-associated > Plants > Roots > Unclassified | place...
TAGAAGGCAAAGGGGCAAGTAATAGGCGCCCCCTAATAACTCTACAGGAGTAGAGTACAGTGTGTAATACTAGCGCGTCCGTAGGTTTGTTACGGCAGCAGTGGTTCCTAAGGAGGTTAAAAAGTAAAGTAGTAGAGCACCACTAGTGACTCGTAGGCAACTCGTAAGCGAGCCCTAAAAGGCGGGGAGACGGATTACGGGGTTTTCTCAAATAGAGTTTTCTCCCTATATGTATATAAGGAGTAGTCCGCGTGGGCCTAACAGGGATCCGAATCGGACGTTAAGCAATGAATAATAATAAGATAACTAAGTAATAGATAATATCTATAGCGTAGATGCTATAGTAGATAATAATTACTAAGGTACTAAAAGCCGTCGCCTCCCTTTTATCTCTACTATTGCCTTTCTTTTGTCTCTGCTGTCGCTTCCCTTTTATCTCTACCGTTGCTTCCCTTTTATCTCTACCGTTACTTCCCTTTGCTCCTCCGCTATTATCGCTGCTAGTTATATACCTCCTAAGGACGCGTTACTATAACGCGTTACTACTATAACTAATAATTCTACTATAACCAGTCTGCTATAGAGTAGACAACTTCTACTATAACTAGTCTACCATAGAGTAGACAACCTTTACTATAACTATCTACCACATAGTAAATAACCTCCACTATAATTAGTTTATAGCTGTTGCGCTATAGATAACCTCTACTATAATAGGTATACAGTTATACTATAGGCGTACTGTAGACGAGCCGTAGATATAGATAATAATTACTACTACTATTACCGCAAACCTTCTACTATTTACCGTAGACGTACTGCCGCTGCTGTAGTACTACTGTTACCGTAAACCTACCACTATTACCGTAGATCTACTACTAATACCGTAGATATACTGTAGGCTATTAGGCTAACGCGTTATAGATAATTACTATACTAGGCATACTATAGATGCGCTAGGGTAGCTATAGTAGGGGGAAAGGGGCCGGCCTATATATCCTTAGTATATAAAATATAAGGTATATAGGCGAATTTGTATTTATACCCTATACAAACAACCTTATAAAAAATTTCCTATAGAAGTAGGTTTATGTAACAAGGTTCGCCCTTATAAAATACTATTAGTAGGTTACTTTTAGGGAGAGTGCCTACTAATTACTAATTCCCTACCCTTTTCTTTAGTAAGAAGGAGAAATTGGGTATAGAATAAACAGTTATATAGGGGTAATTAGTAGCTACTTCTAAGCTAGTAAGCTATATTATTCCTCTTATTCTTATATGCAAAACTATAGAATTTTTTTTTAAAGCGCTTTTTCTACTCTAGAAATAACAAAATATAGTAAAAATAGATAAAAGAGCTAGTATTTCCTTAGTGCGATTTTCTTGGTATAAACTGGACCATAGTAAGTAAAATACTGGAACGAAAAACACTAATAGCGCTAGAGCTCCCCTAGTACTTTAAAAACGGGCCAGAGTGTCTACTTAGCTACTAGTATATATTAAGCTGCCTAGAAAGGATTTATGTATATAGAACTATAGCGCCATAGCCTAGAGGCTGCATATGCAGTATTGTACATAGTATAATATAACGGATAAAATAAAATAAAAATAAAAATAAAAGGTTCTAGTATTTTAGAAGGCTAATATCTCTTTAACTTATTAATTTATATATTATAAGATATTTGACTTTGTAAAAAAGGAGCTCTTGCTATACCTGGCCCAAAAAGACCAAAACCAACCAAAAAGAACCCTAAAAAAATACCCAGAGAACCCCCCTAAGATGCCTATATCGCAAGGAAGGCACACGTCAAATGACAGTAGTTTATACTTACGCGCAACCGCCAGAACCACGCCTAGCAATAGCCCTCTATAACAAGAACAGGCGAATACCATACTATAAAGTGGAAATACCTCTATTAAGAAGACATATAACAAAATATAAAGCCTATTAGACGCGTCTAGTATCCGCAATTATAGGGGAGTAACTATTAGCTATAACAAACTAATATAGCTAGCAGAATAGCTCTGCCAGTTTAATGTCCCTTAGGCGCCCCTTTAGCAATCCCTTAATTAAATCCTCTAACGGCTAAGCAAAATTAAAAACAAATAAAACCCCTTTTTACTAGCAAACCGTACCTAGGCCGCCGTAGCTGCGCTTTTATAGTATAGGGAACCTAACCCCTTAAGATAATAACTAGGTATATAATTATAATATAACCAAATATAGAAAAAGTAGAGGGGCTTAGGGGATAATTAGAAACAGAAGTCCTTATAGAGATTTATAAAAAAGTCTATAACGCCGTTATAGTCCAACACCTAAGAAGCGGAGATATTAGAGTCACCCTAAAGGACTAATAGGCAAAGGAACGAGCCGTAAGGGTAGGGGACAGGCTAGGAGAACGTATTAGCATAAAAGTACTCTATAAAGACTACCTAGTTAAAGTCCTAGCGGTTTCTATAAGCCTTAGGGTAGAAAAGGAACGCTAGGCAAATAATACAGCAACTATATAAAAAATAGTAAAATATACAGAACGCCTTATACTAGGACTTAAGATTACCTAAATCTAATAGCTTTAATAAGAAAATGCAATCTAAGTATATAATAAGAATAATAAGAGGATATAAGAGTTGCTAAAGACTCGCTAGGGAGATGCTGGTTAAACGTATAGCTCCCTTATTATTAGTATATATATACTAAGAATGCAAAAACTCCTTATCTAAAAAGGAATAATTATAAATAGCCTTATATATAATATAAGGCTCTATAACCACAAACTACACCTAGAATAATGCTATTACTATATATAATAGGGACACACCTAATCTATATATATAGCATAGGTGTGCTGCGGCTACTATACAGGCCTCTATAATATAAGACACTGCTTAAATTAAGACTAAATAAAATACGTAAACTGTTACTAAAGCACACATAAGGCGTAGGAGAGAGTAGACTATATTAAATATAGGAGACGGAAGGCAAGGGCTTAATAGCTATAGGAATAACTATATACCAGGTTATATAAATAGAAATAACAGGTAATAAGCTAGGGGGATATAGATGCCTTCCTAGCATTCCCTACCTTTAATACTAGGGGGCTAGGCCAGCTATCCTAAGCCTTAACAGGCTAGAAGCGACGCTGCGCGATATTACTAGACCAAATAAGGATATAAGGGTTACAGGGGATATAAGGGAGAGAACGCCCTATAGGAAGACCCCTATAGACAGCTATAGTAAGCTCAAGACCAGGATAATTAAGAATTAGACTAAATATAGCAAATTTAATATTTACAGCCAACCTATAAAGGGCGTAAAGCTAACTAGTAAGATTAGGGAAAGAACTAGAGACGATAATAGATTTAGATATAAAAGCGCTAGTAGGAACATAAGATATAAAAATAGAAAGCCCTATATAAAATAAGTAGCGACTAGGGTGTAGATATAAGAGATAAAAGTTCTAAAAATCCTAGAGAAAGTAGAAATAGAGGAAGTAAAGAATAAAGGAAAGTTAAATAACTCTTACTAGGGGTCCGCTACCTATCTATTATATAGTATAACTGCGGCAATACAAACCACTGCCTTATAAGGCCCCTACTAGACAGTCTAGACCTAGAGAAATACTATATCCTTACTATATAAGAGCTGTATTATAATACCTATATATAATTAATATACGCCCGTAAAGCCCTACTACACGCGTCTATATTGCTGTGGGTGGAAATATTATCTAGAATCCTATTCCCATTAATAGCTAAGTATAGAGGTGATGGTAAAGAGCTATTATAGCGCGTATAGCACTATCGTTTAACTCTATGGTAATAGGCCCGCGATATATATAAAGTATCGCCCTTAATAATACTAGGAGCCTTACTACCTCTACTTAGAGCTCTTATTCTACTATCTAGGGAGGCCTAGTAAGGGAAACTAGGATATAAAAACTGCCTAATATATAACTACCTAGCTTATAGCTAGGCCTAAAACTGGCCTTATCTAGCTAGTTAATATAGACGTGTCCTAGGCGTATAATAGGACACCCTTAGGCTTATACTAGCTCTAAGATTACGAAGTATATATAATAAGGGTATAGGAATCCTCCTTTTATAAGAACTTGTTAAGGTTAACGTATTATAAATACTTTATATAAAACTTATTAAGGCCCTAAGGCTACTGCAAAGAACTTATTAAGGCCCTACCTAAAGAACTTATTAAGGCCCCTCTATAAGGGCCTATCTAGTATCTGGTATACTTAGGTAACTTAAAAAAGGGTTTTAATAAGCGTAGTACACGCGACCTAGTATAGCGATAGTAATATAATGGTGACGCGACAGCGACTAGATAGCTTAATAAGGTAGAAATATAGGTAAAGCTCTAGGCAGTAGAAATATAGGCCAGCTTTAACGGCCCTATAGCGTTTAACTTATAGTTAACTTATAGTTAACCTATAGTTAACTTATAGGCAACTTATAGGAGGGTCTTAATAGGCGTAGTATATATAACCTAATGCGCATATATATAAGGCGACTTATAGGAGGGTCTTAATAGGTATAGTACTTATAACCTAATGCATATATATAGGGGAGGCTATAGGGGAAATATAGGCTAGTTAGACAAGGACTTAATAGTTAGAGATATAGGCCAGCTTATAAAAGGGGGGGACATAAGCTTAGTTAATAGAAGAGGGGAGAGTAGGTTATTTAGTATAGGACCTAGTATCTCTACAGCCCCTCTCCTATAAGATATAGTTGGCCTATTATAAGGAGACTCTTATAGGCAACGCGAAACGGGAACTGGTAGTAGTATAGGGTATTATACCCCTATGTTACTACTAGCCTCCTATAGGGCGTAGTATATAGTAGCTACTGCTAGCTTTAAGGACCTTACCCCTTAACTAGGCCCTAACCCTTAGTATACATAGTAGGTAGATAGGATTACGTCCTAGCTAAAGAGACTATTATATAGCTTAAGAGAACAGATGCGCGTATTAGTATACTAATAGACGGAACCATTCGCCTCTAGGGCGGTATACTAGTAAAATATACTTAAGGAGCAAACAGGAGTTACTTAGGTAGGGGAGGCTTTTAGTTTAGGCCTTAACTGTAAAAGGTACCTAAGGCTCCTATATTATAGGATGCAGCTATAACGCCCTTATAGGATTACGCCAGTAGGTATATAAAAAGGGAGTTATAACCCCTAGAAGCGATAGCTTATGCCTATACTAGCAGAAATAATAAAGAAAGGCGTAAAACTAGAGGCTATAGAAGGCTCCTAAGCTATACAAAAGTATACTAACTCTAGGAGGAGATTCTTATATAGACCACTAGGAGGCGGTTTAGTACTTAGGTTAACCCTATTATAAGATATTTAAAAGAATAGTAAAAAACCCTATTAATTAGTAGTGGTAGTTAACTACTTATAGAAAGCCCCCTAGGCCTTTAGGCCTAGGTAACTGGGACTAAATACTAAAAAACCAGGGTAGAGGCCTAAATAAGTAGGTATATTAAACTCTACTATATAACTACCTACTATATTGTAGGATGCAGCCATAACGCCCTTATAGAATTACGCCAGTAGGTATATAAGAAGGGAGTTATAACCCCTAAAAGCAGCAGCTTATGCCTATACTAGTAGAAACAATAAAGAAAGGCGTAAAACTAGAGGCTATAGAAGGCTCCTAAGCTATACAAAAGTATACTAACTCTAGGAGGAGATTTTTATATAGACTGCTAGAAGGCAGTTTAGTACTTAGGTTAACCCCATTATAAGATATCTAAAAGAATGGTAAAACCCCCTATTAATTAGTAGTGGCAGCTAACTGCTTATAGAAAGCCCCTTAGGCCTTTAGGCCTAGGTAACTGGGACTAAATACTAGAAAACTAGGGTAGAGGCCTAGATAAGTAGGTATATTAAACTCTACTATATAACTACCTGCCTAAAGGACTAATAGGCAAAGGAACAAGCTGTAAGGGTAGGGGACAGGCTAGGAGAACATATTGGTATAAAAGTACTCTATAAAGACTATCTAGTTGAAGTCCTAGCGGTTCCCATAAGCCTTAGGATAGAAAAGGGACGCTAGGCAAACAACACAGTAACCATATAGAAGATAGTAAAACATATAAAACGCTTTATACTAGGACTCGAGATTACCTAAATCTAATAGCTTTAATAGGAAAATGCAATCTAAGTATATAATAAGAACAACGAGAGGATATAAGAGTTGTTAGAGACTTACTAGGGAGACGCTGGTTAAATATATAGCTCCCTTATTATCAGCATATATATACTAGGAATGCAAAAACTTTTTATCTAAAAAGAAATAATTATAAATAAATAGCCTTATATATAATATAAGGCTCTATAACTACAAACTACGCCTAGAACAATGCTATTGCTATATATAATAGGGATATACCCAATCCACATACACAGCACAGGTGTGCTGCAGCCACTATATAGGCCCCTATAATATAAGATACTGCTTAAATTAAGACTAAATAAAATGCGCAAACTGTTACTAAAGCATATATAAGGCGTGGGAGAGAGTAGACTATATTAAATACAGAAGACGGAAGGCAAGGGCTTAATAGCTGCGGGAATAACTATACGCTAGGTTATATAAATGGAAACAATAGGCGATAAGCTAGGGGGATATAGGTGCCTTTCTAGCATTCCCTATCTTTAATACTAGGGGGCTGGGCCAGCTATCCTAAGCCTTAATAGGCCAGAAGCGACACCGCACAATATTACCAGACTAAATAGGGACATAAGGGTTATAGGGAACACAAGGGAGAGGACGCCCTATAGGAAGACCCCTATAGACAGCTATAGCAAGCTTAAGACTAGGATAATTAAAAATTATACTAAATATAGCAAATTTAATATTCGCAGCCGACCTATAAAGGGCATAAAGCCAACTAGTAAGACTAGAGAAAGAACCAGAGACAATAACAGATTTAGATATAAAAGCGCTAATAAAAACATAAGACATAGAAATAGAAAGCCCTATATAAAATAAGTAGCGACTAGGGTGTAGATATAAGAGATAGAAGTTCTAAAAATCCTAAAGAAAGTAGAAATAGAGGAAGTAAAGAATAAAGGAGAGTTAAACAACTCTTACTAGGGGTCCGCTACCTATCTATTATATAGTATAACTGCGGCAATACAAACCACCGCCTTGTAAGGCCCCTACTAGACAGTCTAGACCCAGAGAAACACTATATTCTTACTATATAAGAGCCATATTACAATACCTATATATAATTAATATACTACCCCTAAGGATTTTAGCTCCTATACAAACCAAAAGTAGCTATATATGTATACTTTATAATTAGTAAGGCTGTTAGCCTGTCCTTATAGTTATAGCAAGCAGTTAACCTAGATATTGCAGTTATAACAATTTAGATATATAGGGGACCAGTATAAATTATTAATATATATAACCCTAGGGTTAAAGGGGTCCCACAAATAGAGAATATTATATTGGTAATAAGCTTACTGGAAACTAAAGGCATAGAGTCTATTCTATTAGAAGGTATAAACCTCTATTACCTATAGTAGGGGGGTATCTATGTCGCTGCTAAATAATAGGTAAAGTGCCTATTAAGAGCTATAGACATCTGGGGCCTTAAGCTAGCCACTCCCCTAGGAGTAATTATATGGTAATAAGGTACCGCTAGAAGTACAATTAACCTTATATTTATAGACAATGGCCTATATTAGAGACTTAAAAGGTGCATCCCTAAAGAAGAATAGGCACTTACCTTAGACTATATCCCTATCTAGATATAGCTAGATTTAGATATTAAGGCGCAACTAAATAGTAAAAGATACGTAATAAGGAAGCTTAAGATAAACAGTTTCCTTAATATAGTTAAACAACAACTTTAAGACCTAGAAGAAATCCACCTAATACTAAATAAGTGAGGCTTATTAGCCACCCCTAAGAAAATTAACCAAAGACTAGAAAGGATCTAGATAGCAATTAAAAATAGGCTAGAAGAGTATTGCCTAGTCTTAAAACCAGGCCCTACACGCGATATATATAGTCCGCACAATGCGCGGTTCTTGTGGCTAGCCAACAATAAGCAAGAAGGAAATATATAAGCAGCTATAACCCTAAAGATAAGAGATAATACAAAGACATAAGAAACCAGCTAAAGAATACCCTAAAAAAAGAAGCAAGAAATAACTGGAGATGGTTTATAAATAAACATACTACTAATCTAAGCATCCCCTATAATAAGGGCCTTTAGACCATGGCAAGATAGGTATAAAAAAAAAAGGCAGGACGCCTAGTAGAAGATTTATACCTACTACCCCTATAAAGAGCAGGCGAACCACAGGCCACAAGTAACAATAATAAGAAGGTAAAGATCCTTATAGAAAGATTTTTCCCTTAACCAGCTCTAGTAGACCTTAGTAATATTACTAGCAAAATACCGGTGACTTGCTTAAGGGTTAACAGCGATATAATAACTAAAGAAATGGCTAGAACCATTAGTCGCCTCTTAAACAATATAGTATTAGAACTAGATAGGATCCTAAACAAAGCCCTAAAGACCTATAGTCCACTTATAGCACCTTAGCTTGCAGATATAGCCAGAGTATACTTTATAATAGGCTACTACCCGCGACTTAGAAGATCTATAACGACGGTTATCTTATAAAAAGAAGGTAAAGCAGACTACTTAATCCCAGAAAGCTACCGCCCTATTGCTTTAGAAAACACCCTAAGCAAGATCTTAAAAAAGGTTATAGCGGACTATATAGTAAATATGGCAGAGGAACACACCCTACTACTATAAAGCTAAATAGGGGCAAGAAAGAATCGCTTAACACTATTAGCACTTATACTACTCACTACTACCATTAAAACTGCATGGGCTATACGCAAGGACTTTATAGTATCAATACTTAGCCTCGATATTAGTGGCGCCTATAATAATATACCCCATAAGCGCCTTCTATATATCCTTAGGGTAAAGGGCTTCCTAGAATAGATTATACAATTTATTTAAGGGTTTATAGGTTAGAAAGAGATATTACTAGTCTTTAACAGATACCAGAGCCCCCCTATTATAGTTATAATAGGTATACTATAAGGATTACCTCTTTCGCCTATACTCTTCCTTTTCTTTATAAGCAACTTACTTAACACCTTTAAGGAAGGGGCGACCTAGGGAATAGGCTTTATTAATAACATAAACCTAATTATATATAGGCCAATAGCTATAGAGAACTATAGAACACTAAAGAAAGCCTATAACACCTATATAGAATAGGCAAGATAATATAGAGTTTAATTCTTACTAGAGAAATACCAGCTAATCTATATTATAAGAAAATATAACCAATCCGTAGATCTCTAGCATACAATCTATATTTAAGGCTTTAGGGGTTAACTAGTTTAGGGCCTAAGGGTATTAGGAGTATAGATAGACAGTAAGCTCTGGTAAAGCATATATACGGTATAAGCGGCCCGTAAGGGCTAAGTATAGTATATTATATTATCCAGGATTATTAATTCTATATAGGGTCTATACTTCTAGAGGTTACGCCTACTATATATAGCAGTTATCCGGTTAACTATAATATATAAATCCAGTATTTAGGCTATTAGAGAACCTAAAAAGGGCCCCCCTAAATCACTCCTTAAACTACTCTAAAAGGTCTAAATAGCCTACCTCTAGAGTATAAGCGAACGGCTACAGCACTGCTTAAGAAGGAAGCCAATATTCCCCTCCTATAACTATATATTAAAGCCACTGTAATGTAAAGGGTGTAAAGTAAACGTAACTCTAATATTATAAAGTATATCAAGACACGCCTAAATAAACTATAGAGGGACCTTAGGGCGCCTTATAGGAGAACAAACCAACAACCCTAAAGTAGGGAAGAAATATTGGAGAAACAGGTAAAGAAAGCAGAAGAAAAATAGTGCTATATTAGGGCCCAGGCCTATATAAAGGAAAAAGGGAGATATGTAAGAGGCTAGTAAAAACAATAGCAAAAAAGAGAAAGGAGTTAAAGTAGAGCATAAAAGAACGCTAGGAAACCATCTTCCGTAATATAATACTAGTTAGACCAACACTAGAGAGGCGTATAGGAGTTAAAGGTATAGAGGCTAACTTAGGTAAGAGAAACCCAAGCTATAGTATAGTTAACACTATAGGGGGTAAACACTTAAGAGCTCTAAAAAGGCCTAACAAAGGTAGAAAATATAATAGTAACACTCTTAAGAACAGGGATAATAGGACTAAAAGATTAGCTCTACTAGGTAGGTATCCTAGTAGGCAGCCTAAGATATAAATATAGCTGGCTAAGACAAACACTAAAATATATAATACTATTATGCCCCCTATACACTAACCGAGAAGCTATACTCTTAGTAGCTAGTATAGAGAACTATAATATACTACTCTTAATATAAAAAGGTCTTAAGGTGGTTACCCAGTGGCTTATTAGCTAAAATATGCTAGACCAGTTTCGGGTTATAAAGAAAATAGTAATAAAAGGCAAAGAGGTAAATAATAGGTGCCCCCTAATAACTCTATAGTAGTAGAGCAAAGTTTGCAATACTAGCGCATCTATAGGCTTATTACAGCAGCAGTAATTCCTAAAGAGGTTAAAAAGTAAGGTAGTAGAGCACTATAGGTAACTCGTAGGCGCCTCGCAGGCGAGTTCTAAAAGGTAGGGAGACAGACTACGGGGTTTTTTTAAAAGAGTTTTCTCCCTATATATATATAAGGAGTAGTCCGCATGGGCCTAATAGGGATCTAAATCGGACGTTAAGCAATAAATAATAATATATAATACTGCGCATATAGCCTCTAGGCTATAGCGCTATAGTTCTATATATATAAATACTTTTTTTTAAATTTTTTTAAATTATATCTAATTGTATTATACTATATATAATACTACGTATACAGTCTCTAGGCTATAGCGCTATAGTCCTATATATAAATCCTTTTTAGGCAGCTTAATATATATTAGTAACTAAGTAGACACTCTAGTCTGTTTTAAATACTAGGGGGGTTTTATCCTAGTATTTTACTTTTTAATATTTGGTTTATATTAAGGAAATAAAGAAATCCTAGCTCTTTTATCTATTTTTATTATATTCTACTATTTCTAAAGTAGAAAAAGCGCTCTAAAAGATGGATTTAATAATATTTATATATAAAAACAAAGGGCTCTATATAGTTTGCTAGCTTAGAGATAACTACCAGTTATTCCTATATAACTTTTTTTAGTAATATAACCTATTCTTCTCCTTACTTAAGAATAGGTAGGGAATTAGTAATTAATAGCTACTCTCCCCAAAAGTAGGCTACTAATAGTATTTTAGAAGGGCAAACCTTACTATATAAACCCACCCTAGTAGGAATTTTTTTTATAAGGTTATCTGTATAGGGTATAAATACTAATTCCCCTATATACCTTATATTTTACGTGCTAATAGTAATATAGGCTAACCCCCTTCCCCTATCCCCTACTATAGCTACCCTAGTAGTATATTATCTACGGTGCGCCTATAGTACGCCTATGGTATACCTTTAGTCCTCTATAGTTTAATTACCTATAGCGCGATAGCCGTAGACTAGTTATAGTAGAGGTTATCTATAGTATAATAGCTGTAAACTAGATATAGAAGGTTGTCTACTCTATAATAGACTGGTTATAGGAGAGGTTATCTACTCTATAGTAGATAGATTATAGAGGAGAGGTCATCTACTCTATAGTAGATAGGTTGTAGAGGAGGTCGTCTACTCTATAGTAAATAGGTTATAGTAGAATTATTAGTATAATAGAGAAGGTTATCCACTCTACAGCAGATAGGTTATAGTAGAATTATTAGTATAGTAGAGAAGGTTATCCACTCTATAGTAAATAGGTAGAGGAGGTTATCTACTTTATAGTAAATAGGTTAAGGAGGTCGTCCGCTTTATAGTAAATAGGTTATAGTAAAGGTCGTCCACTCTATAGCAGACTAGTAGTAGTGGCTAGCGTTATAATAACGCGTCCTTAGGGGGTATATAACCAGCGGCGCCCCTACGACAACGGCGGAGGAGCAAAGGGAGGTAACGAATAGAGGTTAAAAGGAAGGCAACAGATAGAGGTTAAAAAAGGGAGGCGACAGATAGAGGTTAAAAGGGAGGTAATAGACACTACTAGTATATATATTAAGCTGCCTAGAAAGGATTTATATATATAGAACTATAGCGCTATAGCCTAGAGGCTGTATACGCAGTATTATATATAGTATAATACAATAGATATAAAAAAAATAAAAACCCCTATTAGATTGTGTATTAGATTATACATTAAATTGTATATTAGATTGTATATTAGATTATATATTAGATTATATATTAGGTCGTATATTAGGTTATATATTAGGTTATATATTAGGTTGTATATTAGATATATATTAGGTTATATTAGAATATAAGCCAGAATATAGATATTTTAGAACTAGGGTCTTCTAGGTATATATAAACTTAATCTCCTATAAATAGATATTATTATTATTTATTACTTAACGTCTAATTTAGATCCCTATTAGGCTCACATAGACTACTCCTTATATATATATAGGGAGAAAACTCTTTTAAGAAAACCCTATAATCTATCTCCCTACCTTTTAGGACTCGCCTATAAGGCGCCTATAAGTTACCTATAGTGCTCTACTACCTTACTTTTTAACCTTTTTAGGAACTACTACTACTATAATAAGCCTACAAATGCGCTAGTATCGCAAACTTTACTCTACTACTGTAAAGTTATTAGGGGGCGTCTATTACTTACCCCTTTGCCTTCTATTACCATTTCCTTTATAACCTAAAACTAGTCTAGTATATTTTAGCTAATAAGCTACTGGGTAACCGCCTTAAGAACTTTTTATATTAAGAGTAGTATATTATAGTTCTCTATACTAGCTACTAAGAGTATAGCTTTTTAGTTAGCGTATAAGGGGCATAATAGTATTATATATTTTAGTATCTATCTTAGCCAGCTATATTTATATTTTAGGCTGCCTATTAGAATACCTACTTAGTAGAGCTAATCTTTTAGTCCTATTATCCCTGTTTTTAAAAGTGTTGCTATTATATTTTCTACCTTTATTAGGCCTTCTTAGAGCTTTTAAGTATTTACCCCCTATAGTGTTAACTATACTACGGCTTAGGCTTCTCTTGCCTAAGTTAGCCTCTATACCTTTAACTCTTATATACCTCTCTAGCGTTGGTCCAACTAGTATTATATTATAAAAGATGGTTTTCTAGCATTCTTTTATACTCTACTTTAGCTCCTTTCTCTTTCTTACTATTATTTTTATTAGCCTCTTATATATCTCCCTTTTTTTTCTATATAGGCCTAGGCTTTAACATAGCACTATTTTTCTTCTGTTTTCTTTTTCTATTTCTCCAATATCTCTTCCCTACTTTGGGGTTGTTAGTTTATTCTCCTATAAGGCGCCCTAAGGTCCCTCTATAGTTTATTTAGGCGTGTCTTAATATACTTTATAACATTAAAGTTACGTTTACTTTACGCCCTTTATATTACAGCGGCTTTAATATATAGTTATAAGGGGGGAATATTAGCTTCCTTCTTAAGTAGTACTATAGCCGTTCGCTTATACCCGCCTATTATACTCTAAAGGCAGGCTGTTTAGACCTTTTAGAGTAGTTTAAGGAGTAATTTAGGGGGGCCCTTTTTAGTTTCTCTAATAGCCCAAACACTGGATCTATATATTATAGTTAGCCGGATAACTGCTATGTATAGTAGGCGTAACCTCTAAAAGTATAGACCCTATATAGAATTAATAATCCTAAATAATGCAATATACTATACTTAGCCCTTATAGGCCGCTTGCACTATATATATACTCTACTAGAGCTTACTATCTACCTATACTTCTAATACCCTTAGGCCCTAAACTAGTTAACCCCTAAAGCCTTAGATATAGATTATATGCTAAAGATCTATAGATTAGTTGCGTTTTCTTATAAAATAGATTAGCTAGTATTTTTTTTGTAAGAATTAGACTCTATATCGTCTTGCCTATTCTATATAGGTATTATAGGCTTTCTCTAGTATTCTACAGTTCTTTACAGCTGTTAGCCCGTATATAATTAGGTTTATATTATTAACAAAGCCTATTCCCTAGGTCGCCCCTTCCTTAAAGGTATTAAGTAAGTTGCTTATAAAGAAAAGAAAGAGTATAGGCAAAAGAGGTAATCCTTATAGTATACCTATTATAACTGTAATGGGGGGGGCTCTAGTATCTACTAAAGACTAATAATATCTCTTTCTAGCCTATAAATCCTTAAATAAATTATATAATCCATTCTAGGAAGCCCTTTGCCCTAAGGATGTATAGGAGGCGCTTATAGGGTATATTATTATAGGCGCCACTAATATCTAGATAGGTAGTTATATAGTAGAGTTTAATATGCCTGCTTATTTAGGCCTTTACCCTAGTTTTCTAGTATTTAGTCCTAGTTACCTAGGCCTAAAGGCCTAGGGGGCTTTCTATAAGTAGTTAGCTGCTACTACTAATTAATAGGGTTTTTTACTATTCTTTTAGATATCTTATAATGGGGTTAACCTAAGTACTAAACCGCCCCCTAGCGGTCTATATAAGAATCTCCTTTTAAAGTTGGTATGCTTTTGCATAGCTTAAAAGCCTTCTATAGCCTCTAGTTTTACGCCTTTCTTTATTATTTCTACTGGTATAGGTATAAGCTGCCGCTTTTAGGGGTCGCAACTCCCTTTTTATATACCTACTGGCGTAATCCTATAAGGGCGTTGTGGCTGTATCCTATAATATAGGAGCCTTGGGTACCATCTATAGTTAAGGCCTAAACTAAAAGCCTCCCCTACCTAAGTAACTCCTATTTGCTTCTTAAGTATACCTTACTAGCGTACCGCCCTAGAGGCGAATAGTTCCGTTTATTAGTATACTAATACATATATCCGTTCTTTTAAGCTATATAGTAGTCTCTCTGGCTAGGATATAATCCTACCTACCTACTAAATACACTAAGGGTTAGGGCCTAGCTAAGGGGTAAGGTCCTTAAAGCTAGCAGTAGCTACTATACACTACGCCCTATAGAAGGCTAGTAGTAATATAGGGGCGTAATACCCTATACTACTGCTAGTTCCCGTTTCGCGTTGCCTATAAAAGTCTCCTTATAATAGGCCGACTGTGTTTTATAGAAGAGGGGCTATAGAGATACTAAGTCCTATACTAAATAACCTACTCTCCCCTCTCCTACTAACTAAGCTTGTGTCCCCCCCTTTTATAAGCTAGCCTATATCTCTAACTATTAAGTCCTTGTCTAACTGGCCTATATTTCCCCTATAGCCTCCCCTATATATATATATTAGGTTGCGAGTACTACGCCTATTAAGACCCTCCTATAAGTCGCCTTATATATATACGCATTAGGTTGCGTGTACTACACCTATTAAAACCCTCCTATAAGTCGCCTATAAGTCGACTATAGGTTGACTATAAGTTAACTATAAGTTAAATACCATAGGGCTGTTAAAGCTGGCCTATATTTCCGCTTCCTAGAGCTTTACCTATATTTCTACCTTGTTAAGCCGTCTGGTCGCCATTGCGTCGCTATTACATTACTATCACTATACTAGGTCGCGCGTACTACGCCTATTAAGACCCTCTTTTAAGTTACCTAAGTGTACTAGATACCAGATAGGCCCTTATAAAGGGGCCTTAACAAGTTCTCTAGATAGGGCCTTAATAAGTTTCGTATAAAGTATTTATAATATGTTAACCTTAACAAGTTCTTATAAAAGGAGGATCCCTACGCCCTTATTATATATACTTCGCGATCTTAGAGCTAGTATAAGCCCAAGGTAGGTAGTTATATAGTAGAGTTTAATATACCTGCTTATCTAGGCCTCTACCCTAGTTTTCTAGTATTTAGTCCCAGTTACCTAGGCCTAAAGGCCTAGGGGGCTTTCTATAAGCAGTTAGCTGCCACTACTAATTAATAGTATAGATAGATATTATCTATTATATTAAGTTTATCTAGTTAACTTTTTTTTATTTTTTTAATTTTTTTATATCTGTTGTATTATACTATATACAATACTACGTATGCAGCCTCTAGGCTATAGCGCTATAGTTCTATATATATAAATCCTTTTTAGGCAGTTTAATATATACTAGTAGCTAAGTAGACACTCTAGCCCGTTTTTAAAGTGCTAGGGGAGCTCTAGCGCTATTAGTATTTTTTATTTTAGTGTTTTACTTACTATAGTCTAGTTTATACTAAGAAAATCGCACTAAGGAAATCCTAGCTCTTTTATCTATTTCTACTATATTCTACTATTTTTAGAGTAGAAAAAGCGCTCTAAAAGATAGATTTTTATTTTCTATAGTTTTACATATAAGAATAAGAGGAACAATATAGCTTACTAGCTTAGAAGTAGCTACTAATTACCCCTATATAACTGTTTATTCTATACCCTATCTCTCTTCCTTACTAAAGAAAAGGGTAGGGAATTAGTAATTAGTAGGTACTCTCCCTAAAAGTAACCTACTAATAGTATTTTATAAGGGCGAACCTTGTTATGTAAACCTACTCCTATAGGAAAATTTCCACAAGGTTGTTTATATAGGGTATAAATACTAATTTACCTATATACCTTATATTTTATATACTAAGGGAACATAGGCTAGCCCCTTTTCCCCTACTATAGCTACCCTAGCGCATCTGCGGTATACCTAGTATAGTAGTTATCTATAATACGTTGGCCTAATAGCCTATAGTACGTCTACGGTATTAGTGGTAGGTCTATAGTAATAGTAGTAGGTTTACAGTAACAGTAGTACTACAGCAGTGGCGGTACGTCTGCGGCAATAGTAGTAGGTTTGCGGTAATAGTAGTAGTAGTTATTATCTATGTCTAAGGCTCATCTACGGTACGCCTATAGTGCGACCATACGCCTATTATAGTAGAGGTCGTCTATAGCGCGACAGCTATAGACTAGTTATAGTGGAGGTTATCTACTCTATAATAAACTAGTTATAGTGGAGGTTATCTACTTTATAGTAAACTAGTTATAGTAGAGGTCATCTACTCTATAGCAGACTAGTTAGTGGAATCGTTAGTTATGGTAGCAACATATAGTAGTAACGCATCCTTAGGGGGTATATAATTAGCGGCGCCCCTATAACAACGGCAGAGGAGTAAAGGGAGGCGACGGTAAAGACAAAAGGGAGGCAACAGCAGAGAACCCAGTTCACTTACTTTACTATATTATTCACTATGTTGTCCTCCTACCTCTACTTACCTATATTAATAGTTCTACGTCTACTAAAAGTAAGAAAAAGTAGCTATAATAAAGAAAGTTAGTACTAATTATAGACAAAAAGGACTAACCTCTAAATATATTCTCTATACAAAATAAAGTCAATTAACTATTTGTATTAAAACTATAAGTAAAAAAGCTAGTACTAGCATCTATAGCTAAAACTAAAGGAAAACAGAATATTCTCCTTATAACTATAGAAGAGTATAATGTAGATTTTCTGGTTAAATATAAGGATATCTAGTATAACTGCTTTACCTTTTAAAGAGAACACAAACTAGAACCTTAGGTTTAAATTATAGCCTATAGGGTTCTACTCTACCTTTTTTTAGAAAAGGGAGGCTCTAAGCTTTTAAAAGAAGAAATTAAGACCTTTAATCCTATAAGGATATAAGGACTACCTAGATAGATCTTATTTAGTATAAAAAGACACAATCTATAAACCAGATTTAGCTCTATAGTTTTTACTATACAAATAAGGAAAAAATATAAGAAATCTTAATTATAGGTTTAGCTACTAAGGTAGTAAAATACCTTAAAGTGTCTCCTACTACGCAGTATACTAGCTATTAGAATTTTGGCTATATAGGAGATATATGCTTTACTAAAGCCTATAGATACTATACAGCTATATATCTATCTAAAGACCACCCTATTCTACCTATATAACAACAGGTAAGCCCTATTAATATATTACTCCTCTTTATATTAATTATAAAGGAAATTACTTTACTAATAGTAAAGACTATAAGGTACTTAAAGCAGCTAAACTAGTATATAGTACTAGCTTAAAAGAAATGGAAGAATAGACAAAATATATAATTTTAAAAGGAGGCAACTCCTACTAGGCTCTTAAAGGGATATTAGATAGTAAAGGGATAGAAATAAATAGTAAAAGGATAGGGATGGGTGTTAGGATTTCTTATAATTTTTCTTACTATTTTCTTTTTTTATTTTTATTTTTATTTTTTTATATATCCGTTATATTGTACTATATACAATACTACGCATGCAGCCTTTAGGCTATAGCGCTATAGTTTTATATATATAAATCCTTTCTAGGCGGCTTAATATATACTAGTAGCTATATCCTAGTAGTTTATAAACCCCTTAGGGGATTATAGCTCCTTAGTAAAATACTAAGTTACTATAACTACTAAGAAATAAGAAAATAATAGAAAAAACAAGAAATCTTAATACCTATCCCTATCCTTTTGCAATTTATTTCTATCCTTTTGCTCTTTAATATCTTTTTAAGAGCCTAGTATAACGGGACTAGCCTAGTTACAGTAGGAATATCTCGGTAAAACACTCAATAGATAAAACTTAAAGCTTTGACCAAATTCTGCCAAATTCTGCTAGCTTGATTAACTTCTACTAAGTTCTACTAGATCAATCAAATACTACCAAAGTCCGTCCACGTGTGTATATACGCACGCATCAACCAAGACCCCTAAACTGTTTAATTGCAAGATTCTCTCGTTATTCCTTTCTCTTCTTTACGTAACGTCTTGTCCCTAGCAAGAGCTATATACCCTCAGATTTATATAGAATTTATATTATTCCTTCAAATCTTTCCTAAAGCCTCCTCGCGCCCTTACATTACGTTGCGTTTAAAACAACTACTATTAAAATAGCAAACAACCTCAAATCCCACACGTTAACTACGAGCATTATAACCCTAGTTAGGGAACAGTTAACTATAATACAAGAAGCCTTTATAGATGCTTTAGCTTAGTAGCGGGCTGCACTAGAAGCCTAGTATTAGCGATTAATAGAAACACTCCATAAAGAACTCCGCAACGTTAATACACTTATAATAGAGACCCTAACAGTAACACCTATAAACAAAATTAAGATAACTGTATATAAACCCAGCCTATTAAATACAAACCCTAAACTAGTAATGGTAGCTTAACCTATACCTATAACAAACCCAGTACCTACTATAAAATCAGAAAAGCTTCCTAACCCTCTAATATTTAATAGAAATTAAAATAACCTACATCCCTTTATAACTAAGCTCTACCTTAAACTCTTAACAAACTATAACCAATACCCTACTAAAGCTAGCAAGATTAGCTATAGGATGTCTTAATTAAGCAAAGACGCTGCACAAACTATAGACCTATTCTTCCATAATAGCACCTTTGTTAATTTTGAAATCTTTATCTCTTTATTAAAACGAACGTATAATAACGCCAGCCACAAACATACCGCTGTTACTAAACTTAAAAATCTATAATAACGGAATTAAGACTTTACTAGCTTCTTTTCAGAATTTTTAGGCCTTATTAGTAAACTAGATTAAAATAAAACTGCTAAAGTTACTGCTCTTTAACAAGCTATTTTAGATAAAATTAGAGCATAGTTAGTAGGTAGGGAACTGCCAAAGGACCTACCTAAATTTGCTATAATATATTAACAAATCAATAAGGACCTTTAATATAACAAACAAACTCATTCTCTAAAGCCAACTACGCCTCGCATTTAAGACTCCACAAAACCAATATATACCCTAAAGCGCGACCCTTCTCCAAAACCTACACACGACCCTATAAACCTCAACGCCACTTAATTCTACACACCCTTAGGAACCAATAAATAAAGGACTCAAGCCATAAATAGAGAATACTTTGGATATAGCAGAAAAGGACATATTTAAAGAAATTACTAAACTTACCCTTTTAAAAAAGTCTGCTGTAGTTCCTCCCAGTCTTTAAATTACACCCACTTCTTAAATTGCACTCGTTCTTTAAGCCATACTCACTCCTTAACTTATACTTATTCCACAAATTATACTTAGTCGTCACAAAGCATTTTACGCTCGGCTAACTTAGAAAACAAATCATCCTAGGGCCAAGTCGCCTTAGGACAAGAAGTGGAAGAGTATAAGTATCTAGGCTCTTCCAGCGCTAATACACAACACGACTCCCTTAATATACTTAGCGAAATTTAAATACTTAGAAAATAGAAGGAGGTATAAATCCTTATAGACAGTAGAGCCACTAGCATAGGCTTTATTAATATAAACTACACAAAAACCTAACACCTAAATTTAAAGAAACTTAATAAGCCCTAAGGCCTATAAGGCTTTAACGGCAAACCCTTAATATATAGCGAATTAACGCACTACGCTCTTGTGAAAATACGGATAGGCAAATACCTTAAATACGTTTCCCTATTTATAACACCCCTAAAGCAATATAAGATAATACTTAGACATAGATAGCTAAAACGGCACAACCCTTTAATTAGCTGGGTTAAAGAAACACTAAAATTCCGCACGACCTATTGCTAAAGTTATTATTTAAAACACCACCTACCCTATAAACATATACAAGACTATTTAAATTTAACACAATACAAATTGCCCTTACCACGAACCTTAAACTAATATAACAAAACTACAACTACTAATCGCAGTAAAGAATGCGAAGATAATACATTAAAACCCCTTAAAATTTATATAATACAAGCCGCACCTTTTATTTCGTTAGCAAGAAAACAAGACCACGAAATCTTCACTATAACAATAGAAGATATTAAAAAGGCGCTAGAACCGAAGTAGCATATATTATAACCCTTAACCTCTTATACCTAAGGAGTACCACAATCTAATTAACAAGTTTAAAAAACAATTCACAGACCAGCTGCCCCTACATTAGGATAAACACGATTTTAAGATAGAACTTAAACCTAGTATAACACTAAAGTTCGGTCCGCTATACGGTATGTCACAAGAAGAACTACTTATAATATAATAATACCTTAACGAGCATCTAGAAAAAGGATTTATTTACCCTAGTTAATCTCCATTTACTTTACCTGTATTATTCATTAAAAAGCTAGAAGAAGGCTTAAGATTCTATATCAATTACTAAGCCCTAAACGCAATTATGATTTAAAACTAATATCCAATCCCCTTAATCTAAGAGACGCTTAACCGCCTAGCAAAGGCACAATATTTTACAAAGCTTAATATAGTCGCTGCCTTTAATCAAATTCGCATCCAAGAAGGAGATAAGAAGTACACAGCCTTTTATACATAATAGGGACTCTTTAAATACCTAGTAATACCGTTTAGTATAAAGAACGGTCCCGGTACATTTTAGTAATACATTAACAATACACTCTATAAATTCCTTAATATATTTGTTACTATATATATTAACAATATCCTAATCTACTTATCTTCGCTTTCTAAGCATTAAAAACGCGTCTAAATGGTCCTTAAACGTTTATAAAATACAGGTTTACAATACGATATTAAGAAATATAAGTTCTATATATCCGAAGTCACGTACCTAGGCCTAATTATATCCCATAACGGAATTAAAATAGACCCTAAAAAGGTTGCTGCGATTATAAACTAGGGAAGCCCTAGTAATATATAAGACATTTAAAGATTCCTAGGATTTGCAAATTTCTACTACTAATTTATTAACTAGTTCTTGAAAATTGCCTAACCATTAGTAAACCTAACAAAAAAGAACATAAAATTTAAATAGACTGCTAGATATAAACAAGCTTTTAATAACTTAAAACAACGCTTTACAACCACTCTAATTCTTACCCACTTCAACCCTAACCTTAAATGTGTTGTTAAAACAGACTTATCTAATCATGCCCTAGGGGGAGTATTATCGCAATACAATAAGGACGGTAAGCTATATCTAGTAGCCTTTCTCTTTTAAAAGCTCGCCCCTGCCGAATTGAACTATAAGATATATAATAAGGAACTACTTACAATTATTAGATGCTTTAAACAATGGCGTCTAGAACTTAAAGGATTATTATTTCCAATATACATGTTAACAGACCATAAAAACCTACAGTACTTTATAACTATAAAGCAGTTAACGCAGCACTAAATTCATTAGGCCAAATACCTCTTACAATTCAACTTTAAGATTATATACCAACTAGGTAAACTTAATTATGTCAATAATAAACTCTAATGTTGCTTATGTAAGCATTATATAAGGACACCCTGGAAGAATCCTAGTGTATTAGATGGTATCAGCTAGTGTATTAGCTAGTGTATCAGCTAGTATATCGGCTAGTATATTAGCTAGTGTATTAGGTAACGTATTACCTAGCGTATTAGGTAACGTATCAGAATACGAGCCAGAACGTAGACGTTCCGGAACTAGGATCTTCCAGGTATATAGAGACTCGATCCCCCGTAGATAGACATCATCAATTATATCAAGTTCATCCACTTTACTTGCTTCACTATATCATTCACCCTATTGTCCTCCTACCTCCGCTCACCACTTTTATAGGTTATAAGACCAGCTGCTCTAAACCTTAACCAAAATTCAATCAAATCTTAACTAGATTACAACCAAATCTAAATCAATTACTGGCCAATTAATCAAATCTCAAAAAATTTCAGTCAATTTTATCTTAAGTTCATTTCAATCTCATTCCAATTTCAATTTCACTTAAGTTTCACCTGAATCTTAATTAAATCTTGTTTGAATTTTAATTGAATCTTATTTCAATCTTAGTTGAATCTCATTTAAAATCTACTCAAAGCTCAATCCTATCATTTAATTTTATTTATCCATTCGCAGATAAAATGTCCGACAAAATCTCTATCTGCAAGCTCATTGGCCAATGCAACTACAAAGTCTGGAGCCTTCGGGTCAAATCCCTTCTCGTAAAAGGATCGCTTAGTAATGCTATAGCAGAAGGAGGCAACCTAAAAAAGGAAATCAACCAAAAAGCCTTAGCTAATATAAGGCTGACAATTAAGGATGGACCTCTCTTGCAAATACAGCATTCCAAAACAGCTCTGGAAGCATAGAATATGCTAAAAAATCTCTACAGCCCAAAAGGGTTTAGCTTAGAATTCTTAATCTACAAAGAGCTTTTCAAAACCACCTTATCTAAATATTCTTCTATGGAAGAATATTTAAATAAAGTAAAGCAACTCACCGATCAATTAAAAGCCAAAGGCATAGAATTGCTAAGTTAGGTAATTGTGGCTTAGGTTTTAAATAACCTAACTAGTCCTTACAAGGGATTCGTTATAATAGTTACCCAATCTTATAGAACCAATTCTAGTACCATTAATTTAGAAAACCTATTTTCTAACTTAATAGACAAATCTAGAAGACAGGTATCTAAGGATTAGGAAATAGCCTTGGTTATAGGATCTAGACGACCTAGGTTTAACCAGACAAATTAAATACATAAAAACAAGTACTGCAAGAGGTGTAGTACAACTACGCATTCTGTAAAGGACTGTTTTTATCTATTTCCTAAAAAGGCCCCAAAAGGCTTTAAAACCAAGCACTACTACCACTATAAGCCAAAAGATCAAGAAGCTCTTGTGTCTATTAATACTAGTGATACAATTAGTAATCCTAGTAATAAACAAAAAGAAGACGATTTTGAAATTGATCTTAATCTAATAGATACCGAAGAGGTACTTATTACTAATAAAAACCCCTAACTAAACCAAAAAGGAGCTAATTTTGTATTAGACTTAGGAAGCACAAAGCATATAATTACTAAAAAGGAATACTTTACAAGCTATAAAGATTCCTATAGAAAAATTGGTTGGGGGACCGATGCATCAATTAATTACATTGGAATTGGAAATGTAGAATTGGTAAACAAAGGCAACAAAATTGTACTAGAAAACTGCCTCTATGCACCCAATTTTCAATACAATCTCATCTCTGTTAGTAAGCTAGATCAGCTTGGCTATAAAATTAGAGTGAAAAACAATTAAGCTCATATATACAAAAATGAACAACTACTTATCTTAGCTACGGGAAGAAACTCCCTGTACTATATAGATATCATACAAAACAATCTGCCTAGTGAAAAGACCAAAAAGGTCAAAAGCAAGCAAATAAATAAAATTGAGCCAACAAACAAAAACAATTTGCTTAAACAAACAAAACTTTAGCACTAAAGAATGGGCCATATAAATCCTATTTCACTACAAAAGACTCTAGGTCTCCAATCAAATATTCCATTAGATAAATGCGAAATTTGTATAAAATCAAAACTAACAAGTTATTAAAATAAAGAAATTACACCAAAAGCCAAAGTTCACCTAGAAAAGGTAGTAACTGACTTATATAGACCAATATCGCCTCAAACTATAAATAGTGAAAGATACATCATCTTCTTCCTAGACTCAGCTACTAGATATCTAGAATTTAAATTACTAAAATTTAAATCAAAAGCCTACGAAGCTTTTATAGAATTTAAAAATAGAGCTAAAAATCTATTAAAAAGGAAAATACAATACCTAAAATCAGATCAGGGGGGTGAATTTATAAACAAAAGGTTCAAAGGAGCCTGCTTTACATACGGTATTATTCAGCAATATTCAGCTGCTTATACCCATAAACAAAATGGGTTAATAGAAAGAATAAACAGAACAATACTAGAAAAGGTACGCTGTATTTTATTTTATGCCAAACTACCAAAGTATCTTTAGGGGGAAGCAGTAAATACAGCAGTCTACCTATACAATAGAACTCCACACAGTCAATTACAATTCAAAACGCCTTATTAAGCACTTAATAATACTAAACCAGATATTACAAATATCAGAGTATTTAGGTCAATTGCATATTACAAAAACAAAGCTATAGGACTTAAAAAGCTAGAGCCTAGAGCTAGAAAGGCAATATTACTTGGTTTTAGAAACAATCTCTATAGATTATATAACATAGATTCTAAAAGGCTTACTTAGGCTAGAGATGTCAAAATACTGGAAAACCAGTTTTATAATTTCAATACTAGCAAAGAAGCCGATCTAGAAGTTAATAAGGAAAGTCTGTTTGATTTAAATTAAAAAGCAGATAAACAGATAAATAAACAAAATCGATCTGTCGAACAAAATCGACCTGTTGAAGAAAATCGACCTATCAAACAAAATCAATCTGTCGAACAACAATCTGTTGAACAAAATCAAACCAGACGAAATCAATACAGTGAATTAGAGGATGATAATATAGATGAACTAGCTCTTCTAGGAACCAATCAAAATGAACCAAGGTCCTATAAAGAAGCTAGAAAATCGCCTGATTGGCCTAATTAGCAAACGGCGATGGGTGTAGAAATCAATTAACTTCAAAAACAAAAGACCTGGGATGTCGTTGATCTACCACCCAATAGAAAGGCTCTAAAAACACGATGGGTGTATAAGATTAAAACAGATCAAAATAACGAAATAATCAAATACAAAGCCAGATGGGTAGTAAAAGGCTTTAGTCAGCAATACGGCATAGATTACGAAGAAACATTCGCAAATACTTGCCGCCCAGAGGTATACAAAATGCTGCTATATTTAGCAGCCTACCATGACTGGGAAATAGTTCAATGGGACTTTAAAAATGCGTTTACGCATGCTAACGTAGACAAAGAGCTATATATAGAACAACCAGAAGGTGTTACTATAATACCAAATAAGGTATATAAATTGAACAAAGCTCTATATGGCCTAAAACAGTCTTTAAGACAATGGTATAACCACCTAGCAAATAACCTTAAAAAAGAAGGATTTTATCCTATCTATGCAGATCAGGCAGTATTCAAAAATGATACACTAGGCATTATAATAATCTGCCATGTAGACGATCTACTGGTATTTGGCCCAAATATGGAACAAATAAATCAAACCCAAACAAAACTAGCAAAAGATCTAGAATTGACAAGTTTGGGACCAGTTTCCTATTTTCTAGGTATGGAAATTACCAGAGATCGCAAAAATAAGGTTATAAAATTAAACCAAAAGAAATACACCCAAAATATCTTATAAAGGTTTAATAAACAAAATCTAAATCCAGTATCTACCCCTGGAATTATTGGCTTAAAAATGGAAAAGAATACAGAACAGGCCTCTCCTAATGATATAAAAATATATCAAAAAGAAGTAGGAAGCCTAATATACTTGTCTACAAAGACTAGGCCTGATATAGCCTACAACGTAAATACTTGCGCTAGATTTATGTCAAATCTAAACAAAATACACTACCAGGCACTAAATCAAATTTGGAAATACCTAAATTACACCCCTACCTTAGAAATTACCTATTCTGGACAATCAGAACCTTACATTTTGGGTTACTGCGATTCAGATTAGGGGGGTAATATAATAGGTCGAAAATCAACTAGCGCATACTACTTTTCATTTGGTAGAAGCCCTATAAGCTGGGCAAGTCAATTACAAAAAACAGTTGCTCTATTTAGCTGTGAAGCTGAATATATGGCTCTAAAAGAAGCTATAAAGGAATATCTATATCTAATAAGCGTTATCAAACAGCTTAATATAGAAAACAAAGAAAAATTCCATTTATTCACAGACAGCCTGTCAGCAATTGAATTGGCGAATAATCCAGAACATTATGCCAAGACCAAGCATATTGATATACAATACCACTTTGTATGAGAACACGTAACAAATAATACAATACAGCTAAGCCATATAAGTACAAAGGAACAGCTAGCTGATATGCT
>Ga0307507_10004048_pt1 | contig 26833 bp, 3 predicted proteins | sample 7_EM_MG_FD_207223 | JGI IMG/M metagenome (GOLD analysis project Ga0307507, IMG submission 207223) | Populus trichocarpa ectomycorrhiza microbial communities from riparian zone in the Pacific Northwest, United States - 7_EM | ecosystem: Host-associated > Plants > Roots > Unclassified | place...
CTTCTTCTGCTTTCTCTACCTGTTTTCCTAATATATCTTCCCTACTTTAGGGTTGTTGGTTCCTTCTCCTATAGGGCACCCTAGGGTCCCTCTATAGTTTGTTTAGGCGTGTCTTGATATACTTTGTGACATTAAAGTTGCGTTCCTTTTGCACCCTTTGCATTGCATCGGCTTTAATATATAGTTATAGGGGGGGAATATTGGCTTCCTTCTTAAGCAGTGCTGTGGCCGTTTGCTTATACCCACCTATTATACTCCTAAGGCAGGCTGTTTGGACCTTTTGGAGTAGTTTAAGAAGTGATTTAGGGGGGCCTTTCTTAGTTTCTCTAGTGGCCCAAATGCTAGATTTATACGTTATAGTTGGCTGGACAACTGCTATATATAGTAGACATAACCTCTGGAAGCATGGACCCTATATAGAATTAACGATCCTGGATATGGCGATATACTATGCTTAGCCCTTACGGGCCGCTTGTGCCGTATATGCGCTTTACCAGAGCTTGCTATCTACCCACACTCCTAATACCCTTAGGCCTTAAACCGGTTAACCCCTAAAGCCTTGGATATAGATTATATACTAAAGATCTACAGATTAGTTATGTTTTCTTATAAAATGGATTAGCTGGTATTTCTCTAGTGAGAATTAGACTCTATGTCGTCTTGCCTATTCTATATAGGTATTGTGGGCTTTCTCTAGTGTCCTGCAGTTCTCTGCGGCTGTTGGCCTATATATAATTAGGTTTGTGTTATTAATAAAGCCTATCCCCTAGGTCGCCCCTTCCTTAAAGGTATTAAGCAGGTTGCTTATAAAGAAGAGGAAGAGTATAGGCGACAGAGGTGATCCTTATAGTATTCCTATTATGACTGCAATAGGGAGGCTCTAGTATTTGCTAAAGACTAGTGATATTTCTTTCTGGCCTATAAATCCTTAAACAAATTAAATGATCTATTCTGGGAAGCCCTTTGCCCTAAGGATGTATAGGAGACGCTTATGGGGTATATTTTTATAGGCGCCGCTAATATCTAGGCTAAGCATTAATACTATAAAGTCCTTTCGCATAGCCTATACAGTTTTAATAGTAGTAGCGAGTAGTGTAAGTGCTAATAGCGTTGAGCGATTCTTTCTTGCCCCTATTTGGCTTTGTGGTAGTAGGGCGTGTTCCTCTACTATGTCTGCTATGTGGTCCGCTATAACCTTTTCTAAGATTTTGCTTAGGGTGTTTTCTAAGGCAATAGGGCGGTAGTTTCCTAGGATTAAGTAGTCTGCTTTGCCTTCTTTTTATAAGATAACTATTGTTATAGATCTTCTAAGTCGCGGGTAGTAGCCTATTGCAAAACATGCTCTGGCTACATCTGCAAGCTAAGGTGCTATAAGTGGTCCATAGGTCTTTAGGGCTTTGTTTAGGATCCTATCTAGTCCTAGTACTGTGTTATTTAAGAGGCGGCTAATAGTTCTAGCCATTTCTTTAGTTGTTATGTCGCTGTCAACCCTTAGGCGAGTTACCGGTGTTTTACTAGTAATATCGCTAAGGTCTACTAGAGCCGGTTAAGGGAAAAATCTTTTTATAAGGATCTTTGCCTTCTTATTATTGTTGCTTGTGGCCTATAGTTCGCCTGCTCTTTATAGGGGTGGTAGGTGTGGATCTTCTACTAGGTGTCCCGCCTTTTTCTTTACCCATTTTGCTATGGTCTAAAGGCCCTTGTTATAGGGGAGACTCGGGTTAGTAGTGTATTTATTTATAAACTGTCTCCAGTTTGTTGGAATTACAAGGTTATAAGGTCATAGCGGAGGTGTCTTAAGGGTCTATTTGATGATAGAGATGACGCAGACGATAAATATTAATTGATTCGTGATGTAGTAGATACGGTTGATGTCTATATAGATTGCATACAGAGCTTGACCTCGCAATGTGTCTAGAGCTTAGTTAGCACCTTATCGCTAATTTCTAACACTCCCCTATGCTGACGACGCTCTCCTTGTCTGTCCCAAATAGGCAATTATAAAGCTATTCCCAAATACCTTACAAGTGCCATTTGGCCTACGTATAGAGGGAAAACCTATAGTGGGCAAAAAACCTCTGTAACTTGCCCCATTTCCGTCTGTTACCGTCTCCATTAGTTACCGATTCCTAGCGTTGCACAGTGCTTTGTAAATTGGTTAATTAGTAGCTATTTTATAAGTATATCTCCTGGCTAATCTTTGCCTGGTATATATACCACTTTAAGTTAACCTTGCTGAACTATGTTGTTTTATATAAAGAGGTATCAAGTCTCGATATACTTGGCTTTCTGGTAGTATTTTATATTGTATAAAAGGTTAACCATACCCTTATTATCACAGTAGAGCGTAGGGATAAAAGGGTTGTCGTTGTCTCTCTCTTCTAGATCTCTCGTTAGCTTCTTAAGCTATACTACTAACCTTACTCCTTCTAATACCGCCATAATCTCTACTTCCATTAAGCTTAATGCCGTTAACTTCTGCCTTTAAGCCATCCAGATCACTGCTCCCCTATAGCGTATAACTGCTATGCCTTGGAATGATATCCGATTATATTCTATTCCCTATATAGCATTGGTAAAGATATTGTAACCAGTAGGTAACGTGAGCTTACATAGAGAAAGGTAGACTGCTTAACTTAAGTAGGTAATTCCTGCTTTAAGAGTGCTGTTTAGATATTATAGTAGCTGCTTACTTAAGTGGTAATGCGATTTTTTTGGTGCTGCCATAAATCTAGCTAACTAACTAACAGCGTAGCTGGTATTAGGACGTGTATAGTTTAAGAGGTAGATTGTAGAGCTAATAATCTGCCGGTATACTGTCGCATCGTCATACTTAAGGAGGCTTTTAATATTGGGCTTTAGGACAGTACCTATTGGTATTAGTAGCTTAGCTAAATTACAGTTGTCCATTTTCAGCCGTTTAAGTAGCTTCTTAGTGTATATCATCTAATATAGCTTAAGGGTTCGGTTTGTATAATCTCGCTCGATTTAGAAGCCTATAAATACTTCTATAGGACCTAGGTCTTTGCATCTCTATTCTCTTAAGATTCTTATCTTTATAATATTAAGGTATTGGCGCTTTCCTACAATTAGCATATTGTCAATAAATAGCAAGATATATACTTTATTTCCTATAAAGAGATTGGGGTTAGTATTAGCTGCTTTTAAACCTATACTCTTAAAGAACTTCTTAACTATCTAAAACCATTCTCTTAGTGCCTGCTTTAGGCCGTAAAGTAACTTATTTAGCTTTAAGTAGACGTCTTTTACGCCCTTAAGCTTAGGTTCAAAGTCTCTTAATAGGTTAAAAATCTGTATATAAATCTATTCTTATAACAGCGGGTTTAAGAATACAGTTTTAATATTAATATAGTTAAGCTTAAGGTTCTTAGCTGCTACCTTTGCTATTAGGAACCTAAAGGTGTTATATTATACAATAGACGCAAATGTCTTAAAATAATTGATGTTAGGGGTCTGCTTGTCTCTTTAAATGCATAGTCTTACCTTCTTGCGAATTACTTCTCCCTTAGCATTGTACTTGTGCTTTAGAACTAGCTTGCTTAGTAGTAATAACCTTCCTTCTAGTACTCTCCCCCTTATAATAGTATAGGTGTACATCCTCTTAAGTAAGAGGAATTCTTTAAAGATAGCTTTTATCCAGCTAGGAGCATCCTCCCTTAAGGCCTAATCTAACTTAATAGCGTCAAAAGGTGCTATAGGTGCTCCTATAGAGGTAGTGTTCTCAGCTTCTAGGTAAATAGCTTTTATAGCTATTACTAACTAAACCACCATATCGTTAAAAACCTTTATATTTAGTAACCTTCCAGACCTTGTTCTCTACGCATAAGGAATATATATCGATGTACTTTATACGGGCGTCCTACCCTTAGCATCACCTTAATTTAAGCGTCCCACTTAATCTTAACCTAGGCTTCCTACTTAATTAGAGTGGCCTACTTAGTCTTAACCTAGGCTTCCTACTTATTTGGAGTGGCTTACTTAGTTACTATCTAGCCTACTTATAGTTCTTATAACTAGAGTCTCTATCAGCGCGTTTAAGGTAGTAGGGGGAGGTATAGGTCAGTTCGCGGCTTGGCTTATAGCGTAATTTAAGCGTCCTACTTAATCTTAACCTGGGCTTCCCACTTAATCTAAGCGGCCTACTTAGTTACTATATCTCGTAGCTTATACCTAAGGTACTCTATAAGGGAACCTATACTTATTCACTTTAGCATCTCCAAATAGCTTAATTGCTTAAGTATGTAGGTTTATCATCTTAAATTAACTACTCCCTTTTAACCCCATAAAAACGTAGTCAGGTTTTATTCTTAAACTATACTTCCTAGGGTGTTTCTCAAGCGTATTAATTAGATTGGTGTAACACCCAAAAATAACTAAATTCTTTAAGTTAGGAACTCGTTAGGTATATGCCTTATAGGGTATAATAGCACCACTATGCTTATCGTTAAATAGAAGTGCTAAGGTGGGTACTTAATTCTTGATCCAGACAGCATGCTTAACTGCGTAGCACTAGAGTTTAACTGGTATATTTCCTTAAAATAGAAGTGACCTTATTTTGCAGTTAACTATATAAATCGCGCGCTCAATTACGCCATTATATAAGTGCTTGTATGGCGGATAAGGTTTAAAGTTAATACCCTAGGGTATTAGTTCGTCTTAAAATCTACGGCCAAACTTCCCCTTTCTATTGTCTGCTTAAATCCATGCAGCTTTATTGCCAGTGAACCTCTCTACCCTTGCGATAATCTCTTTAATATATAGCAGTACCTCTTTAGTTTAGAGGGTTTTAAGAGGAATAACCTAAGTATAGCGTATAGCGTCGTCTAGGGCTAGGAGGTAGTAGTTATAACCTCTAATTAATATACTAATTCGTCCTATAGTATCTAGGTATAGCCCTTAACTAGGTATCTTCTTGCGCTTAATTATCTTCTTATTTAGTATTTCTCATATCTTCCTAGCTAAACAAGCTTTATATATACTCTTACTAACTAGTACTACTCTCTTCTTAAGCTTTATGCCTAGTAAGGAGTGCTGTAGCTTAAACAGGTTACTGTAATTCGTATATCTAGTTTAGCGGTGCTATAGCTCAGCATCTATTTCACTAATGTTTAGTTATAAATTGTGTACTTCTACTATTGCATTAAATGCTTCCTAATGCTCTTGTAGCACATAGAGGTTGTTCCTTATAGTGGCCTTAAACGTTATACCTAATTTATACTTGCTAGTAGCTCAATTGTCTAGGTTAAATATAATCGAGTAGCCTTCCTAAGTAAGAGTTCTTACTAAGATTAGCTTAATTGACTTAAATAAAGATATAAGCCAGACGTCTTTTAGCTTTAGGGTACCGATTTAAACTTAACCATAGCCTATAGTAGGGACAACGGTCCTATTTATAGTACGGACCTATTATGGCGTATTTTATCTCTTTAAGTGTGTTAGGTCTAATTAGTTACTAATAAAGTGCTTAGTTACTCTTAAGTTAAGAGCCTAAGCTAGAGACGTTGTTGTAAGCATAGCATGTTTAGGGTTAGGGTTAAGGTAGATTAAATTACTATTAAATTCTTCCTTAGCTATTGCTACATTCCCTACTTCCTCTACCTTAGAAGCACCTTAATCTGTCTTCCTAGCATTATTAAATTAGAATTACTTAAGTAGGGGACAGTTTTTTTAGTAGTAACCTTTCTAATAGTATACTTTATACTCATCTCTTTCTGGTCATCTTGGCTCTTTACTCACTTAAAATAACGAGCTATAGTAATAACGCGATAAGGAATAATCAAATCTACCAGCATAGCCTCTGCCCCTTATTTAACCTTAACCTCGGTTTCCCCTTCTCCCCCTAGGTTCGTCTTTCCTCTCGTATACAAGTGCTGCATTTTATACTTGTGTAGGGAGAGCAGTCTCTTGCTCCTAAAGAAGGGTAATACAGCTCTTAAGGTCTCGTTTGTCTCGTAAACACTAGGTCTTCGTATTCTACCATATAACATCGCTTAGGAGGGCCAAGAGAAGCTACTCTTTAATATTATTATTAGTAAGTGCTTAAGGTGTTAAGGCTAGATTAATCTTAAATCAATTAAGTATTTAGAGGAACTTAACAATTCTTATCTTTATAGGGTTAAATATAGTGCTATAGAACTCTCTGCGGAGTCTAGAGATATAGACCTCGTTATTAGCCTTATTAAACTTCTTTATTCCTTCCCACATTCCTTAAATATCGTACGCCTTTATTATCGCACGTATCTCTTCCTGACGGTCGTCTCCTATTAAATTATAGATGATCTTGTTTGCTTCCCCTCGTCTTCTTCTTCCATTAGCTAAATTAACTCAATTTAGGTCCTCTACACTAGTAACAAAATCCCAGCCCTCTAATATAATTAGGGCTGCCTTACAGGTGCGCTCCTAGTCTGCAAAGTTGTCTCCATTAAAAATGACGATTTTACCGGCCTTGTGATCGTATATAGGTGTTGTTGAGGTTAAGGTAGAGGAGGTCATTTTCAGGGTCGATTTTCGAGTTAGGAGAGGTGTCGCTACCCGGGCTCATAACCTGTTGGAATTACAAGGTTATAAGGTCACAGCGGAGGTGTCTTGAGGGTCTATTTGATGATAGAGATGACGCAGACGATGAATATTAATTGATTCGTGATGCAGTAGATGCGGTTGATGTCTATGTAGATTGCATGCAGAGCTTGACCTCGCAATGTGTCCAGAGCTTAGTCAGCACCTCATCGCTAATTTCTGACACAGTTATTCCTTGCTTCTTTTCTTAGGGTATTCTTTAGCTGGTTTCTTGTGTCTTTATATCATCTCTTGTCCTTAGAATCGTAGCTGCTTGTATATTTCCTCCTTGCTCGTCGTTGGCCGGCTATAAGGGCCGCGTACTATGCGGACCATGCGTGTTGCGTGTAGGGGCCCGGTTTTGAAACTGGGCAGTGCTCTTTTAGCCCGCTTTTAATTACTACCTGGATCCTTTCTAGTCTTTAATTAATTTCCTTAGGGGTAGCCAATAAGCCTTACTTGTTTAGTATTAGGTGGATTTCTTCTAGGTCTTAGAGTTGTTGTTTAATTATATTAAGGAAGCTATCTATATTAAGCTTCCTTATTGCGTATCTTTTGCTATTTAGTTGCGCCTTGATGTCCAGATCTAGTTATATCTAGATAGGGATATAGTCTAAGGTAAGTGCCCATTCTTCTTTAGGGGAGCACCTTTTAAGTCTCTGGTATAGGTTTTCGTCCATAATTATAAGGTTAATTATACTTTTGGCGGTGCCCTATTGCCATATAATTGCACCTGGGGGGGTAGCTAGCTTAAGGCCCCTATTGTCTATAGCTCTTAGTAGGCACTCTACCTGTCAATTGGCAGCAATATAGATGCCCCCCTACTGTGGGTGGTAGAGGTTTATGTCTTCTAGTAAGATGGACTCCACATGTTCAGTTTCTAGCAAGCTTATTATAGATATAATATTCTCTGTCTATGCTACCCCTTCGACCCTAGGGTTATAGATATTAATAATTTGTACTAGTCCCCTATATATCTGGATGGTTATAACTGTAATATCTAGGTTAACTGCCTGCTATGACTATAAGGCAAGGCTGATATTTTTGCTGATTATAAAGCATACGCGTATAGCTGCTTTTGGTTTATATAGGAGCTGGAATCCTTGGGGGCAGTATATTAATTATATGTAGGTATTATAATACGGCTCTTATATGGCAAGAATATGGTGTTTCTCTAGGTCTAGACTGTCTAGTAGGGGCCTTGCTAGACAGTGGTTTGTATTGCCGCAGTTGTACTGTATAATGGTTAAGTGGCGGACCCCTGGTGGGGGTCCTTTACCTCTTCTTTGCTCCTCACTTCTTCCGTTTCTACTTTCTCTAAAATATTTAGAACTTCTATCTCCTATATTTGCTCCCTAGCTACTACTTATTTTATATGGAGCTTTCTATTTCTATATTTTATGTTCCTACTAGCCTTTCTAAATCTAAGTCTATTATTGCCTCCGGTTCTTCCCCCGTTCTTACCAGTTGGCTATATGCCCCTTATAAGCTAGCTACGTGTGTTGTGTTTACCGCGTTAAATCTAATTCTTAATTGTCCCGGCCTTGAACTTGCTATAGCCGTCTATAGGGGTCTTCCTACTGGGCGTCCTCTCCCTTGTATTTTATGTGTCCCTTATGTCCCTGTTTAGTCTAGTGATGTCGCATAGCGTTGCTTTTGGCCCGTTAAGGCTTGGGATGGCTAGCTTAGCCCCCTAGTATTAAAGGTAGGAAATGCTAGGAAGATACCTATGTCCCCCTAGCTTATTGCCTATTATTTCCATTTATATAACCTGGCGTGCAGTTGTTCCTATAGCTGTTAAGCCCTTTCCTTCTGTCTCCTGTATTTAATATAGTCTTCTCTCTCCTACGCCTTATGTGTGCTTTGGTGACAGTTCGCGCATTTTATTTGGTCTTGATTTGTATATTGTCTTATATTATAGGGGCCTATATAGTGGCCGCAGCACACCTATGCTGCGTATGTGGATTAGGTGTGTCCCTATTATATATAGCGATAACATTGTTCTAGGTGTAGTCTGTGGTTGTAGAGCCTTGTGTTATATATAAGGCCATTTATAATTATTTCTTTTTGGATAAGGAGTTTTTGCATTCCTAGTATATGTACGCTGATAATAAGGGAGCTATATGTTTGTTTGTCGTTTCCCTGGCGAGTCTCTAGCGCCCCTTATATCCTCTTATTGTTCTCATTATATGCTTGGTTTGTATTTTCCTATTAAAGCTATTAGATCTGGGTAATTACAAGTCCTGGTATAAGGCGTTCCGTTTGTTTTACTATCTCCTATATAGTTGCTGTATTGTCTGCCTGGTGTCCCCTTTTTACCCTAAGGCTTATGGGCAGTGTGGTTAGTAATAAATCTTATCGCGATAAGATCAATTGATAATCATTTATCGCTTATCACTCGCTTATTTTAATAATTTTGATAATATCTTGGCACACCCCACTATAGAGAAAAATATTAAATCTCTTGGTTTCTTTGTGTATTATATATAATTATGGCTTTAGAAGCTAATTCCTCTCTTCTTACTAATACTCTTGACTTGATTAAGGACTCTAGCACACAATAAGAGAGGAATATAAGGTCCGCAGTTTATAAATACTCCCGCAAACTAAACGCTAATAAGCTAGAGCGCGATAGAAATGGCCGGAAGCTTATCTACTACTCTAAATGCTTGTACGGCGGATCATTAACTACTAACCTCCGGAATTATCTAAAGTTGAAGTATTAAATTATTATAGAAGTAAGCGACAGTAGTACCAAAGTTGTAGTATATAAGAAATTAAAGCAACTCTATGACGAAGCTTCTGCCCAGAATGATATAACTAAGTTTAATTCCCACGTCCTAAAGAAGATTCTTAATAAGGATATTATTAAGCAGGCTCTTCTTAACTTAATTATTGTACATAATCTTCCTTTCCGGGCGGTTAAGTGGCCAGAACTCTATATACTCTATTAGGCCCTAAATCCGGAATTAAGAAGCTACATCCCAGCATCTTATACAACTGTTGCTAAAATAATTAATAATTCATTCCAATTACAAATGGATATTGTACGGAAAAAGCTCCAGTCTGCGTTAACAAATATTTATCTTGCTATTAATATCTAGACCTTACTAAATAACTACCTTCTTCTTGCGATCTGTGCTTACTTTATTAACAACCAGGAGGAGCGAATAAAGGCTCTTCTTGCTCTTCGCATAGTAGCTGGTCATAGTGGGGTAGACTAATAGGATGCTCTACTTCCAGTTCTAAAGAACTTTGGAATTGTACAAAAGCTTAGAGCCATCGTTGCTAATAACTCCAGTACAAACAACACTCTCTGCCGTACAATTAGTCAGTGTCTCCTCAAAGATAAAGATGTTAAATGGGATCCTACGCAACAGTAGATCCGTTGCTAAGGCTATATTATTAATCTTACTGTCCAAGCATTCTTATTTAAAGATGTTATCGACGTTAAGCAAATTAAGTTATATAAAAAGGATAAGGAGAGCGGGGAGGAACTTAGTAAAAAGGAAAAGAAGGACAAGCAAGACGTATTTTGGCGTATAGGTGTACTTGGCAAGCTTTATAATATTATTGTCCACATACGCTCCTCAGCTGCACGTACAAAACTATTCGTAAGCTATACGGGGAGAAGGATTCCACTTAATAACCGTACGCGATGGAATAGCTGGTTTTATATGCTTGTTGTGGCGCTTTAGTACAGGAGTGCGGTTAACAAGTATATGGAGGAAAACTTATTAACGCTCCTAAAGGATAGTCTTACTCCATAAGACTGGTAACTACTTCGCATAATATTAGAGTTCCTCGCACCTTTTAAAAAAGCAACTTGGAAATTATAAGGTAATAATGCAACGCTCAACCAAGTGCTTCCTATAATGGACATTCTTATTAAGCATATGGACAGGGCTCTTATACGTCTATCCGCATTTCTTACTTACAAAAACTAACGCTATAATAGAAACTACATCGTGCTAATAAGGCCTTTATTTCCAGAATCAATTATTACTAGGTAAAGTTTGATAAGTACTACACAGAAACTAATAGGTCGCCTCTCTATACAGCTGCTCTTATTCTTCACCCTAAGCGTTGTACGAATTATATTAAGAGATATTAGCCAGAGAAGTGGCAGAAGGACGCCTTGTTAAGGGTTAAGAACCTTTAGGAGAAGTACCGAGATAAGCATACAGTTTCTATATCGTATAAGAAGGAGCCTGAATTTAAGACACAGGAAGAATAGCTTAACTTATTTAATCGTATTAAGCGGGACATTGATAACAAGTATACCCGTCCAGCAAGCCAGGATAAGTATAAGGATTACCGTTCTAGAGAGCCGTATAACCCTAAGGTTTCTGCAATTCAGTAGTAGGCGTAGGAGCAGCAATAAAAGCATTAGCCACGGCTTTTAGTATTTGTATTCGAAGTTCTATCAATTCCTGCAATAAGTAATAACCCTAAGAGAGTTTTTTCTGGTGGGCGTCATACGATATTATAGGAAAGAATGAAGCTTGGAGTAGAGACGGTTAAAAAAACAGAGTGCTTAAAGAGTTGGTATCGAAGTGGGGTCTTAAAGGGGGGAAGTGGCCAGTGTTAACACCTATATGAACCATGCACTACCTTTACACGGACCTACTACTAATTAATAACTATTAATCATTAATCCTAACGGAATAACACTAGAATTAGGCCAGTGTATTGCCTAGATAACGTAATATAGATTTTATTATAATTATTTCAATTAATAATGATCAATTATGATAATTTTATCATTTATTATTGCTTTATTATTAACCACACTGCTTATGGGAACTAACAGGACTTTAACTAGGTGATCTTTATAAAGCACTTTTATACTAATACGCTCTCCTAGCCTGTCCCCTACCCTTACGGCCCGTTTCTTTACCTATTGGTCCTTTAGGGTGACTCTAATATCTCCACTCCTAAGGTGTCAGACTGCGACGGCGTTGTAGACCTCCTTACAAATCTCCGTAAGAACTTCTATTTCTAATTATCCCCTAAGTTCCTCTGCCTTTTTTATATTTAGTTATATTGTGATTATATGCCCAGTTGTTGTCTTTAGGGGAGTAGGTTCCCTATGCTGTAAAAGCGTAGCTACGGCGGCCTAGGTGCGGTTCGCCTATAGGGGGGGGTTTTATTTATCTTTAATTTTGTTTAGCCGTTGGAGGATTTAATTAAGGATTTGCTAGAGGGGCGCCTAAGGTTCGCTAGACTGGAGCCATTCTGCTAGTTATATTAGTTTGTAATAGCTAATAGATACTCCCCTATAGTTCTAGATACTAGACACGTCTAATAGGCTTTATATTTTGTTAGATGCCTTTTTAATTGGGGTATTTCCGCTTTCTAGTATAGTATTCGCCCGTTCTTGTTGTTGTTGTAGGGGGCTATTGTTGGGTATAGGTCTAGCAGTTACGCGCAACTGCGTACCACCGTCGTTCCACCTATGCCTCCCCTGTGATGCATGCATCTTAGGGGATTATTAGGGTGTTTTTTAGGGTTCTTTTAGTTAGTTTGGTCTTTTTAGGCTAGGTGCAGCAAGAGCTCTAAAAGTCTTTTAGTAGGCTTCTTGACGCGCCTAATAAGATCTTTATATAAGATAATAGGTTTACCCTAATACCCCTTAACTAGTATATTAACGTATTTAGATTTAATGGTAAATACACTATCTTAGGCCGTATTACTTATATAGCGGCCCTAAGACTCCAATACCTAAACTATAAAGAATTAATTAAGCTCTTTATAACTACCCTAGTAATCCTTAGACAACCCTGGATAAAGTTATATAAAGTAACTATTAATTAGGACAACCTTAAGCTTCTATTTATTGCCTTCTGCTCTAAGTAGAAGTGTCTTATAACTTACTGCTTAAAACCTAAACTAAAATCTAAAAAATTTACTAGGATCTACTAGTCTAAAATTTCTACTAATGTCTACTTTATATCTAAAAAGTCCACTTAATTCCACTAATATAAGAATTCTACCAATTTCTGCCAATATAAGATTTCTACCAATGTCCACTAAGGACCTAAAAGTTATACTAAACTATATAAATCGATTCTAACTACTGTACCGCCCTAAATTAAGCAGAAGTCCAATCTTAATATATAAAGGTACTAGAAGAACTGGTATTCTACTATAAAAAGGATACTTAAAGAACCCGAATTTAAATCTAATACTAACTCTATACCTAATACTAAACCTAAACCCAAATAAGAAACCACACAAAAAACTAAGAATAATTTAAACTTGCTTAACGCCTTAGATATTTATATAATTAGAGCTACCCTATTAGTATAACTCGCTAGGAAACCTAAACATATAATCTTCGCTATTACAATAGCTGGTATTAAAAAGGCCCTAGCACTAAAGAAGCATACTAATCCTACTATAAAAGTACTAGTATGCCACTATAAGTACCTAGAGGTATTCTTATAAAAGGAAGCTAACAAGTTAGCAGAGCACTGACTATATAACTATAAGATTATACTTAAAGAAGGAAAACAGCTAGGATTTAGACCCCTATACGGAATATCCTAGAATAAACTTAAAGTACTGCAAAAGCACCTGGACAAACACCTAAGTAAAGGATTTATTAAAGTAAGCTCTTTGCCTATAGCTATACCTATAATCTTTATTAAGAAACCTGGCGGCGGTCTACGCTTTTATATAGACTACTAAGCTCTTAATGCTATTACTATTAAGAATTAATACCCGCTCCTATTAATTTAAGAGACACTAAACTAATTAAGTAAGGCTCGCTACTATATAAAACTTAACCTTATCTACGCATTTAACCGCCTCCGTATTATAAAAGGAGATAAATGGCTTACCACGTTCTATACAAGATATAGACTATTTAAATACTTAGTAACGCCGTTTGGCCTTATAAATGCCCTAAGTTTATTCTAATACTTTATAAATAATACCCTATAACCTTATCTGGACGTTTTCTGTACTACTTATATTAATAATATCCTAGTATATAGTAATAACCTAACCAAATATAAAAAACACGTTGACCTTATCTTAGAAGCCCTGCGTGGAGCTAGCTTATAATTAGATATAGATAAGTACAAATTCTATAAAACGGAAGTCCTATACCTTAGACTTATTATTTCTATAGATAGTATATAAATAGACCTAAAGAAGATTAAAGTAATTATAAACTAGTAAGAACCTAAGAACGTTAAGGATATAAAAGCCTTTATAAGGTTTACTAACTTCTACTAATAGTTTATTAATAACTTCTCCGCCCTAGTCTTACCCTTTATAACTTTAACCTAAAAGAATAAAACCTTTATCTTTAATAAGGAATATAAGAAGGCCTTTACCTATCTAAAAGTTATATTTACCACTATACCTATACTCTAACACTTTAACCTAAACTAAAAGAGTGTTATAGAAGCTAACTTATCTAACTACATTACTAAAGGCATTCTGTCTTAGTATAATAAGAAAGGAGTACTATACCCTATAGCATACTTCTTAAAATAACTAAGTCCAGCCAAATATAACTACGAGATTTATAATAAGGAATTATTAGCCATTATTAGATGTTTTAAATAATAGTAACCCAAACTAAAAGGCGCTAGATTTCTAATTAAAGTCCTTAGCGACTATAAGAATCTATAGTACTTTACAACCATAAAACAGCTAAGTTATTGCTAGGCCCACTAGTTAAAATATCTATCTTATTTCTAATTCTTAATTATATACTACCTAGGCGTTTAAGGTTAGAAACCTAATACCCTAACCTAACATTTATAAGATATATTAGTATAAGAAGAAGCGTGTACCTACTACAATTAAACCCTACTTTACCCTAAGCTATTTAACCCTCCTATTAAAGACGTTATAATATACGTCCTTAAAATAACTAATTAATTAATTAAATAATAGTTAATAAATACCTAAATAACGAGTTTATCTAAAAAACGCTTAAGCTAATTTAAGACAGCGTTAGACACTCTAAAAGGATTTCTCTAAGTAAATGTAAAGCTTATAGAGACCGCTTATACTACTAGAACTATCTAGTTATACCTAACCATAATAAACTTAAGCTTAAGCTTCTTAAACATATACATAATCTACTAGTAGCCGGCCACCTAGGCTAAGGAAACCCCCTAGAACTCCTCTAATAAGAGTACTATTAGCTAAACATGCATAATATAATAAGAAGGTATGTCTCTAGCTATTATATCTGCCAATAAGCTAAAGCCTCGCATAAGATATATAACGGCTTTTTAAAGCCACTACCTGTTCTAGACCAAAGATAGAAGAATATTTTAATTAACTTTGTTATTAAGCTTTCCGCAAGTAAAGGATATATAAACATTATAGTAGTTATAGACTAACTATCTAAGATAAAACACTTAATCGCCTGCCCTAATATGTTAGCACCTACTATTGCCTAATTATTCCTAGATTATATATAAAAACTCTATAGACTTCCTAAAACAATTGTCTCCAATAGAGGTAGATAGTTTATCTCTGCGTTTTAGAAAGAACTAACTACCCAACTCTGTATTAAAGCACTGTTATCTATAGCATACTACCTAGAAACGGACGGTTAAATAGAACGTATAAATGCTATAATGGAATAGTATATTTAGATATACACGTTATATTTATAGGATAACTAGATAGACTGGCTTACATTTACTAAGTTTACTATAAATAACTCCGTCTTGGAAACTATAAAGGTCTCCCTATTTCTAGCTAACTACGGCTAGCACCTATAGGTAGGTTTTAAACCCTTTAGTAATGTCCCTTGCCCTACTTATTATGCCTTATAGGTTATAGAAGTAAATTAACTTATAAAGAAGATAGAAGAACTATAAGAGTTCTTTACTAATAAAATAATATAGGCCTAATCTGTCTATAAAGCCGCAGCAAATAAAAACCGAACCCTAGTACTAGCCTACTAAATTAGTGACTTTGTCTAGCTAGATATAAGAAATCTAAACATAAAATAACCTACTAAGAAACTTAATTGGAAGAACGCCGGCCCTTATAAGGTTAAGAGAGTTATCTTTCCTTATACCTACCAACTAAAGCTCCCTAATATAGTTAAAGTCTACCCTATATTCCATACGTTAGTTCTCTACCCTGCTACCCCTATATTAGACGCCCTGCCTAAACAGATCTAGGACCCTCCCCCACTAGTTAAAGTAAATAGTAAGGACGAGTACCTTATTAAAAGAATTAATAATATTAAGTATAATAAACAAAAACGCCAATATATATACCTTATAAAATGAAGAGGCTTTTATAAGCCTATATAGGAACCCATTAACTCTATAGGACTTATATAAGCTATAGAAGACTTTTATAAACTCTACCTAGAACTATTATAGCCCTATCTTATAGAAGCTTGAGTTTAAAGGGGGGGTACTGTTATAGGACACCTCTGTAATACCTTATATACGTCTACCTATTTCTACTAATATAGCAAGAAGAGACTAACCGCAAGATAGTAACCTAATAGTAATTTACTGGCAATCTACGGCAATCTAACGGCAATCTGCTATACTCCACTATATTCTGCTAAAGTTTACTAAGTTTTGCCAAGTTCTGCTAGGACCGCCCCTTAAATCCTGTTCTACTCTATATATATATTAACTAAGCAACCAAACTAATAATATATACCCTTTCTTCCCGTTTCCTTACCTTCTCTCCTTACGCAACGTCTTAACTTTATTACGCAGTTTATATATATAGCTTAATAGTATCTACCTTGCTATATATTATCACCGCTTATACTTACTCCGTAACACTTATAATATTTATCCTTAGGTGCCCTATATATATTATATATATTATTTATATATACAATCCATAATAATATATAATATACTAAGTACTTTAGGTTAACTTATAGTTTATCTTTGTTCTTAAGTTTAAACCTCTCTTATATTAATCCAAAAGTTACTATATTATTTACTAGTACTAATATCTATATTATCTCCCTTTAGTTTATAGTTTGCTTTTTAAATTCTTTAATATTATAATTAAGGCTTCCTTAATATAACTTATCTGCTTTTCTAATATAGCTTAATCTAGTATAGCCTTTTTATCTAGCTATATATAGAAGTCTTTCTACCTATTATTCTTTTATTATTTATACCACCTATAGCATAGCTTTGTAAGTATATATAATCTATTTATAAGAAAGTATCTCTTTATTGCTATATTGTTATAACCTTTTATATATTGTTTTATAAATTTAGTTAGAATCCCTAAATCCTCTTCTTATTCTAGTTTATCTAACTATTTAGCTCTTAGCATTTCTACCCTCGGCCTATATATAATTTTCTATATAAGTACTCTGTCCCTTATATATTTTTAATATACTAGGTATTTAGTCTAGTTTTTATTCTTGCTATATAATAATTCGTTATTTAAACTTATCCACACTTTCTTACTTTTTATATCTTATAGCTAAATCCTTAAAGTTCTCTTACTTCTTAATTATTATATTAACTTCTTAACCTTTAGGCTAAATACTATATTTACCTAGAATTATTATAGACCTTATTCGTTCTTTAAATTCTTAGTTCCCTAGGAATTTTTATTCTATACTTATTTATTTACCTATAAACTAAGCTACTACCCTCTTTTATTAGTTGTTGTCTATTATAAGTTCTTAGGTCTCTTTTATCTTATCTTAAGAATCTTAAGCCTATAGCCTTTTACCTTTATTACGTGGTAAACTAGCACTAATAGTTATCTGCTTAATCTTTTTTAGATATTACTCCTTCTATCTTATAAAGCAATAAATACCATATTTAATAGTATTATAATACCCGTTACCAAACTGCGTTCTATAGTGGTTTTAGTCTCTACTTGTTACGGACGCTTTAAGTACAATGTTATGACTACTTGGGGAAGAGTTGCAGGAAGCTAGTTGGTTGATATAGGCACGGTCTAGGATGGATCTGGTGGAACTATGTAACGAGGAATGGTAAGCGAGTCATATAATGTTATACGCGGTGTATAGAGTATATGTAGTGTACGTTTACGTACAATATGTATAACACGTACCTCATATACAAGAGAGGATTTCTTAGGAGTATGGTTGTGTATTTAAAGGACCTTAGTCCCTACCATAGATAGTTCTCTTTTTGTAGTGAATTTTAGAATATAATTAGAGTTAATCTGTTGGGCAACTACTCCACCAGTTGTTATTATATTGTTGTTTTGTTCTTACCTATATACCTAGCCTAATAATAGAACCTACTGTAGTTTCTACTATAAGGTTCCGTTACACATTCACTACTAAGGTTACGGTATTAAATAAGGTCGAACAATATGCCACTTAGAGCACTAGTTATAACAGCGTTGACGGCAGCTATAACCTTAGGGCTAGGTGATACTAGTATAGACGAAGGGGATTCTTAAGTGGTTATGCGAGGTTAGTTATAGGAAATAGTTAATTACTTATAAGACAATAATAGGATACTTAAAGAATGCATTAATAGAATTGGAGTAGTAAAGATTAAGCTACTTTTAATTAAACGATTCTTAGGAGAGAAGTTAAAGCTTAAGGGATTTCTTATACAGATGTACTTTAAGGTAGTATAGGAAGGAGCGAAGTTAGCAATATTATTAGATTAAGTAGCCTATACAGGATTATTTCTAATAGGGAGGGCATTTAAGTGGTTTAAGCTATATTTTATAGAAATATAGGCCAATAGCATAACAACTACTAACTAGGATGTACGGTATATATTTGCTAGTTAGAATGTGTTTATAGAATGACTAACACAGATATTTAGAAACCTAGAGGCCACAACTATAGCGGAATAAAAGCTTTAGAACTTAGTACAACGCACTTTAGTAATTAAGTATATAATACAGTTTTAAACACTAGCTATATAGGTTGAGTAGAATAATAGGGCGCTTATGGCATAGTATAAATAGGGACTTAAGGCTAAAGTCTAGGACGTAATTATCCTAATGGAAGATGCGGATACTCTAAGAGAGTTAATAGATTAGTTAATAAAGATTAATAATAGAATCTATTAAAGGGAATAAGCTAAGAGAGGGCAAGATAGAGTTCCATAGTCGTATAAGGCACAGAGTACGTAATAATAGATATAGAGTTAAAAACTAGGGAATAACGTAGAGCTAATAGACCTAAGTGGTACTAAAGAAACCTAAAGGTGGGAAAAGAAACTATGGAAACCTAGAGGTTAAGAATTAAGTAATTAAAGGACCTAGGAGTAGAGGCTAAACTAGGGATCTTAGCAGTAGAAGATGTTTAGGCGGACTCTATAGCAAGAAAAATGGTTTAAAGATGGGGCTTATATAAATTATGGAAAACAAGGTCATTTCGCCAAAGACTATAGAGGTGGTTAGAGTAACTATATAGTAAAGGAAACTAGGCTAGCAGACGGCATATATATATAGAGGGACGATGGTGTACTATAAGGAATAAAAGAGTGTTTAATTAACAGTTTTGTATATTATTATAATAACGCATGCTGAGTTTATAAGGACGCTAAGTATGGCGCAAGCTATTGGCTATAGGAGCTATTGTTATCTAAGTTTAAAGGAACTAATAAACTAGCTTATAGATCGGACATTAAAGATGATAAATTTAATAAAGGCGAAGCATTTACTAATAATAAGGCAATAAAGGCAGCTTACTAGGAGTATATAAACCTTAGAGAAGTTAAAATAGAAGTAGAGACTAAGACCATTATAGAACAAGGTTTAGTAACGGGTATTATAATACCATTAGATACAATTTCTATTGCTTTATAAGATAATAGGAGTAATGTTTAGAAGAAACTAAGTAAGTAAACAACTGCTAGTACTAGCTTATTACTTAATAAAGGTAAAAGGCTATAGGCTTAAGATTCTTAAGCAGAGATAAGAGAAGCTTAAGATTTTTAAGATGAGATAAAATATACCCAAGGACCCATAACGGATAAAAACTGATAGGAAAGGGCAGTAACTTAGTTTAGTAATAAATGAATGAGTATAGGACGCAAGTTTAAGAACTACAAGTTTAGAGAATAAATAAGAACGTTAGCAATCCTAGGTAAACGCAGTATTCAGCCTAAAGATTAAATAGTTAATACTAGGATTAAAAAGTAAGACGACTATAAAGATCTAGCTGCAAGACGTAGAAAATAAGAAACTATAGATAAGTTCAGAACAAGAATTATTATATAGTAAGAGTAAAAGCTAGACAAGAGGTTAGCTATGCCAGGTTGTATAAGGGACAGAGCACCCATATAAAGAGTTACTAATAGGCCGAGTGTAGGGACACCTAGGGTAAAGTAGTTAGATAAACTAGAATAAGAAGAGGATCTAGATATTCTAACTAGGTTTAAAGAAAGACATACCAAAGGATATTATAATGTAGTAATAATAAGGTACTTTCTAACAGATAGACTATACACACTAAACCAGTTGTATGGAAAGTGGTATAGGTAATAATACAGCGATAAATAGGAAGACTTTTATATATAGCTAGATAAAAAAGTTGTCCAAGACTAACCTATTACGGAAAAACGTATAAGTTATATTAAAGGAGCATTAATTATAATATTAAGGAACCTAAAAAAAGAATCTAGGGACTAGAGAAGTAAGTAATAAATCTTAGTACCCGTAGTAGAAATACTAGTAGTTAGGTTAACCAGGTATAGGTTTAAACTTAAGAATAAAGATAAACTAAGAGTTGACCTAAAACATACAGCGTATTATATACTATTGTAGATAGCTTATATAGATAACATATACAATATGTATAGAGCACCTAAAGATAAGAACTGGAAGTACCTAGTAAGGATATATTAGGCACTAGAGGAAAAGCGGTTTAGGAATGCTAAATATATATATAGTTAGCACCCAGTAGAAGTACAAGGTTAAGGAGACTTAATACTTTAACTAGGAAAATTCCTTATGGAAGAATACCTAGATAGATAATAGTGGTGGGAGTGCCTAGAGAACACTTGTCTATAGTATATAGAGGAAAAGAAATAAACTAAGTATTGGCCTAAGTTGGACTAAGTATAGGTAGGATCTAGTAGCTAATAGTTAGGAAAAGGGGAGGTATATAGGACCAGAGGGAACTAGTGTTAAAGCCTTAGACCCTTAAAGGAATTTAAGGATAATATCTGAATTTATAAGTTAAATGGTAAGATTAGTAGTTTAAAGTATTAGTAGATAGTGGAGTAACTAGGAACTACGTATTACCAAAGGCAGTAGAAAGGATGGGGTTACTATATAGATAGAAGGAACACCTATATCTACTTATAATAATTTTAGGAGATTAGATAGCCTATAAAGGAGGTATTATTAATTTTAAAACAGGACCTATTTAGTTAACTATTAAAGGGAGACCAGTTAGAATGTCTTTTAATATCCTACTATTAGGACAGGACAATGCAATACTAGGAATGCTTTGGTTATAGGAGTACAATCCAAAGATTAATTGGGTTATAGGTTAGGTTAATATTAAGGATATATAACGGCGCAAAGTGTGATAGTAAACTAAGATAGTATGGTACTAAGTCAGAGCGACGTATAAAGAGACTAAGTAAGGCTTAAGTTATGTACTAAAGAGATACTATAAGTATGGTAAAAAGTTATAGTCACCAGAAAGTAAAAAGCTGTTAAAGTATACAGCTTAGGACTATAAGATAGAATTGGAAGAAGGAATAAGTCTAAGGTTCTTTCTAATCTATAAGCTTACTAAAATAGAATTAGTAGCGCTTAAGGAGTTTATCTAGGAGAACTTATGTAAGGGATATATTAGACCATTATAGTTATTAGCAGAATATCCAGTACTATTTATCCTAAAGAAAAACGGAAAACTTAGGATGTATATAGACTATAGACAGTTAAACAGTATTACTAAGAAGGATAGGTATCCTTTACCCTTAATTAGCGAAATCTAAGATAGGATTGGCAATGTAAAGATCTTTATAAAGATAGATCTGAGATAGGTGTACCATTAGATTAGGATCAAGGAAGGCAATAAATGGAAGGTAGCCTTTAGGTTAAAGAAAGGACTATATAAACTATTAGTTATGCAATTCGGGCTTATAAATATACTAGTAATGTTCTAGAAGTGAATTAATAGTGTATTAGGAGAACACCTAGATGAATTTATTATAGTATATTTTAACGACATTATTATCTACTTAGAGAATGAGGAAGAATATAGAGAACACATTAAATGGGTCTTAAAGAGACTATAAGAAGAACAGATGCTAGTAGCAATTAAAAAATGCGAGTTCTTTACCAGGAAGACCAATTTTATTAGATTTATTATTGAACCTAGCCAACTTAGCATAGATCCAAAAAAGATTAAGGCTATAGTAAATTGGCAAGAACTAGAGAATGTTATATAGTTAAGATTGTTTCTAGGGTTTTGTAATTACTATAGAAGGTTTATAGTATAATAGTTATAGGACATTAAGCCATTTATATAGTTAACAAAGAAAGAAGAACTAGGGGCATAGGGGAAGGAATAATAAGAACTGTTTAAGAGAATTAAAGAGTTATTTACCTAGGAGCTAGTTCTTAAGATCTATTAACCAGGTCTAGAGACAGTTGTAGAAATAGATATATTAGACTTTATACTAGGGGCATGCTTTATATAGAAATATTAAGATAGATGGCACCCAGTGGCATACTATAGTTAAAAGATGACACCATTAGAGTTGAACTATAATATCTATAATAAGGAGTTATTAGGTATAGTTACAGCACTTAAAGAATAGAGAGCATTCTTATAAGGCATAGAGAAACTATTTATAGTTAAGACGGACTATAAGAACCTTATAGGATTCCTAATAACAAAGGAACTTAACTAAAGATAGGTTAGATGGGCGGAAATGCTTATAGAATACCATTTTAAAATTTAGTATACTAAGGGTATAGATAATGCACAAGTAGACGCTCTAAGTAGAAAGGCTGAACTATAAAGTAATAAAAAGCTATTAGGAGCTTTATTACAAAAGGATTAAAATAGATTAATTAGGTATAATTATCCAAAGATTATAGCAACTAAGGAAAGTTAGATCTATAAATTACTAGAGAGTAATTAAATATAGAAGATCTAAGAAGTATAGGCAGAGGATCTAGACTTAAAGCAATATAAAAACAGAGAAGTAATATATATGCCTAAGTTTATCGCAGAAGAATTTGTTAAGGAATTCCATAAGGGAATAATATAAGAATATAACAGAGCTATAGGCTTAGTGTTAAGACTTTAAGAGGAGTATATTATTTAAGGAATCTAGGGATTAGCAAGATAAGTTATAAAGAAATATCTAGATTGCTAAAGAAATAAACTAACAAGGTATAAGCTATATAGAGGGCTATAACCTATTAAGACACCAGGAAGACTATAGGAGGTTATATTATAGGACTTTATTGTTAAGTTACTAAAGTTAAGAGATCCTATTATAGGATAAGATTATAACGCGATTTTAGTAATAGTGGATAAGCTAATAAAGTGGGGATACTTTATAGTATACACTAAAGAGATATTAGTAAAAGATGTTGCTAAAATCTATATAAAGGAAGTGTTTGTAAGACACAGAGTACTAGATAAGATTATATTAGATAGAGATCTAAGATTTATAGCAGTATTTTAGAAAGTGTTTCTAGTAGAATAGGGAGTTTACGTAGCAATATCTATAGTATATTATCCGCAGATGGACAGATAAATGGAAAGACTAAACTAGATACTAGAGCAGTATCTAAGGCACTATATTAATTATATATAGAATAATTAGGTATCATTATTACCAGTTACACAGTTTATATATAATATAACACTATAAGAAGGAATAGGGACATCACCGTTTAAGGCGAATTACGGATATAAGCCAAGAATATTATTATTGCTATATTAAGCAAAAAAGACAAGTAGCATAGCTAAGCAAAGAATGGAGATATTAATGAATCTTTATATAGACCTTAAAGAAACAGCTAAACTAGTATAAAAACAAATGAAAAGGTACTATAATACTAAGAGATTTAAGGGACCAGATCTTAAGGAGGGGGATAGAGTATGGCTACTATATAAAAATTTCAAGAGTTGACAACTAAGTAAGAAATTGGACTATGTTAGACTAGGACCTTTTAAAGTTAAGCAAAGAGTTTTATTAGTTATGTATAAGTTAAACCTACTAGCTAAAATGAAAATCTACCCTATATAATACGTTGTAATGCTAGAGCTAGTATATAGGAATGTTAAGCCACTAGTTTATAAGGCAGGTATATATAGAGGATAAGAGGAAGACAAATAGTAAGTTTTAAAGATTATTAGTTATAAGGATGTAGATAATAAAATATAGTACAAAGTAAAGTAGATAGGCTATAGTAAGACTACCTAGGAACTACTAAGCAACCTAAGGAATACTATAGGAAAGGTAAGGGAGTATTAAAAGAAAGCAGGTTAGGTAATATTAATAAGGAAGAATCGCCAAAGAATAAGTCACCTAAAGGGGACCTAAGAGGAGCAATTACTAAGCTACTTAGAGTTATTTCCCTTATAGGAGGAGAGTTAGTTCTTTTATTACCTAGCTTATTAAGACCCTGCTAAACTAGTTTCTATTTCTTAGAATAAACCTTCTCGCGAACCTTCTTAAGATAGGTTAACTAAGCGAACGCAACCTGCTAAGACTTAAAGGAGTGACGTTAAGCCTTAAGGGCCTAAGTGGTCTCTTTAGCAGAACGGTAAAGTTTAGCGCGTACGGCGGCCAACTTGGACTTAAGCTTTGTAGTAGTAGATTAAATATAAGACCCTATAACAAGTTACTTAGGGAACTTAAAGACTATTAAGAGTTATAGGATGTGTATACTTAGCATTAGAAACAGAGTAAATATTATAAGATAATTAAATATTTGCTTTAGTGCACTCTAAGTAAGACAAGGGTTGTTAAGATAAGGGACTTGCTATTACAATATATACTAACCCTACTTTTATATAATAAGAATATAGAGATAACATTATCTTACTAAGCAATAGTATGGCAGCTATAGTGCGAGCATAATATTGCGCTTATAAGGAAGAAGAAGCTTTAGGTATAATAAGCAAGGATATTAACCAGACTAATTAAACGGATATTATACCTCTAGTGGACAACTTGGAGATATTAGGAATCTTTAAAAATAAAGATAAAGAGGAGAGAGATAGTGTTACGGACGCTTTAAGTACAATGTTATAACTACTTAGGGAAGAGTTGCAGGAAGCTAGTTAGTTAATATAGGTATAGTCTAGAATGGATCCAGTGGAACTATATAATAAGAAATAGTAAGCGAGTTACATAATGTTATACGCGGTATACGGAGTATACGCAGTGTACGTCTATATATAACATATATAATACATACCTTACGTATAAGAGAGGATTTCTTAGAAGTATGGTTGTGTATTTAAAGGACCTTAGTCCCTACCGTAGATAGTTCTCTCCTTGTAGTGAATCTTAGAATATAATTAGAGTTAATCTGTTAAGCAACCACTCCACCAGTTATTATTATATTGTTGTTTTGTTCTTACCTATATACCCAGCCTAATAATAGAACCCACCGTAGTTCCTGCTACAAGGTTCCGTTATACTACTTCTATTATATACCTAAGATTTAAGTACCCCTAGTTAGCCTCTTTTCCTTTCTTATTACTATTAATTAATAAATACTCTAACTCTATTGTTATTTCTACTAATCTTTATCTATATATTACTATAATATCTTAATCTAGCTTATAGAGTTAATCTTACTCTTTATCTAACTCTTTAGTTCCTTTAAGTTCCTATAACTCTGGCTTTTATAGCTAATAGCTTATGCCATACTTAGCGTCTTTATAAATTTAATATACGTTATTATAATAAAACGTAAAGTATTTAATTAAATACTCCTTAGTTCCGCGTAATACACTTATATCTATATTATTATACTCTAACGACCTAGTGCCCTTTACCGTATAGTTACTCTAACTACTTTTATAATCTCTAGCAAAATAACCCTATTTTCCGCAATTTATATAAGCTTCCTTTTTAAACCATTTTTCCTATTATAAAGTCTGTCTAAACATCTTCTATTACTAAAATCCCTAATTTAGCCTTTGCTCCTTAATCCTATAATTACTTAATTCTTAACCTCTAGGTTTTTATAGTTTCTTTAGTACTGCTTAGGTCTATTAGGTCTAATCCACTATTCTATAGTTTATAGCTCTATATCTATTATTATATATTCTGCGCCTTATATAACTATATAACTCTACCTTACCTTCTTTTAGTTTATTCTCTTTAATAGATCCTATTATTAATCTTAATTAACTAATTAATTAATTCTTATATAGTTGTTGCGTCTTCTATAAAAATTATTACGTCCTAGACTTTTACTTTAAGTCCTTATCTATATTATGCTATAAGCGCCTAATTATTCTATTTAATTTATATAGCGAGCGTTTAAAACTGCGTTATATACTTAATCGCTAAAGTACGTTACGTTAGGTTTTAGAGTTTTTTTCCGCTGTAGTTATTACCTCTAGGTCTCTAAATATCTATATTAACTATTCCGCAAACCCATTCCAACTTAAGAATATATATTATACTTCTTAGTTAGTAGTTAATATACTATTTACTAATATCTTGGTAAGGTAAGGTTTAAACTATTTAAGTGCTCTTCCTAATAGGAATAGTTCTATATATACTACTTAATCTATAACTATTACTAGTTTCGCTCCCTCTTATATAACCTTAAAGTGCATTTATATAAGAAATCCTATAAGTTTTAACTTCTCCCCTAAAAATCGCTTAATTAAGGATAACTTAACCTTAGCTGCTCTAATACTGTTAATCCTATCTTTAAGTGCCTTATTATTATCCCATAGCTAGTTAACTATTTCTTATAACTATCTAACCGTAACTAGTTGCGAGTTAGTGTCTTATATACTAGTATCTCCCTTTAACCTTAAAGTAGTTACTATTATTAACGGCGTTATAATGGGTACTTTTAGTAGCATATTGTTTAACTTTATTAATACTATAATTAGGTAGTAAATATATAACAAAGCCTTATAGGAGATACTATAGTAAACTTACTAATAGGCTAGGTGTGTAGGTAAACAAGAAGTTAATAATATAATAATAACTAGTGGAGTAGTTGCCTAATAGATTAACTCTAATTATATTTTAAGATTTACTATAAAAAAAGGAACTATCTAGGTAGGGACTATAGTCCTCTAAGTATATGTTGGGAATACAGGCAA
>Ga0307507_10004049_pt1 | contig 26831 bp, 3 predicted proteins | sample 7_EM_MG_FD_207223 | JGI IMG/M metagenome (GOLD analysis project Ga0307507, IMG submission 207223) | Populus trichocarpa ectomycorrhiza microbial communities from riparian zone in the Pacific Northwest, United States - 7_EM | ecosystem: Host-associated > Plants > Roots > Unclassified | place...
ATATAATAGTTAAATATATAGTATATAACTTTACCTTAATTGCATGTCAAGAAATATATAGTTACCTTTTAAAGTTGCTAAGTAGGTTAACTGCGTGTTAAGAAACATATAGTTAGCTTTTAAAGTTATTAAGTAGGTTAACTATATATTATTTAACTTTTAAAGTTGCTAAGTAGGTTAATTGCGTGTTAAGAAATATATAGTTAGCTTTTAAAGTTATTAAGTTAGTTAATTGCATATTAAGTTAGTTAAATTACGTATTAAGTTAGTTAATTGCATATTAAGTTAGTTAAATTGCGTGTTACGTTAGTTAATTATATATTAAGTTGGTCAAATTGCGTATTAAGTTAGTTAATTGCATATTAAGTTAGTTAAATTGCATGTTAATTACGCGAAACGCGAAAATTAAAGTCTACTTAAATCTCATCCTGCGAATATTTTCCCGATGTTTTGTTATATCGGTTTAAGGTTTATAGTAAGGGTAATTCATATTATATTGAATTTAAATAGTTATATGCATATTTATAGGGCAAATGGTTTTTTAAGCAATGGCTTCGGCAGTAAGTTATATAGAACTTTAGTATTTCTTTAACCCAGCTAATTAAAGGGTTGTGTTATTTTAGCCATCTATATCTAAGTATGACTTTGTATTGCTTTAAGGGTATTACAAATAGGGAGATATGTTTAAGGTATTTGCCTATCTATATTTTTGCTAGGGCGTAGTGCGTTATTTTGCCATATATTAAGGGTTTGCTATTAAAGCCTTATAGGCCTTAGGGCTTATTAAGTTTCTTTAAATTTAGGCGTCAAGTTTTTATATAGTTTATGTCAATAAAGCCTATGCTAGTAGCTCCGCTATCTATAAGGATTTATACTTCCTTCCATTTTCTAAGTATTTAAATTTCGCCAAGTACATTAAGGGAGTTATGTTATGTATTAGCGCTAGAAGAGCCTAGACACTTATACTCTTCCACCTTTTATCCTAAGGCGCGACTTAGCCTTAAGATAATTCGTTTTCCAAATTAACTAAGGGCAAGATACTTTATGGCGTTTAAGTATAATTTATAGAGCGGGTATGATTTAAGGAATAAGTACAGCTTAAGGAATAGGTATAATTTAAGAAATAGGAGGAGCTACGGCGGACCTTTTTAAAGGGATAAGTTCGGCAATGCTTTTAAATATATCCTTTTTTACCGCATCCAAAGTATTCTCCATTTATGGCTTAAGTTCTTTATTTATTAGTTCCTAAGGGTATATAGGATTAAGCGGCATTAAGGTCCATAGGGTTGTATATAGGGCTTTTAGGTTTTAGAGACGGATTGCGTTTTAGGGTGTTTTAAACCCAAGGTGTGGTTAACTTTAGGGAATAAGTTTATTTGTTATATTAAAGATCCTTATTAATTCATTGGCATATTATAGCAAATTCGGACAGGTTTTTTGGCAGTTCCCTACCTACTAACTAGGCTCTAATTTTATCTAAGATAGCTTGTTAAAGGGCAGCGACTCTAGCGGCTTTATTCTAATCCAGTTCGCTAATAAGGCCTAAAAATTCCAAAAAGAAGCTGGTGAAGTCTTGGTTCCGTTATTATAGGGTTTTAAGTTTAGTAACAGCTGTATATTCGCAGCTGGCGTTATTATATATTTATTCTAGTAGAGAGATAAAGATTTTAAAATTAACGAAGGTGCCATTATAGAAGAATGGATCTATGGTATATGCAGCGTCCTTACTTAAACAAGACATTCTATAGCTAACCTTACTAGCTTTAGTAGGGTATTAGTTATAGTTTATTAAAAGTTTAAGACAGAGCTTGGTTATAAAGGGACGTAGGTTATTTTAATTTCTATTAAACATTAGAGGATTAGGGAGCTTTTTAGATTTTATAGTGGGTATTAAACTCATTACAGATATGGGTTAAGTTACTATTACTGGTTTAGTGTTTGTATTTAACAGATTAGGTTCAAATACGGTTATTTTAATTTTGTTTATAGGTATTGTTACATTATAGTTAATTGTTCCCTAACTAGGGACATAATACTTATGGTTATTAAAAGGGATTTGGGTTCGTTTGCCATTTTTAATAGTAGTTATTTTAACGCAATGTAGTGTAAAGGCGCGAAGAGGCTTTAGGGAAGATTTAAAGGAATAATATAAATTCTATCTAAATCTAAGGGTATATAGCTCTTAAAGAGAACAAGACGTTGCGTAAAGAAGAGAAAGGAATATAGGAAACTTGTAACTAAATATTCAAGGTCTTAGTAGTAGATGCGTGGGCACGAGCCCATATGGATTTCAATAGGTTTTAACCAAATTCCATTACATTAGTAGAATTTAGTGGAATTTAATCAAGTTGGCGGAATTTGGCGGAATTTGATCGACTTTAGCAGAATTTGGCAGAATTTGATTAAAGCGTCGGAATTTATCTATCGAGTATTTCACCGAGACATTCCTACTGTAACTGGGCTAGTCCCGTTACAATTTCCAATAAGTAGGTTAAAGAGAGCATAGAGCTCTACCTCTATCAAAACACCTTTAAAAACATCTTAAATTGCCTACCCTTTAGCAGCAAACTGACGAGATCCTACTTTACCGCAAATCCTTTCTACCTTTAACGTATAACACCCCGTTAATACTACAAAATCGGCAGTTATAGTTTAATAGCTGCCTTATACAAATCCCAATTATCTACCTTTTAATTAACGGCATTATACAAAAACACGTTAAATAAATATATAATGGGCGATAATAAAGACTACCACCGTATCTCAGTGCTTAGCCGCAATAACTATAAGATATGGTTCTAGAATATAAAGTTTAAGCTAGAAGGCAAGGACATATTCTATATTATTAAAGTTACTAAGTACGAGCACATATGGATTAAGAGAGTTACTAGCACTGCCCTAGTTGCCAAAATACTAACATCCTTAGAAGGTGGAGAAACTAAAGTTAATAAGCTTACTTCTTAGTTTAAATACTAGGAGGTATATAGAACTAAAAAAAGGCTAAGAAATATAAGTGTAATTAAGCCAAGGCATTCTACCTTATTAGTACCGCCCTTAGCACTAACAATAAGTCTGCAATTGGCAAGTATGAAGACGCTAAGGAATTCTAGATATACCTAAAAGTTAAGTACGGAAAGACTAACTAAACAACCGCCTACCACTGCATGACTAAGCTGTAAACGTTTAAGTATAATTAAGAGAAGGGCCTTAATAAAGCGTAGACTAAGCTAAAAGAATACCGTTGAAAGGCAGTTGCCACAAATACTAACCTTAAGGCAGCTTACCTAGATAATGCTCTGCTCTTTATCCTTATAAGGGCACTTCCTAATTCCTACAAACTAATTACTAGAGGCTTTATTACCCAGCCCTCCCTAACTGTTGGGGAGGAGCTTAAAATGCTTAGCAAACATAAAGTTAAAGTTAAGGAAGAAGCTGAGCAAGCACATACAGCGTTTTGATATCGCCACCTAAATTACTATACTTAACGCCGCATAGGATCTGATACCTTAATACCTAATACCGTAATTAATTGTTATATATATGGGGGAGATTACTTTGTAAAAGACTGTAACCTTATAGACGAAATTAAGGAATATGGTAAGAAACTTTGCAAGGAACAATAGTATAAGTCTTAATTTAGACGCGAATACAAACCAAGGTCTTTTACTAAAGACTCCACTAAGAACAACATACTTAAGACAAAGGCTACTTAGACAAAAGCTATTATAAAGGCTCCTTAATTAAAATAATGCCATGGGTACCCCGTACAAGCTAATAACTTAAACTTAAATCCGACTAATTTACCTAAATACAAATCCTTATTTGGCTCTATAAGCGAATCTAATACTATAGTTAAGAAATACTATTTTACTTAGGAGCTTATTTATAAGACAATCCTTACTAATTAGGTTGCTGACACGGGCGTATTGTCTAATATGACTAACAAACCCTACTTATTTAGAGGGTTACTTACGCGGCTTAAACATCGTATCTCTATCTAAGTAGGGGGAGGAATGCTCTATTCTTGTTAGCGTGGAATAGCAGAGGTAGTATATTAGGACAGTTCTTCAGCATTAATTAAGAACACTCTCCTTGTACCGAAACTTAGTGTAAATTTAGTTTCTATAAAAAGACTGTGTAGGAATAGACTTATGGGATCCTTTAATGACAAGAATATATACTTTAATAATAGTTATAAGGTTGTAATTAGTGCAAAGCAAAAGGAAGGACTTTATGTTATTAAATATATCTCTAAGTCTTATTAAAGGAAAGCCTTCACTGCAACCTACCGTAATTCTACTAAGCAACGGCATAAGAGTATAGGCTATAGTACTAACGCAGAATCCGGAGGGGACCCTAACAAATCTAAAGAGGAAGACGTAACTATAAAAGCAGATTATTACCGATACCGACTTATGCATTGACACTTTGGCTATTACGGACCAAACTTCCTTCGCAATCTTTATAAAGTTATAACCCTTAAAGAAAAGATTAAGATTCCCCTAAAGGAACGGAGGACGTGTGGCACATATAAGCTTGCAAAGATGAGAAACCAAATAAGTAAGATGCTGGCAAAATATAAGACCAAAGCATTATAACTTATATCTCTTAATATCACCGGCCCTTTCCCTAAATCTCTATGTGGAAATAGATATTTTATATAACTTATTAATAACTACACGCGTAAAAATTGGTTAATCCTACTAGTAATAAAAGACTAAGCGATACCAGCCTTATGGGGTTGGAAAGCATAAGTTAAACTATAGATAAGGAAGAGAGTTAAGGCATTAAGATTAGTTAATGCACTAGAACTTTGCAAAGTTATAGATTAATGGGAGAAGGAAGAGGGAATCTGAGTAGAATATACCATAGTTACCTCCTTAAACCAGAACGGCCCCGCTGAACGTAGTATATAAATAGCCGAAAATGCAATAAGAGCAATTCTTAAAGACGCCTAACTCCTAATTAAATTTAGGATGAAGCGGTTAAGGCTGATGTATATATACAAAATCGTCTTTTAACTGGCCCAATAATTAATGGTGAAATTACTTGCCCTAAATAAGCCTTCTTGGGGGAAAAGCTAAATATTAATCACGTTTAAGCATAGGGAGCAAGTGCTACGCCTATACTAACCTAAAGACCCTACCTGCAAAAGGCAGACATAATAAGCTAGTACTAAGAGGAAGAGAAGGTGTATTTATAGGGTACTTAGAGACAATAGATAAGCAATACAAGGTGTACTACCTAGATCTTGGATACACTTAGCAAGCAAGCGTTATATATGTAGATAAGTTAGTTAAAGGAGGAGAGGTAAACCTATAGATTTGGAATAACGCTAACGGACCGTAAGGCACGCTAAATTGTTATGTCCTAAGAAAACCAAGAGGTTGCCCACCAAATAAAGTTACTATTAAAAATCATGTCCAAACTGAAGAGCTACTATAGGTTATAGATCCCAAACCAATAAAACTACATACGAAGGTGATAGTTGAAATCCCATCCAGAACTCTAGAAAATAACATACCTGTATCTATAAAGGACGAGAATGGGAATATATAAGAGGCGAAGAAGTAACCTAACTCGCAGCAGCACAAACAAGAAAGCCATTTTATGGATATTAATAAAGAAATTGCTAAATAACCCAAATTTAAATAGCCTGAATCTGAATAAAACGGAACTATAAGTAATTAAGCTAAAAATTCTCCTACTCTATACTTCTTCTGTAAGAGAAAGAGAGATGGAGGAGATAAGGAGGATAAAGAAAGATAGGCTAAGACTATTAAAGTAATGCTTACTATGGTCTAGAGCGGAGGAGAGGAATTTAGAGAAAGAAGACGTGCGTTTAATATAGCTCTTTTAACTCTATCTCTTTCTATACCTAGCAATTTTATTAGGGACCATATTATAAAAGCTCTTTATGCTGTTATTATAAACTTACCTAAAGACCTAGAGGCTATAGCATTCCTAGTAAAAGAAGTTAATGGCATTTAAATTCTACGCATGTATAAAGAAGCTGTAAACGATCTAGTCTATAGACTAATGTGGTGAGCAGCTATTAAGGAGGAAATCCTATTATTTGTCTTAAACAGAACCTGGGAAGAGTATATCCCCCTAAAAGGAATAAACCTTGTCTTAACTAAATGGGTTTTCATAGTTAAGACAAAGCTTAATAGTACTATTAAACAATTTAAGGCACGGCTTATTGCATAAGGATTTAGTTAAAAACATGGCATTGACTACAATAAGACATTTACGCTAACAGTCCGTATGGACACTCTTAGGCTATTTCTTGCAATAGTTACAAAAAGGGATTTAGCATACTGGTAATTTAATATTAAGAACGCGTTTACACAATTACACCTTTAAGAGGATATTTATCTTACCCTATTAGAAGGAGTTCCAGTTAAGAAAGGAAAGGTCCTTAAAGCACTTTAAAGTCTATACAGCCTAAAGCAAGCTAGTTGGGATTGGTATTTACTCCTTAGGAGATTTCTTATTAAGAATGGTTCTATCTAAAGCCTTGCGGACCTATACTTATACATTTATCTTAATAGACGAATCTAGCTCCTTATTTATATTGATGATATTATAACTATAGCTAAGGACGAATAGTAACTTAACTGGTTTTATAAGGTCCTTTCTTTACGCTTTAACACTAAGAACCTAGGGGGGATTAGTAAGATTCTTAGAGTTAAAGTTATACAAGATAAAGAAAATAAGACTATCTACCTTAACTAGGAGCAGTACCTTAGTATAGTCCTTAATAAGTTTGGAATTATAAAAGGCAAGTATAAGGAGAAGAAGATCCCTATAGTCAATTATAAATCCCTCTAACCTACAACTAAAAATGATAAATAAATTAACCCCTTAGAATATTAATAAGGTGTTGGAAGCCTAATATATGGAATAGTGATTATAAGACCTGATATCGCATTTATTCTAGGCCGACTAGCATAGTATATAAGCGAACTAGTAAAACACCACAGTTAAGGACTTAAGAACCTTATATAATACGTATAATTAACTATTAAATAAAAGCTCCGCTATGGACTAGGAGAAGCTTAAAATAAAAAATTTACCATATATATAGATACAGACTGGGCTAACAATAGGTTAGATTAGAAGAGTATTTTAGGGGGAGTTAGCATGTTTTATAGAGGGCTATACTTATAGGCAGTAAAGAAACAAAACTCTGTTGCTACCTTAAGCACTAAGTCCAAATATATCGCCTAAGCTATATACGTAAAGTAGGGTTAATAGACAGCACAGATCTTTAAAGACCTTGGGATGCCGGAATATATTAATAAAAATAGACTAATAGTATAGATGTACAGGGACAACTAAGGAGCACTTATGTTAGTTAGGAATCCTTACTTGCACAAACACTCTAAGCATATTAATACCTGCTATTACTTTATTCAAGACCTTACAGAGAAGAGAAAGCTATAAATTAATTATATTCTAACTGCTGAAATGATTGCTAACGGTATAACAAAGCTGTTAGTATAGGTAGCATTTAAAAGATTTAAGAAACAACTAGAAGTGGTATCTGAGCTATAGTAGTGCTAGGACATTGTTACGTTCTGCCAAGTTCTGCCATATTGTCGTATTCTGCTGAGTTCTGCTATATTGTCGCATTCTGCCGAGTTCTGCCATATTGTCGCATTCTGCTAAACCCTGCCATACTCCACCAACTAATCAGGATTTTCCATGCCCGGCATGGAAAATTACTATTGGCTTGCTTACCACTAGCGCGTTAGCAACCCTCTTAATGTCTTTAGCTGTAACTATTAATAACCTTCTTATCTTCTTCTTAGCTTAATCTTTTCGTATACTAAGTAGGAACTATATAGTTGCTAGAACTCGTCCTAAGGGGGAGTATTAGAGAATATACAGGACGAGGTTAAAGACCAGGTCACGTAGAAACGTGCCCGGTACGCAAGCCAAGCGATTATAGGTAAAAGGCCGTCCCCTATCTTATAGGATAGCTCTTTAGTCATTACAATAACGTTATTGCTACCACCTGCTTTTATACCATTGTAAGGAGTTCCTAGGTAATCATACCACTACTAGGAATATCCCTTCTAATAATTAGTGTTAAACTTATAAGTAAACACCTAGGTAATGGGTATAACGTTAAGCAACACTATCCGTTTAACAGACTTAAATATTCCTTATTGGCGGCTTCTATAAAGCCATCTTTATATAGGTAAGCTTAAAGCTCCTTCTAGCTATATAGTAGTGGCAGAAGCTTATTACGGTATAATTGCTTTTAGTAGTATCTAATTCTAGTAGTAAAAGCTCCTTAGAAGGCAGGAAAGGTGTTTAATTACTTAATATCTATTAGGTAAGCTACTTAACACATTAAAAGCTTCTTAGTTTTTCTGCCTTTTATAATATTAATATTACCTATATCACCTATAATCTCCTATTTTAGATAGGCTTCTTTTTTAGGAATAAGTTTAAATTAAGGCCTTTAATTAATTAAGAAACTTAATAGCTCTATATTTGTAGTATTTAATTAAGGTTCTAGCGTTTTAGCTAGGGTAGGGAGGCCGGGTATAGAGTTATCCTTTAAGGATTGTGGGCTAATTACATTATTATCTTAATCTGTCGCTTAATTTGGATTTTTATTAGTATCTACTTATTAACTTTTACTACTATTTACCTTGTCCTCCTTATCTAACGTCTTATCTTCTTTATCTAATATCTTATTAAGCTCTTCCTAAAGCGTCCTATTACTATTTAATATATTAATTACTTCCAAAATTTAATTAACGCGTTTTTAGAGCAGATCTGCGAGATCTAGCTAACTGTTATTATAGAGCAATTGCTTATTAAACGTTACATCTCTTATTTAAATTATCTTCTTTTGGTTTGGTATATAGACTCTATAGATATTTATTAACTAGTACCTAACTAGGTATTTAATATAAGCCCTTAGCTAAAGCTTTTGCGTATATAGGATGTTATATTTAAGCGGGTAAGCTCTATAGCCATACGTTTATAGGTAAGCTATATTTAGCTTTAATAGTAAGAACCCTAGTACTGACTAAAGCTTCTTAAAAGGTGTTACCTAGCTAAGCTGGGCGTTTAGTGTCTAATTAATTAAATATACTGCAGCTCTAATAACTTCTGGCTAGAGCTCTTCTAGTAATTAAGCTTTAATTCGCTTATAACAAGACTTAATAATAATTACCCCCCTAGAATGTCTAGTAGAACTGCTTTAAAACTTTACATATAGGGCCAATTTCTCTAGTAATATTCCTTTTTAAATCCTCTAAGCATTAAACTCGCTACTTAGGGACATTTCGCCATTAATTTAAAGTATTGCGATCTTTAGGTTATATTAATGCTCCACCCTATTTAAATATCGTATAATTGCTTACGGTGTTAATAACTTATAGGCAAAGATCTCTACCTCATTTATACGCAGATATTTATTATAAAAATATATTATCCAGATATAACCATTATATGCCACAATCTCTAAAAATAAGTCAATATGCATTTAATAGAAGGGCCTAGTTGCCTTACTAGTAGGTGTTCTTCTTAATATAATTTTGTGAGCCTTGTTAATAGCATAAGTCTTATAGTTATCGCTAAATATTAAAGTTTTATACGATCTACTTCCTGGGGTAAATGCTTAATTATATTAGGTCCTGTATAGCCCAGTTTCTTATACTAAAGGTCGCCTAATACTTCCTAATTAGGAAGGGGGTCTTATAATTAGATTGCGAATAAGGCCTTGCTTAGGGTCCTTGGTCATAGCTTATTATACTTAAGCGTTAATTAGTTACAATAGCTCTTGTAAAAGGCGAACGTTTTATAATTATTCTTGTAATATAGGAGGTTCTTTTTATTATCACACTATATATTCTTCTTATTAAACTTCTTTAGGCAGGCTAAATTTATATAAAAGGCTAGTATATATACTGCGTTAGCTAAGAAGATCTTTCTAGAACCTAATGGTGTCTAAATAGTAATTACTGCTGTCCCTATACCCTTAATTGGATTAATACCCGTTCTAGCATATATAAAGTTATTGCTTGGTTAGAGCTTATTAACGAATCTTAATTAATTATTAATAACGTATATTATAGTTCCGTTATTAAAAATTACGTTATTATATAGCTTGTAGTTAGTACCTGCTTTATAAATGCCTATTTAATATACAGTAAAGGTACTATTATCTTCCTTTTAATTTCCGTCTAGGTTTAGTATAGCTTCCTTTTCTAAAGACTGCTTCCTAACTTTCTTAAGTGTTTACTTATACTATTCTAAGGCGTTAACAATCTTTTTCTTAACCTTCTTGGCCGTAGCTTTATCTAATTTTCAATTCTTTAATTAAACCGACTTATTAATATAAGGATAATCTTAGAACCAGTAAACAGCTCCGTAGTAGTATATTAGGTATCTTTCTTCCATGTCATCTTAGAAGGGGCAGTAGTAGGGGCCTTATTCTTAAGAGCCTCGTCCTTAAGAGCCTTATTAATTGGCTTGCCCTAAAAGCTTACTACATTGGCACTAAACTAAGCTCTATTTTTCTGCTAGGTAGTTTTTAATCTTTAATAGTTCTAATATATATTAACCAGTTAAGATATAGATATTACGTAGCCGTTAGCCTAGTTATATTTAATAAATTTAACCCTCCACGTTAAGGCCCAATTTAGTAATACTGGCTCTATCGCTATTAAAAAGTCTCTAATTACTTAGTTGCCTTATATATCTGGCAGCTCGATTTTTAATAGTTGTTATACGTCTTCTCCTCCTGCTATAGCCAGGCCTTAAAGTTCTGGTTCTTTAGGCCCTTTTAACCTTAGTATATTAAGTAGATAGGTAGAGTTAACATGCTATATCTATAGGGGCAACTCTCTCCTTAAGAGCCACTAGGGTATTGTATACTAAGTTAATACCTAGTATATAGGTGTTAAGGTTCCTAGCCACTATATTAATAATTTAGCTTTATAGAGAGGTTAAAGATATCTTTTTCTTCTTATATTCCTTCTCTACTATCTTATATCTCTTATAGAGAATTTAAAGCTTGTCCTTCTTATCCTTAGAGAGAGTTATATAGAAGGTTATTCCTATCTTTATATCTAAAGGCCTAGAAAAAACTGGTTTAATTAGTTAGGGCAACTAATCCTATTTGGTTAAGGGTTTAACATATTCCCATATATCTCCTATTTGGGCTTAGAGCCTAATAAGGTTAATCCATTCGTCCTAATTAGCTTAGCTCAATAATATTACTATTATAGTAATGGTCTAAGTAGGTTAAGAAGTTATATTAAAAAGGTGCTTGTAGGAAGGATAAAGGATTTAATAATAGGTAGCAATTTAATAAGGAGTATAATTAATTAAGTAGATTAATTAAATTAATTAGTTAAATAGGGGTAATACGGCAAGTAACCCGGGCTTATAACTGTTAATTAGATATCCGTGCACAGATTATAGGAAATAAATAAAGACTCTGTCTATTAAAATATGGTTTTAAGGCCTCTATATATATATAAGGAAAGGTGTAGGAAAGGAAAGAGAAGGAGGGTAGGGGGTGGTAATGGAAACAAGGAGTAGGTATCCGAGTTAAGACGGGGTAGGTAACCAAGTCAATAACTAACTCAATAACTGAGTTAACGGGTAGGTAGCTAAGTCGGGGCAGTAAGGACCTAATTTGGGTTAATATATAAACCTAGTGCAAAGCGGGGCTCTCAATAATAAATAAATGTATATTTATACCACTTATTGTATTTATATCATTAAGAGACCTAAGACATTTATTATTGCGATAATTAGTATCTTATATAAGCTATATCACTAGTCTTGGCAAAGTATTAAATTACTTAAGAGTTCTTCTAAATTACTACTTACTTAACGTACCTATATACAAATATGTATAAGAACGTATAGCGTATTTATAATTATTAGCGAATACTTTACTATAAGCTACTCTGCTACGCTACTACTAAAGCTTTAAGATATCTATATATATCTATAAGCTTATAAATATTCATAAGCAAATATCATATTTATATCGCTTATTATTATTAATATTATCGCGATAAGTTTATAGATAATGTTATCGTTGGCAGCCCTAAGAGATATACTACGTATAGTATAAAATTAACCACCTTAGAGACGACTATAAGGAAGATATAATTAACCACCTTAAAGACGGTTATAAGGAAGATATATGCGCCAATATGCTAGAGATAAGTTGCCTCTACCCTACTTAAGCGATAGCTTATAGGTTGTTTACTACTAATAGATATCAACCCTAACCTAATTTCCCTCTTAATACTTTTATCTAACTTAAACTTTAATAGTATAGAGGAATAATAAGTTACGTATATTTAGACTAAGGTCCTACTTAACCTTAGAATAGAGGTAATAGTTAAAAATTGTACTCGGAGTTTACTACTATTTGCTGCGTATGCCTTCTATACCTAAACCCCTTATCCTACTTCGCTTTACGGTCCGCTATTATAGTAACAGCTAGTGTTATATACCTACTAAGCCCCTAAAACTATTATACTATAGGTGTCCAATACTAAAAACGAGTTAGATAGTATCCTATTTACGTAAGAAATTATAAACCTAAGCTCTACGTTATAGTAATTTATAATACAGCCATAGATAGAAGATTCTATAATAGTGGATTTGGGTAAGACTTTAAGTCTATAATTATATTGCACTAAAATATAACTTTAAACATTATTGCAGTCATATATAAGCCTGGTTCTATTACTTTTATTATTACTAGAAACTAAGGGCCGGTTAAAAAAGGGTTTTAATAGTAGTAGGGACCTAAGCGTTGCGCACTCTATACTGGCTTTTATTCCCCCTAAATAGGAGGGAAAGAGAGACCGTATTTCTAATAGTAAATACTTTAATCCCGCCCCCTTCGCTACTAGCCTAAAGGCTATAGGCTATAGGTCTATCTCTATCCACAACCACACCCGCCTAAGGCTCTCTAGCGCTTTAAGGGGGGGGGGGGCAAACTCCCAAGTTAACACCTTTCCTTTTTACCGGCGTTTTAATAGTTTTATATTAATTTAGAGGAAATAAACGCGGTATATCCGCTAGCATATTAGCAGTTAGTAGTATTAAAATATCCTAGTAAGGTTAAGTTAGCGTATGCGCTTTTAACGGTAGTAGTGTATAGCAGCTTTATTACTTTAATATTAGTAGTAGATTCTTTAATATAGTTGTTGCTATATAAGTTAGTATATAGGATTAACTCTAATCTAGAATTTATAGCGTACTTAGGTGGTTTTATTTAATTATAAAATTAATAAAATTTAGACTAAGTATAAACATATAATCTATAATAGTCTTCTATATCCGTTTACTGGTAACTTTTTACTAGTCCCTACTTCGGTAAATATATATTAATATATTATAGTCCTTATTAAAGCCCACGTCCTACTTTAAAGTATTCTTAAATATTAAGAAGATAAGCTTATCTATGGAGATATTATCTATGTTTTTTCCTTTAGGAAGCAGATCTCTTAACCGTATATATATTAATACTTCAGTGTCTAGGAATCGTTTAACGTATATTATTATCACCCTAAACATCTTAACTACCTACTACTATTTTTCTATTGTTCTACCTGCGATTAATCTAGTAATAGGGTCTTTAAGGCTCTTTTAAGAGTGCATTAAAGGCAAGGGTTTAGTATATTTATATTCTATTTATCGCTTCTTAATATAGTTATAGCGCTAAGTAACTACTTAAATATATCGCTTCTTATCTATATTTATAAGATTCGTAAAAATCGAATGGAATTGCGTATATAAGTGGGTTATGGCGTTATAAAGTTCGTTTCTCTTTTGCTTAGTATTTAAGGGCTTCTTTAGTAGACTAGACGTTTACATCGCATCCTTAACTGCGTTGTATATTATTTTGTATTATATATTAGTAATACCTATCTTGTCGTTAATTAGTTAAACCAACTAAGGCCTATTTCTTACATCTCGTCCTTAATAAGGCCGCTAGGATAAGCTGTTAGAGTCTAATATAGAGCTAACAGCGGTATAGACTTCTGTGTCGGCGATATGTTATACCTATTACAGTTTAATCGGCAATCCTATTTTTTAATATTAATAATTAAGGTCTTATATAGGCTGTCCATAGTTCTTAGAAATAGGCGCTAGCTCTAATGTATTAAGTTATAATAGTAGGCCGTATATATAAGGGGTGGTGTTAGGTCTAAGCTTATATAACCAAATAGATTAGATAGTCTTCTTAGCTATAGAGAGTAGGCCGCAATAAGGTAAATGGTTAAATTATAGTATAAATTAACAGTTACCTCTTTAATTAAAGGATATAGTATAATACAATTACTATATATCTAGGATAACTTAAAGAAACTAGTTTATACTAGCAGAAGGTAATAGAAAAGGCATCCTCATATTATATCTAAAGAGAAAAAGTATAGTAGATTTTGCGGTATAGTGGAGGGCGGTAAAAATTGGTAGAAAGGGCATCCCTGTGTTATATCTAAAGAGGTAAAATATAGTGGATTCTACGCCGCGGTAGAGGACAGCGGAAAGAGTATCCTTATATTATGTCTAAAGAAGCGGAATATAGTAGATTCTGCGCCATGGTAGAAGGGAGTAGAAAACGGTAAAAAGGGCATTCTTGTTTTATATTTAAAGAGGTAGAATATAGTAGATTCTGCGCAACGGTGGAGGACAGTAGAGAGTAGTGGAAAGAGTATCCTTGTATTATGTCTAAAGAAGCAAAATGTAGTAGATTCTGCGCTACGGTAGATAGGGATAGAAAATGGTATAAAGGGCGTCCCTATATTACGTCTAAAGAAGTAAAATATAGTAGATTCTGCGCTATGGTAGAGGGCGGTAGAGAGTAGTAAAAATAGTATCTATATTATTTTCAATAAAGTAAAATACAGTAAATTCTACGGCGTAGTAAAGAGGAGTGGAGGATGGTATAAAGGGCATCCCCGTGTCGCGTCTAAAGAGGTAAAATATAGTAGATTCTATGCTACGGTGGAAGATAGTGAAAGGTAGTGGAAATAGCATCCGTATTATATCTAAAGAGGTAAAATATAGTAGATTCTATAGTGTGGTAAAAGGAAGTAGAGGAAAGTAGAAAGAGTATCCCTATATTACATCTAAAGAGGTAGAGTATAGTAGACCCTATAGTGCGGTAGATAGTAGTAGGGAGTAATAAAAAGCTATTATAGGACACCTCTATAATACCTTATACATATCCACCTATTTCTACCTATTTCCACTAACGCAGCAAGAAGAGACCGACTATAAGATAACAATCCGATGGCAATCTACTAGCAATCTACGGCAATCTAACAGCAATCTGCCGCATTCTGCTATATTCTGCCAAGTCTACTAAATCCTACCAAGTTCTGTTAGAACCGCTACTTAAATCCTATTCTGCTCTATATATATATTAACTAAGCAACTAAACTAATAATATATACCTTTTCTTCCCGTTTTCTTACCTTCTCTCCTTATATAACGTCTTAACCTTATTATATAGTTTATATATATAGCTTAATAATATCTACTTCGCTATATATTATTACTACTTATACTTACTCCGTAATACTATATTATATTAAAACCTTAAAAACCTACACTTTACCCTACCCTATTTAAAATATAGAATAACCTTAAAGCCCCTATAACAGCCACTAATATTATATCTATACTTTAGGAACAATTAGTAGATATATAAAAGTCCTTTATAAACGCCCTTATATAAAACTAAGCTATTATAGCTTAATAGTAAGCTGAATAAGAAGCATAGTACTAGAAAATAATTAAGGCCCTTTAAGAAGAAATCTGCATCCTTAAGACGCCTACGCTAAGCCCTTAAGACTAATTACTATTACTAGAAGCTAATACACAGAACGCAAGCCCTAAACTAGCAATAGTTATCCTACTAGTAGAACCAACTACTATATTATAATAATCTAAAAAACCATTAGACCTTTTAGTATTTACTAGCAAATAATAAGAGCTTTAGTTATTTTTAAGCCGGCTTAAGAATAGGCTAACTAGTAATACTAACTGTTACTTAACTAAAGCTAATTAACTTTACTACGCCCTAAGTTAACTAGGAGGAGACATAGCTAACCTTATTAAACCTCTTTAGCCAAACTTAGTATAAAGCCTAGTTATACTTCTTAAAGCTATATATACTAACCCAAATCGCCAAGCTACTACTTAAAGAAAGATAAACTATATAACTTAAAAAAAGAAAGGTTTTCGAGTATACTTCTCCAAATTTAATTGCTATATAAAGGAAATAGGCTGGAATAACTTTGTACTAATTAACAGCCTTATTAAATCTTTAAGCCCTAAACTAAAAACCTCCTTAATTAGTATAGACCTACCAGGAGCCCTTAACGCCTACATAAACGTTATTAATAAATAGTATAATAATATACTACGTGTCACGGAGTAAGTATAAGTGGTAATAATATATAGCGAAGTAGATATTGTTAAGCTATGTATATAAACTGTATAATAAGGTCAAGACGTTATATAAGGAGAGAAGGTAAGGAAATGGGAAGAAAGGGTATATATTATTAGTTTGGTTGCTTAGTTAATACATATACAGAGCAGAATAGGATTTAAGTAGCGGTCCTAGCAGAACTTAGTAGGATTTAGTGGACTTAGCAAAATATGGCAGGATGTAGCAGATTGCTATTAGATTGCCGTAGATTGCTAATAAATTGCTATTAGATTGTCGTCTTACGGTTAGTCTCTTCTTATTACGTTAGTGGAAATAGGTAAAAATAGATAGGAACAGGTGGACGTGTATAAGGTGTTATAGAGGTATCCCATAATAGTACCCCTTCTTTAAACTCGAGCATCTACAAGATAGGGCTATAGTAGTTCTAGGTAGAGTTTGTAAAAGTCTTTTGCGGCTTATATAAGTCCTATAGAGTTAATAGGTTCCTATAAGGGCTTAGTAAAGCCTCTCCATTTTATAAGGTATATATATTTATGTTTCCATTTATTATACTTAATATTATTAACTCTTTTAATAAGGTACTTATCCTTACTATCTACTTTAACTAGTAGGGGAGGGTTTTAGATCTATCTAGGTAGGGCGTCTAATATAGAGGCGGCAGGGCGGAGGACTAATATATAGAATATAGGGTAGATGTTAACTGTATTAGGGAGCTTTAGTTAATAGGTATAAGGAGAGACAACTTTTTTAACCTTATAAGGGCCGGCATTCTTTTAATTAAGTTTCTTAGTAGGTTGTTTTATATTTATATTTCTTATATCTAGCTAGATAAAGTTACTAATTTAGTAAGCTAGTATTGGGGTTTAGTTCTTATTTACTACGGCTTTATAGACAGACTAGGCCTATATTATTTTATTAGTAAGAAACTCTTATAGTTCTTCCATCTTCTTTATAAATTTATTTATTTCTATAACTTATAAGGCCTAATAAGCTAGGTAAGAAACGTTACTAAAGGGTTTAAAACCTATTTATGGGTGTTGGCTATAATTAGCTAGAAATAGGGAGACCTTTATAGTTTCTAAGACAGAGTTATTTATAGTAAACTTAGTAAATATAAGCTAGTCTATCTAGTTATCCTATAAATATAACATATATATCTAAATATACTATTCCATTATAGCATTTGCATATTCTATTTAACTATCCGTCTCTAGGTGGTAAGCTATAGATAATAGTGCTTTAATATAGAGTTAGGTAGTTAGCTCTTTCTAAAATACTAAAATAAACTAGCGGCCTTTATTAGAGATAATTGTTTTAGGGGGCCTATAGAGTTTCTATATATAATCTAGGAATAGTTAGGTAATGGCAGGTATTAATATATTAGGGCAGGCAATTAAGTATCTTATCTTAAATAGTTAGTCTATAACTACTATAATATTTATATAGCCTTTGCTTATAGGGGGATTAATAATAAAGTTAATTAAGATATCCTTCTATCTTTAGTTTAACATAGGTAGTAGCTTTAAAAAGCCGTTATATATCTTATATAAAGCTTTAGCTTATTAGTAGGTATAGCAGCTAAAGATATATCTTTATATTATATTATATATATTTAGCCAATAGTATTCTTATCAGAGCAGTTCTAGGGTTTTTTCTTAGCCTAGGTAACTAGCTACTAGTAGATTATATATATATTTAAGGAGCTTAAGTTTAAGTTTGTTATAGTTAGGTACTATTAGGCGGTTCTAATAGTATAAACGGTCTCTATAGGCTTTGCATTTACTTAAAGAAATCCTTTTAAAGTGTCTAACGCCATTTTAGATTAGCTTAAGCGTCTCTTAAATAAACTTATTATTTAGGTATTTGTTAACTATTATCTTCTTAATTAATTAATTAGTTATTTTAAGGACGTGTATTATAACATCCTTAATAGGAGGGTTAAATAGCCTAGGGCAAAGCAGGATTTAATTATAGTAGGTATACGCTTCTTCTTATACTAGTATATCTTATAAATATTAGGTTAGGGCATTAGGTTTTTAACCTTAAACACCTAGGTAGTATATAATTAAGAATTAGAAATAAGATAGATATTTTAACTAGCAGGCCTAATAATAACTTAACTATTTTATAGTTATAAAGTACTATAGATTCTTATAGTTACTAAGGACCTTAATTAGAAATCTAGCGCCTTCTAGTTTAGGTTGCTATTATTTAAAATATCTAATAATAGCTAATAATTCCTTATTATAGATCTTATAGTTATATTTAGCTAGACTTAGTTATTTTAAGAAGTGTGCTATAGGGTGCAGTATTCTTTCCTTATTATACTAGAATAAAATACCTCTAGTAATATAATTAGATAAGTTAGCCTCTATAATACTCTTTTAGTTTAGGTTAAAGTATTAAAGTATAAGTATAATAGTAAATATAACTTTTAGGTAGGTAAAGGCCTTCTTATATTCTTTATAAAAGATAAAGGCTTTATTATTTTAGGTTAAAGCTATAAGGGGTAAAACTAGGGCAGAGAAGTTATTAATAAACTATTAATAAAAGTTAATAAATCCTATAAAGGCTCTTACGTTCTTAATATTTTTAGACTTTTACCGGTTTATAATTACTTTAATCTTTTTTAGGTCTATTTATATACTATTTATAGAAATAATACGTCTAAGGTATAGAACTTCTGTTTTATAAAACTCGTATTTGTCTATATCTAATTATAGGCTAGCTCTATATAGGGCTTCTAAAACAAGGTTAATATATTTCTTATATTTAGCCAGGTTATTGCTATATACTAAAATATTATTAATATAAGCAGTATAGAAAACGTCTAGGTAAGGTTGTAGGGTATTATTTATAAAGTATTAGAATAAACTTAGGGTATTTGCGAGGTTAAATAGCATTACTAAGTATTTAAATAGTCTATATCTAGTACGGAATATAGTAAGCTATTTATCTCTGTTTGTACCAACTTAATAGTATAAGTGAGCCGTATCCAGGGGCACGAAATACATATAGTATTGTATGCTCGTTTGGATAGTGACTGTCTCTTATATTCAAGCAGACTACGTAGTCTATATACTAATGCGTCCTTCCCCCCTAATTAGTTAGTGCTTTAGGAGTGCACCTGACGCATAAGCGGGTGGTTAGTGCACCGAATGGGTAAACACGTACTTGGTGTACCAAACGCGTAAGCACGCATTTGGTACAACAGGTGCTATAATTATATACTAGCGGTACTTGGAAAATGAAACTACTTGTATACAGCCTCCATAATTGTTTTAATAGAACCGTAAAATATAAAGGAAGACATATAGGAAATCTCTCTAAGGTGCCTTCCGGGCTGCCTACTAAACGGTGCTCTAAGCTGGCCATAAGTTAGATCTTAAGGGCCGCCAAGGGCTAGTGTTAAGTGAGCCAATGGCAATTTTCCATCCCGGGGATGGAAAATTGTAATTAGTTGATTCAACTGCCCTAGCGGAATATGGCAGAATTCGGCAGGTTACATAAGTTTACTAAGTTCCACCGCAGCTTTCCACCTGTACCGTAATATAGGCAATCTATAGCAATCTGGGGTAATCTACCTATGCCAATTGTCTGACAGCTTATAGTCCGTAGAATGGACCGTATAATGAGCTATACGGCCTTCCAACGGGCCGTAAACGTACCATAGGTGCTCCATTAGTCTCATTCCACCTATTCTATAACTTTTAGATTAAGCTTATTTGTGTCAATTAGGGTTTTAAGAGCTTAACATGGCTTTGCCTTAGTTATGGCATCTACTGGGTTGTTTCCGCCGCTAATCCATTTAACCTCTATAATCTTATGTCGTTTATAAGCCTAACGTAAGCACATTAGATCAACTATAAGCCTCTTCTTTTATGTCGTGCCTAGTTTAACCAGGTAGTTATAGAGGGATTTTAAATTAGTGTATAGAACTAGGGGTAACTGCTCCAGCTATAGGATCTTCTAGATTATTAATTTAATTGCGGCCGCTATGTTAAAGCTGTAAGCTAGTGCATATAGTTTAGAAGCTAATATACTGCGGGTTACTTATTTGTATTTAATTGAAGACTAATATAGTATATTTACGTCTTAATTATGGTCTGTAAGTATAATCACAAAGCCAGTTTATAATAATAGGTCCCTATTATTAGTAAAGGAGGCGTCCGTAAATACTAGTACGCTAAAGGAGTTTAGGTCTAGTGGTATAAAAGTAAGTCCTCTTATTATATTGTTAATTTGCCACTAAATACGCTTATTAAGCTGCTTAACATTTTCCTCTTGCAGGTCTATTACCTAGGCCGTAAAGGATAGGTTATAGGCAGATTTAGATTAACAGACTGTAGCAATATAGGCGCCTCTTACGCGCTATGCGACGTATTAGTCCTTTGTATTTACGGTCTTACAGGTCTCTCCTTGGGAACTAGTAAGGTCTATAGGCTTTACTATAACAGGCTTTAGGTTTTAAGCTTGGCATTCCTAAGTCGGCTTAATTAGGTTGCCCTTTTATATAATTAGGCCTCTATTAAACTTAATTAGAGTCTGCTTAGTTAACTACTCTCGCGGCTTTACTAAGAACTTGGCCTTTTATAGTTTAGTTTCCTCAGTATCTGTAAAGGTCTGGTCTACTAGGAACAGGGTATTATCTATTTAGAGTCCAATAATACCAAGGCCATTTAATAGGCTGTATAGGAGGTAGGGGTCATAAGTTGACTGTTCCATTTTAAGCTTACTAATGTGATGCTGGTGGTACGTCTTAAACTAATGGTTTCTAGCTTCCAGTACTCCGTAAAGAGGGTTTATGACCTGTAAAATTGTTCCTGGTTGTAGGTTAAGTTTATAGGGTGGTTATATAAAGATGTCCTTACTTAGGTAGGTGTTAGACTGCACGTAGGCTTATAAGATGTCCCGTAAGTAAAGGGCTATAGGTTTAGTTTGCTGTAGTCCTAGCGTAAGTGCAAGTATAATCTATTAACTAACTCGTTAGATTGTAGGCGATTGTATAAGGACTAAGTCCTTTCCTTGGTCATTATATACTTATACAACAAGCCTTAATTTCTTAAAGGCTTTGTTAGTACTAGGGTGCTTAATTTTGTTAACAAAGTGTAAGTTAAATATACAGACGCCTTACAGAACGTCTCTCTCTATTATAACCGCAAAGACGCCCTTTTCAAGTAGTCCATTAATCTCTTTACGTTGTAAGTCTATAAAAAGGGTTTCCTGTACTAGGACTGATATATCTATAGGTAGGGTTTGTCTTACGGGTATGCCTATGGAGGTTAGGTAATTCTCTATTATAGGGTTCTTAGTTATGGGGTGCTTTTAGGGGCGTCCTTGACCACGCTTTACGGTAGGTTTGGCAGATTTCTGGGGGACTTCTAAAGTGGGTAAAGGTGCTTCCGGTTTATCTAGTTTGGTAGGTGCTTCTAGTTCGTCTGGTTTGACGTTATAGGTGTTTTCAGACCAAAAATAGGGTTTTATGGACGTGCTTCTAAAGCTAGTCAGTCCGCTAGGAAGTTGTACATAGCATATTTCGTTTTCTACAGCTAGTAAATAGTAAGGTCCAGTCCAATTGCTGCTTTTAGCTATATAAGGACTTTAGAATTAAGTAGGAGGTCATGAACTAAAGTCGTATTTAGTCTATTATGGTGGTGCAGAGCGCTATTAACAACTTGTTTAGCCCGTAACTTGGCTATTTCGGCCATTGCCTTCTATATTGTAGCTGCTCGTTCGGTAATAAATAGGGCAAGAGGGTCTAGGTTGCTTATCCTTGGGTAGGCTCCATAGACTAAGAGGGTAGGTACTAGTCTATTAGGGCTAGTGGTGTTATTAACGGCTTTTACGGCTATCTGTAAAGCCAGTCCTTTTTAGATATCTTTGCACTTGTTTATAATAATCTGGTAAGCTCTTTATAAAGCTAGGTAAGCTCGCTTAATAAGCCTAATAGACTAATCCGCCTTAACTAGAACAGCTTTTGTTAATATAGCCATGGCCATAGCATACTGCTAGAATTCCTTACTGATAAAGTTCCTACTAGCGTTATAGGTAATATACTCAGGAGGTCTAATGTACGTGTTAATCCAGTAAGTCTGTAAAATATCCTAAGTATACTTTGCAGATATATTTTGCAACTAATGGGCGGCTTAATAGCGGGTTGCCTTATTAATTATATGTAGTACTAGGCTGCCGTTAATGTACATAATGTCTATGTACACTAAGTGGTTAAAATTAAGGTCCTTATAAAGGGTGAACTTAAATCAGCCTAGGGAACGTCCGTATTTCTGGTAAAAGGAACAATATTTAGTTAGGTGGTTAATTGCCTTCTTATTAACGTCGTCATGTCCAGAGCGTTTAAGGACTCTATACAGCTTTTTAGCTAACAGGTGGCCGAAACGGCGGTGTAGGCGGTAGATTTTAGTACTGGTAAGGTAACACGGGTTATAGTTAAAAGATTCTTAAATATAGGTCCGTAAAGTCTCTCCCTATATAAGGAATAGGTGTCTAAATTGTTGTGTAATTGGTAGGGTAATATGCTTGCTTCCTGGGGTAGTTATAGGGCCAATTAGGGTGTCCGTAACATTATTGTAGTATACCTATAGCCTATCCATGTCCGCAAGGCAGAGTAGGAAAGGGGTATCTGCTTTTACTATATGGAAGTTAACTAGGCTAATTAGAGTCTTAACTGCTACTAATCCAATTAATATAGTTAAGCCGATGCCAAATTGGACATTTACAGCCCCAGTTTGCGTAATATTAATATCCGTATTGTCATTTATAGTGGTCTTATATGCAAGGTATTATCCATAGCCTATAGTAGACTTCTTAGAGGCACCTATATCAATTATAATACCGTAGAATTCCTTAGAAGTATAGCGTTCTGTAGTAATATATGCAAATAGGTCCTGTTCGTAGTCTGTAATGTCCGTAATAGGTCTTATAGGTATACTTGCAGATTGGTTTTAGGGTATAATTAAGTGTATAAATAAGCGGTTGGCTAATACGGTTGTAATATTAAAGGCTTGGCTGTCTGTAAAAGGTCTAAGAGTAGTTAGGAACGTCTTTAAGGTTTCCTATTCCTAGGCGTCTAAGTTAAAGTTAATTATAAGGGCTTTTATTAACTTATTAGGAGGCTCCTCTACTTCTTCTCCTTTATATTCTAAAAGAAACTGGTTGATCCGGCTATTAAGTCTCTTCCTAGACTTGTTATGTTCTTTCTAGGTATGCCTTATAGACTAACATCCTTCCTTGCCATACATAAAGCACTTCTGGCTGGTTTGCTTATGGGGGTGTGCTTTTGTATAGGAGTTGCTGCCGGGGTTACGGGTGGGACTTGGTTGGTATAGGTACTGCTAGCGGTAACAGCAGTCTATAAAGTAGGCTTCTAAGTCTATTTGCGGATATTAAATATCCGTAATAAAGGCTTAAGTGCTGCCTAGTGGGTTTAAGACTTTATATATTACAATAGAGGAGCGTAGATTATTAATAAGGCTAGCTAAGGTATCTGTAGGCTTATAATAGGCATACTTGCAGGGCTCTACTTCCTGGCAAGCCGTAATAAGTTTATTATATAGAAAGTCATCTGTTTAAAGCTTGGCGTTAAGGCCGTGCTATAGGTGCCAAAGGTCTTTAATAAGAATTTGTAGGCACTCTGTGGTTAATTTTTTAGTGTTCTTGTTAATTACGGTCCGTAACTTGGTCGCGTTCCATTGGGTAAGGATATTACGCTTATATTCCGGTCCTTTAAAGTAGTTGCGTATAGCTTCGCATAGCTTATTAAAGGGAACACCAAGGGGGTTGCTCTTAAGGTTAGTGTAGTAGTGGTCAAGCGCTAGGCCGCGTAGCATAGTGGAATAGGCCTGGCTGAATTCCTATTTAGGAATATCAGCCTTCTGACAGAGGTCCGTAAAGATAGTTAGTTTAAAGTCAAAGTTGTTGTTTTTACCGCTGTACTTGGATTCGTCGGTATAGAGCTTAGCTAGGTTAGCTAGCTCCTTGCCGTAGGTTTTTATTTAGGTAGGTTGCGGATCTGTAACTTAGGCGACGGCGGGGGGTTTTTGGTCCGTATTTTGGGTTATAGGGGTATTATGGTCCGTAATTTGGGTACTAGGTGTATTTTGGCCAGTAAGGTTACTTCTAAAGCCGCTTGGGTTTATAGGACGAATTTGGTTAAATAGGTTAGATATAAGGCCGGCGATCTTATTAAGTTTGGGAGAAGTAAAGAGTTTACTAGTGGCTTTGACCTGGTCTAGGATTTCCTCTTTAGTCTATTCCGTTTGGTCCTTCTTATATATTATATTATACAAAGACCGTGCTATAGTAACTCATTTATCCCTTTTAATCTATACACCTTGGTGGCATAAAAGGGTTTATAGGTTACGGATAGTAATAGGGTTACAGGCCTTAAAAATAGCTTCCGTAAAGTCTGCGAAGTCTTCCTAGTATTACTCCTATAGGTTGTCGTTTATAAGCTTAAAGTATTCGTATTTAAGGATTTTAAAATTAATATAGTTGTTAACATCAGTTATAGACTTAAGGTCAACTCCCTGCCTCCACTTTTCTTGGCCTTTATCGATTTGCTTGCTGATGTCTGCCATACTGTATAGTGTATTGTGGTGCGTAGCGGGTGGTAGAGGTCCTATAGTGTTCTGTAAAGGCGGTTGATGTCTGTAACAGTTTATAGAAGGGTAAGGGGTCTCCGTAAGGGGTTTAAAGAGAGGTCAGAGGTATTAAGGGAGGGTATAGTAGAAGTAGGGGTTTAAGGTTTAAAGGTAGGGGGTTCCATAAAGGTCTATATTCGCGTCTATTATACTTCCGGTAAACCGTACTAAGACTTAAATAAGTATACAGAGTTGGTGATAGGTCCGTAATCCCCAACTTCCGACCTTCTAGTAGGTTGTACTAGAATTAAACGGGTGGTCGCTTTCGAGTATCGCTTGGGGGGGGGGGGGGGTGTCAAGTAATTGGTGATCTGTGCGCGCTTACTGATTAGTGTTTGTACCAACTTAATAGTATAAGTAAGCCGTATCCAGGGGCACGAAATACGTATAGTATTGTATGCTCGTTTGGATGGTGACTGTCTCTTATATTCAAGCAGACTACGTGGTCTATATACTGATGCGTCCTTCCCCCCTAATTAGTTAGTGCTTTAGGAGTGCACCTGACGCGTAAGCGGGTGGTTGGTGCACCGAACGCGTAAACACGTACTTAGTACAATAGGTGCTGTAATTATACAATCTCCCTTTACAATATAGAGGCAGTTAAATATATAAGGTTAAGTTTTATATAGTAGTAAGCCTTACTTAATTAGTTTAGTATCTCTTAAATTAATAGGAGTAGGTACTAATTCTTAATAGTAATAGTATTAAGAGCTTAGTAGTCTATATAGAAGCATAGACCACTACTAGGTTTCTTAATAAAGATTATAGGTATAGTTATAGATAAAGAGCTTACTCTAATAAATCCTTTACTTAAGTGCTCGTTTAAGTACTTTTATAGTACTTTAAGTTTATTTTAGGATATTCTATATAGGGGTCTAAATCCTAGCTATTTTCCTTCTTTAAGTATAATCTTATGGTTATATAATTAGTATTCTACTAACTTATTAGCTTCCTTTTATAAGAATACCTTTAAGTGCTTATAGTAGCATACTAGTACTTTTATAGTAGGGTTATTGTGCTTTTTTAGTACTAGGGCCTTTTTAATATTAGCCATTATAATAGTAAAGATTATATACTTAGGTTTCCTAGCAAGTCGTGTTAATAGGGTAGCTCTAATTATATAGATATCTAAGGTGTTAAGCAAGCTTAGGTTATCCTTAGTTTCTTATATAGTTTTAGGCTTAGTGTTAGGTATAGAGTTAGTATTAGGTGCGGAGTTAGTATTAGATTTAAGTTTAGGTTCTTTAAGTATCCTTTTTATAGTAGAATACCAGTTCTTCTAATACCTTTATATATTAAGCTTAAGCTTTTACTTAGTTTAGGATATAGCAGTCAGAGTTAGTTTATATAGTTTAGTATAATTTCCGGGTTCTTAGTAGATGTTAGTGGAATTCTTATATTAGTAAAATTTAATAGAATTTTTAAGTTGGTGGAATTAGGTAGACTTTTTAGGTATAGGGTAGATATTAGTAGATTTTTTAAATTTTAGCTTAGGGTTTAAGTAGTAAGTTATAAGGCACTTCTACTTATAATAGGGGGCAGTAAATAGAAGCTTAAGGTTATCTTAATTAATTATTACCTTATATAGCTTTATCTAGGGTTATTTAAGAATTACTAGGTAACCTAGAGTAGTTATAAGGAGCTTAATTAATTCTTTATAGTTTAGGTATTAGAGTCTTAGGGCTACTATATAAGTAATACAGCCT
>Ga0307507_10004050_pt1 | contig 26827 bp, 31 predicted proteins | sample 7_EM_MG_FD_207223 | JGI IMG/M metagenome (GOLD analysis project Ga0307507, IMG submission 207223) | Populus trichocarpa ectomycorrhiza microbial communities from riparian zone in the Pacific Northwest, United States - 7_EM | ecosystem: Host-associated > Plants > Roots > Unclassified | place...
TGACTGAGCCCGGTCCAATCAGTTTCAACAATTACGACTCTCCGGTCAGTCTAAATTCCACCATCAGACTAGACTAGACTTTGACCTGGTCTAGCTAGTCCGAGCTAGTCCTCGGCCGACCATTCGGAACCCTGAGAGGGAGGATCTCACCAAAATGTCAAGCTATTGGAGAACACTACATTTTCTACTATGGCGGGAGGAGCGCCCTCGGTTACTCTAACTCCGTTACCTGTGATAAGAAGGCAAACGCTGCATTTCTATTTGATGTCAATGCATTAACGTGGACCGACGAGTTTACACCGGGTGAAGGAACATACGAAGTTCCCCCCAAAATTATTGCTCTTATTGGTGGCGAGTAAGTTATCCAAATCTCCAAAACACGGCAAGTGGTTTTCTAAGAACGAGCGCTAATCACCCAATAGCAAAACTGGAGAATCGACAAAAAAGCCCCCAACAAAAGGCTGGAGCGACCCAGATCTTGAAACCATAATGACACTAAAGACCAACACCACAGCCGGGAACTCAGGGGGCGATGCAGCCACTAGCAGCAACGGCAGTACGGGCTCATCTAATGGCTCAGGCTCCAGCTCTGGCCCATCTAAAACGAACGTTGGAGCGATAGCCGGGGGTACGGTAGCAGGTATAGTGGCTGTTGTACTTGGCATCTTGGGCGCAGTAATGCTCCGTCAGCGCCGTAGAAGGAGGAAATTGAAGCCTCCTCTAGCCAACAGGGGCCAAGGGCACGCTGTGGAATTGCCTGCGGGGAGGTAAATACGAGGCCTAGAGATGGAGACGGGATAATGCTACGATAGCGAGGAAGAAAAGAAGGAAAGAAAAAGAAAAAGAAAAAATGCACATCCACCATCATTCATCCATACCTTCCCTTCAGCAATCCGCCGAACAGGCTTCTCTTGAGAAAAGATATACCCTCTAGCAATCATCTATTTACTCACCCACCGAACTTACCCTTCACTTTCTGCCCATGAGACATGCATTGCCTGCTTTTTCAGTCTCCCATTTTTTTCTTAGGCGCGACCAGAGAGTCCTACTATATCCCCATATTTCAAATTACGTTCTTCTACAGGTAATATAAATTTAGTTACAATTACCAGTACCTCTTCCAACCATTTAAGTTGCCTTTTATTTCAAGCAATAAACAAAAGTACCACTTTCCCGGAGTGAAATGATATTTTCTTTTTAAGTGGCAAACACAAAAAATAACTTCCGCTACCCCTCCCCCTCAGCTCTGAGACCTTTGCCCACGAACACCACCCCAACAATTAACCCCACCAGCACCGGCGTATATATCAGCACCACCAGTAGATATTCTGTGGCAGAGCGAAAGTGAGATTCCCTAGCTACCATCCCCTGACCTGATAGTCGTATAAACCCATCCTTTGGACCAAACCCCTTCTAATCTGCGTTATGGTCGTCTACTCTTAGATGTCTAGTACGAGATATGCAGGTCTTCGACTGATAAAGTTAATTAGAGTGAGGCCCAAACCTCCCTTATGTTTTTATCTACTACGGCACACAGTCACTATCAGAAAGGGATAGTATGTGTTTTCTTCGCCAATGAGGTCTCACTTTACCTTGGATCATGTATTATCATTCGGCCCCATATCTCACTAGAGTGTTGAATTTCTTGTCGTCTTCTATTGTCCACAAACAACGGCTTTGTCGCATGCGTTTCTTTCCTATATCATTCCTTCCTATTGGGTTGCATCTTATGTGATGGTGAAACCTCGTTGGTTGGGTCCTAATTATTGGGCAACTATTTCGTATAGACCAACCTAGGCTTTACACTCTTCAAGTCTAGAGGCGTATACCTAGTTAGAATTCATGATGCGTTATGGGCTAAAATGGAAAACAGGTTCCTTCTCATGAAGGATAAGGTCATTGATGTTCTTTGTATATGTTCGGCCATTCGGCCCTTTCTTTTGGTTGATCGCAAGCAAGAATCATATGGCAAGTGCAAGTTGTGCAAAGTCTTTACCGTTCCGCTTCCACACATTAGAGATTACTCCAACAATCCTAGCACAACCCCTGTCGGTGATAACTGAGCTCTTGTTCCGTCCAGCGAGGGGCGGTATTTAAAAACAAAGCCTAAAAGACAAGTTAGATGGCAACGGCTGAAGGTGTTTAAATCTTCACTATCTCCAATAAATTCATGGAGGCAGAGCCTAAGGGCATACGGCTAAAACAACATGAAGTCATTAGAACCTAATTTGTCATAGAAGCGTAATCACTCCCTTCCACTTAAGCTTGAGAAAGGAAAGGAAAACTAGGGGTTAAGAGAGTACAGTGCGGTCCATGCCCGATTGGTAGAAAGTGAGGGATAAGGTGAGTGGGTAGGCAGAGGATAGGTGATAGGGTTTCTCATTTCCTAAAAAGAAGCCGGGCTGCTGAATTGCTGGAGAAGGTATGGATGAATCATAGGGTATGAGTGCTTTCTTTGAGAGTTTCCTTCCTTATTTTTCCTTCCTTTTATCGCCATATTATCGCGGGTCGGTTTCAAGGCCCAGCGTCCATCTCCCTCGCCACCTCCTCTGCCGGCAGTTCCCTAGCGCACAGTCTGCTCCGATTGACCTGACTATGCTCCATGTCTGCCGGCAATTCCCCAGCGCACAGTCTGCTCCGATTATTGACCTGACTATGCTCCATGAGTTCAGCCGGGGTACGGCCCTCTCCCAGAGTGCTAGCAGAGGTTGATGGGGATTTCAAGTGAGAGAAAAACCGCAATATACCCTGACGGTGCCGACGGAGCATCGCCGCACCCAGGAATCCAAGGGCCACAGCCACTACAGCGCCTACCGCACCTCCGGCTATCGCCCCAACGTTGGGGTTATGCGGGCTTGAGCGGGAGCCTGGTCCGTTAGCGGCATTTGTATCGGCGTTCGAGGCGGCTGTCCTTAGTGTCATTATAGCTTCAAGATCTAAGTCGCTCCAGCCTTTGGCTGGGGCCTTTTTAACCGAGCCTCCGCTCTTACTGCTATGCCGTTAGCCCTCACTCCTAGTGCACTACTTGCCGTGTTTTAGAGAGTCGGATAACCTACTCGCCACCAATAAGCTCAATAACTTGAGAGGGAATTTCGTATCTTCCCTCATTTGGTGTAAACTGGTCTATCCATGTCAACGTATTGACATCGAACAGGAATGCAACATCCCCCTTCTTATCGCAGGTAATGTTGCCAAAGGAACTCGGGGTCTTGATCCCGCCATAGTAGAAGATGTAATGTTCTCCGATAGCTTGACATTTTGGCGACATCCTCCCACTCGGGTCAGCTGCTGGGGTCTTTGACGTATACGGCAGCTGGGTCCATTCAAAGCTTGGAATTGTGAGAACCCAGATGGTTCCGGTCGTTACACCATCCCTATCGCCCGTTGGGCTAGCTTCAAGGCCTCCCATAATGTAGATTTGATGGCTTGAACCATCCGAAGCCGATTTGAGAGCAGTGCAGAATGCGAATCGAGGATCAGGCACCGGAGCACCAAGCGGTAGATTTTGGGTATACCATTTTGACCGGTTTGTGCTGTAGATGTTGATCTCGGAAAAGTTTCTCTGCCGGGTACTATCAGCATTTTGGGGGGAGAAATCCAATAGGCGCAGGGACATACTAGGCGGGTGGCCCACTCAGACCTTCCACCAAACTGGATCAAGACCTCATCTGTAGCTGTCGTAATATTCACTAAGCCTCCAAAATTTATTCCTCCAAATGGTGTGGTTTCGTTTGTCCACGTATTAGTAGCCTGATCATAAGTGATTAGGCCGTTATGCTCCTCAAAGTATGTTGTCACCCCCGATGTTCCGTTTGTTGAGGCAAAAGCCCCACCGAAGAGAAAACCCTTCCTCAATGATGGAATCCATGCTGTCATTGAACTAAAGACCCTCGTTGAAGTGTCCGTGTGGAACCAGTTCTTTAATATTATTTCCTGATCTGTCCATTGTTGGGTTGCAATCTCGTATTGCCACTTCTTGTCCTTAACGGGAGCTTCCCACTTTCCAGAGAGGTTGTACGGGAACCACACCCCAAAAGTAATGTCAAAACCAGATTCCGTAGGGAAGACCGCGGCTTCTGCAACAGGAGGTACTGTGCTCGGGACTTCTTCCGTTCGAATGTAATTGATACTGTCTATGGAAGTTTGGAAACTCATCGATAGATTCAGTGATCGTAGTACCGTATCTAAACGTGGTGTCGAATCGTTAGTTTGGAGAAAGAGGAGAAGGTTGCGCACCCGATGGTGGTACGAACTAGAGTTCAGGTTGGAGCTCTGCGAAGAATGCCTCATATTTCCTCCAACAATATAAAGAACGCCATTTTTCTGGGCCACTATATAGTTCCACCTTGGATTAGTCAATAGCGAAAGAAGGTATTTTAGCAAGTGGAGGGACTCCTACTCATATGCGAGCTTAAGTAACAAAAATCATTAGTTGGATCAACATCTCCGCTGTGCACTACCGATGTAAAGGACAGCAATGCTCCAAGAAACCAAACGACGGACGCGAAGAGTGGCATATTCCCTCAGCCGTTACAGAACGGGGTTTAAAGGGTTTAGGCTATGAGAGAACTTGGTTTCAGAATAGGAATATGGGTGGAAATATATAGGAAAGATTGGGGTGTGGCATATTCTGATTTGAGAAACGCTTTCAGTGTATCATAGAGTACTCCAAAAAAAAAAATGCGGAAACTCGCTAAGCCCGGTCCAGGATATGTTAAATCTAGACCAGTGAGGGAGGAGAATTCACCTTCAAGCGAGTGTTTCTCATTGGCCATCTGGTGCCAGCGAGCACTGCCAATGAAAACCTATTCTTTACTGCGCTAAACTCTCAAGCTACCCCATAAGCTGTCTAGAAATTCCGGTCCAATTTAAAATCTGTAACAGTAGCCTGTTTGAGTAAGGTGCAAAGCCACATGATATAAATACAGAGAAGGCTATTTACGGTGAGACATGCTTCTGCCCTCCTATTTGCCTTCTGGATGAAAATTGCACATTCTTCCACATGGCACTTCACCCTTCTTTCTACAGACTTTACCACTATCCTTCCTGGAAAATGGCATCTTCCAGTAAAGAATGGTCTGTATCGCCTCTGAGTCCGCCTCCTTATCCCTACTCGCACCCTGGGGGTAGAAGAGAAAAGGAATTTGAATATAACCCTACTTCAAGTGCACTAAATCACATTGTAATAGACAGACTCCAGTCTGGTGGCATCATGAGCAAAAAGTTTGCTTTTACGGCGGTATAAGAACAAAAGTCCGGCATCAAAAATACGCCCAAGGCAACCAACGCGGCAACACGGCAACCAAATGCCAAGTGGAAGCGATAAACATGTTTATGCTATGAACAACTTTCTCGCATCCTGCAGGAGCAAGTCCAGAGTTAATAAAATTCAAACCTTATCTTTTTAACTACCTTTTCCTCGTACAGCCTAAATTTGACGATAGTGGCATGAACCAGATTTTATCTTAAATACTATGTTTTTTTGAGTATGGTGATAGCAATTTCTACAGGTTAAACCATTTCATCTCGCTCATACTTTATGATCCAGCAAAAAATTGTGTCATGTGCGTAAACCAATAAGCAAGGAAGACTATCCGGATCTGAGGAAAATTCGAGGCGTTGGGCTCTGAGTCAACTTCGGTTGCATAAGTTCTTTGCGACCTCACCAGTTCAATAGGGAAGTATTTGAAAAAGAAATAAGGCTCGTAGTGGAATAACTTTTATCTTAACATTCGCAGCACTTGATAATCTATTTAACCTTCTTCTCTGTCTTAGGGGAATATTATTTACTATCTCGGTTACAGTGCATCACCATATATCACTCATTCTTTGTCTGCTGTCCCCGACATTCATAACTCACCCCGGCCATTGTCACCCAACCCTGGCCGTTGTTACCCATTCCTGGCAGTCATTATCCATCCTCAGCCGTCCGCCTCATTTTTGTTGACACATGCCCAACTCTCTTTCTAAATACCTACCGTGTGTGCCCTCCCGTCATCCTTACCTTCACCCTACCGTCTTCTGGTGCCCCCTATAGTCCCCCGCACAACTGCGACGGTCCTCCTATCTCCCCTGCCGTCTGCCTCAACAGCCGCTATCACATGTGCCTCACTATACTTAGAATGGCCTAGTATATAGTGCCCGGCGGTTCCAACCTAGCTGTGGAGTCCCTTTGGTGCTTTGCCCTGGACTGGACCACAGCTAGCGGTCCGGTCCTGTTGTGTCCCGTCCCGTCCTCTTGGAATCGACCCGCCGTCCCTTTGGGGCCCTCAGACGGTTCAGAACACTCACCCATTCCCTGCCCGGTCCTATGCACCGGCTCCGAGATCGGTCTTTTATCAAGCATTTCCCACTTCAATCCCCGCCCATGGTCCGGAAGGGCTCTCATCAAATATTTGAGGTGAGAAACCGAGGCAGAGGCGGGGATGACTGAAGAAATATTTCCCCACAGCCAGAATAATAGCCGGGTGGTCAGTGAAAACCCGCCCACCTTTCCCCGTAATGAACACTGATGGGCTGGTCTTTCCTTCATCATCGTTATGGCAGTGTGCAGATGAATAGATCATAGATGGAGAGAAATGGAGAAGTGCGGGAAATGATAGAACGAGCAAGATAGTTTCCTTATACTCGTTACGCGTCTTTATAGTTCTAAGTTTGTTTAGGAGGAAAATGAGTGAATGAAGTTGCTGATTATACCTGCCCTTTGGGCTAGCCCTACTGGTAGTCTAAAGTCGGATGACAAAAAACTCGGGCGGAGAGCCATTTTACACCAAAACTGAGCACTCTTTACCAACCATTTAATTCCACTCAACACATCCAATCGTTCCACTTTAGGCCATATAAACTAGGCAACAGGTATAACAGTGAGTAGTATTCAAGAAAGAAAATTGGGTAGAAGATGTATGGAATTGAGAAACCAATGATAACCTACAACAAAGGTGGCTATCATGTATCTTTTGTATGGCACACTCATACAAAATCTCAAGTTACTTTCCAATCTTTCCACACTATTGGACAGCAAATGATAAGTTATTAATTTACAGGCTTGAAATTTGTATAATAGAAAGCAATGGTTGTTCTCATACTTCTTTCAGTTTCCCGATATTTCTTATTGTGGTAGTGTTGAGCTGTGAAAATCGCAATTTTTAGTGTAAAATAGTCAACGATAACCCTCTCCCGACAGTCCCATGGTAGGAAGTGATAATATTGTTCACTGTATAATACAAACCAAATAATCACTTCTAGCCCTAGAAGACAGAAAGTGGTTCATAGCATAAATACCGGTAGGTTTATCGCTTCCAGCTTGGCATTTGGTTGCCGTGTTGGTTACCATGTTGGTTGCTATAGACGTATTTTTGATGCCGGATTTTTGTTCTTATATACCGCCATAGCTTTGAACATGGTGCACAAGACACAAATTACTATGCTGGATGGGTTACCACATACTCATTACATCAGGAGACTGACCCTTCATGTCTGGGTGCCCTGAATGCTCCCAAGGGCCAATCCCCCAGCATCTTACATCTTCTGTCAACACTGGCCCTTTCTTGATACCTAATTCAGATCCTTTTTGATTTTCACATCCTTGTAGCATCTCTCTACCCTAACCCTCCCCTCTGATCTCTTTCATTCTGTAACATGCTCAGGCTTCATCAGCAAAAGTTCACATTTGATCCCTATACCTGATAGGGCACATGAAGTATGGGGGGTGAAATTATCAAACTCAGCTTATAGTTCCGGCCATCTATACACAAGAGCTTGATTGATGCAATGGGGGACGCCTTGGCACAAAAGGCTTGGCAAAAAAATACAGTGTATGTTCAAATCAGGGCTATAGTAGAGTTATTTTGTAAATGTTGATTATTATTGCTTCTATGATATTATAATAATATTATGAGATGAAGATTTGCAAAAACAAAGTAAAAGAGGTATAAAAGAGTATATTATATATTGAATTAAAAGTAACAAAAGAAATAATACGAAGAAAATCAAACAAATAAAATAAAAAGGAGTGTGGATAATGTAGCAAACAGAACAAAAGAAAAGAAATAAAAGAAATAGAAAGAGTGTATGTGTTTAGTAAATAGAGACAAATGAAAAGAAAAAAAGAGAAATATAAAAGAGTGTGTATATTGGGCTAAAAAGTACAAATAAGAAAAAGAAATAAAAGAAGGATGATGATTAAAAAGGGAATAAGAATATACTTTGAAAGAGTTATGCTGCATCAGATAGCTGGTGATACTTATACTTCTTAGAGATAATTTTTTTATAGTTCTCAGAATCATATATCTCATCTGAATCATAGGCATCAATGATTCGCTGTGTCTTATTATGATATTTCCAAATAAGGGTATTGGGAACTTGAGTTAGTACTTCAGGAACTAAGCACCGGAGAGAGGAGAAGTCATAGCCATAGGTCTGACGAGTATACCTTTTTGCTGCACCCCAGAAATATTCAATAAAATTTATCTCACAATGAAATGCTGGGTAAAAGAGTATCATATGACCAGCAGCCTGAATTGCCTCCTCTAATCCACCCTTGGGGGCTTGAAAGTCTGGCTGAGAGGCAAGAAGAGCCTGAGCACAACAGTTTCCTCCTTTTAAAGATTTGGGATTTGGTATTGTATTCCCTGCAGGAGTTTTCAAACTACATTGAGTAAGAAAATGTTTTGTTGCTACTCATATGTGCACTTAAGGAACAAAAATCTTCAGTTGGATCAACACCTCCTCCGTTCACTACTGATGTATAGGACAGTAACACTCCAAGAAGACAGGCGCCAAGGGCAAAAAGTGGCATATTTTCTCTGCTGTGACAAAAAGGGCTTTAGAAAAGGATTAAACAACGAGAGGTCTAAGAGAGCAGAAACATCGCGGGATATAAATAGGGAAGCTTTCGTCTGAGGTTGGGGTTATAGTGTATCACAATTTCTTGAGAAGTACTTTCAAGGTATCACAGAGTACTCGGGTCAAGAGTTAATCCGCCAAACCGCCCCAAATACCCCTTCTGGAAACTAAACAAAATCGCAAAGCATTTACAGAATTCTTCCTTTTTACAAGCAATAATCTTAGCAGCATATCAGAAACCACCATTCACTAAGAACATTCAAGAATTGACCCTTCCATCCGAGTATATCTTCCCTCATTTAGCATACCAACCAGAGTGTAATCACCACTTGCGACCAGCAACCGCACCCGACTACCGGTGCTACTCGTAGGAGCTATAAGGATTCCCCCCCTGAGGGAGCGGTTAGAAGCGAGCAGCTACTGTCCGAAGTGTGTTAGACACAATCCCATCAGGATCATTGCTTTTTCGCAATTACTTCCGGGGTCACAGCATTTAGAAGTGTATGATATGCAAGGCGAAGCGCGAATTATTATCTCCCAAAATACTATACTTCAGCGAGCTTGCGACACCCAAAAGAAATCAAGAATAAGAAAAAGGGGTGTTCCCTATAGGCTGTGCCCTCCGATGAGGCGCTTTAGCCGGACACAGCCCTAAGCGCCCCGCGATCCGACAAGTGAGGAATTATTTTGCATAACCATAGTCGGTAATTGTACCCTAAGCTAGATTAAATTACCTATGGGGTTTCGTGCTGAGTCTCAATACTATGGCCTTTCATCGAGCCCTCACCACGGAGTAAGGGCAACTGTTAGATGTATCATAAAAATTAATAAGGATGCTGTCCTGATAATAATATATTGAGCTAGTATCATAGAACAACTAGATTCAGTGGATTCTCCTTGCAGCGACCTAAGAACCCTTGCCACTTAAGGGCTTTCTGTCCCGGGATTCCCAGTCTCGTTCCCGGCAATGTAGGGCCTCTAAACTGGGTATTTTTGCAGAGGCAAGTAGGGCCGGTGGGGCCGGATATCTGACAAGCGAGCGAGTCCTCACTATTCCGGGCATTAGTCAGCTTCATGACCCTACTGCTCGATAAGCTCAATGATGCCGTAAGAGCTCGAATGATTGAACCCCTCCCTAAGACGTCCGAAATTCAATCCCCTAGATTGGGGGGCGAAACCACTGAGAAAACCGACCGCCCCAACCCCGGCTTAAGACAAAAAAAAAGTGCCGGACCTCACCACCAAATGCAACTCCAATACCATAGTGCGAGGTTCAATTATTCCAGTTCTTACAATATATAATAGTAATAATAATCCCAGTTATGTGTTTTATTGTATTGTGGTGCCACTATGCGAAATTCAAAAACATCATCCAGGCGGCTCGGGGCAGTTCAGGGCATGAATTATAATCAAGATATCATACTACTGACACCGTGGGTAGCATAAGGTAATACGGTAGAAGGCTTACCCTTTGTACCGAACCCTGAGCAAATTTCGACGGGTACCACAAATTCACATCTGGTGTCTCTGATGCTGGTTCTGGAAGGTGCTCGAAGGTAAGACAGGCACAAACGCTGAGGAGCAAAATAGAGTACATGGGACCCTGGAGAGGATTGCAAAACATACCAATGTTACCAATAAAAAGCCCTAGATAGCAAGAGCCTTTGCTACCGTGCTTTTTTTCTTTAGTTATAGGGGATTTTGCATAATATTATTAGTTATATTACTTTCTTTATTCTATACCAGAATGTTATGAAAAAGAAGATAGACTTCTGTGGCAAACAAGAGATGTCCCAGGGGTCTATCATGTATTGATACCGGTATAAGTGCTCTCATCTTTTCTTTTCCCGATATATCTTTAGCGGGAGGGTGGACAAAGTTAGAAGAAACCGTAGTTACTATTCCACCATTCACTCACCCGAGCCCGTTCGTCCTGCGCGCACACTTCAGAACACTAATATTTCCGTAGGTGCATAATGCCCCATACCGGTAGAAAAAACATAGGCACGTAATGTCCACCCATAATTCCATTGTCAAGCGGTTACCTGTTGCAAGCGGGTGGAATCGTTTTTCCACACAAACGGTATTTTCCCAGTCCGATATGTCCCTAAGACTTTTCAAAAAAAAAAAAAAGGAGGACTTGTGCACCAATAAATGCACCTAGATCCAGTTTAATTTTAAAGAAAATATCCGATATTTTTATGATTTTCCATGATGTTTTCTCGCTTAGAAGTTGAAGTATCACCTAGTAAGGAGCCGAGCATATATACCGGTGACTGCTCATTCCGAGCAGCAAAATCGAAGCAAAAACACACAACGGCAGTACCTTCTTTGGCGGTCTCGGCGCACAGCCTGTCTATAACTAGTGAACTATCATCAAAACCTATCAGCCACATGGTTGTCTTTGATTCCTCGAAATGACACTTTCGCTTACATGATATAGCTCTTTCCCACTCCTGGATCGCCGTGGCAGAATAATGTGGCATGATTAGATCCATCCTCGCTGTCAAGATTGCCCCAGCGCCTGAATTTCTTAGCTTCCAGTAGCCAGGCTCCTATATACTGTCTACCGGCTGGACTCCGATGTCTCGATGCAGTACCCATGGCTCTAATGGAGATAGCCATTCCAGTATTTCCGACCTATCATTGGGGGCCGTGCTGTTAAAGCTATTTGCGATTATGGCACAGTTATTGTTATAGTTGAAAGTTTGTGACATTTTCCGATTTTTACTGTTTCGAATGTTATTGAAAGCAATGTGTTGATTGACTTTGGTCTGTCAAGGCAACTACCGGCATTTAGGGTTATGGAGGAGCTGGTTGATCGCAAAGCCTTGAGTCCAACTCACAACCCTCCAGTTGCTGGATCTGAAATCGGTTACACAAACGCTGGAGGACTGTGTTTGTCAAGAACTGAGAGCAGGTTCGCATGTGTAATATAAGCCTGATAGTCAACCATACCTTTTGTTTAATGCATTCCAAAGCAGTAGAAATTTAAGAAAGTAACACCGGTGGTATCATTTAAAACTTCTCAATTTCCAACCCGGGAGCCATAAATTATTATTCAAAAAAAAATTATATTACAAATACTACTAAATACTACTCCAGCATTCTATATCTCAAAGTTACTAATCTAAAGAGCGCCAAGCCAAGTCGTCGAGTGCGGTAGGGGAGCTTAAGACATGCCCAGGATTTTTGGTACATGGATAGTAGTGATGCGCAGGCCACAGTTATTGGGGAATCAGAAGCACTTGCAAAGTATCCTGTTGAAAGCAGAAACTTGGAGACGGAGGCGTTGGGGCAGGAGCGCATATCAATAGGAGCAGCAGTACGATAGGTATAGCAGGGATCCCGATAGGCTAAGAATGTAACTCCGCCTAGCTCACCAGAGAAACGTGGTACAATATGAAGGTACAGCTCCTAAGTTTTGTAGGTCAGCCCACGAGCAGAGATGTGCTGCTAGCAGGGGACAAGGGCAGCAAACCTCGCTCGTGGAACCTACAAAACTTAGGCGCTGAACAAGGGGTAGGCAATAAAAAGTGGTACGGCTCAGGGGTGGGTAGGCCGATTTCGGAAAGAGGTCTGGTACTCGAGTACTGTACAGTACTTGCACACTGCAAGCTAACTACCCTCACACAGAAAATATGTTGCAATGGTAAAAGTACCTATTCAACCACACACTTTACTGCCCTAAGAACTCGAATAATTGGACCTCGCCCTAAGACGTCCGAAATTCCCTTTCTTGGATAGGGGGGCGAGCGCACAGCAAAAACCGACCCCCTCAGCCCTAGCTTAAGACAAAAGGAAATGAAAAAAGAGCCTAACCTTACCAGCAAAGGCAACTCCAACGTCCTAGCGTGAGCTCCAATTATTCGAGCTCTTACGCTATAAAGTCACCAACTTCAAAGGTTAAGTACTTTCAGCAATATAACATCAACCTCCGCATCCTCATTCAATCCCCGCCAAGACCCTCTAGGGCCCGTTTTTCCGCCCCACTCACTACCTCCCCACCAACCCACTCCACCACTACCACTGGGTACTACCAGCACACCCCCAGGTGACCGCAATTCCCGCCCCGAACCAAGCACCCGCCCCTCGACGCTCGGCAAAAGCCCCAAAACCTCAATCCCCTACCCTCGGTAACCCGTCCTCTTCCCCCCCTCCCCCCGCCCTACTCCACATAATGATGTATCATAGTATTAAGCTGGACATGCTGCCACGACAGCAGCCCCCTCCTTGTTGGGCGGCGCAAGACTCCACTACAAGAACCGGGGACCATAACACCCCCACTCACTTCCAGAACCCACAATTCAGCGCTCGGCCCTCAGTCCCTCTTCTCTCCCATTTGTGCTCCTCCTCGCACTAAAAACCCCTAGAAAATGCCTGGTTAGCGCAAGGTGGCAGTGTGGAGAACAGCCCTCTCCGCACAGCCCCTACCTCCGCACGGGACATTTCCCCGACAGATGTTAGCCGCCACCGATGACAACAAGAGGCCTGTAGGCGCTTGGGTAGCCGAGGTCCTCTTGCACTATGAGTTTGAACGTAGTTAGGCAGATCACGGGCTTCGATCAATGCAATTGGGGGACCTCATCGAGTGATCAGTCATGACTAACACTCGTCGATTCAAGTGCATCATAGTCAGTTGTTCACGACCATTCCAATATGCACGATAGTAGCATTGCAGTAGTCGACCTTCCACGACTACCAAGCATACACAACTGCCCGGTGGTAATCTAATAACCTCCACTTCCCCCCCCTCCTACTGGTATCGTACTTTCTATACATCTGCCAACAATCAAGATCCGCATTTAAACTCTGTGGATTACTGATAGATTGGTATTTTTCGAACCTCCCCAGAAAATACCTTCGCAAAACAGCTTCTCCTAGCTCACTGTTGTCTGATATGAGCATGGATAATCACAACTTTCTGTGCAGCTCAAATTTCCGCGCATCGGGAGAGGCGAGTTAGAAACTGCCGTATAATTAGAGTTGGCTAGATTGCCGCTTTCGCGGTAATTTAATGGTTCTGCTTGGGTACCATACATGGCTAGGGGTAACCTACTAGGTGGATAAAGTAGGGCCAATCTAGCTCATTTGTCCTGGTAGGAATTGGGAAGGGGTTCGGGGCCGGAGATATTTTCGGGTGTGAATTAGTAATTCAAGTGCTGAGGCTGGGAACAATATGTCATGTCAAAATTACAGGCTAAGGTCGATTACGTTGTTCACGGTGGCTCCAAGATCTGCTACGCTAGGTCCTCAAGTACCGGGAAGAGAAGTTTATGCGCAGTTTATCTATCTGTCCATCTATCCATCTCTGGCTCTAGCAAGTGGGAAAAGGAGGAAATGAATAAACGAGGAAGAAGTATGGAAGAGGAGATTTTTGTAGCAAACAGTCAATTGGACCGGGGAACCGTAATCAAGATAAATGATGGAAGTTAACAAATGAAATAGTCCCCCAATTGCTGTAAGCTAGACACGGGGAAGAGGAAGTCGTGAGCTTTTTCCCTAAACGTTAACAGAGTGTCGAGAGCTTTCAAAGGGAGATGTCTGCACACATATAGGGTCTCAGGTCCGAACATATGATAGGTTGATTGTGATAAGAATTTCCTCAATAACTGACCGCTGATGGCACACGTAATAACCATTTTGGCATCTGCTTGTCCGCGTTTTTTTTTGCTCTCCCGGACTATCCAGTAATACCCTCAGCCGGTTGCAAGACTATAGAGAATAGGTTTCAGAGTTTGTGAGAAAATATATCAATAAATTTCCCGCCCTTTTTTCCCTTCCGTTGAGTGGAATGCCAATGACTTTTGATGCTGAGAATCCCGAATAGCTCTCCTTAAGTCTTCTGTTAAGAATCCTACTTTTCCGCTTGGTGTTGCCAACTGTTCCATTGACATATTCGGCTGTCTGAAGTATCATACTCATTATCATAAAGTCTTCTTGGATTTAACCCTAAAATAAAGAATCTAGAGGTTCATGTTTGGCTCTACTGGATAGGTATCATGACACCGGGTGCATGGGTTGCTGAAACTTCAATAACCTATGGCAGAAAGTTATTTTTAGCTTTGTAATCGCATTTCGTGAGATCCTTAGCAACCATGGAGCTGGAGCCACCTGAAACATGATTTCTTGGTGAAATAGAAGTGGCTCGTCACAACTCGTTCCTAACCAATGAGTTATAAAGTACCGATACCCTTTACCATTGAGATAGGGGTAATCGTAGCCTCAGTGTCTACCAGATCAAAACTCAAATTTCCCGTAATCCCGGACCTGCTGTATATTTTTCCACCTGCTATAACATCGCCCGTAGAAGACACCTCATACTATTATCGTGGTGGAGGAAAATGGACCAATTTCTTTGCAGACCAGCATTATCTCCTCCCTCCTCATGACTTCAGGTATTAATTCAGTATAATTGGAATTATTACCTACCATAGAGCGCCCCTTCAAGGGTACCAGATCCTCCGCTTTTGCTTAATCCACACTGCAAAATCGGCTTGCCCTTTACTCAGTAGTGTAGACACTACAGATCCATGAGAATTTCTCCTGCCACCAACGCTCGATATTAATAACTGTTAAGAAGAGACGGAGGGAGTCGTTCTCGGGAGTCTTGAGCTTGGTAGAACTCTGTTGTGGTAGCAACTAGGTGCTATACCCCTTTACCAGCGTAAAGGACACTAGAATTAGCTCCGCGAGAACAATCAGGTAAACCCCTTCAAGTGGTTTAGTCAGCTTCCAAAAACTCAGTTTACCTATGGAGAAGTCGGCTCAGGTTTTTTATGTCGAGATGTTTGTGAATTCCTTAGCCGTAATACCGGAACCCCCCAAGGCGAAAAAATACCACTATCCGATTCTATGTCAAAGCTCATCGGGCACCTATGCCGTAGGATCCATCGTCACTTCAGAGCTCTCCGGACCAATTTTTCTCCCAGCTATCTGCTTCTCTGAGCGATCAGGGACGATCGGGCACGCCACATACCCAATAAAGGAATAGCCCTAGGCTAGAGCCCCCACCAAATCTGCCCAAAAAGCGGCCAGCAGGGTTAGCCAGGTCAGCAGACCCTACGGGGTCCTCCGATACCAGTGGAGAAGCATAGTTTAAAGTTTTCATCAAGGAGCATAACTCAACTATCCAGAAATCTCTCCGGCAACAATCGACTTCAACGGGACGCACTGTGGCCTCGACAAACAATGGACAAGAAGTGTTAGATGCTGTTTCCCAGTTAAGACTTTCGACTCCAACCGGAATCTAGAATGATGTTGGATTGACGGATGTGGAGATGCGTATAATGGTGGAACTGAAACCACAAGAAGGATGGGAGGACGAGACGCAGATGGAAGTTCCACCCATACGCCAACCGTCGGGATAAGTGCCACTGCGAGGCTCGAGAAGGGCATGTAACGATACATCCCATTTCCCAGCTGGCGATTAACTCTGTTAGTGATTCAGTGAGTGGGACGGCCAGGAAGAGATAGTCCGTATTGAGCACAATGGATCGGAAAGTTTCTCTGCTGACCCGACTCAGGAAAATGCGATCCCAAAGCCATTCCGAATCCCCAAGCGATCATCAAAGATAAGGAGCATCCTAAGGAGGGGGGTAAAGGGAGGAGATCTCCACAGTTAATAGGAGACGCGCGTCGCAATCGGTCGGCAGGACGAGTGACGTATCGTGAATAAACTATCACTGAAAGATAGCAAGACAGATAGCCGAACGGCTCGCATCTAGCCAGTCTACCTTAACTTTACATTGCTGATAATTGGTATATTCCGTGGTTCATATCATGCTTAAAAATCTACAAGCCCGACAGCCACCTAAACATTCCAGAAACCAACATCATGCGAACGCCAATCCGAACGGGAAGAATGCATAATAGCATACCGACACAAATCAACACCCATGCCACACTTCAATACTACAACCCCGCCATCCACCAAAAACAGAAGCAAAACACCCAATCATATCGTACAATACCAGCTGCGCAAGTTCAAGTACCGCACCAAAAACACAATGCATTTATCGGACCACCGGTGTAATCAAGATCAAAAATCCAAGCCCCGTAAACGAATAAAAAAAACCCCGGCAACGCCAACTCATCCCCATATCCCGCAACATCCCTGCCCGGGCCACACCATCGTATCGTGTGGAACCCCTCCAGTAAGGCGTTGATAGAAGCCTTGTTATCGACAAGAGCCATGGGAAAAGAACGGTTCAACATACACGCTCAACACCCATTGTCCACGTCCCATAAGTTGTCCACGCACTTCGGCCGTAATGGATGCCGTGGCCACCTACGTGCCTGAAAATGCCACACCTGAACAAGCATCATATTTCGGGTACCGGGAGAATGTGATACCTGTGTTACAGTAATACTGTGCCAACCCAGAGTACCGTAATAGCACAAAAACCCCAGTCCCAGCAAATCCTTCGACAGATACCGGCACCGGCATGCTACGGCATCCAAAACCGTCAGCCTTATGATATGGACATACCGGTAGCAATACTAGCACCCGAGTACCGTACAGTACGGTACTGTACACTCCACATTCCATAATCTCTCCCACAGCAAAGAATAAATAAATTCACCAGGGCGCAACCCGATAAACAAATACCGCACAAGATAGCAGTAAACAAAGAACAAGAATAAACATATCATGCCATAGCATGACTAGGGTACAATACAGCACAATAATATAAGATCAGGTCATCGGAGGATCACGTTACACTCGCCACAGCATACGTATCTCCCGTAGGTTCATGTGCTGTTCCCCACTCACACTCACCCACCTACGGCACGTATCGCATCCCAAGCAGTGCGGGGAATTATACCGGTAACTATGATAGTTCCACTTTATTTAAGGTATTTAATTCATAATAATACCGGCATGTTCGTTCCCTCCTGCAACCTCCATCTCACCCACGATACCAGTACTAGTACTGTACTCACCACGCTACGTTCTACCACGCCCAAATGAAGACGTTAAAATACCTCCTCCTCCTCTTCCCGTTCGTTGCTATCGCCCTAAGCACGAGCTCAGGTGCTGGGGCACCTGTTCCGGTGTGTCATGATACGGGTATTGTAGAGTAAGTCTTTCCCTCCCTTCCTTCCGGATTTCTTCCCGTTCATTGTTTATATGCCATTTCGCCCGTGGGAATGACTAATAACCCGTTCGGTAGTTACACACTCTCGCTCTCGCTCTTGCCAACGACGGCTCCAGAGCGGAGGTCTAAAAAATTGCCAGCGAACCGGACAACGGACGGGGAGTTGTTCCGGAGGGTCGTTGGGGGAATTGCGGTTGCGGTTTTGGTTGCGGTTGTTTGAGTTGCGGTTGTTTGAGTAGTTACGGACGGATGGATGGATGGGTAGGAGGGTGGGTTTTACTGAGGAGGGGAGGGAGGGATTGTGTTTGTGTGATTATTTGGTTTGGGCGTTTTTTTTGGAGGGGTTTTTGGAGCCGGCGTTATTTGTATATTGGACTTGGGCTAGGTTTGGGGGGTGGATGTTTGTTTATTCATCTGTTTTAAGACAAGATACGATGTTTATGAGTACAATCTCTGGGATTATTTATAAAAAAAAATTGATGGCGCTATTCAAATTAAATTGGATTGTATCGCAAGTATCATCGCGAGTTTTTCCTCTGTCGCGTGCGCGAGTAATTTGGATTTTTTCCCGGCGTGTGCTGAGATGCGCTCGGTTGAAGGTTAGGCCGGTTGGAAAAGTGTTTTCAAAAAAACAAAAACAAAAGAAAGAACTCTGGGTGGTCCAAACAGAGTCTTAAAGTTAAGTTTGTGCCTGAAGATGAGGCCCAATAATCCCCCAACCGTCCGGTGTCTGAGAATGATGGCTGTATGGTAGTTCGAGGAGAAGAAAAATTCATGGAATAGTAATCCACTCTCGCAATTCACCAGCGCATGTTGAACGCGTAGTTAGCGGGAGGAAAAAACTTCACTCTGGGAGTTCTCGAGGTTCATGGGACAACAAAAACCGCTCGAGGTTCAGCTGAGGCTTGCTCGAAGTGAATTGCTTGGCCCTCATCCCTCCAGCACTTTTCTATGCGCAATACAACGGTGCTGGTGCGGCAATTGCCATCGACCATGACGAAAACCACTTGCTAGCAGTGGCAGGTTATGGTACGTTACGATCGGCGAACCACCTAATAAGCATCCACGGTCCGTTTCTCAAAGTTGCTATCATCGTGCGATGGGCCCTCCCACGATACTGTACTGTGCCTGCAGAGCACGGTAGACTGCCTGTAGCGGTAAAGGAACAGTTCCCCTACCGTATAAGTTAGTAGTCCAAGGCAAGGTACTCAAGTGCGGTACTCGAGCAGGGTAGATGTCTAGACTTCAAATTCTGCATGCCCGAACCCTTTCCAAGAGGCGCAGGAATCCGTGGGGGGAGGTTTCCAAGGCCGATGGACCCTAACCCTATGTTTATTTTGTTTCACCTACTAGACGACACCAGCACCATGTTTGACGGGAGCAAGATGCCTCCCCCCAAATCCGAAATATCGAAATCCCGAGACTGCACAAATCCAATGGCCAGCCCCGTAAATGCAATTGCTGCTGCGGGGACCTTTGTTCACTTGCGAAGGAGGAACAGTCTGGATTATCGTCAGGCATGACAGGATACCGGTACTGTATCTTGAGCCATATTCCAAAGGCTAGGGTATCCTATCAGGGAGAAAACATTAGTTATTGAAAAACAAGCAAAGCAGGAAGGGATAAATGCCAGATACCACAGCACCGTGCCGGTAGCTTGTGGTCAGCTTAGTCAGCGTCGTTAACCATAGTAGAAATAGAGTCTACTCTCATAGAAGACTGGGCGCAACAGAGTACTCGAGTACCATGTTCCTGCCGGAAACCTCTTTAAGTAAACTGCCCCTTGTGCCGTACTTGCTATTCCTCAATCCTCTCCTCTGGTTCACCGCTAGTTTCCCTCTTTCTATAGCCATCCTCTTTTGCTTACCAGCAAGCACCCCCGAGCGCCTGATGCTTCTCCTCAGCATAAGTCTGCGCTTTAGTTACCAGAAGGTCGAGAAAAGTGATTTCTATGTCCAGGCCGCGTGCTAAGCATCCCCAATGAACTCCCTCGAATCAAGGATCCCTAGATCTACAATCTCTATTAATTTTCTCAGAACCCGAATGAGAAGCCCCAAAAGGTAAACCACCAGAGAGCCAGCCCTGAGTTTGTGCTCCCGGAATTACAGTTCTTCCGAAAGATGTCTTATCAGATATAAACCTAACATCTCCCGGGGAAAGCGGAATCACCATTGTCCGAGGTGATACACACATCACGGGCCACACTCCACATGGAATACCTTGCTTCATGATTGGCCTCTCAACGGGTGGACCTGGACTGGTAAGCATTCTGATCCCACGCGCTTCCGGCTAGATCCGAAAGACCGATCTTACGGAATACTAGTAGGAGATTATTGTGAAAATCCCAAAGGTTGCGAAAGGGAGCCCAGAGCTCCCCGACTCTCCTTTTCACCCCCCAGAGTACCGCCGTGCCTAGAGCCTAATTGCGTGATAAGGTTTACCGGGGGCCAATCTGAATGTTTCGCTCTGAAGAATCAGACACACTGTCAATTCTCATGTTCAATGACCTTCCAATGCTAAGGTAAACAAAGAGCTCTGGAAGGGAAAGAAAAAAACGAATTTTGTGCGGTGATTTTTTTGCGCAGCCTCCAGAGAACCTAGAACATGTTGGAACCGATACGGTGAAAAGCCTCAAGAAGAGCCGTTTTCCTTTGCTAATTATAATTTTTAACACATTGAGGCAATACTAGTGGTGTTTAGGAAGCGCACGTGTGCTTTGCTCAACAGTAAAACAACCCCAACTCTTAGACAAACTTCTCTGACCCATCCCGTTATGAAACTAGGTGGCCCCTCTCCGCAAGCTGATAGAACTCAGCTAAATTCACAATACATCACTCGAAAAATGGTGGGACGTCTCTTCGCTAGAGCAAACGCTTCTTGATACGAGCACTCAAAAGGATTGCGGCATTGGCGATTTATCATACCACACGGGTACACGGAATTGACTCTATTGAGGGGACTTGTTCGGGGTTTCCGTTCGGGGCTCAATGGACCCTCTAGCCGGAGTAAAGATTTTTGCCTAGTGTGATACCGGGTACTCCGGCTCATTTTTAGGGTGGTCGTCTGTGCACTTATTTCAGGAGCGAGCACGACACAAGAACTTGTCGCGAAATACAAATTACCGGGTATCTTTAGCTTACCAGTAGTATTTTCCCGTCCGATAATACCAGTATTTATAAAATGTACTAGTATTGCCATTATGATCCAATTTCCCCGTGAAGACTACGGTACGGTGCTGTAGCCATTGTGCTTGTACCCCAGGGCCTGAGGTGTCGATGAGACTGCCGGCAGTACTCGAGTGCAAGTACTGGACATTATCGCCCCTAAAGTCAGGTCATGATGATTAGCCAAGCGATAAGAAGCTTCATAGTTTGGTTGCGGTGATGTCGAGGAGGAAAGAGGTCTGATACCTGCCATACTGGCGTATATACCAGTACCAGAGGACCTATTAGCACTCGAGCCTCATCGAGTGAGAGTCTGAGGCAGACCGGCAATCTGACATCACTCTGAAACAGGCTCTAGCCATTTATGGAGTAATGACTAAGAGGCCCTTGCTGGGAAGATCATCTTGGACGTGGAGGCCAGGGCCACAAGATGATGCAATTTCCTGGTGCCATTACTAATTGGCTTAGAGGTTACCAGGAACCGGTGATAATTGGGATAAGCTCTCATTGGCGACCGCTGGTCGGAAGATAGAACTCTTGGCGAATAAAAAGACATTGGTGCTCCTTTTATGTCTTGTTTGCGAACGCGCGCTGACGAAAATGGTTTGCTCCACTTTGTCCCCAAATGGTCTTGAGATGTTGACAGTCGTATCCGCTATCCAGACGGCTAAAGCAGGAAGAATCTATCCGGCACCGCGAGTGATCCGGGGCAATAGGTCGGGTCAGGTTTCGGGCAGAGAAATTTAGAAATTAGAATCCAGGGAGATTTAGATGAGACGGCGAGGTACGTACCGTATCCATCCAGATTATTGAGATCCAGGTCAGCGGGGGGGTGTGACTGTGCTCACAATACCAGGTAGGTAATTCTAATAATGAACCTTAATTCCAGACGATGCGGCTTGTACGAGCGCAAGTTTGCGCCTGACGTGAAGGGGATTAGGGTGATGTGAGAGATTGGATGAATGGCTGGTCACCTCTTTCACACAGGGATCTTTGTCTCTCGCTGCACGTGCCCAAGGCGAACAGACATGGAGCAGCCCCTTGAATTTCCTGATACGGACCTTTGACCCTCCCCCCCCCTTTTTTTTCTTCTTCGGGGATTTTTATCTTTCATTTTGTACTCGAGTACTCGTACCTGCAGTGCTTTGATGCGGGGTTGGTTGCATTTGACTCACGCGGTGTCCCCGACAATAACAGAGCACCCCGTCGGAGTCCAAGCTGCTATTCGAGCATTCTGGTCCTGGCGTAAAATGCTATCGGTAGTTATTGAAAAATTTCGATTTACCAAAGGGAAGTGGCTCTGAAGCCCGTCCTACGGTAGGTGTAAGCAGGATTTACTAACAGCTAACCAAAGCCTAAGTCGGAGGAGTTAACAACTACTATTGCCGATATCTATTTAAGCACTTTTGGGTAAGGGGCGCTGAGGCTGATAACTTTTGTCTTGGGGGTTTTTGACAAAACAGAGTGGATTGGGCCACGGGGGCCAAACTCCTCTGTTGTACGATATGGGAGAGGTTTGATGATGCGGCACCGTACGAGTGCCATCACAGACCGATGTTGGTATGCCGTGTAAGGACGAGGACCATAGTTTATTCGGGATCACTAGGTTCGGCGCCCCTTGAGGGGAAAACCTAATGGGTAGTATTTATTGGATACGGTGAAGCGCGGGGAAGAGGCTGCGCGTAACACATCTGCATCGTGATGGGGTTGAGGCTGAAGGCTGGGCCTCCACCGTTCCACGCGCTTGTCCCATCGGTGGCTCCCCCTTTTCGCTGTAGAAGATTATGGTCTCAGAAATTCGCTTCCAAACTCATTGTAATAATACTCGAAAACACGCTAAATGTGTCGACTACGGTAGTGCACAATAATAGATACTGTGAACCTATCGCGCAATACTGGCTTGGCTGGTGAAATTGAACACCAGTGGGGGGGGGGGAAGAGGGAGGAGGGGTGTTGGTGGCTCGGAATAATTCCTTCTTTTTCACCCAATTGAGTCAAGGGATGAGGCTCATCTCGTGATACCTAAGCTTGCTTGCTCGAGTGGGAGCGGGAGCAACTCGTGGAAGTTACTAGTTTCAGCAGTCTCTTGCTACGTAAAGAATTGAGGAAGTATCGTCGAGATGGAAGAAGCTTGCCGAATGGCACAAGATTCCCCACGAGAACGGTTAAGTGCGGTTCTGAGAGTCCGTACATATTGTCATTTCCCTGTTGTCTCGTGCCAGGAGATGAATGGGTAATAAGGTGTGTACTAGTGCTCCAGCAGGGGCAGATGGAGTGAGTACTCGTACTTGAGTGCCGTAGCGGGTATGGTACGGGTAGGGGGGAAATGATGAGCTTATTGTTATTTGCGCCAATTGATAGCACAAGTACCGGTAGAGCGCCGGAAGCACGCAGCCTCCACACACTAAATATCCCAGTTGCGGGGCTCATAGCCACTGACCCTGGTACTCGTGCCAGTACAAGTACTAGACTGTACCGGTACCGTACACTAAGTAATCTCAGCCTTGTCAGTCGTGACATTTCGAGAAAGGAGGTTAGGGTGAGGGTGCTGAGGGGTGGGTGCCGCACCCAGCGACCCATCCATAAAACCAACTCCACCACCCCCTTCCTTCTTCCTTCCCTCCACCGCATTTTTCTCTCCCTCAAAGCCAACACATTGGAAAAATTTTCTCTTCGCCTTCGGGTTTCAATTTTCACCTTGCTCCAACTGCCTCACATTCATTCAGGATTTTTTTTTTTCTCTTCAAAATGAAGTACACTCTTTTCACTGCCCTGGCTACTGCCTTTACTTCTTTCGCAAACGCGTTCACCGCTCCAGTTGGAGACCCACAGGGAAACCCAATTTATAAGCCTGGACTCAACGAGATTGTCCCAGTTGGCGCTCCTTATACCATCACCTGGGATGTAGGTTTTTAAAACCCGGATGCTTTCGGGGATATTTGCGCATTTACTGATTGAGTTGTGTAGCCTACTACTGAAGGAACTGTCACTCTCGTCCTCCTTCGCGGCCCTTCTACCAATGTCGTTCCTCTTTACCCCATTGTTGAGAAGATTCCGAACACTGGTACCTACTCGTGGACTCCGGCTGCCGATCTCGAGGCCGACGTCTCCCACTATGGGATCCAGTTGATTGTCGATGCCACCGGACAGTACCAGTATACCACACAATTTGGTATCTCCAACTCTGGACCAGCTCCCTCCCCCTCCCCCTCTCCATCTTCGTCTTCCACTCCGCCTCCGTCTTTGTCTTTGTATTCTTCTCCGCCTTCGTCTTCATCCAAACCCCCATCGAAGCCCTCATCCTCCGTTGCGCCCACTTATTCAGTGCCCACTTCCGTCGTTACCCACTCAGGCAACTACACTCATACCGGCGGATTCATCACCAGTGGAACTGTTGTCTACTCCACCTCCATGGTCACCGTCACCTCGTGCGGACCTGCAGTCACCAATTGCCCTGGCAAGCCACAAACCCCCACTGCTCTCCCTAAGCCGTCCGTCTGGACTAGCCCGGCCTGGAACGCAACCGTTAGCAAGCCCGTTGCCCCAACTGGCTACACCCCAACTAGCTACCCCTCCGCTGTTCCTTCCGCCAATGTTACCAAATCACCTGTCCCTGTCGTTCCAGTGTCTCCGGGCGCTGGTGACAAGATCCGTGTTGGTGGTGCCATGTTCGTGGTCATGGTCGCTGGTTTCGGTACGTTTTACTTCTAACTTTCCCCGCCCTCTTGTCTTCCGTTACTATGGTAGCTAACTTGAAGGTATCTAAGCTCTCGTCTTGTGAAACAACCCTCCTTTCCAAACCCTCTAATGAACGTTTTTCTTTCTTTCTTTTTCGAAGCGAGGGGAGAAAATCCCGGGGATATCTAATTTTTTCTTTTAAAAAAGAAACCCTTGCCACGTGGAACATGAAATATCATTTGGCCCGCTCGGGACAGACTTGAACGAGAAAATTCCGGGCCTATTTACATTCTTTTCTTTTCTCCGCTTACTTCGAAAATAACTTGTCAAGTAAAGTTTTAAAGGGGATAAATTTTCATTCCATTCAATTCTACCTACATACCTTAATGGTTCTACATTCTACTTCAATATTTTGGCGATTTTTTGTTTGATACATCTTTTTCATATTTTTTTATACCCTCATATCTTTCGACGGAGTCGCGAGCGGTTGATGCTACGAAGTAACTTGGGTACTGGTAATTCAAATTAATGATGAAACTTATTTACAATATTTGGGATTCATTTTCTTTCTTCTTTTCCCCTTCCCCTTCAGTGGTTAGACATGTATAATGCCCATGGCTTGCTTGCTATTTTACCTGCGCATTGAGCCAAACTTCAAAACATGGTGTTGAACCGGTAATCGACCGTGCATTGCATAGCGTTAGTGCCATGGTACTGATTTATCCATTAAGGGGTTGAACTAGTACCGTAAACGCTTACGGGTACGGTAGTGTAACAAATACCTCACTTTTTAATTTCCAGGAATGGGGGTATGTGTGCGACGGACATCTAATTGGTCGGTGATTGGAAGTATTGGCGAGGGAGGGGGGTTTACGATACCTTGTATTTGCGAAAAGGAAATTTAGATGCAAGGGGAAGAAAGTGAGCATAAGTTTAGCCGCTGCCGTTGCTTATTGGATGGGGGTGGATAGATGGGGTTTAGTGTTGTCGGTTGACTTTGTGGTACGATGGTACAAGTACTAGTACAGGTACGGTGTAGCACAGTCGCGTTGTTGGTCTTGAGTAATTTTTGGAAGAAAGGAAGGAAGGAACGATGAATGGATGGATAAGAGTTTATTATCATTAGAAAAAAGCTCTTGTCAGTTGAGCTCAACTTAGACTCAAGCCTCCAAAAAGCCACCAACGAGGCCAGAATGGGAACTTTCCAAAGGTCTCAGAGCTCCCCACAGGCGTCATAAAATCATAAAATATGCTCTTTTTAGTAAAGTTTAGCAAGTGGCTTGAAACTAGACTACCCCCCACGCTCTCCCTCAACTCGACTGACAGTACTTTTTCCGATGATATTATCATACAGTACCACGGTACGTTCCAAGCCCCCGGAGAAATGTTTTTCGTACTGTGCAAGAAAGGGAAAGTTAACCAGCGAGATGATCCCTGCCTCGTGCTTTCAAAAAAAAACCCCCCATCTCCCCGAATACCGGTACTGCATAGTACTTGTGCCATGGGTATGTGTGATATGGTGGTATTGTTATTGCTTATACGATACTGGCCTGCCCCTGTGCGAAGGAGGGAGGGAGGGAGGGAGGGAGGGAGGAAGGGAGGAAGGGGTTGTGGATACCTGTATCGTGATTGGTTTGTGGCTGTGTTTCTTCTAACATGGATAGGGTTATTTTAACCCTCGGGTCAGCTCTAGGGTGTGAGTTAGTTTATTACGATAATAATTATTATTATTACCTTGTCTTGCCTTATTTTTGTTGTTGGTCTTCTTGGCTTGTTTGTTTGTGCTGTGAGGCGTATCGTAGCTTCTTGGCACTATGCCTTCGCCGTACGAGTTAGGGGGACTCCACCACTGTGTCCTGCAGTATCGTGTGCTACGGGAGTGTCACATTAAGAGTGGGAAAGACTCTGGTAAGGAGAGGGGGGTATTATGTGATTGGCTTGCATTTTTCTGGCAGGGCTTTGTCCCTTGTGGATGGTGGTACCGGTAGAAGCTTGTTTGTCGGGTGGGTATTGGCATTGAGAGGGGGGGGGGGGGGTGGG
>Ga0307507_10004051_pt1 | contig 26813 bp, 30 predicted proteins | sample 7_EM_MG_FD_207223 | JGI IMG/M metagenome (GOLD analysis project Ga0307507, IMG submission 207223) | Populus trichocarpa ectomycorrhiza microbial communities from riparian zone in the Pacific Northwest, United States - 7_EM | ecosystem: Host-associated > Plants > Roots > Unclassified | place...
ATAGAAAATGTCATGCGTTGAATAAGTAAATGGATAAAATGCGAACTGGTGAATCTATATATACGACAAAGGAGTCGGGAGTCGCGTGGCAGACCGGGTAGAAATGGAAACAGAACCAAAAACCTACAATCTCATAGTCAGCGTCTGGAAACACCCTCTTTGAACAACCGACAATCTCGACCTGGACGCCATTCCTGCCATTGCAAGGCGGTGCAGAGGATATGAGGTTGTGAACCGCGTCTGGTGTAAGTGGTGCGCGACGCTCCCAGATTCGGGCAAGGTCTTCGCGGCTAGATGAATGAGAATGAGCGTTGCAGGATTCAGGGTGGATTGGTAGAACACTTACCGAATGCCTACTAGGACAGGCCGAGGGAGTGCGTTGGTCTTCCACATAATGCCTCTGTGAATGGAGGGTCGAGAGAAGTTATGGTACTGAGATCCGAACCGTCGTTTGAACAAACAAGATGAGGGGTTATAAAAGTTATGATGGCCGACTGCAGAGGATCAACAAGCAGGAAACAAATTCCGGTATGAATTGATGTCCACTGGTCGTTTCATGCGAATACATAGATGTATACTCCACTCGAGCACGCGGATAATGCAAGCAATGATTCCCGAAGATAACAAGAACGTAGAACCGTCGACAATTCAAAAGTTTATTGCTGTTTGACGCCCATCAAAAAAGGCTTGAAGGGCAATTTTGCGTCATAACCTTACAATCACATAGGGTACCCACACAAATACCATATATTCTGGGTCTACTCGATTGTCTGCAGGTTTCTGTAGCCAAAAACAAAACAGAAAAACAAAAAAGAGCTTTCACTGTGGCAATGTAATTAATTACCGTTCAATATGACGGGAGCATGTGGGACTGTATAGATATAGTCGGAAAAGCAAAGGAACTATGCCTTGCATGCAGGGCTGCAAAATGTTCGGAGGCAAAGACTTGGGTATCGAAACTCTCTGAGTTAGGGCTGTGACGCGTTCGAGATCAAGCTGTCTTCGCTTTATGCCAAGGAAACAACACGAGGGCGATAGAAAACTTAAAGCAGGAATGCAAAATCAAGTAAAGGTACTGACCCTAGAATCGCCTAACAAAGGCACTGGACGAAGAAAGTTTTGCCTTAATTTTGATCCACTGTCTGATATAGGCCGGGCAAATTTCAGGATTAAGGCGATCTATGGTAACTTCCACCTCCCTGAGCTGATTACAGTATAGTCAAAAAAAAATTCAGTCTGAGTGTTCACCGTGTTGGCTGACCCAGTCACCCAGGCTGTTCCGTCATATACTAGGATAAGGTGCTGATGCCAAATCCGTGAAAACACCACTACTGGGTTGGCCTTGATTCTTGCAGTCGAAGAACGTAATTAGACGCCAGCTTACATAACATCACAAAGTGCTCATTGTGGGTTGTCTTTACATAACGGTAGGTAATCCGAGTCATCAGTTTGTAGAGAGCACGCTGACAGTTCAATCGTCCTTCAACAAAGCCAGCTGGCTCCTAGGAGCATAAATTCTGGAGAGGTTTTGGATGGTTTCTGATATGTTAAATTTGAAAGGGGTTTTGAATGGCGGAAAAGTGCGCTGATAGCCACATATTGGAAAAGGTGCTTGGATGACTAGGTATAATTCATAGGACTCGGGTACTAATATTCCAACACTTGATTGTGCACGACTTCGACTCTGATCTGGGGTGGCATATGATGACGAGTCAAATCCCAGTTGCCAAAAATTGGATCTGGCATATTTGTATCAATGTGGCATTAAGCTGAGTCTTGTAACCTGGTAGCATCCTGCAGCGCCACACTGCACATCATTGCGGCCATGATAGAAACCAGCCCGGAGACCTCTTCAATCGGGAAATGCGATTATAGCTGTATGCGGCATCGAGAGACTCGGAGATTGCTTAGGCTTGCGCTCCCTAATTGGGTGTGGCATCGCTATGGAGACTGTATCTTTCCTCGATTCTTGAAAACGGAACTTGACCTTTAAATTTCTGACTCGGAAGACTTACTACCGTGATTCGAATCTATACTACGGATCGCCAGTTTCAAAAAAGATTTACACTCCTATAGCCACAACTTCGCGCGGGCGGTCGTCCAGATAAGGATATGTAGACCTTACATACTGTAAGGCGTAAACATTATTGACCCAGTATTATACCAGGTCAATACAGAACTTTAACCCCTGGAAGGCATTGATATCCCAATCTGGAGGCGATGAAAGCTGTGTTGTGTCACCATTTTGTCACCTATTGTCACTCGTTGTCAACTGACGTAGTTGCTCGTAGCTGATCGGCGGAATCAAAATCATATTGCACACAGCCTGATCGTGATGCATGAGGCTATCCGTCTTGTAGGGAGATCGATTATCATTTGATTTTTTTTGTACAGCACTGCAGGATGCACCATGCAAGTTTAACGAACAATAGCTAAAAATAATTTACCTGATTCAAGGTTGGGCTTGACCCATGGCAGCCAATACTATGCTTGCCAATTGCGGATTGGCACGAAGGATATCAACGAGCTGTGTCGACACATCCTGCGAAGCGATGTTTTCGTCCTGATTCAGAACGGAAGAAGAGATCGCGTTGCATTGAACCAAGCCACCAGACGATTGTAGCGTGTCCGATACTGTGCTATTTAAGGCTGTCGTGCTCTGCAGTGGTGGTGTCGTGCTCTGCAGTGGTGGTGTCATGTCAGTTTTGGCTGCTGTTGAGACTGATGGCATTTCCGCCTGGTTAGCACGAGGTGGAACTTGTGATTGACCGTAAATCTGGGAATATGAAAGTTGGCCATATGACTGATGCTGAGGTCCAAGCGTGGTGGTTGCCGCTCCGAAACACGCATAAGGATATGACGGTTGTTGCGCAGCGACTCCGTAGGGAGTACTGCCAGTCGCCCATTGACCATACGTCAAGGCCCCCGCAAAGGGGTATGACATCTGGCCAAAGAGTTGAGGTTTCAGATCCGTACTGACAATTGCAGGAGTGGTCGACGAAGCCGGATTCGAAGGCGGTGGTGCATTGGGAACAATATCGGATGGATAAGGTGTCATAGAAACGACGCTGGAAGCTAAACTTTCTTAAATATGGTATGACTCGGATGAGCGCCATACGTACTCGGAGGTTGGGAGGGTGTGCATCCTGGTTTCTGTTCGATCGGGGTATCTGTATTCCCAAAAACAATACTTCCCCATTTAAACTCCCTTTTCGTATTTTGATCCCAAAGCACTTCAACTGATCCAGTTTCTTCAATGACTCTGATCAATGAGACTTCAAACACGCCAGCGCTGACACGGATCTTGATTCTTGACATTGAAGGCAATGACATGAGTTCGTTGCGAATCTTATCTTGTTTATTAGCTCTCTTCTGAGCCGCGATCGCCTATATTAAATAGTCAGTATAACAAGTTGCCACAGAGATAGAACTATGTTAATGGTTTCAGAACGACACAACTTACTGGATTGTGCTGGGTGCACAGAGTTTGAATTTCAAACTTCTTAACAACCTTGACAACACACCCCGGAGATGAATTGTGTTGGTGCAGCAAAGCATTTTCTGTCACATCACTTTGGGCCTCAGTGACGGCAATTGGCTCGATGGGAAGGGTGTCGTTCAGCAGAACGACCTCCTTGTCAACTTCCCGAACGACGTCAAAGACGATCCCCATGGCCTGCCCATCCCTAGCACAGCTAACGTGGAAAGCTTTGGCACATTTACCCTTGCTGCATTGAATTGGCGCGCCATGGGCTTTCAATTTACCCTTCGTACAAGCTGAGCATTTCTACGATGGAACACAAAGGGCGTGAATCAATGAAAAACCATCTCGGATGAGGACACACCAGGTTCCAACGGTCCTTGACAATGGCATCGACCCCGTACACAACGTTTTCTGAAATTCCATCAGGGCGAACAGAAGTATCTACCCATGTTTCCGGGACGACTCGTGCACAGAATTCGTGGGCCATCCACACTTTTGGGTGACCAGCAGCCTCTGCAACGTCCTTTCGAGCGAAAGGAGGGCTAATAACGTGTAATAAACCCTCCCGATTTGTTCCTACACAGAGGCAGCACGGGAAATTCTCCTCTTGGTCTATGCGTGACCCGAGCTTTAAGGTGATCGAAAGTTTTGGTTGATTAACAGGGGCATCTCCCTTGAGTTTGATTTTCTTCGCCTTTGGGACCGCAGCCCCAGCCTCTGGCTTCCGTTTCCGAGGAGCTGTTTTTAGACTAATATTGTGCTGGGGCTCCTCTGCGATGTCGTGTTCCTTCCCCGAAACTGGGTTAGATGATTCTCGTTCTTGGATAGTCTCTTCCCGGTCTGCTTCACGTTGCCTCAGAAGCTGATCTATGTCAATGCGCACACTGCTGCGTGTCAGCACGGAATAAAGTAAAAAGATGATTAGCGAACCTGTCGTTTACGCATTCACAAGCCTTTGCCTTCCTTCCAACCTCAATCCAGCTATCCAGTGCAAAATTGACGCTTTCTGCACAATTCAAACCGAGATTGAACCCTGCGTGGTAACCTCGAGGAAATGTGATAACAAATTCGCCAGCATGTTGGACAAGAAAATTGGGTTTGCAGGAATCCTTTGCAAGGACAGAAGGCGACGCAAGAAAAGATTTATGACGTAGGAATTGCGAACACTGCGATGTATCCTTCGGGAAATGACCTATCAGCATGGTTAGGATGTCATAGAAAGAATATGTGCTGGACTACTGACTTCTCATAGCTTGCTCCAAACCTGCCGCTCGTCCCTGAGGGATCGCATACCAGAATTTTGGTGCTCCAAAGTGAATATAGTTAATGCTGAATAAATCCATATCTTCCACATGCCATGCAAACGTTGCCCTCCACATTCCAAAATACAAATACGGGGTGTTCACGCCAGGAAGTCCATTGCTGGATGAAGGTAACAAACGCGATAGGGCAGAAGGAAGGTGAGCTACATTCCACGCCTTAGTGGAATCGGTGAAGAGGGAGCCTTATTAATGGTTAATGTCGTAAAGGTGGGTAAATTTTGTACATACCCTGTGTATCGGCACCGTACCAGGCTGGTTTACCACCCAGTCCTAGTCCCCTCCAGAACCGTCGCTCCAACTGGTGGCAGAATTCAGGCGTATAGTCTTCAGATTTAGTATCAGGTGGCAACCAAGCAGAATGAGGTTCGAAAACATCAATGAAAGTACGATCACGAGCAGTACGATCGGCAAGATTAGCCTCGCGAACTTCACGGGAAGGATACACTCGTTTGGGTCGTGACATTGGTTCATCTTTAACCTTTGCCCTTTTGGTTACACCCTTGGTGGAGGAGCTGGGTAATGGCTCTTCCTGGTTGGATATACATTGAGGCTGAGGACTAATTTCCTCTGACATCGAGACGTCGTCTCTGGGTTCATCTTTGACTTGCACGTCCGTGACCGGACCGGGTGTCTCGAGACTGAGAGTCTCTCCTTTCCGCTTTCCTCTTCGTTGTATTCTGGGCCGTGACATGATAGGAGCCGTCCTTTGTGCTAGATTGACCTCCCGGATACCAGGGGCCCTAAAATCCTCCTTGTTGCAGAGTTCGACCCACTCACGAACGCTCATCCACTTCCTCTTTTCCATATTCTGCTGACGAAACAGACCGCGATCCCCGAAAATGACTTGTTCAATAGGACTCTTGATTTTAACATCCGCGAGTTGGTCTTTGACTGGTGGTAAGGAATCGGTCCTAGGGATAATGCTGAGGGTAAGCGTAATAGTTAACCAAATGTACCAACCACTCTTTCGGGGGTATGACTTTCACAATTCCACTCCGAGTCCCCCAACATTCCACCTTATTCATGTAAGCTTCGAAATCCTGAAATTCAGCCATAGTGGGTTTGAAAACTGGAATTCCTCGTTGAGCCAGCGGGTCGTCGGCTGGATCCAACCATGTCCTTCCGTCAGACGAGGGCGAAGGGAGTGACTGAGAATCATGTAGACTATAAAAGTGGTCTGGTTGAACGGGAATTTGCTCGGGCGTTGGAGATCCGCAGGGAGAGAGGGTTGATGTGGATGCTGCAGATAGGGAGGTCATCGTGGCCGTTGTCTCTGACGAATCAAAGCGTTTACTGTGTTCAACGCCCTTCAGATTTGGCATGCCGAGCGGCATGGGGCGGAGTTACAATGATTATAGGCCGGTCCGTGCGCACACCATTTCGAATTAGTGAATTAACGAAGGAACCATATGAGGAACTCATTGGATTGAAAGTCGCGACCAACCGCGGCAGTGAGTAAGTATTTAAAATGCAGTAAGATGACACCGTTAGATTCAGGTGCCTGACTTTTCCGATTGGATCGCATATGTTTATACAACATGCGTATCATAGCTAGCAACAGAGTCAGGACATAAGTCTGTCATAATAAATCGAACTTCTTATCATAAGAAGTTCGAATTCAAGTTGTGAATTTAATTTGTTTACATGACAGAAAGCAGTTTAGCTGTACAACTTCTCACTTTGTAGTTCTACACGAATTCAGGTAAATTCTGGGCGGCTACTTATTGTATACATTGTCCCATTTGTCTCAATTGCCAACCCGAAAGCAGAATCGGGAACAATGAACCAGACCCCCCAAAGAGCAATAGGAATCGGAGTAGATGTTATAATCCCCCGACGTCTCCGTATGGTCGGGGCCGAAGGTGTAGCTATCAAAAATAGTACAAGTTCACAGCAGGTGACAGAGACGGCTCTCGACCACACCGAGTCTCCCATTGCATTGTGTTTGTTCAGGTCCTCGAGTGAAGCCATTCATCCAGGACACGGTGATATACTACCTTGGCGATCAGAGGAACCATTTGGAAATTACTAAAGCTTTAGGTCCAGGTTGGCGAAGTCCGGATCAACACTCTAATCAAGAGAGTTCTTGATGAATTTAAATCTGTTTTTAGCCGTGCCTGGTCAAAGGAGCATATCCACGTAAGTACCCTTGGTTCATGACGAGCACTGATCAATATTGATGTCAGTAAGTTGAATATTTCATCGATTTCATCGTATATTATAGACTGAAATCTCACGCCTTAAGGCCGTGCGTCCATGTGCATTGGAGTCGAGTTATGTAACTGTATTTGCTCGAATTCCCAGCAGACATACTTTCGGGCGGGAAAGAAAAGTTTATCAAATTCGTTCTGTGGTCTACCGTTGTATAGATCAGCAATAGAAATCATGGGCGCTTTGTAGGCCATGGAGCGGTACTCGTCTTTGGTTTCTCCATTATGACAACTGCTGTGCTCGCCTTCTTTTGTCTCCATGTCCCGTGTAGCAACGAATTTGATAACATCCTTTTGCATTGGTGATCAACCCGGTATCTAGATTGAAGCCTATTGAAGCTCCGAGCATAGAGTGCATTATGCAACTAAATAAACAACACAGCACAAGGCGCAAGATGACATTCTGTTTCTCAGATACAGTGTTATGTTCCTTATTATTCCACAAGGTCGGGTGTCAAACCCGATAAAAAGTGAGGCGAAAATTCAAATTAGCTTGTGGTGATCGAAAAGAGGTCTATGATCATGGTAGGTTCGGAATTATCAGGAGTTTCATAAATCAGGCTGGTGCCTCCTGGAGGCGCGGAGGTGTGGCAGTCCGGTTCAGGTACAAGATCTTCATGTGTCCATATTTGGATTGTCTGGACCTCAATTGTTTCTTGTTACCGATCAAGTCTAGAATAAATACCGACAAATACACGAGTGGTTCAGGTGCCGTCCACAAATATGTCGCACTACCACTATAGGTCTTACAGCAGTCCTTTGCAGAGTGTTTATTATGAATAAAAGTGTTCAATGCGCACAAATCCACCAGAATTCGGTCATGTTGTTACCTGCAACCAACTTTCCAGATTTGAATTTGTATTTGTGGCTGTTCGGTGAAAATGTGTTTCACCAATCGGACAGTTCGAATGCAATTTCCGATTTTGTAGGCTTTTGTTTTCCTGATAAAGGACGCCATTTCAGGCGACATCATTTGAACCCCTTCGCGCCCTCCGAGTTAGTCCTCACCATATTTCGCTTCCCCTCCTCTCTGGAAGATCAAGGCCATGCCAGTCATTAGAACTCCTTCAATACATCCATTCGGTAGGTGATTGCGACCTGAGACTTGATGACTACTCACCTAACGAAGGCATCAAGCACTTACCCTATGACAACTTGCATTACTCGTCGCGAATTGAGAAGCCACCATTTGTCAGGATACACTCCCCCTCGCTCGATATCTCTTTTGTAGGACACCTATCCCCATACGAAGGTTTGGAAGGTAATTATTGGTGCATTTATAGCTTGTCTCACTCCTAACACATAAGTGTAGACAATCATTTTCCTCTCTCGTGGATGAACATCGGTCCATTACTCCCCGAACCTGAAGTATATGAGTCAGGTAGGGCGCTCGTCGAACAAGTGTTTTAGTCCATAGTAACCGTGGATTTTATCCTCAGCATCGTGTCCTCCAAGCTTCACATCAACCCCGGAAGCTCCGGGTAGCCCCAATCTTGGTGAATCATATTCTATATCTACACTGACGGCGCCTCATTACTTCTTATTTCAGAAGAACCATTAAACGGTAACTTGTTCCACTGGCCGTACGAAGGACACTCCAGTAGCTCGGAATCGTCGTTTACAATGATCCCAATATCTCATTCAAGTACATTGTCCCCAACCACTTCTCTCGTCTCGTGTTCTCCTCGTTCAGACCACAGTGAGTTTTAATTGTCTTGCCTTTAACTTGGGGTCTCATCTTCGGAATTTCAGGTTTGTCCCTATCGCCAGAACCTCCCCATGCTTTTAAATTTGATTATTCGACTTCCCTGCCGAATCAATTCCCCTCACCTTCCTCACTGTCACCTCCAACCCCCCCTCTTTGCCATTCCCCAGAGTCGTCTGTAACCCATTATCCCTCCCCCTCTCGCCCAGGTCTGGATGTCGTCGACAAGAAGAAGCGCTCGAAGTTGAGGGACGATTCTCCTTCTCGCAGTGCTGAGAACAATGCAAGGAGAAGGTTTCCTTGCCTTATCATCGGATGTGAACGGCGATTCACGAGCCAATATACGCTCAAAGTACATATGGAGGCCCACAAGCCAAAAGCCCGAGTATCTTTCCCTTGCACGCTTGGCTGCAACGAGCGCTTCTCGCGACAGCACGACCGCTTGCGACACGAAGTTGCCAAACATGGGAAAGTCTGTGAATTCTCCTGTGATGAGTGCGGTCGTTTCTTCTCCACAAGAAAGACACTAGGCAACCACAAGTGTCCCGTCGCGCAAGGGGGCACAAGATGGGTGACCAACTAAACACCTTTTTCTTTTCTTTATTTTTTTCGGGTCTCTTGGGCTCCCTTTTCTCTTTTGGTTTTTTTTTTGGGATTTTACTGCATTTGCGGACAGATTTGTAACACTCATGGAACCTATGGACGGTCACGATTTACTTGGACTTTTAGAGCCATGGACTCGAATATCTTGCACGGACTACAGAAAATTCAGGCATTATCCACAAAATGTATTTTAAATTTACCTACAGACGCCAGCATTTTCTTCTCTCCAGTCATGTACTACTCAACGGTTCGAACTTTAATGACTTTGGTAGATAGTTTTGGTATAGCTGTGCGTTTGCACTCCATATCCTGTAATTCATCAATTGAGCATTGTGACGCTGTCATTATACTACTTTCCTTATCTTCCGCACCCACTAAGCCCCGGTTCTATGTATCATAAATAGAATAAATCTTTCACACCAGTAATTTTATTCTGTCACGGCTTCTTCCGAGAAATGTCTCGAGGCACTAGTACTGACTCGGATTTACTGCACGCTAAACCTCAGCCGGTAGATCTCTCTTGGAAGGGTCCGATGACTTCAATTGACGTCCAAGTTGGTATTCAACATAGTACCTCGGTCCCAAGTGCTGTGGACACAGTATGACTCCACTTGACATACTTGGTCAAGCTTGAAGTGCCATAAAGCTCATAATGATTTATTTGTATTTTTCAGAAGCTCAGGTGATTGCTACCCCTAATTGAGGACCTTGTAAACCCCTTTCGTAACAATGATGTTTTAATATTCGTCATAAGTAAGTTGTCAATTTTCCAGCGAGCTTTTAAGTTGTGCAATGTGGCCGATGCTTCAATGAGATCCCAGTGACATGTGATCATAGACTCCATTCACATGATGTGACTACGCGTTACAGGTTACCTAGTGACTCAGTCGCCTTTTGACGTACATTAGGTCCAACGCACTTATGTGGGTACTGCTGGGTCCGTTTGATGGAGAGGCAGGAGATTCGGGATTTCAAAGTATGGACCCATCTTTCGACCTCAACACCACGATGCTTATTTAATTTAAGAGCCGAAACTATTGAAGTCAAATACGACGTACACCGTTGGTAGAAAAGATAGAGCATTGCTCATCAACAACAAAAAAATTTCGCATGACCACTGCGATTTTATTGTCGGCCCGCACCTTGTTGAAGATGCTGTAAGGATGAGTCCATTTGCAATTGTAGAACTGGCTAATGAGAGCGTAGTGCAAGCCATCCGTACGACCAACCCTCAAGCTTGTCAACTCGAGCAAGAAAGATAAAAACCTTCTCATTTCTCGGAATGACAACGAGGTCCATGCCTACCCTTCTTCTGAAGAACCACTGTTGGATGGAGATATCATTACCCTTATAACTGGGATCCATGTCACGTAAGTTTGAACAATGCACTGGCCATGGTTGCTTAAATTTCCTCAGCGTCAAATGGTTTCCAATTTGTGCATACACCACGCTGAATGTCTTCAAAGTTGAAGAATGTGCATCTTTAGGTACGTGACTTCTTTGATTACTAGATAATATTCATTTGAACCGGGTCGTAGGGATAAAACTGGTCCATCACCCCAACGCTGAAGTGACCCACCATATAGCAACTCATTACATGGCTGATATACCCTGTTCCATATCCCTTCTTTCTCTCTGCCAATTCGTTAAACCCGAATGGCTACAAGAAGTCATACGCCTTGGAATGCTTGCCAGAGGAACTAGTGCATCCCTTGAAGATCACTTCTTATTACCGAACGAAAACAAATATCGACCTGATTTTGGAACCACTCTCCTGCCTGCTCAGAAGGCCCTGAACATATGGGTTCCCAACGAAGAACGAGTGAATCTTTTCCGGAATTGCAGATTTATCTGTCTGCACGAGAAGGTGACAACCACCGATACGGAGCTACGCGAGGTTTTACATCGAGGGGGAGGTCTTTTGGAGAATTTTGACATCCATTCTGGCATTCAAAAGTTCAGGCGAGCCCTGAGCCGAAGTCAGGCCAAGGAAGGAAAGAAAACCGTCGTAGTTGGAGACTTGGATTCGATGCAACTCGCAATTGGGAGTGACGACTGGAAAGAGCTCATGACAGAGGCTCGAAGGTATGCCACTTTTTGCCACAATTGCAGGACTTAATACCTTACCCAGCGCTTCTGTACCCATCCTACCCCTTTCCAAGATAATTCAAGCAGCCATCGATGCCGGTGTTGAAGGTCTCTTTGCTACCGAACATGACAATGACCCTGGTATGCCTCTTTTATCAATACAGACTCCAACTTTCTTAACATGTAAAAAGAGCCATTGGTGGCACCTGCCACTCAAGCAAGCCGACCACGTCTTGTTCGTAGGGTGAATTCTCGCGCTGCATCGAGGGAGGCCTCGGTGGATGCAGGACCTATCGAGGCACAAGATCAAGAGCCAACTGTTGTTCCTCGTAGGGTGAGTGTAATTTCTGGGCGTAGTATAAATTTAATAATCTCTTTTAGGCATTGACTCGTCGTGTTATTAAATCGACAGCAACTGTGGAGAAGCCGAAAACACCGCCCCCAGAATTGGTAGACCTCACGGTACAACCATTTTTATATAGTATTTTCCTACGTTAACTTGTGCGTTGTCCTAGGCGCCAACACCTCGGTCCACAAAGCTCAAACGTCGGTTCGGTTTGACCAAAGAGATCAAGGAAACAAACGCCTTGTCTTCGATTGAAGAGACTGTTCGCGAACCCCCGTTAAAGCGATTCAAAGCACTTTTCGAGGAGACAAACCCAGACTCTGCCAGTCTAATGGATGAAGACGCAATTGAGTCTGGCATTACCCAAACTCAACCTGACACAGGACCAAGATCTCTAAGGAGTATGGGTGACTCAAGCTTAACCATTCTGAGAGAAGAAGAGGAAGAGACTCAAAATATTACCACTGAAAGCCAGTTCCAAAGGGGCAAGAAGCGAAGGCTATCATCAGAAGACGATGTTGAAATACAAATCGGGGACGAGGATCAGGATGATACTATGTCAGATGTTGCACAACCCTCAAACAAACGGCGTGCACTGGAGAATTTCAATGCTGTCTCTCCTGTCGGTCCCAGTTCCGAAGAGGTTACTGCGATGGCTGGTAGCGGGGGGGAACACCCATCAAATTCTTGTCCTGTGAAAAGTAAAACAACGTCAGGAGCACCTCCTGGCAAGCCCGACATAGATGACGCTTTTTTAAAAGCTATTGCGTCCACTAAGCGGGGAAAAAAGAACGAGGATGAATTTGACCGAGAGTTCAATAAGCTTAAACTCACGAAGCCGGAACTTGGAAGACACGAACCAGAGGAAGAGTGGGATGTGTTGGCAGATTTCGGTGACGACTCCGGGTTGAGAGGAAATTTTATGGTCATTGTTGAGGTTGACCTTTATGAGAGGGATAGGCGCAACGCGGGTTTGAGACCAAAGTCAACCAATTGTGAACGGGATCAAGGACCGAATTTCAAGAAATTTAAGAAGGTCAGTCAACTTGGACTCTTTTTTGGCATGACACTGAAACTGTTTCAGAAAATTGCCGGAGTCCAACGAACCAAGATCGACCTGTATGCCAGTCAAACAGAGAATGATTATGGCGACTGTAAAGTGGTTGTCCAATCAGAATCACTGGTTACTGATTTCTTGTCTCTTAGCTTACTGGAAGAACGGCCACTCCCAAGCCCAAAACTTCACTGGGACTCAGAATCATCCACACGAAAGTCAGGAGGACGTGCAATTTCAATCACAAAGTCAATCCTTATGGCAAGGAAACTCACAACCGCACGGAGGCGAGGTGGAGCTTCCTCAGCGGTCGAATGCTCGCAAGCCAACCTCCAGAGTTGGGTCAGCAACGCCTGTGCGTTCCTCAAGGCAAACTACCTCCAAGACCAAGGCGGCAATCAAAGCCAACCCACTCTTTTTGCAATCTGACGACGATGCAGACCAAGGAGTTCAGGAAGATGAAACCCTCAAGTCAGGTTTGGACGGGAGACGAAAACTCCCTCTGAGGAAGAAGCCTATCAAGCCACCTTCGCGATCGAAAAAGCAGCCGGTGGTCGTGGTGGACGATGATTCAGATGATGACGGTGTATTCCAGGGTTTTAAAAGAAGGAGCTAATGTGGCTTGTCCGACCTACAGTATTATCTTGTGGACGTAGTTTTTACGTAAGTAGATCATGTACGAAGTGTTTCGGACCGTGACTCGGAACTATACTACATCAACGATTCCTCTCGCATTTGGGATGCACATCCTTGAACCAAGGTCCAATTTCCATGGGGGCGCGGGTACTAGGTTTGTAACGCCATATTGGATCTTATCACTATTGGAATGATAACAGATCGCTAGTTCCAGGGACTCAGATGCTTTGTATCATATCGGTGAAGATTTCTAGATTACAAACTGTTGACGACTTGATACTGAAGCTTCTTCAGTGAGACGTCTGGAAAATACCCATATTTCTGTTTTTCAAGGAACGGATCGTAATCAACCTCATGAACTCCAACCTGATGATGACTTGGATGCGTATCCCGCACACATATTCGAAACTGCGATCCAATGTAGTTCCCGGTCTCTAGCTGCCAAAACACCGTTCTGTCCCCTCTGGAACCAAATACTATCATATTGGTTTCCTCGATCCGCAGGTTTCAAGGTCGAAGAAGGTTGGCAGCCGGATTTATTGAACCCCTACCTACAACAGCCGCCCATTATGGCTGTACTGTACCAGGGGCAACCCATAGTATTACTCTACCTGGAAGGGTCTCAAGAATATTTTGATGGATTGCCCCAACGGAAATTACGGGAGGTGGGGAATAGGGCATTTGACACTATTTCCATCTGGTCGGGCCTACCTGCAATGTGCGTTATTGCGGCGATGGATCAAAAATGGAGTTCATTTATTCGACCAACCGAAATGACGAGTGGGATGGTCCACGATTTGATTGGATATGATTGGTACGGTGACTTTGGCGATGAGGTCTTGTCTTTAGCGTCATACCAAGCTCTTAAACAATACTTCAACGTCCTGAAAGCTTCTTGTACGTGAATTACATACATAACGTCTGTTTGATCAATTTTTTTTTTATATATACTTTTTACGATTTCCAGTGGCCTCACAATGAGCATGAGACTGCTGAACTTGAAATACAGTCGATAAGACAACGTGCAGAGGCGTTATACTTTGAGAATAATCCACTTTTGAAAAGATGGTCAACATAATGAATGCAGTCGATATTCCAACCTTTTGCATCAATTTGAGTATTCAAGAAATCGTAGGGATTTGTCGTGGCCATGTTCAACCTAAAAGTCTCCGATCATCCGATACGAATGCACCAGAAAACAAACCCACCCAATCAAGCAGTGTGTCCAACGCCGAGAATCAATTCTAGGTTCACAGTCGGGTTGTGACGCTCTCCGAGCGGAATTGCCTCCAACCACTATACAATTTTACCTTGATCATTTCCCATCATTTACAGGGTTCTCTGCATTTTAGATAAAAAATACCCATCTCTTGCAGTGACACAACCTCGAAACGTTTTCAATCTAGCACGAAAGAGTGGAGGATTTGCTTCTTTTGGAGCCACAGGATAAGTGGTGGGCGCAAATGTCCCTCATTGCTCGAAATGAAGGGTGGAGGAGCTGTGTCGAGTAATGGGGAGGTTCCGCTGGTCATGGGTGTAATCACCGCCTGCTGAATCCTGATCGAAACAAGGACGGAGCGACCACTGGCAATGCGACTACACTCGCGTGAAACAAATCACGCTATGCTCTCAGTCTGAAACAATATGTATGTCGCCTATAAGAATGAGCGAAGAGGACAATTTTCAATCGAACCGCCCTTATACTCTCTTTTATTACCCATCCTCCCGACTACCACCACGCGGAATGTCTAAGGCTGAACTCTGTCATTTTTGGTGCCTGCTTGACGGAGAAGGTAAAGCATTTAGTGCAGAGGCTGGTCTCGAGTGGAACGTAGACCAATTAGCGAAGGCGATCCGGCAGGAAAAAAGTTATCTTCGTGAACTCGACGCCTCTGATATTGTCCTTCTGAAAGTGAGGTCGTCCTACTTACCAGTATAAACATTGTGCTCATTACTTAACTTCGCAGCTCAACGAACCTATTCCTATTGACCCCGAGGAGAGTCTCCTCCAACGTCTTCCTAAACAAATCAACGATTCCTCTGTCAAGTTGAGGCGTACGGACCAAGTGTCGGATGTCTTTCCAGATCGTCCTAAGAAACATCTGCAAATTATCGTAACGTTGCATGGTAAGCGATTAGATTGCCATTACTTCATTTGAGTAGCACTCACGTTATCTGCTGCATACATCTCTCATCCATTTCCCTGTTTCGTTGACGTCTTATCTGCTGCATCATTTGTCTCGTCCTTCATCGCTGCTGTCGGCTTAAATCCGCGATTTTGGTTCCTATTCCACTCGCCCTTTCCACTCAATTTGATCTCGTGGTGTCTATTTCATTCTTTCGAATGTCGCTCCTCTCGCTCGCCTTCCAAATCTGCCGATATTTGTTGCTCCCCGGTCGTCCACAGCTGTCAACAGACCGGCTAAGAAACTGAGACTCGAACGATACTCATCTGAAGGTAGTTGTTGGCTGTACATATTAACTACGTTGCTAACCTCATTAAAGAAAAACGATGGCCTTTATTTGGGGCAATTAATCACATAGTACATTACCACGTCGATCCTGCAGCACAAGCTGAGAACAAGATATGTTTGGACGCCATACGCAAGGAGGAATTTTGCCTACTCACAGGCTCTCGAGCATCAGGAAAGACCACACGATTGTTTCGGATCAGAACGCAGCTGGATGAGAACGGCGATTGGAGCCTATAGTATGTCCTTGATAATTTGCTCCATCCTACATCACTAACCACCTATCAGTGTTTCATTGCACGGTCTTAACCTTAACGAACCCACCAGTTTCTGGGAGTCTTTTGGCCGCGCAGTCACGAATAAAGCTCACAGGCGCGGTATCCCATTTCCCGAAATAAAGATATCGTCCCAGAGCGATTTTCTCGATGCCTTCCATATGAACAAGTGGTCACGAAAGCTCGTCCTCCTCCTTGATGAACTCAGCGTGCTGTATGGTGCTTCAGACCATGTTCGGAACCAATGCCTTAGTGCTTTGCGAGAACTCAAAAACGATCGCGAGGAATATGCTGTCAGTAGTGTACTGGCTGCTGGGACTTTCAGCATCATAAACTTGAATCCCACCGATCGCAGTCTCTCACCATTCAATGTCGCTGGTTGTGTCCAAAATCCAAACTTTTCTCTCGACGAGACGAGGATCCTCTTCGGCCAGTTTATGGAGAGTCACGGTATTATCGTTGAAGATGACGTTATCGAAGACGTGTGGACGAGAACAGGCGGGTGAGTCGCTGAGCTTCACTCGTCTTGTCGTAACTCAGTTTCGTTAGCCACCCGGGCATGGTCTGTCTTTGCGGGAATACGATTTCACAGAATCTTTCCTCCCTGCAGCGCAATGGTACTGTGTCGTATCAAGATTGGATGGAGTTTCCCGATTCTCGGCTGTATGAAGAGATAGCTGCATACGACACTTTCAGATCCATGGTCGAGTCACTCCACCGTCCCGATGCTCAGGAAGCTGTGCGTTTATTGCGATCTGATTTTCTTGGGTATTCTGGCGATGTGACACTCTCAAACTATAACGACCAGTGCCTTGCAGATTTCCTCACTTCAGAAGGGGTATTACTCAAGCCGGACCGTTTGTCGCCAACATATCGAATGACTTCGGCTTTTATCGATGGATTGGTTCGCAGTAAAATCGTTGCCAGCCTATTTCCCAACGCTCCTGAATTCCCTCCACCACTCGACAAATCTGGACAGACACTCGATTTTTTGAAAACTTTGGTGGAGTCGCTCAAATGTTTTGACAAGGAGCTCATTCGCTTGGCTGCATTTCGCTCGTATAAGTCGTCAAAGGCGGCCATAGTCGACGGCACACCATACACACAAGTTCCGAGAGAGAGCGTCTACGACACCGAACTCATGAGGGTTCTCTCAAACTGGCTACAGAGGCATTACGGTTGGACGGTTACAGGTCAATGGCACTTGAAGAACCCTTTTGGGAAACCTAAGTACACCGACATCTTACTCCACAAGACAGAGACTACCGTACTTGAGCTGCTTGCGACAGGCGATGAGGCATTTCTCAACTCGCATATTGACAAGACTCCTGAATACATGCGCCTTCTCAAAGCTCAGAAGGCATGGATCATCCATTTCACCCGTGGAGATGATTATGTCCCTGTTTGGCAATCCGACGACATGCTGAATAAAGGGGTCAATCTGGTGCATATTTGGCATAACGCGGAGTTTACGACAGTGCAGCTGATTGCGAAGTGGAAGGACAGTACTGGCAACACATGCATTGACACACATTGGCAGACGATCTCTTTATAGTTTTCTTTCGGATGCTTTCTGGAAAGTTCAGAAAACATTGCTAGGCCTCTGTTATTTACATAACATAACTACTATGCTTGGCAAAGAAAGTGGTGAATGACCAGACCTCTCCGGAATCTCCCCAGTCGAAAATTGATCATGTAGCGTCAGAAGAGTGTTTCGTGGGGTACTGGGGTACGGTCCCTTCGATTTTGTCGTCATCGACTCCTGCATTTTTTCTTCTGATGGAAAATGCTTCCGAGTTCTGCTACTAGCTTGAAAATTTTCACTTTCTCCCAATCCGTTTTTCGGGCAGCCGTTGCCATCGTGGTTCCTAACTATCCGATCCCTCGAATCGGCCCCCGATTCGGAAAAGAAGAGTGTTAGATTCCAAGAAGTTCCCCATAGCCTCGTTACTGGTGGACAGGTTTCACAGGTAAATCCCAACTCGATGGGTCTTAACCCTGCCATCTGGCGAGATAGTCTGGCTTTCGTGGCTCTCAGCACGTACTGGAAAGAGGGCAACAACTCGACTGAAATTGAGGCTGCTCGTCACGGGTCGTTGGCCTCGATAGTGGTATCTTGGAGCGAGCAAGAACTCTTTGGTGCACTTGGCGATGGAATTGGAGAGATGCAAACACCCCCGATGGTACCATTCCAAAGGAGCCGTCGGTCAGAGTTGTATACAGAAGAAAAGATGGATTTCATGTTGCTTAAAATCGCTTGGATCTTGGAGTGGGACTGAAGAAGCTTATTCTCTATTTCTTGCCGGCTTGTCACGGAAAGTACAGTACGGTGCTTTCAAGGAGTTGGTGGAGGTAAATTTTTAATTTGACGAGATGTTGGTTGGTTCTGGAAATTACTTAGTAACTTATGCAGTTGAATACAGTGTTGGAATGTAAAATATTTGTTGGCTGGAATTTTGAAATTTACAAGGCACGGTTTGTAACTTTTGATACATTGAGCCTATTTTTGGAGACAGCTTGGCCTTTGCCTGTGTCCCTCACAATGCTGCTCTTCTTCCGTCGAAGAAGTCTGCAAAGGTTCTCCTTTTTTGTTTTCCTTTTCTTATTCTTCAAGTATGTCTTCTTTCCTACGAAGCCCCACCAAATTTCCACACCGCGTCAAATTCAGCGTCACAATTTTATCGAGCGTGCAACTCGTTCCGACCGGTCACTCAACGTCCAACGGCACCCATTCTTGCAGTCCAGGATAGGAAGAGACGAGAAACCAGATGTATTCTCAGCATGGATAACAAATGGAATACGGGACTACTGGGAACGTTTTCAGCTGCCTTAGTAAGTGCAGACGTGTCAAACTCAACGCCATTACAAACTATCTTCTAGTATTATGAACAAGGAGACTGCGCCTATGGACGCACAACACGTATTGGGAGCCATAGATCAACTGCTCTCTCTGAATGGATGGGTTGCAGCGCTTTGCCCGACATTGAATCGACCATTCGGCCAGAATGTACGCGACAGCTTGTATGATGGCCTTGTTCGAGAAAACCACCTCTACTACGTGGCCATCGTCATCCACTCTGCGGATCACTTTCTTGTCGATCAGTTGGCTGTAATCGTCCAAATGGCCAAGAGATTGGGGACGAACAATATATTTGTCTCAATGCTGAACTATGATTCGACGGATTCGACGGAGACGTTGATTGACCTATGTGAGGCGGTATTAACATTAGTCGGAGTACCTTTCAGGATAAGGAGGGTACCTGGTATGACGGAGGATCCAGCTGCCGGCTACTATCCTTCGGAAGAGGCATACACGCGCAACCTGGCATTGGAACCGCTGCACGAGTTGTACGAAAAACGCAATATCAAGTTTGCTCGGGTTATTTGGCTGAAAGGATTCACTTGTCCCAACGATATTTTAGAAACCATCAAAATCAGCTTCGCAAACGAGGCTGCTATGGTTTGTGGGATGGACTGGGCTGAACATAATGGTGTCTTTATTTTTTCAGACAGGTATGTCAAATTCACGTGTAATTCCCACCTTTTTTTATATTGAATTCTCCGCGTACATAGATGGAGGACCCGCGACATTGAGGGTGATCAATTCCGCCAATCTAATTCAACGTCCAAATCGGACGCCGTCCCTCCTCGCGACCGTTTAGGCGCACAACGCTATGCTCAACATTTACCCTTCCAAGTGCTTTGCTGCGAGTCGGGGACACATGTCGTTGATCCAGCACAGTCTTATTATCTTGGAATTACCTATCGCGCTGGGACTGATTTCCAGAATCTCAGTCGCTCCGATCCCGTTCCGAACCGATCTCCTGATGCACCTTGCCTCGATAGTAGCCAAGCATGGTTTTGTCGTGACCTATGGGTCCGAAGCGCGCGTGACGCTGTGGAGGAGGGCAATAAAGTGAATAATGTTGATGGTCATCGAAGAGGGAATCTGTGGTCTCGTGAACTTGAGAATGCCCCTTCAATAGAACAACGAGAGGACGTGAAAATCAACGTTGGCGAAGCTGAAGAAGTCAATGACGGGGCGAATAGACCACAAGCTGCCAAGTTGAAAAAAACCGACCCCGACGCAAATGTGGGGTCAGATTATGATGCCATGCCGGTTGAGGACGGGGGAGAAGATGTGCCACCCCCAGAGTTGAACAGGCTCTCCATACCGAACTCGGTCTTTCGTCCAGCAAGAATTCTCGTAAATCCCCGATGTCCGACGACATATGCAGGGGTAAAACACACGCAGCTTGCCAGAGATTTATTCGGAGGGGAAGTAGATGATAACGTTGTGACGTCGACTGGTAAATACGTACTAGACGATTGGGAAGGTGCTCCAGAGAGCTTTGTCTGTCAGGAACAGAGGTGCGTCCTTTATTGCCATATGAGCTATAAAAAAATGATCTAATCTCGTATTTCAGGCAAACTGGTGGCAGAAAAGCAACGAAAACACAACGAAGACTGGGGTTCTCGATTCATGACGAGCTGCAACAACTATCGAAGTAAATTCTTATGGAACACTGTTTACACGAACCTACTAGAGCCATACGATGTGTGTATATATGTACTTCTATCTTGCCGTAGGCGTCAAGCAACTTTTCGAGGATTCAAAGGCTGAGGAGATGTGGTTTCTTTTGTACTGCAATTGTTCGACAAGGAATGGGGTAGCATTGGAAAACTATTGTGTCTGAAGCTGGTAGGTCAGTTATGCTACAGAATCCTCGCAGATTTTCAATACCGTTTTACCGTCATTCTCATAATTTCTACGGGATTATAAGCTGCCTCCTCGATTCTTGTACAAACAATTTGCATGAAATTGGATTATCGGAGCCATCCCGTCACCTCCCTGCTGCTCCAGATGAATGACACAGTGGAAACAATGAGGACCCTAATAGAACGAAAGTCTTGTGATTTATGCAACAGTACAGTAACACCTATGACAGTTTTCTTGAGTACCACTACCAGAATCATTGATGAGATCCTTAAATAGTCAACAAGTCTATATATGGTGAAAATGTCGGGGACACAACAAGATGAGGCAAAACCACATAAGTTCTGCCAATGTGGTTACTTTCCACTATCATTTAGTTGTGGTGTTTCACTACCTACTATCTCGTTAATCCTTCCAAATTCGAGTTCTCCGTATATTTGTCAGTCCTAATTAGTATATGATACTGTTGGTCGAGCATAATGTATGCACCATGGCGTTGCTAGTGACTCAGCGGACGTACTTGGCTCAAGATTTACTAACTCGCCAAGGCCCAATGGACCAGAATTGCGGGATATCTTCATAGGTTCCTCGCTGGATGTTTGTACCTTCAAATGATTCGGATAAAGAAAATTTGGGCTGAAGGAGGCACAGTGGAGGATTGCGGCGGTGGGTGCTACAGGAAGCCCTAGTACTCATACTCATAATGAATTTCACTAGAAATACATAATGACAATGGAATTACTTTTTTTTGCTTTCATACACTGGCTTTCAAACTCTGTTGAGTTACAATGAAAGGACGACATGCTGAAGACCTGCAGAAAGCTTCTTTCTAAAATATACTTGCTATTCGTCGCCAACCTTTGGTTGACCCCTTGCGGAAAATCGTGTGGCAGTTCGGAAGAAACAGGTTCAATGAATCGGATCATTTGCTTACAAATACGACCTGCAAAGAACTTTGGCTTGGACTTTCTGATCATCCGACTACAATTTCAATGGCTCTCCAAACCAAGGTCCCTCATCTAATGAGTCTGGCAGACCTCACTGCTCCTCAAATAACAACTATTCTTCGTCACTCGCTGGCACTTAAGCAACGCTGTGAACCCTGGCTAAAACCCATCCGATCAGGCGAGAAGAAGAAAAACAACTTTCGGATGCCTGCACCGACTCTGTTCGGTAAAACGATTGCTCTGTTGTTTTCAAAACGGAGTACGAGGACTCGTATTTCTGCAGAGACAAGTGCAACGCTTCTTGGTGGCTCAGCCCTCTTCCTTGGTCGTGATGATATACAGTTTGGGCTCAAGGAATCTACGAGAGATTCTGCTCGGGTGATTGGGGGAATGTGCCAAGGTATTTTCGCTCGTGTTGGAGAACATGAAGAAATTGAGGTACGCAAGGAATTTTTTTTTTTTTTTTTTTCACAAATCGTATTGCCCTTCATTCGGGTTTTATAGGAACTCGCGAAGTATTCCCCGGTTCCAGTTCTCAACGCGCTTTCTTCGCTGTGGCACCCAACCCAAATTCTTGCCGACCTTTTAACCCTTCACGAACATGCCCAGTTATTCCCACTGGAAGTAGAGAAGCAGACCGATGGCGATTCCAAGAAAAAGAAGACGGGTCTCCCAGCCCTTCCGCCTTTGACGATTGCCTACATTGGTGATTCCTCGAACATCTTACATGATATGCTTGTGGCCTATCCGCGACTGGGCCATAAAGTGCGTGTTGCGAGTCCGCCATTGTACCGTGCGCCAAAGGCTGTTTGGGATCGAGTACAAGCACTTGAGTGTGACAACAATATTTTTTGGACTGATGATCCAAAGGAAGCGGTCCGGGATGCGGACGTGGTCGTTACCGATACATGGTGAGTTTTTTTTTCTTTTTCTTTGAAGCCGAATGAAACTAACATGACCCTTGAGGATATCAATGGGACAGGAAGCGGAAAAGGCGGACCGTCTCAAAGCGTTTCAAGGATACCATGTAACTGAAAATCTTTGCAAGGAAGGAGGAGCGAAACCCAATTGGAAATTCCTCCACTCTTTACCGCGGAAAGCTGATCTTTCTGGGGAAGTTGATGACGAGGTTGGCGAAACAGGTTCCCCCTTGCGGCAGACGTTGATCCTTCTTTTAGGTTTTCTATGGTCCTCGTTCGTTAGTCTTCCAGGCGTCGGATAATCGCAAATGGACTATTATGGCACTTTTCGAGTATGTTCGCGATCTGCTAATTAAAATCCATTTTTTTCTCTGACGTTTTCCGATAGTTTTTTGTATGGCAGATGGGATTTGCCAGAAAAGTTTGGATCATATTAGATGATGAAGAGTACGCAGCCACTTCTTTGCCTTGTAATCGTTTAAATGAACTTGCTTGGCTGATCAGATATAGCTTTGAAGTTGGCTGCGGTCCGAGTTTCATAGAGAAAATTTTGTGCCCGTACAAATGGAAATCTGTTGCGGATCTCATGAGGGTGTAGAAGAGGATGTATTGCTATTTGATAGCTTAATTTAGTTCCGTGGATTGGGGGTTGACACCCTTGTTTCCGTGTACGCTTTTGTCACAATGAAGCACGTGCTACAATTTACAACCTCTTGCAATACATCCATCGAATTGAATAGGCGGCATGGATGTCCCAATACTCCCTTTCATACTTGCTTTGGTCCTTAGCGGGCATGGTTGGCGAAAGGGGTCATTGTCGCCTAGTGGTGCAGTAACTGCATTCATGGTGGGTTTACTGATGATGGCTGGAGGAACGAGGGTATTTGGAGTAGCTTTGATAGGGTTTTATCTTGCGGGGAGTCGAGCTACTAAATGTGAGTATAGAAAGTATTTGGGTGTGTGATTCAAGTTGATCTGTAAGAAGATGGAAAGGAGATCAAGACTCGATTGGAAGACGGGTACCATGAAGGGGGGTACCGAAGTGGGTGGCAGGTTCTTAGTAACAGTGTGGCTGGGCTTTTTGCGGCGGTATTGTGGAATGCCGCGTTTGCACCATCGAGTGTGCAAGCAACGGTATGGAGGTATATTTTAGGAAGGGACTCTCACATAGCTGTTGCGGATGGAACTTGGTGTGTGTTATCAAAGACGGTGGCAGATGGCTGGAGTCGCAGATGGATTTTGACAGCACTCGGGTAAGTAATAGATATATATATTGACATGAAATTTTAATTGAGAACGTTTGGTATAGTCATTTTGCGTGTTGTCTCGGGGATACGTTTGCTTCTGAACTGGGAATTCTGGCAGGAACGAAGCCGAGGTTGATCACGACATTGAGGACGGTACCACCTGGGACGAATGGAGGAGTTACGGTGTTTGGAACGATTGTATCTGTGGTTGGGGGAGGGATTATGGGATTACTGGTTGGAACTACGCTGATCGTTGAGAATGGCCGGTGTACCATAGAGTGGAAGATGGTGCTGATGGACAGTTTAAAGTGGGGCTTGATAGGTGGAGGATTCGGAAGCATGGTGAGCCGGAGACAAATATATATATATGGTACTGACGGTGGACCAGCTGGACTCGTTGCTTGGGGCTACGGTGCAGTTGAGCCGATATTCGACGGAGAAGAGGGTTGTATTGCAGGACGGGAAGAGGGACGGACACGTGATATCTGGGGTGGAGATACTGACGAACAACCAGGTGAATGTACTGTCGAGCGTGGTTTGTGCTGGGATTGTTGGGTGGTTGGGCGGGTGATGGCGGAGAGTGATGACGTCATGTGTGTTGATTCTCAAAATAGACCCGATTTAGATATGAAAAAAACTTGAGAACCGCCCACGTTCAAGCGATGTCGTCCTCTGAGGAAAAGCGCGACGTCCGCAATCCCATCCTCTTCGAATGCGCTTGGGAGGTCGCAAACAAGGTCGGCGGCATATACACCGTCATAAAGACAAAGGTCCCCGTCACCGTCCAGGAGTTCGGCGACAGATACTGTCTCATCGGTCCCCTCTCCTACAAGACTGCCCCCATGGAGGTCGAGGCAGAGGAGCCCACAGACGACCATCTCCGTGCCTCCATACAGACCATGCGCTCCCAGGGCATCAAGGTTCTCTTTGGTCGCTGGCTCATCGAGGGCAACCCCCGCGTCCTCCTCTTCGACACCGGCAGTGCCTATTCTCGCCTTGACGAATGGAAGGGCGACCTCTGGAATCTGGCAGGCATCCCTACCCCCCCGAATGACCACGAAACAAACGAAACCATCGTTTTCGGCTATCTCGTCGCCTGGTTCCTCGGTGATGTCCGTCCGATCTCTTTCTTCTTTCTTTTCGTAATCCCTTCTTTTTTCAGTATGTCTCAAGACAACTCTCCACTGCCGTCATCGCTCATTTCCACGAATGGCAGGCCGGTCTTGCCATTCCCCTTTGCCGCAGACGCCATATCGATGTCACCACCGTCTTCACCACACATGCCACCCTTCTTGGTCGCTACTTGTGCGCAGGCTCTGTCGACTTCTACAACAACCTTCAGTATTTCGACGTAGATCACGAGGCCGGGAAGAGAGGAATATACCACAGATACTGCATCGAACGCTCCGCCACTCACTGTGCCGACGTTTTCACAACCGTTTCCCACATCACCGCATATGAAAGCGAACATTTACTCAAGCGCAAACCAGACGGCGTACTCCCCAACGGCCTAAATGTTGTCAAATTCCAGGCCATCCACGAATTCCAGAACCTCCACGCTACTAGCAAAGCGAAGATCAACGAGTTTATCCGAGGTCACTTTTATGGTCATTACGATTTTGACCTTAACAATACACTTTACGTATGGCGTTCATTGTTATCCGTAACAATCGCTAATTTCTTCCCCTCAGTGCTTTACTGCAGGTAGATATGAGTATAGGAATAAAGGTGTCGATATGTTTATTGAGTCTCTTGCTCGTAAGTGGTTTGATTTCGTCGTTGATAATAGCTCCCGACTCTTTCTTTAGGTTTAAATTATCAATTGCAGAAAGCCGGATCTAATGTCACCGTTGTGGCCTTTGTCATCATGCCCGCGGCCACTCATTCTTATACGATTGAGGCTCTCAAAGGCCAGGCCGTTACCAAACAATTGCGCGATACTGTCACGGAGATTCAAAATCGGATTGGAGCTCGTCTGTTTGATCATGCCGCCCGATTCCATGGGCAAGTAATCATACCCTTTTGTCCGAGCTTCTGGTTACTGATCCATTGAGTTAGCGAGGAGAAACTCATGCCAACCCCCGAAGAATTACTTCCAGAGGAAGATCAAGTTCTTCTGAAGCGCCGCATCTTTGCTTTGAAGAGGAACTCTCTACCCCCTGTCGTTACTCACAACATGGCCGACGACCCAAACGATCCTATCCTCAACCAGATCCGCAGAGTCAAACTCTTCAACCATAGCCACGACCGCGTCAAAATCATCTTCCATCCTGATTTCCTTAACAGCAATAATCCGATTCTCGGTCTCGATTATGAAGAGTTTGTTCGGGGTTGTCATCTCGGAGTTTTTCCTAGTTATTATGAGCCTTGGGGATACACCCCGGCGGAGTGCACGGTCGTAAGTGTGCTCACTTTACATGTGCAAATTATGATTACTAAATTGCATTGTCCAGATGGGTATTCCTTCTATCACCACAAATCTATCGGGCTTTGGGTGCTTTATGCAAGATTTGATTGAACGACCTGAAGAAGAAGGTTGTTATATCATCGATCGTCGCATGCAATCCGTAGAAGATTCCGTCAGTCAACTCTCCGACTTTATGTTCCAATTCACCCAGAAAACTCGTCGCCAACGCATCAATCAACGAAATCGGGTTGAACGTCTCAGCCCATTGCTTGACTGGAAGAATCTTGGCATTGAATACAGCAAGGCTCGACAACTTGCTCTGCGTCGGGCTTATCCTGATGCATTCTCCGGCCACGAAGGTGACGAATTATACGAGTTTGG